>JACCDM011394491.1_pt1 | contig 15026 bp, 11 predicted proteins | sample 7445851 | NCBI WGS metagenome assembly JACCDM01 (sample SAMN15323438, study PRJNA562643) | freshwater metagenome | isolation source: river surface water | place: USA:Blue River Watershed | collected 2017-08-16
AGTACCCGGTGCTGCTCTCCAACGGCAACCTGGTCGAACAAGGCGATCTGGACGATGGTCGCCACTTTGCCAGGTGGGTCGACCCGCACAAGAAGCCGTGCTACCTGTTCGCGCTGGTCGCCGGCAAGCTGGTCGCGCGCGAGCAGCGCATCCGCTCGCGTTCTGGCCAGGAGCACCTGCTGCAGGTGTTCGTGCGCCCCGGCGACCTCGACAAGACCGAGCATGCGATGAACTCGCTGATGGCCAGCGTGGCCTGGGCCGAGGCCCGCTTTGGCCTGCCACTCGATCTCGAACGCTTCATGATCGTCGCCACCAGCGACTTCAACATGGGCGCCATGGAAAACAAGGGTCTGAACATCTTCAACACGAAGTACGTTCTGGCCAACCCGGCCACCGCCACCGACACCGACTTCGCCAACATCGAATCCGTCGTCGGCCACGAGTACTTCCACAACTGGACCGGCAACCGCATCACCTGCCGCGACTGGTTCCAGCTCTCGCTCAAAGAGGGCCTGACCGTTTTCCGTGACCAGGAATTCAGCCAGGACATGGCCGGCGAGGCCAGCGCCCGTGCCGTCAAGCGCATCGAAGACGTGCGCGTGCTGCGCACCGTGCAGTTTGCCGAAGACGCCGGCCCCATGGCCCACCCGGTGCGCCCCGACCAGTACGTCGAGATCAACAACTTCTACACCGTCACCATCTACGAAAAAGGTGCCGAGGTCGTACGCATGATGCAGACCCTGTGCGCCAGCACCCAGGACCCGCTCGGCCGCGAAGGCTTTGCGCGGGGCATGAAGCTCTACTTCGAGCGCCACGACGGCCAGGCCGTGACCTGCGACGACTTCGCCCAAGCCATTGCCGATGCCAACCCCGGCACCCCTTTGGCCCAGCACCTGCCCCAGTTCAAGCGCTGGTACAGCCAGGCCGGCACCCCCCGCCTGCAGGCGCGCGGCGAATACAAGGCCAGCGAGCGCAGCTACACCCTCACCCTCAGCCAATCCTGCCCGGCCACGCCGGAGCAGCCGGCCAAGGAACCGTTCGTGATTCCGGTCACGCTGGGTCTGCTCTCGCACGACGGCCGCGGTCTGCCCCTGCAGCTGGCGGGCAGCCCCGACAGCAGCGCGCAGACGACGCTGGTGCTCACCGAACAGAGCGCCAGCTGGACCTTTGTGAACGTGGACAGCGCGCCGGTGCCCTCGCTGCTGCGCGGCTTCAGCGCCCCCGTGGTGCTGCACGACGGCCTGAGCAACGACAGCCTGATGTGCCTGCTGGCCCACGACAGCGATCCCTTCAACCGCTGGGAAGCCGGCCAGCGCCTGATGCTGCAGGCCGCCCTCGAATCGCTCGCCAGCGAGGCCGAAGGCAGCGCCCCTGCCCTGCTCTCGCCCGCCCTGCTCGAGGCCCTGCGTGCCGTGCTGCGCCACCCCGAGCTCGATGCCGCCTTCAAGGAACTGGCCCTGACGCTGCCGTCCGAGAACTACATCGCCGACCACCTCGACACCGTGGACCCCCAGCGGGTGCATGCCGTGCGTGAGGCCATGCGCTTGCAGATGGCCACCGCCTTGCAGGCCGACTGGCAATGGGCGCTGCAGGCGCACCGCAGCAGCGGCGCCTACACGCCCGACGCCAATTCCAGCGGCCGACGCGCCCTGTCCGGGCTGGCCATGACCATGCTGTGCCTGGCCGCCGTGGCGCAAGGCGACGACGTGTGGCCCGGCCAGGTCTACCAGCTCTTCAAGGACGCGGGCAACATGACCGACCGCTTCCATGCCCTCTCGGCCCTCGTAGTCAGCGGCCATGCCCTGGCGCAGGACGCCCTGGGCCGCTTTCACAAGCTGTTCAAGGACGAAGCCCTGGTCATCGACAAATGGTTTGCCCTGCAGGCCGGCGCGCCCGACCGGGGCGGCGATGTGCTGCCGCGGGTGCGCCAGCTCATGCAGCATGCGGACTTCAACCTGCGCAACCCCAACCGCGCACGCAGCCTCATCTTCAGCTACTGCAGCGCCAACCCGGCGGGCTTTCACCGTGCCGACGCGGCCGGCTATGTGTACTGGAGCGAGCAGGTGCTGGCGCTCGACGCCATCAACCCCCAGGTGGCCGCCCGCCTGGCGCGCGCCATGGACCGCTGGAGCCGCCTGGCCGAGCCCTACCGCAGCGCGGCCCAGGTGGCCATCGAGCGCGTGGCCGCCAAAGCCGACCTGAGCAACGACGTGCGCGAGGTGATCCACCGCGCGCTGGGCAAATCCTGACCGCAGAAAGGCACGCCATGAGCAGCCGCATCTCCCTCTCCCGTTACCTGGTCGAACAGCAGCGCAACAAGGGCCACATCCCGGCCGATCTGCGCCTCTTGCTCGAAGTGGTGGCACGGGCCTGCAAAAGCATCAGCCAGGCGGTCAACAAAGGCGCGCTCGGCGGGGTGCTGGGCAGTGCCGACAGCGAAAACGTGCAGGGCGAAGTCCAGAAAAAACTCGACATCATCGCCAACGAAGTGCTGCTCGAGGCCAACGAGTGGGGGGGGCACCTGGCGGCCATGGCCTCCGAGGAGATGGACAGCATCTACCTGGTGCCTAACCGCTATCCGCAAGGCGAATACCTGCTGCTGTTCGATCCGCTGGACGGCTCCTCCAACATCGACGTCAACGTCAGCATCGGCACCATTTTCAGCGTGCTCAAAAAGCCCGAAGGCACGGCCGGCGTGACCGAGCAGGACTTTTTGCAAGCGGGGCGCCAGCAGGTGGCGGCCGGCTACTGCATCTACGGTCCGCAAACCACCCTGGCGCTCACCGTGGGCGATGGCGTGGTCATGTTCACGCTCGACCGCGAACAGGGCTCCTTCGTGCTCACCCAAGAGAACGTCCAGATCCCGGCCGACACCAAGGAATTCGCCATCAACATGAGCAATATGCGCCACTGGGCTGAGCCGGTGCGCCGCTACATCGACGAATGCCTGCAGGGCAAAGATGGCCCCCGCGGCAAGGACTTCAACATGCGCTGGTTCGCCTCGATGGTGGCCGATGTGCACCGCATCCTCACCCGCGGTGGCGTCTTCATGTACCCCTGGGACAAGCGCGAGCCCAACAAGGCCGGCAAGCTGCGCCTGATGTACGAGGCCAACCCCATGGGCTGGCTGGTCGAGCAGGCCGGCGGCGCGGCCACCAACGGCAAAGACCGCATCCTCGACATCCAGCCCGAGCAGTTGCACCAGCGCGTGAGCGTCATTCTGGGCAGCAAGAACGAGGTCGAGCGCGTCACCCAATACCACGCCACGGTATAATCTGCCCCGCGCCGATATAGCTCAGTTGGTAGAGCAACGCATTCGTAACGCGTAGGTCGCCAGTTCGATTCCGGCTATCGGCACCAAATCAAAAGCCCAGTCTCTCGACTGGGCTTTTTTCATGCGCGCCCGATCGGCTTCAGCGCGTGATGCGGGCCGAATCCTGCAGCTTCTTGAGCAAGGCCAAGCGGCGGTTTTGCATCAGGGCCGCCTGCAGCTGGGGTTTGCTTTGCTCGAAAGCCGGCACCTGGTAAGGCCGTTTGCCCATCAGGCGCACCACATGCCAGAACGGCCCCACCTGGATGGGCGCGGCCGACACCGAGCCGGTGGCCAGATTGACCACCACGTTCGAAATCGCCGGCGTCATCTGGTCGGCCAGCAGCCACCCCAGCTCACCGCCCCGCTCCTTGCTCGCATCCACCGAGCGCGCCCTGGCCTGCGATTCAAACGACTGGCCCGAACGCAGCGCCGCCATCACGGCACGGGCATCGGCCTCGTTCTCGAGCACGATGGTGGCCAACTGGTATTGCTGCAAATCACCGGCACTGAGCACCCTCACCTGCCGGTCGTATTCGGCCTTGAGTTCAGCCTCGGTGATCGGGGTCTTGCTCAAATCGTCTTGCAACAAGGCGTCGATCAGCACGTTCTGTCGCAGCACCTGCAGCGCATCTTCGGTGTCCCGCCGTTTGTCCAGACCCCGGCGCACAGCCTCCTGGGTCATCAGTTCACGCGCGATCAATTCGTCCCGCAGCGCGGCACGCAAAGCGGGGCTGTCGCTCTGCCCCTGGGCCACATTGGCCTGCACATTGCGGTCCATCAGACGCGCAGGAATGCTCACCCCATTGACCACGGCCACGGGCGCATCAGCAGCCCAGGCCCCAGCCGCCCCCACCAGGGCCAGCGTGCCCAACACAGCTTTTGTCCACGCCATCCAGCTTGATCGCATAAACCATTCTTTCTCTTGCATCTACGTTCAGCGCAAATCCAGCACCACACTGTCGAGCTTGGCCAGCAGGACCGGGGTCTGACGGCCCAGGGCCATGATGGCACCGGCCAAGACCGTGTTCATGCTCCTTTGCGCCAATTGTTTGGATTCCGGACTGGGCGCCACCACCACCATGCGCCGGTTGACGATGCCCCCCTGGAATTCCACCAGTTGGCCGTTGCCAACTCAACCCATAGAGCATCACCCCGTAAATCGACAGGGTGGAGCCCCGGAGCATCTCCACGCCCAGGCCCGGCAGGATGCTCAGCCCCAGCACAACCAGGATCAGCGCGTAGTAAGAGACCAGTGCTGCGCGTGGCAAAACATAAGCTGGGGGCTGCTCGCCAGAGGGGGCTCGGGGCCTGACGCACAGGGCGACGAGCAGGAGCGAAATCAAAATCACGCTCACATAAAGGGTGTTGAGCTGCAACGAGGCGTGTTCTTGCCCGAGCACCATCAGTGTCATGGCCACCACGGAACAAGCCAGCAGCGCGCGCATGAGCCAGTGCGCCCAGCGCGGCATGGCGTATTCCGACAGGAACCGGTACTCAAACAGGCAGGACAAGCCGCTGGTGAACAGCACCAGCCAGCTGTACAGCGCGTCTTGCGTGTCGGGCGTGAGGTGGCCAGAGAGCACGATGCGGTGATAGCCCAGAAAGCAGGCGGTGTACAAAAAAAGCACGGTCTGCCGCAGCACGAACAGGCCATTGACCTGATCGCGGTCCCGCAGCCAGGCCAGCAGGACCCAGACCAGGCAAGACAAGATCACCGCCAGCAGGCCCGAGTAAACCAGTCCCAGGCTTTGCTCCTCGCGCAGCATCTCGCGCGGCGCCAGGGCCTCCACATGCATGAGCTGCGTGCTGGTGGTCACCAGGCGCAACCAGACCTCGCGCGGCGCCGGCTGCGCCGGGATCAGGAAGCTGTGGTTGAGCGATTCGAATTCGCTCGCAGAAAACAGGGTGGTGTCTCCGGCGCGGCGGGGCGCCCGGCCTTGCGCCAGGTCGACGGGGTCGTACAAGGTGATCTCATCGAGAAACACCGGGCGAATGCGCAGCACCAGCGCATCGGTGCCGGGGTGCGCGCTCGCGCCGATCGTGAGCCGAATCCACTGCGCCTGCCGACCAAAGCCTTGGCTGAGCACGCCCGTGTAGGGGGTGTAGCGGGCTTGGCGCGCCTGCTCAAAGCTGGCCGTACCGGTGGGATCGGTCCAATACGCGGTGGCCAGGATGTGGTCGTGGGCGTGGCTGGTCACAGGCCAAAGCGCCCAACACAGCACACATGCGCTCAGCCAACGCCAAGCCGCAGCGACGAACAGGGGGAAATGCGATTGCATGGTCCTGCAGAGTGTAGAGCGTAGGCGCGGTCTCCGACCGCGGTGGTTTTGGTAGGAGCGGTCTCCGACCGCGATTGAACCTTCTTGGACACCCCATCGCGGTCAGAGACCGCTCCTACGGGGGGTCAGACCTGCCAGGCGACCCGATCGCGGTCGGAAGCCGCGCCTACAGGCGCCCGATGACCGCGTGGTTACAGGTCTTCGGGCAAGTCCGCTTCTTCGGTGTCCGCGTGCTGGCCCATCACCACGCCGCGCAGGGTCTCGCGCAGCATTTTCTTTTCGGGCAGGCTCAGGGCGCGGGCCAGGCGCTGGCGCATGCGCAGCAGCAGCTGGCGATCGACTTCCTGCGGGATGCCGCGGCTGATCTGCAGCGCATCGCGCAGGTCCTCGCGCAGGTCTTCGGGCTCGTCGGCCCACCAGGCGCTCACCACCTCCTGCATGGACTTGCGCAGTTCTTCCACGTCTTCGACCGACAGGCCCATGCCGGTGGGCACCTTGCCCTGCAGCATGTCGGCCAGGGCCTGCGAATTGACGACAACGCGGCGGTCGGCCTGCGACAGCAGACGCGCCCAGCCCGGGTCGCTGCGCACCATCTGCGGCATGTTGCGGGCCGACTCGTCGGCCAGCAGGTGCACGCTCAGGCCGCTGAGCTGGGCTTCGTCGATGGCGCCCAAAAAGCGTTCGTCGTCGCTGGCCACCAGCACGTGGTCACAGGCGTGGTGTTCGGCCAGCTGCTTGAGGTCGTGGCCGAGCGAGCGCAGCAGCGAGGCGCCGCCGTCGGCATCGTGCGCCTGCACCAGGCGCACGATCTGGTCATCGATGACCAGACCGTCCGAACGGTCGCTGTACCAGTAGATGCGGCGCAGGTCGACATCGAGCCCGGACTGCGACAGGGCCTGCGACAACAGGGACAAGAGACCCTGGCGATTGACCGATTCGCCCGTGGTGCCCACCGCCCCCTGCTGCGCCAGCCAGATCAGAAAGCGGCCGTCGATCAGGGCCATGCAGGTGCCGCTGCGCTGTTCGCCCGAACGGCGGTCGTGACGGGGGCCGGAATGGAAGTATTCGCGCTTCATAGGTATGCCTGTAAAAAAGTAGCCAAAAAATAAGCACCGGCCATGGGCGCCGGTGTGGGGTGATTCTAATCGGCGCGAAACCGATCGCGGTCAGAGACCGCTCCCACAAGAGGTGCCCTGTAGGAGCGGTCTCCGACCGCGAGGGCGCCTCGTGGGTCGTTTGATCGCGGTCGGAGACCGCTCCTACGCGTTCAGCGGGCCGCGTTCGGGAAAAAGAGCTGTTCGCCGCCGATCTTGTAATCGGCAATCACGGCCTGACCGGCTGGCGAAGTCAGCCAATCGACGAATGTCTGCGCTTGGGCGAGCTTGACCTGAGGGTGTTTGGCCGGGTTGACCACCATCACACCGTAGGGGTTGAACAGGCGTGGGTCGCCCTCGACCAGGACAACCAGATCGGCGCGGTTTTTGAAGTTGAGCCAGGTGCCCCGGTCGGCCAGCACATAGGCGCCCTGCGAAGCGGCGATGTTGAGCGCCGGACCCATGCCACAGCCGCACTCGCGGTAGCCACTGCCGCGCGCATTCTCGCGCTTGGCGCTGGCCCAAAAGCGCAGCTCGGCCGCATGCGTGCCGCTCTTGTCGCCGCGCGAGACAAAGGGCGCATTGGCGCTGGCCAGGCGGGCCATGGCGGCCACTATGTCCCGCCCGCGTGTGCCGGCCGGATCGGCCTTGGGGCCGATCAGCACGAAATCGTTGTACATGACGGGCAGGCGCCGGAGGCCAAAGCCCTCGGCCACGAACCGCTCTTCGGCCAGCTGGTCGTGCACGAACACCACGTCGGCGTCGCCCCGGCGCGCCATGTCCAGCGCCTGGCCGGTGCCCAGCGCGACGACTTTGACGTCGATGCCACTGGCCCGCTTGAAGGCCGGCAACAAATGGCCAAACAGGCCCGACTGCTCGGTGGACGTGGTGGAGGAGACCACGATCGAGGGGCTTTGCGCCCAGGCCAGGGGGCTGGCCCACAGGGCGCACAGCAGCAGGCGACGCAGGGCATGAAAACGGCGGCTCATCCGGTTTCTCCTTGCACAAAGGCATGGGCTTCGGGGCTGACGCGGGCCAGCACCGAGGCATTGAAAAATTCATGGACAGGCAGGTCGGCCAGCACGCGCCCGCCTTGCAGATAGACCACGCGGCTGGCCATGCGCTTGACCTGCCCCAGGTTGTGGCTGGCCCAGATCAGGGTCAGCGGCCCCCCCTCACCGCGGGCGAATTCGTCAATCAAGGCCTCGACCTCGCGCTTGGCATGGGGATCGAGGCTGGCGGTGGGCTCATCCAGCAGCAGCAGCTCCGGGCGACGTGCCCAGGCGCGCGCCAGCGCCAGCCGCTGCTGCTGCCCGCCCGAGAGCTGGTGGCCGCTGCGCTGCGCACAGTCGGTCAGACCCACGCGGGCCAAGGCCCGGTGCGCCTGCTGGCGGGCTGCCGACCAGCCCAGCCCGAGCGAACGGTCCAGCCAGAGGCCCAGGGCCACGTTGTTGAGCGCGCTGGTCCGCAACAGGTGGGGCCGCTGGAACAGCATGGCCTGGCGGTGCGTGGGCTCGCGCCGCAGCTGCCCGGCCTGCGGGGCCAGCAAGCCATGCACGGTGCGCAGCAAGGTGCTCTTGCCCGAACCGTTGGCACCCACCAGGGCCACGCGCTCACCGGCCTGCACCCGCAGGTCCACACCATCGAGCGCCAGCACCGCGCCCAGACGCACACAGACCCCCTGCAGCTGCACCAGCGTCGGCATCAGAGTCCCCCCTGCCACGCTTGAGCCTGGCGCGCGGGCAGGCGGGCATGCCAGCGGATCAGGGCCATGAGCAGGTTGAGCAGGCCCACCACCAGCAGCAAGACCAGGCCCAGCCCCAAGGCCAGGGGCAAGTCGCCCTTGCTGGTCTCCAGCGCGATGGCGGTCGTCATGACGCGGGTAAAGCCATCGATGTTGCCCCCCACGATCATGACCGCCCCCACCTCGGCGATGGCGCGGCCAAATGCCGTCACGAACACCGTCATCAGGGCCAGCCGTTCGTCCCAGGCCAGCAGCAGGCTGCGCAGCACCGGGCCAGCGCCCAGCGAGGCCCATTGCTCGCCGTGCTGGCGCTCCACGTCTTCGACCACCTGGCGGGTGAGCGCGGTCACCACCGGCAGCACCAGGATGACCTGGGCCAGCACCATGGCCTTGAAGCTGAAGAGCCAGCCCAGAAAACCCAGCGGCCCGCTGCGCGAGAGCAGCAGGTAAACCACCAGCCCCACCACCACCGAGGGCAGGGCCAGCAGGGTGTTGAGCAGCACCAGCACCGCGCCCCGGCCAGCAAAGCGCCCGACCGCCAGCCAGGCCCCCAGCAGCACGCCCAGGCCGTAAGCGATCACACAGGCGGTGGCGCTCACGGCCAGGGAGCGCGCGACGATGCGCCACAGGGCGGGATCGAAAGAAGTGACGAGATGCAGCGCCGTGGTGACGCTGTCGGTGAAAGTGTTCATACAGCGGCCCGGATGGTAAGCGGGTTTGCAGGGCCCGGCATCAGGGATGTCCGTTATGAAACCGTTTGCATAGCCCGCCGCTGGTGCACACTTGGCGCATGCCGAACATCCAACTGTCCTACCAGTGGTCGCCAGACGGCCCGGCCGCGCCGGGCCCGACCTCGCCGCTGCACCATCCCCTGATGGCGCTGCTGCAGGCGGTGCGCGAGGGCGGCTCGATCTCGCAGGCGGCCCGCGCCTGCGGCCTGTCCTACCGACACGTCTGGGGCGAACTCAAACGCTGGGAACAGACCCTGGCGCAACCCCTCATCGTCTGGGAAAAGGGCCAGGCCGCGCGCCTGACCGAATTCGCCGACAAGCTGCTGTGGGCCGAACGCCAGGCCCAGGCCCGGCTGGCCCCACAGATCAGCGCGCTGCAGGCCGAGCTGGAAAAAACCTTTGCCCTGGCCTTCGACCCGGGCAGCCACGTGCTGACCCTGTACGCCAGCCACGATGACGCCCTGGTCGGTCTGCGCGAGCAGGCCGCCAGCGGCGGGCTGCACCTGGACATCCGTTTTTGCGGCAGCGTCGACGCGATCCGGGCACTCAACGAGGGCCGCTGCGTGGTGGCGGGTTTTCATGCACCGGTGCTGCCCGCCAAAGGCACCCTGATCGAGCAGACCTATGCCCCACTGCTGCAGACCGGGCGGCACAAGCTGATCGGATTTGCAGAACGGGAGCAAGGGCTGATCGTCCCTCGGGGCAACCCCCAGAAGCTCGAAAGCTGGCGTGATCTGCTGCGGCAGGATGTCCGGATGGTCAACCGCGGGCTGGGTACCGGCACCCGTCTGCTGCTGGACGAGTGGCTTCAAAGCCAAGGGCTGCCAGGCTCGGCACTGCGCGGCTACGAACACGAGGAAAGCTCCCATGCGGCGGTGGCCGCCAGCGTGGCGTCAGGCCAAGCCGACACGGGCCTGGGCATCGCCTCGGCCGCCCACCTGCAGGGGCTGGACTTCGTGCCTCTGCTGACCGAGCGCTACTGGCTGGTCTGTCTGGCCGCCGCCTTGGAACAAAGTGCGGTCCAGCAGCTGCTGGCGCTTGTGGCGAGCCCGGCCTGGCAGGAACAGCTCAAGCTGCTGAGGGGCTACAAGGCCCTGCCCGATGCAGGCCAGGTTCGGTCTCTGCGCCGAACCCTGCCCTGGTGGTGAACATCAGGCGACTTTGTGCTTTTGAATCGGGATTGAAAAAAATATCAAAACGTTCAAGGGTTAATGCCGCCTGGGCCGCCAGGCGGACCACGTAAAATCCCGCCTTTTTACGATACCCAGGAGCCCCAATGACCGCTTTATTGCAGTGGTCCCGCAGGATTGACAACGTCAACCTCTTCGTCGGGAAAATCACACTCTGGCTGATCCTGATCACCACAATCATCAGCGCTGGAAACGCCATCGTCCGCAAAGCCTTTGACATGAGCTCCAATGCCCTGCTGGAGATCCAGTGGTACCTGTTTGCCGCCGTGTTTCTGCTGGGTGCGGGCTACAGCTTCCTCAAAAACGCCCACGTCCGCATCGATTTTCTGGCCAGCCGATTCAGCCCGCGCACCCGCAACTGGATCGATGTCGTCGGCATCTTGTTCGTGCTGTTTCCTTTTTGCTACATGTGCATCACCCTGAGCTGGCCTCTGGTGACGCAAGCCTACCAGTCGGGGGAGATGTCCTCCAACGCAGGCGGTCTGATCCGCTGGCCTGTTTACGTCATGTTGCCGGTGGGCTTTGTCTTACTCTGGCTTCAGGCCATTTCTGAACTGTTCAAGCGCATCGAATTCCTCCGGGGCCATGGCCCCGACAGTCTGAGCGACGCTGACCACAAAAGCGACGAGCAAAAACACCTCGAAGAGCTGGAAGCCAAGGCGGCAAGCCAACTGGCGGGAGACAAATAATGGAATTCATCATCCAAAACTTCGTGCCGATCATGTTCGCAGGCCTGCTGGCCCTGCTGCTGACTGGCTTCCCGGTCGCGTTCGCCTTGGCGGCCACCGGTCTGGGCTTCGGCTTCATTGGCATGGAGCTGGGCCTGTTTCCGCCCAGCATCTTCCAGGCCCTGCCGCTGCGGATTTTCGGCATCATGCAGAACGACACCCTGCTGGCCATTCCCTTCTTCACCTTCATGGGCATCATCCTGGAGCGTTCGGGCATGGCAGAAGACCTGCTGGAGTCCGTCGGTCAGGTGTTCGGCCCCCTGCGCGGTGGCCTGGCCATTGCCGTGATTCTGGTGGGTGCGCTGCTGGCCGCCACCACAGGCGTGGTGGCTGCGGCCGTGATCTCCATGGGCCTGATTTCCCTGCCCATCATGCTGCGTTACGGCTACAGCCGGACCGTGGCCATGGGCGCCATCACGGCCTCGGGCACGCTGGCCCAGGCGATCCCGCCGTCTCTGGTGCTGATCGTGCTGGCCGACCAGCTCGGCCGTTCCGTGGGCGACATGTACGCTGGCGCCCTGGTCCCCGGCCTGTTGCTGGTGGGCCTGTACATCCTGTTTGTGGTGGTGGTGGCCCTGTTCAAGCCGGCCATGGTGCCGGCCCTGCCGCCCGAAGCACGCATTTACCGCGAGCCCAACGGCAGCTCCGGCCACCGCTCCCTGGGGGTGCTGGTGGTGATCTGCACGGGCGTGGGCGTGGCTTGGGCCCAGGTGCACGACAAGCTGATGAGCGCCTGGCTCGAACGCAGCATGCCCTCCCCCGGTGACGAGGTGGTGATCCTGTCCATGACCCTGGCCTCGCTGACGGGGCTGGCACTGGCGCTGATCAACCGCATTGCCAAGCTGGGACTGCTCTCGCGCCTGGCCGAGCAGGTGACCTTCGTGCTCATGCCACCGCTGATCCTGATCTTCCTGGTCCTGGGTACCATTTTCCTCGGGGTGGCCACCCCGACCGAAGGCGGCGCCATGGGCGCTGTGGGCGCGCTGATTCTGGCCATGGCCAAAAAACGCCTGGACATGGGCCTGCTCAAGCAGGCGCTGGACAACACCGCCAATCTGGCCACCTTCGTGTTGTTCATCCTGGTCGGTTCCACCGTCTTCAGCTTCACCTTCAACGCCGCCGATGGCCACATCTGGGTCGAACACCTGTTTGACAACATGCCCGGTGGGGCACTGGGCTTCCTGATCGTGGTGAACCTGCTGGTGTTCGTGCTGGGCATGTTCATCGATTTCTTCGAGATCGCCTTCATCGTGATCCCCCTGCTGGCACCGGTGGCGGCCAAGGTGCTGCCCGAACTGCTGCCTGGCGTACCGGTGGACGCGGTGATGATCTGGTTTGGCGTGATCATCGCCATGAACCTGCAAACGTCCTTCCTGACCCCGCCCTTCGGTTTTGCACTGTTCTACCTGCGCAGTGTGGCCGCGCGCAACGACTACACCGACCGCGTCACCGGCCAGAACATTCCGAGTGTGAAGACGACCGAGATCTACAAAGGCTCCATCGCGTTCATCGCGTTGCAGTTGCTGATGGTGGCGGCGATCATCGCCTTCCCGTCGATGGTGACCGGCTCGCTGACCAACACAACGGCCGTCGATCTGGACAGCGTGACGCTGGAAGCTTCAGATTCTGCCTTTGATGACCCTGACAGCGAAGAAGCCGACAAGGCTGGCACAGACCTCCAAGCCGATGAGGCCAAGGACGATGCCGCAGAAGACGATCCGATGAAAGACATGCCGGGTGCCGCCAAGCGCTGAACACCTGATTCATCCCAATCCAAGCCCATCTGTTTTCAGATGGGCTTTTTTTCGCCTGTCATTCGGCGCGGCTTGTGCCACGTCTGAAGCCATGCCGATGTGCTGCCCATAAAAAAACCCGCTGGGCGCAAGCGCAGCGGGTGGGTCGACGAACCGGGCGCGCTGGCCCGGTATCGGCTTCAGAGTTTTTGCGACTGCATGAAGTTGTCGAAACGGGCTTCGCCGAAACGGAACCACCAGTTGGAATCAGCGCGGAACTTGGCGTAGTCTGTGTAAACCTTCTTCCAGTTCGGGTTCTTGGCGCTCAGTTCAGAGTACAAGGCTTCCGAGTGCTTGAAAGCCACGTCCATCATGTTCTTGGGGAACGCCAGGACCTTGGTTTTCTGAGCTGCCAACTGACGCAGGGCGCCTGGGTTGCTGGCGTCGTAACGGGCCTGGATGATGGTGTGGGCGTAGGTCGTGGCAGCATCGACAATGGCCTTGTTCTCAGCGGACAATGCGTCGTAGGCCTTCTGGTTGACGTACAAGGACAGCTGAGGGCCACCTTCCCACCAGCCGGGGTAGTAGTAGAAGGGCGCCACTTTGTTCAGGCCCAATTTCAGGTCGTCGTGCGGGCTGATCCACTCGGCCGCGTCGATCGTGCCTTTTTCCAGCGACTGGTAAATCTCGCCAGCGGGAATGTTCTGGGGCACCACACCCATGCGCTCAAGCACCTTGCCAGCGAAACCGCCCACGCGGAACTTCAAGCCCTTGAGGTCTTCAACCTTCTTGATCTCTCTGCGGAACCAGCCACCCATCTGGGTGCCGGTGTTGCCCATGGGGAAATTCACGACGTTGTACTTGGCGTAGTGCTCACGCAGCAGCTTCATGCCGTTGCCTTCGTACATCCAGGCGGTCATCTGGCGGCTGTTCAGGCCGAAAGGCACGGCGCAATCCAGGGCGAAGGTTTCGTCCTTGCCGAAGAAGTAATAAGGCGCGGTGTGGGCGCATTCCACGGTGCCGTTCTGCACGCCGTCCAACACGCCAAAAGCGGGCATCAACTCACCAGCTGGGTGGGTGGTGATCTCGAATTTGCCACCGCTCATCTCTTTCACTTTTTTGGCAAAAAGCTCGGCACCACCAAACAAGGTATCCAAAGACTTGGGGAAGCTCGAAGCCAAGCGCCAGCGAATGGCGGCCTGGGCGTGAACAGCCGGAGCAACGCCTGCGGCCAAAACGCCCGCAATGCCTGCATTTTTCAGAATGGAACGACGATCCATGAATGGACTCCTTAAAAGATGAGAAACACACCCGGAATACCGGGCGCTGACAATTGCGTCATCCGATATTGTAAAAACCTACAGAAGGTCAAACAGGCCGGGTTTACCCTTCGATGCAAAATTGAAAAAATTTCACACCAGGCCCCTGGCAGACTCTGAAATGCCAGAAATTCAGACCGGACCTGGTCACAGATCGGGCCAGCGCTGCCGAATGGACTTCTCCATGCCCGCCGCATCCAGCCCCTGCAGGGCCAGCAGTTTGGCCGGATCGCCGTGCTCAATGAATTCGTCTGGCAAGCCCAGGTGCAATACAGGCCGGGTGATCTGCAAAGTCTGCAGGGCCTCGGCCACAGCGCTGCCTGCGCCGCCCATGGTGCAGCCCTCTTCCACCGTGACGATGCGCTGGTGGCTTTGGGCGATGTGGGCCAGCAAGTCGACATCGAGCGGTTTGACCCAGCGCATGTTGACCACGCTGGCGTTCAGCTTTTCAGCGGCCTGCAAAGCCGGGGCCAGCAAGGTGCCAAAGGCCAGAATGGCCACTTTTTCGCCCTGGCGGCGCACTTCGCCTTTGCCAAAGGGCAAAGTGTCCAGATCGCGGCCGGGCTCAGTGCCCACGCCCGCACCGCGCGGATAACGCACCGCTACCGGGTGGTTTTGTGCGTAAGCGGTGCTCAGCAGTTGGCGGCATTCCCGCTCATCGGCCGGACAGGCCAGGCTCATGTTGGGGATGCAGCGGATGTAGGCGATGTCGTAGGCCCCCGCGTGGGTCGCGCCGTCGGCCCCCACCAGGCCCGCGCGGTCGAGCGCAAACACGACCGGCAGGTTTTGCAGGGCCACATCGTGGATCAGCTGGTCGTAACCGCGCTGCAAGAAAGTGGAATAAATCGCCACCACAGGCTTGAGGCCCTCGCAGGCCATGCCGGCGGCAAAGGTC
>JACCDM010768536.1_pt1 | contig 15017 bp, 17 predicted proteins | sample 7445851 | NCBI WGS metagenome assembly JACCDM01 (sample SAMN15323438, study PRJNA562643) | freshwater metagenome | isolation source: river surface water | place: USA:Blue River Watershed | collected 2017-08-16
AATAAGAAGTATGTAGAAAGTCTTGGCGAAAAAGGAAAGCTTGCCTTGCCACCAGCCCGTCAGTTTGCGATCTTGACTTGCATGGATGCTCGTCTTGATCCAGCAAAGTACGCAGGGTTAAGCGAGGGAGATGCACACGTTATTCGTAACGCTGGTGCACGTGCATCAGATGATGCGATTCGCTCACTTGTTATCTCATACAAGCTTCTCTGCACAAAGGAATGGTTTGTTATTCACCACAGCAACTGCGGTATGGAGTTCTTTACAGATGAGGTAATGCGCGGACTGCTATCTAAGAGCCTCGATACAGCTGCACTTGGTGAAGATGGTTTCTACGATGTTGGTAAGGGTCCAGGTTCAACTGAGGCTGCCTATATCGACTGGCTAACAATCGCTGATCGCAACAAGGCGGTTGTTGAAGATGTCGAGCGCATCCGTCGCCATCCATTGGTTCCGAAGAACATCCCTATTCATGGCTATGTCTACGAAGTTGAAACAGGAAAGCTTCTAGAAGTACCTGGTGCAAAGGAAGCTGGCGCAGCTAAGTAATTAAACAGATAAAGCCCAACCTTCTTGGAAGATAACTAAGGAGGTTGGGCTTTTTCTATTAGTAAAACTTAATGAGCTCCCGCATGAAAGCGATCTCTTTTTCTTGAGCTTCAATAATGCCGGCGGCTAAATCAGCAACCTTTTTACTTTTGGAATCAATCACCTTTTGAGCCATTGTGATGGCTCCTTCATGGTGAGCGATCATTCCTTCGAGAAAAAGTCGATCAAATGTCACGCCCTCAGAATCACGTAACCTCTGAATCTGCTCATCGCTCAACATCCCATCCATCATGTGTCCCATGTGATTTGAGGGATTGACCCCCGTCCAACCACCCATCGTTTCAATCTCAGGTGCTTGTGCAGCTTTAATGTCTCGAGCTAAAGCCAGGATCTCATCACTCGTGGAATTAGTTAAAGCGATATCAGACATCAAAACAGCTTGTTCGTGATGAGGGATCATTTCTTCGGCAAAGGAAATATCAGCGGCACTGAACTCCGAGTTTGCCGTTGGGGTAGAGGCACACCCGGTCAAAACAAACGCAGCAATAACCAATGCAAAGACTCTTTTCATATTCACACCATAGCCCTTAACCAATTGTTGCAACCCCACGGCTCACCTTGATCGGTACCTTGATCAAACCAGTCGTAGCAGGGCCCAAAAGCAAATCACCATCATTTTCGAACTCTGAATTGTGCGCTTTGCACATCCAGCCACTTTCCGTTTTAGTAACTGTGATTCCTTGGTGCGGACAGCGCAGATTAAATGCTGTGTACTTGTTTGTTCCAACGCGAGCGATTCCAACTGGTACACCCTTGATGGAACCAATCCGCATCGCACCTCCGACTGCAGATAGCGCAGGCAGGTCCGATAGCTTCACGGAGAGCTTGCCGCCAGGAAGTTTCTTCACAACTGCATTTGCCGCAGCAGGAACTTCAGATCCGCCTAATGCGACAACTGCACACGCACCTGCAAAGAGTGAACGACGCGAGATTGATTCCATTTTGAATCCTTACTTCAGCTTGGAGTAAAGGGTCACATCAGCTGTTCCAAAAGCTAAACCTTCAGGCAAAGAGCCTTCTGGCAAACCTAGAACCGATGCGATAGTTGCTGCAATACCTGGAGCAAGTACCAATGTCGCGCCTGCATAAGCGGTTGTGCGCTGCTTAGCCTTCTTGTCATTTGTAACCTTTGGCTTTGCCTGGGATGCATTTGTAATTGTTAGAACATCCACCTTTGCGTTTCCTGCTTGAGGAACAGTTGCAGAAACGACACCCTTGGCTAAATCAATTACTGGATTGCGAAGCGTGAGCTTCTGATTATTCGCAGTGTTAAAGAAAATAATATTGCTTCCAACATGTTGAACGCCGGCTTTGTTTGCGGTTACAGGAATATGGAATACAACTTGACTCGTAGCAGAGCTCAAATCTTCGCCAATAAGCGCTGATGTAGCGCCACCTTGCACATAAAGAATGACGCCTGCTGCTTCAAGGGTTGAGGCAACACCTGCAGCGCTTTTGATGTGAGTCATGCTTTGCCCTGGTTTTGCTGAATCTGCAACCGCTGCATTTGGAAGCGCAACGAGCATCAATGAGGAAATTGCAACTGCGATAGTGCTACGTAGCTTCATAACTCTCCTTATGAATCGAATAGGTAAGGTAACGGTAAGTGCCAACTAATGGAGCGGCAACATTTAATTTATTTCCCCCATCACCTTTCATGCTCAATTACCTCTTTCGCAATAATTCAAGGTAATTTCTCAGGATTCAGTTACGCTTAGGTCATGGATTTAACTACATGCCTTTGGTTTAACGGTCGTGCTCGCGAAGCTGCGAATTTCTATGCAAGCATCTTTCCTAACAGTTCCGTGCAAGATAACTGGATTGCGCCAACCGATACCCCTGGAAACAAGCAGGGCGAAGAGATCATCGTAAACTTCACAATTTTTGGACGCCCATTCATAGGCCTAAATGGTGGACCTCAATTCCCGCACAGCGAGGCGGTTTCATTCCAGATTCCATGCGTAGATCAAAATGAAATCGATAAGTACTGGGAGATCCTGATCGCAGATGGTGGACAAGAAAGCCAGTGCGGATGGTTGAAAGATAAGTTTGGAGTCTCTTGGCAGGTAATCGCACCTGAAATGGGTCTGTACTTAGGTGGCCCAGATGCTGAAGGTTCTCAACGTGCAACTCAAGCGATGCTTGGGATGAAGAAGATTGATTTAGCGGTTATGAAAAAGGCTTACGAAGGCAATTAAGTTAATGACCTCGCTTGAAAGCTTTTCGCACAAAGTATTGAAAGCGCACAATCAACTTTGATCTGAATGAAACTTTGGTTCCCTCATTGATGATGGTGCGTTCAATGAATGGTTTGGTGCTCTTTGCAACTTTGTGAAAATTCTCGATACTAATCTCATCGGCCAGTGCTTCTGACTTCGTGTAGCTATTGAACTCTGAGATCTCAGTTCCGCCACAATGCACGCAACTACTGCTTTTAGATGCAACCCTTTTTTGACATTGAGGGTTTAGACATAAGGCCACACATAGGATGTTAACAAGTTGGATTTGCGATGTCCTTGCGAAACAGAGCTTCACAGTGAATAAACAGTGAGGATTAAGGGATCCAGCGGATGAGGCTATTTTGGGTAAATCTCGGGCTTACTTTCGTAAGTGGGTGGTGAGGGACTCGAACCCCCGACCCGGTGATTAAGAGAAATCACTGGGGAGGGATTCGGGTTATCTCCTGTTTACACGCCGAGCGTGGGTCACGCTCAATGACTAGTCTGACATCACATACGTTTACAGGCTTTCCAGGTTGTTAACCGGACAAGGAACGGACTTGAGTTAAAGTTCCTTTGTGGATGATGGCCAGAAATTCTTGTTGAAGGCGGGTGGAGGAATATTCGCCTTGCTCATTGCAGGAAGTTGGCTCTGGGTTTGGATTTTTCCTGAAGACCCAAATAGATATAACGTCCCAACCCCTGTTCCGACACAAACTGTTGCACCAGGTGTTGGCCAAGGAACCACTAATTACTACATCGACCCTTGTGAAGATGAGCCAACCGTAGAGGATTACAAATATTGTTTAGAAGACCAAGCGCTAGAGGATTGGGCGCAAGATAGAGAAAGTGAAGCAGGGCTGCCTTAAAGCCTGGCATCCAGCAACCCACACCCCAGGTGCTTAAATTTGCGCTCGCAGGGTTCTATACAGTCCCAATAAATATTTTTCCTAATATTTCAGCAGAAGTTAACTGATGTAAATCAACTCTGAGTTGAAGGCATTTCTACCTGTGACCCACACAAGATGACCTGGCAGGAGAGAAGTGGCTCCAAATCCCAGGTTTTCCCGGTCAAAATGACCACTCCGGAGCGAGTATTTCAGTTAAAGTTGACGAAAGGCCAGGCGAAAGGAAACAGGGTGAGCGATAGCACGAATTTAGGTGCCGGTGAAGATGCGTCAAATGCTAACGAAAGTCAACAATCCTCAGTTGATAAACGTCAAAAGCAATCTCGCGAAATTGGTAAATGGTTTTTTGGTGTTTCAGTTGCCCTAATGCTCATATCTATTTTTGCTTCTGTCAGTGGTGGCTCCTCTCGGACTTCCGCAGTAGATGAATTCTTATCTACGCAATCTGACTCATCAAGTACTACTTCTTGGGATTCTAGTTGGGCACCCTCTGGTTTCAATGTGTGGTCAAGTGATTCAAATATTGCCTGGAAGTGGGCGGACAAAAACAATTGTGATAACTATGGATGTATCTCCGTAGACTTTATAAGTAGGGACGGATGCCCCACAGGACTCTACGCAGCCCTGAACTGGCTAGATGGAAACGATGTTGTTGTTTCGTATGACAATGCCACTTTGCCATCACTTCTTCCAATGCAAACTGCAAAACTCCGATTTGATGACATTCAAGAATTGGGTGAATCAGGTCAAATGGCAGAAATCAATTGTAGATAGGAAACGTAAATGACTGACTTAGAAAATGATGTTCCTGTTCTTGCAACACCTCAGCATCGACTTGGAGCGGTGGCAGTTGATATTGGCTTAGTTTTTGCAACCAGTTTTATTGGTTGGGGAATTTGGAGCCTGATTGTGTGGGGCAGAGGACAGACCCCAGGAAAACAACTTCTTAAAGTAAGAGTCTTGAATGAACCCACGAAACAGCCGGCAACCTGGGTACAAATGCTCATTCGACAAGTCTTAATTGGATGGGCTCTAAGTGCGCCTTACTTGGTTGCATATGGATTTAATTTGGCGAATTTCAACCAAGCAGCAACCTTCGGAGTTATTGCTTGCCTTGTGGCACTTCTTGCAATATACATTCTGGATATTGTCTGGGTCTTTGGTCCAAATCATCGAAGACTAGTCGATTACTGGTCAGGCACGATTGTGGTGAATGAAGCAAGATAACCGAAGTCATCCCTTATTGCTTAGGTAAGAAGAGATGGTTTGACCCCAGATTGTTAAATCTGCGCTCGCTTTATATTCATATACTCGCCACGAAATTTTGTGTTAATTAAGTGACAGAGATTCACGGTCTAGGAAGTTAACCTTTGAATATGAAACAAGAAACAAAAGTTACCAAGAAACAGATGGTTTTTTACGTCCTGATATTTCTCTTCGGGCTTGTGTATCAACCTAATTGGGTACTTGATAACTTCTGGCTTAAAGCCGACTTTTATGAAGACATTCCATTTCAGGTTCCGTACTTGGTCTTTCTAATTATTTACTCATACCTGAATCTCATATTTGTTTGGTATGTAGTTAAGTTCATCAAGAAGTACCTATAGATATTTCAATTGCTCCTAGCCTTGGTGACATCAAGGAAAACTAGGCTTGCCCAAGATTGCTAGTTCGAACACTCACAATAGGCGGATGCCCAAGAGTTCTCCTTGATGCCATCTCAAAAGTAAGCCTGAATCCAAGAGACTCAAATAGGGATTCCCCAAGGTTGTATTGAGTTGTCAGTCGGTGCCGGCAGAATAGAGGGGTGAGCCAAAAAGTACCCGAAGAAGTAGCAGTGGCTCTGATGCTTTCCAAAAATTTGAAGCCACTTGAGCCATATCCTGGCAGAGCGAAGCCTTGGAAATCACTTTGTCTTGTTTGCAAGAATGAAGTTTCGCCTAGGTATTCCTCAATTCAAAGAAGCCAGGGCGGTTGTGTCTACTGCGCTAATAGGGCAACCATAAGCGAGGAGCAAGCAAGAGAGATTTTACTGAACGCTAATTTGAGCCCTTTAGTTCCTTACGAAGGAAGTCGAAAGGGTTGGAAGTCAAAATGTTTGGTTTGTGGAGAGATTTCAAATCCTCGCGTCGATACTGTTAAGAACAGGGGGGCAAAATGCAGATTCTGTTCAGCAAAGGAACGTGGCCTTGCGGGGAGAATGTCTCAAGAAGATGCATTTGAACTTGCAAAGAAGGCAAATCTTGAACCTCTTGAACCTTATGAATCAAGTCAGAAGAAGTGGAAGTGCAGATGTTTGCTCTGTGATTCCGTTGTATTTCCAATGGCTACATCTTTGCAAAGAGGTCAAGGTGGTTGTCTGAAATGTGGCTACATAGAGACTAAAAGAAAGCAATTAAATCCACAAGACAAAGCGATTGCTTTTTTTGAGTCAAGAGGTTTCACCCCGTTAGTCCCATATCCAGGTGCGAATAGACCTTGGGAGTCTAAGTGCAAAACCTGTGGTGAAGTTTCAGCCCCGCACTACAACAGAGTTCAAAGCGGTACTGGCTGTGGGATTTGCGCTGGAAAAATAGTTCCGTCACATATCGCAGTGCAGAAAATGAAAGAATCAAATCTGGAACCGTTAGAACCTTATCCAGGAGGTAAGACCGCTTGGAGATGTAGATGCACAAGATGCAACAGAGAAGTGTTTCCAAAGTATGCAGACATCAGAAATGGTGACGGTGGCTGCAAATATTGTGGTGGTCACTTTGTAGAGCCGGATGTTGCATTTCAAGTGATGCTTGCCAAAGGAGTCACACCCCAGGAGCCATACAGTCACAATGCAAAGAAATGGCACTGTATTTGCAACACTTGCAAAAGAAATGTTTATCCAACTTGGAATACCGTACAAAGTGGAAGAAGTGCCTGCGCGTACTGCGCACGTAGAAAAGTAGACCCTGAGGAAGCAAGCATCGCTATGCAAAGCCACGGCGCAAGACCTTTAGAGCCATATCCAGGGGGACGTGCTCGCTGGAATTGCGAATGTATGAAGTGTGGACGAAGGATTTCTCCAGATTATTCATCAGTGATAAATCAAGGATTGAATCCTTGTGGTTACTGCGCTGGCAAACGCGTGGACCCTAAGTCTGCATTTGTGACAATGGTGAATGCTGGTCTCACTCCTTTGGAAGAGTACGTTCGTGCAGATAAACCTTGGCGGTGCACCTGTAACAAGTGTCAGAAATTGGTAACACCTACTTACACGTCTATACGTATCGGTCAAGGTGGTTGTCGTTATTGTGCAAACAAAGGCCTGGACTACAACGAGCCCGCCTATTTTTATTTGATGACACACCAAACTTTAGGTGCTCACAAGGTTGGAATCGCAAATATGACAACTCGAGTTAACCGAATTAAAGAGCATCAAAAATATGGATGGAATTTATTTAAGTCGGTTGACTTTGAAACCGGAGATGACGCTTTTCAAATCGAGCAGCAGGTCCTTTCTTGGCTCCGAGAGGAAAAAGGGTTGGGAGTATTCTTAATTAAAGAACAATTGCCCCAAGGTGGCTACAGCGAAACTGTAGATGCAACGGAAATCGAACTAGTCACTATCTGGGCAAAGGTAGAGAAGTTGAGTAAGATTAAGAAATGAAGAGACTCTGGTTATCAATAAGCCTGTTAATTGGTTTACTCCTTCCCATCAATCATTCTGCAAATGCAGACGTTCTTACTGTTTCTCAAGACCAATTGACGGGGTATAGCCGTTCACTGTTTAAGCATTGGATTGATGCCGACAAAGACGGCTGTGACACCAGAGCAGAAGTATTGATTGAAGAAGCAATTGTTAAACCAAAGATTGGAAAGAAATGCGTGCTTACTGGTGGTAAGTGGCGCAGTGAATACGATGGCAGAACTACATCTAAAGCATCTGATTTAGACATTGACCACGTTGTTCCTCTTGCTGAAGCCTGGCGCTCTGGTGCTTGGGCTTGGACTCCGACGCAGCGGCAAGCGTTTGCAAATGATTTAAGTGAAAGCGGGGCACTTGTCGCTGTTTCCCTGGGGCAGAACCGCTCAAAGGGTGACAAAGATGTATCTGACTGGTTGCCATCAAGGGGGGTCTGCGGCTATGTGTACAACTGGATAACAGTCAAGATTAAGTATTCGCTAACAGTAGATTCAAAAGAGATGACAACTCTCGAAAGTTACATCTCATCTTGCAACTTGACCGAATTTAAGGAACCAGTCACATCCAGCCCGGCTCCAACCCCAACTAAGAGTCCAACGCCAACGCCTACATCAAGTATTAAGCGAATGCCTGCACTGCCAACTCCGGTGTTGAATTCTATGGATTCAACAGCCTTTGAAATATATGTACCAGAAATTACTGGCTGGGATTTTAATGTTATGAAACTGACCCTAAGAATTACAGGGAGCGGCGCAGGAAATTGCAGTATTGAAACCGAAATTAATTCTTTACCTTTTACTTTAAAGTGTTCTAATTATCTTCCTAGACAAGTATGGATAGTTGGACTTACTGGTCGAGGCACGTACTTAAAAGTCGAACCGACAATTGGATTCTCAAGCACTTTATCGCTTGACTCATTCCCGAAATCTTCAACACCAACACCAACACCAACACCAACACCAACAGTGACAACAGTTCCAACACCAACACCAACACCAACACCAACGGCGACATCGATTCCATTACCTACGCCTACACCAACTCCTACTGTGACTTCAGTTCCATTACCGACTCCAACGCCTACGCTGACTCCAACGCCTACGCCGACTCCAACCCAAACAAAAGTTAAACCCGCCCCAATTAAGTACAAGAATTGCACAGAGGCGAAGGCAGCAGGTGTCACCCCTATACGAAGAGCAACTGACCCTGAACTCTATGCTTTGAATACTGCGCTAGATGGCGACAAAGATGGAGACGCTTGTGAAAACTAGCGTTTCTCCTCTAATTCCCATTGGCTTAAGCGGTGCAAGAAAATTCTGACTATTCACAGGATATGTAATTAAACAGAGTGAAGTACCCTAGTTACGTGAAGTTGAAACTGATTGCCCTTGGGTTATTTGTTGCAGCCTTTTTATCATTGGCTATTCCTGCGAGCGGAATCACCTTTGGTCGTGAAGTTACTAATGGCTCTAGCGCTTATCCTTCAGTGGTTTCAATCTGGACAGCCGATGATGCAGAAGATGATGCAAGACTTCAGTGTTCAGGAACCCTCATCACTAGCAGAATCGTACTAACCGCTGCTCACTGCGTTAATTCAACAGGTCTCTACTTCGTGCAATACGGAGCAGACCAGTTGTATGACGATATAGATTTGCTTGAGGTCGCTGCCACTTGGAAGAATCCGCGATTTAGTGAACGTCAGTTGGTCAATGACACTGGACTACTTTTACTAAAGAATCCGATTCCGGGTGCAATCACCACACGCCTTCCTTCGGCAGCAGAGATTAAAAGTATTCAAACAAACAAGAATGTTAAGTATGAAATTGTTGGTTGGGGCAAAGACCAAAATGATGAGATGGCAACCTACTTGCGGAAAGCCGCAGTAGATGACCAAACAAACTTTATGAAAAAAGCAAAATGGTGGCGAAATGATGTTTGGTTTGCAGTCGGTAAGTGGAATAAGAGCGAGAAAGTCTTTGCGGGTTCTTGTAACGGTGATTCTGGTGGACCCCTGTTTGCAACTGTAGGTTCAAAAACAATTTTGGCAGGCATTACTAGTTGGGGAGCAGAGGATTGTGAGACTGCCCAGCCAAGCATCTACGTGCGATTGAGTTACTACGTTAATGAAATTAACAATGTTGGCATACCAACCCTTCTCATAAATGAAACAAAGCAGAATCGAGCATTACCAAGCGTTGTTGTTGAGCCGAGAATCATAGGAACACCAAGAACTGGGTCAGTTTTGTCCTGCGATACAGGTCAATGGTCATCCAACACAACAAATGTCACGTATTCCTGGTCCGGTTCTGGGGTTCCATACGGGTTCTCAGGAACCACCGTGAGTGTCATAGCGAATAACTCTTTTTCAGCCAAGGAGTACATCTGTACCGTTAGAGCCCGTAACTCCAATGGAACTATCGAAAGACGCTTATCTGTTACTCAGAATCCGCCTCCATCAAATGTTTCTCGCCCAACTATTTCTAATATGCCAACCGTGGCATTCAATGGGAATGTTTCGATTACCTGCAACCCGGGTACATTCAATTTCTCAACTTCAGTAACCAATGAGTGGTGGGTGGGTGATAGTTCATTCTTTGAACCAACCACTCGAATAGGAACAGGAAACACTCTTGTATTTGGAGCATCTAGTTTTACTGCTTGGGGAGGAAAGTATCTTTACTGCAGGTCGGTTGCCTCAGGTGATGGTGGTACGTCGGCAACTATGTCGAGCAGTTCTCTGATTCCTGCATTCCAGAAACCAATCATTAAGACTTATCCAAACATAAATGGATTAACTTCTTGGCAGTCGCCTGCTATCGGAACTGTTGCAACCTGTAATGGGTGGTCTTGGTCAAACACAATGACCTCAGAGTCTGTGGGTTGGTATATCAATTCTTCCGACTCGTTTTCAGGTGCCACGCTTCTTCAGAATGGAACGTCCATAACTCTCACCCAAGGTTTCTTGGAAACATATAAGAGTAGATATTTGATTTGTGCCGTGACTGGCGTAAACCAGGGTGGAACCCAAATTATGTACGACTCGCATTATTTGTATTACTACCCAACTGTGACTCCAACGCCAACGCCAACGCCAACGCCAACGCCAACACCTTCAAATCCAATTTCATCAGTTAAACCAAATGCACCATTTAATTTTGGTGGAACCATTGGTGCAACATCAGTGGCTCTGAGTTGGACAATGCCTGGGGGCAATGGTCTACCAATAACGAATTTCTCTGTCGAACGCTCATCTGCAACAACAGGCTGGACGGTGATTAGTAGCACTTCAGAGGTTAGATACACGGATTCAGGGCTTCTGCCTGGCTCAAGATATGACTATCGAGTACGCGCCTATAACGGATATAACTATTCAGATTATTCACCTACTATCTCATCAAATATTCCAGTTGCAACCACGCCAACGCCAACGCCAACGCCAACGCCAACGCCAACGCCAACGCCAACAGTCACACCGTCAATTACCTCATCTTCAGTATCGACAGCCTTAGGCACTGATTCAGGTGGTGACTACCTTGTCAATGCTGATATCTCAGGAAATGTAGGTGTGACAATAAACGTTTCTTCAGGCTCTGCTGTTGAATATGTTGTAATCGGACTTAAGCCTGCTGCCTCTACGAATTTTTACGACTGGGGTAGAGCCACTCCTAGTAATTCAAACGGAACCTGGTCACGTACACCTCAAATGCCTACCGTGAATCCCGCGCCTGTTTGTACGAATGGAGTTTCCTCGAAGGTGATGTGGGAAGTGAAGTATTTAATTCGTCTAACAAACGGGGTTGAACTTCAAGGAGTATTGCCTGCAAGAATTGCAAGAGTTCTAACTGGAGCCTATTGCCCAAAGCCAGCGGATACCATCAATCCATACGTAATGGATGGTTCTTCAGAGATGGTGAGTGGCTGGACTTACAACTTGGGGATGACACCAGTTCTTTCCTTGGTTGCTGTGGACGATATTGGAGTCAAGAGTGTCTCTGTTTCACTATATGTAAACGACACTTTGATTAATACAAGCCAAGCAAGCCTTTTCTCTGGCTCAAGTACAAATGGCATTTGGCGAGCAACACTTAATTTTTCAGGTAGTGACTACATTGGAAACTGGCAGATACGCGCTATCGCAACGGATTTATCAGGGAATGTTTCAACACAGAGACTTCTACGAGAGATTCCAGTCTCAAAGCCTTAAAGTCTTTACATTCACTTACAAAGCGTTACTTGTGATTTTGAGGCGTCCATTTATGGATATTGCTGGCAGATAGTCTGGTGCCACATAATTGTTTTTATATGGTTTATATGGGGGTTATTTGGTATCAAGTGGGCGCCGAAGGCGACCAATACTGTCTATGAGGTACAACTCGAGCCCCCTAGGGCTCTCGTTCAAAATCATAAAGAGACACTTGCTTCATACCTATTCAGCAAGTTACTACCTAAAATACTGACATCAGTTCTCTAGCGCCCCATAGGGCGCACTGGTTCGCTAGAGATACAGGAAGTAAGTGCCAATATAAACTTCCAATGCTCAGCCAAGGCCTACTTGTCCTTGAACTTCGCATACTTCTTTACTCTCTCCAGTAATTTAACCTGACCGCCACACCCATAGTGAATGGGGGCAGAGACCCCAACCTCGGCTTCGCGAACTATTTTGTTACATCTCTTACATTGACCTACAACTTTCGTATATTCCAAACACTTCTGATTCATCTTCTCAAAGTGGTAACAAGAGGGCTGGATGTAGTACTTGTTTTGTTTACGCTTGCCATTTGTTGAAGCCAGATAAACCCTCACAAATCCATACTCCTTTAGAGCGCGGGTCCCCTCGATAACTGACTTTCTTGTTCGGCCTGTGTATTTACAAATAGTTGTGATGCTGGGCCAGACGCAGTTTGTATTCTTCCCAAGTCCAATATGACTGATAAGACAGCACAAAACGTCAATGGCGAATCGTTCTTTTGCCGCTACAAGTACTTGATGTGCAGGCACAGGCCACGGGGTATAAAGCCCGCCTGTCAAAATCTCAATGGGCATCTCCAATGGGACCTCTTCGAGGCAGGAAACATCTTTGATTGGTTCGTTATTCACTCTTGATTCTCCACACCCTTGTTCCGAAAGAGTTCTCAATGGGAATCAGTCCCAACGATGCAGGAGTGAGGCAGGTAAACCTGTCCTTGGTTAGGTCTCTGTGTAAGTCTCCAGCCTCCGTTGTCCCGAAGTTCTCAAAGCAAGCAGGGCATACCTGCTCCCTGTTCTCGAGTAATTCTTTGGTTAGGGGGTTACGGTGGTGGGGACGGTGCTCCTTACTCACCTTTTCCCTGAGAGTTCATCCAAGCATCCAGGTCGGACGTCTTGTAGCGGTACTTGGTACCGATGCGAGCGCGAGGTACACCTGCCTCTTGACCTTTCTGATAGAGCCAACTTCTGCTGACATTTAAATGCGCTGCGGCTTCCTTAAGGGTTATCCAGCGCTCCGATTGTGTGTCCATTGCCTACCTACGTTTCTACTAGTTTGTGTCTATGCTTCATATACAGTGAACACTTGCATTTACTATGGTAGTGTCCACTTATTGAAAGTTAGCACGTTTTGACGAACAGCGTCGGTTAGCAACGCGACACGCAGGATAGAGGGGAGGCAAATAATGGGAATGGCAGAAGCGGCAATGTGGAGCATTGACAGTATTCAATGTTCAAGTTGGAAAAAAACGAATGATGTGGCCAATGTAGAGATAAGTAACTTTGCTATGGATTCCGTTTCGTTTCAGGTAGTTCGTACTCCTGACGGCGATATCGTGCCCTTTAACTCATCGTCAGACTTTCGCTCCGAAGACTGGTATTTCTGGACGTCAGAGGCTGATGCTATTGACTCTCAAATTCTCAAAGTTGATGAAGAACTAAATCAATGGCAATCAAATATTGATATTGCAACCCAATGGGTTGAGCCTAGAAATTGGCTAGTTCGTCGGGGACAAGCAGTTGAAGAAAGCGTGTGGGCTGGCTTGGCTTACCTCTTTAACTTAAGGGCCTCGATGTTCGAAGCCAAGATTATTGAAGCGCTCGCTGAGGATATGAAAGTGGATACATCTCTAGCAAAAGAGAGAGTCAGAAAGTTAAGGGATAAAGGTTTCCTGAGTGTTGCCGGAAGAGGTAACGCCGGGGAAGGAGAAATAACAAAAAGCGCAATAGAAATATTAATCGAGAAAGGATTAATTAAATGAGTAAATTCAAGAAGGACCTACCAATATATGTACTGTCCGCTTCGTTGGTTTTCTTTGGGATTACAACTGCGACTCAAGCAGGCGCACACCCAACAGACTCCTCCCGCATCCGCTCGCTCGAGACACAATTGAGCAATTTCAAGAATTGTGTAAATCGACAACTCACGAACATCAGTTTCTATCGCCCTACAAGTGACCGCAGTATCTTCGTCACTTCTTGCTACTAGGAAATCAAATGCCAAAAAAGGTAAACAGAAACCCTGGCATAGGAAAGCGGGGTGAAAAGTGGCAAGCCCGTGCCTTCTTTGATGGCCGAGAAATATCAAGAACGTTCGCCACGCAAGACGAAGCAATTCGCTGGAAGCGAGAACAGGAACGTGCGATGGAGCGAGGGGAGTGGATAGACCCCTCCCTTTCAAGTATCACCTTTGCGGAATGGTCAACCAAATGGCTAGAAGCAAAGTCAGATATAACTTCAAGTACTAGGCGTGGATACATCGCAAGATTGAATACACACCTCTTGCCCGCTTTTGGTTCCTCAAAACTGACATCAATAACCAATAACGAAATAGGTCAGTGGATAGCCAAAGCAGTTGAAAATGGTGATGGGCTAACGGCCATAAAGCAATCACACGGGGTTCTACGTCAGATTCTCAAAGCAGCAGTACTTGATGGTCGCCTCATTAGGAATGCTGCAGAAGGTGTGTCACTTCCACGCACCAAGCCTAAAGAAAAAACTGCCCTGACTCTCGCGCAACTGCGAGCGCTCGCAAAAGAGTGTGGTGAATTCCAAACTCTTGTAATTCTTGCCGGAACAACCGGTATGCGCTGGGGCGAGATAGCGGCTTTGCAATGCAAGGACGTTTCATTGCTTAATAAAACTCTCTTCGTTGGTAAAGCCATATCAACAGGACTCAAGGGGGAAAAGGTTCTTGGCGGAACCAAGACACATCAGAACAGAACCATTCCATTTTCGAAAGAATTGTTACCTGCTCTGACTCAATTAATAGAAAACAAGAATCCAGAGTCTCATCTATTCCAGATGCCAGGCTATGGAACATTGGAGTACAACAACTTTATGACGCGCTACTTTAGGCCAGCCCTGGAGAGATGCAATCTAAAGGGAATTGGATTCCATTCACTTCGACATACAACTGCAAGTCTTTTGATTTCGCAGGGAACACCAATCACAACAGTCTCAAAGATTTTGGGACACGCATCAACACAAATGACTCTGGATGTTTACGGACATCTCTATGAAGATGATGCAATGACATATATGGACCGTCTTGGAGATTCACTTTTCAATACGGGAACGGACAAAGAACGGACAAACATCTTTCCTGCGACATTAAAGGAAAGCGTTTAACTGGAAACA
>JACCDM010181649.1_pt1 | contig 15008 bp, 16 predicted proteins | sample 7445851 | NCBI WGS metagenome assembly JACCDM01 (sample SAMN15323438, study PRJNA562643) | freshwater metagenome | isolation source: river surface water | place: USA:Blue River Watershed | collected 2017-08-16
CAATCGCTTCAAATTTGCGAACGAAGTAAGCAAGGGCATCTTCGTTGCTCTTTCCTGGATATGAACCAACTGGCTTATCGCCTTCAGGAGTGATTACGTAAACAGTTCCATCTTCACCAACGCGACCGAATCGAGCCGGGTCCCCAATCAAAGCAGCAGCGGCAGATACAACTGCAGGGGATTGGGCGGGATTAATTGAATTCTCGGTCATGGTGGATCCTTTCAGCGCGGTAGCTCGTGAGGTGTTCTCGTTCGAGCCTTCGCTATTGGGTTGAGCGATGGACGGTTGTTGGAGATTGGGTGACGTTGTATAAAAATGACCGAAATCATTGCTGCACTTCGTCGTTGGTTGGAAAGGTAAAGGTACCCTGTCCGCCTAGGGTTTTTCCAATGGGTTGAACCAAAGGGCTAATTTGAGCGTGGAGAGGTCGGGCTTGCGATGTTAGTAGCTGGTTTTCCCGCTCAGATGTATGCGACAAATTGTTGGGTCTTAGCCACCGGTATCGGCTCTGAATGCATAGTGATTGACCCAGGGATGCCTGATGTCTCGCTTGAATTAGCCAACTTGTTAGCCGAACATAAACTCAAGCCAGTTGCCACCTTATTAACGCATGGGCACCTAGATCACACCTTCTCGATCGTCCCGATCTGCGATGGATATGGAATTCCTGCCTATATACATAGTGAAGACCGAAATCTATTACTCGATCCAGCAGCCGCAGTAAGTCCTGAGTTTGGTGCCACTTTAGCGGGTATGAATTTCACTGAGCCACGCGAAGTTAAAGAACTCAAAAGCGGAGAAGAGTTAGACCTAGTTGGATTAAAGATCAAAGCTATTCATAGTCCTGGCCACACAAAGGGTTCTTTGATGTTCTTAGTAGATGGCCAAACACTTGTAAGTGGCGATGTTTTATTCGCGGGTTCAATCGGTCGAACCGACCTGCCAACTGGTTCTAGTTCTGAGATGCAGAAGACTCTGGTCAAGAAGGTTCTACCTCTCGCAGATGAAATAAGGGTACTCCCAGGACACGGCCCTGAAACTAAGATTGGAATTGAACGAAAACAAAACCCCTATTTAATTGAAGCGGCGAGAGCGAGTAGATAATGAAATTTCAGGCACCTAAAGGCGTCAGCGAATATGTTCCACCTCGCAGCAACGCTTTCGCTTGGGTTCGTTCGACTCTCGAAGGCTCAATTAGTTCAGCCGGATATCAGTTACTAGAACTTCCAATCTTTGAAGATACTGATTTGTTTGCCCGCATTGGAGCATCTACCGATGTCGTTTCCAAGGAGATGTATACCTTTGAAGATCGCGGCGGTCGTTCAATCACTTTGCGTCCCGAAGGCACAGTAGGTGCATTACGTGCCATCAATGAGCATGGACTAGATCGCGGATCTCTGCCGGCAAAGGTTTATTACTGCGGGCCATTCTTTCGCGCTGAACGTCCGCAAAAAGGTCGTTATCGCCAATTTTATTCAATCGGTCTAGAAGCTATCGGAACTCATGATGCAGCACTCGATGCCGAAGTAATTGCAATTGCTGACGCCGGATTTAAGAAACTTGGATTAACTAAATACCGTTTAGAGATGACTTCATTAGGAGATGCACAATCGCGCGCGGCTCACCGAGTAGATCTCGTTAAATTTATTGCTGGTCTGGATTTGGATGAGGAAACGAAGGAACGAGCCAAACTAAATCCACTTAGATTATTTGATGATAAGCGCGAAGAAGTTCGTGCTTTAATGGCAAGTGCGCCAATCTTGTTGGATTACTTATCTGAGGAATCGCAGGCTAATTTCGCAGAAGTGCAAAGACATTTAAGTGCAATGGGAATTGCTTTTACTATTAATCCAAGAATGGTTCGCGGGCTAGATTATTACACCGGCACGACCTTTGAATTTGTGCATGAACTACTCGGCGCCCAGTCCGGCATTGGTGGTGGCGGTCGCTATGACGGATTAATGGGAGAAATCGGTGGCCAAGATATTACGGGCATTGGTTTTGGTATTGGTTTAGATCGTGCGTTGCTAGCAGTTGAAGCCGAAGAGATCGATATTCCAGTTTCCTTTGTGAGTGATCTATTTATGATTCCAATGGGCGAGGCGGCAAAGTCGGTTGCACTCAAATATGCGGCCGAACTTCGCGGCGCTGGCTTTAAAGTTGAACTAGCTTTTGGAGACCGGGCTTTGAAGACCGCTATGAAGAGTGCCGATAAGAGTGGTGCCCGATATTCAGTAGTAATTGGAGATCTCGAGATTGCCAATGGGGTAGTTGAGGTAAAAGAGATGAGCAGCGGGGCAGTTAACTCCGTTAGACTCGACTCCTTAGCCAGCTGCCTTAAATAGGTTCTGGTTCGTTTTCAAGCAGTTCGATCTAAGTAGAGAGCAAGGTAACGAAATTGATCCGTACGCACGGGGCAGGCACGATTCGCAAGAGCCAAGTTGGCCAGAGCGTAACTTTGGCAGGTTGGGTTGCCCGTCGTCGTGATCATGGCGGCGTTGCCTTCATCGATTTCCGTGATGCAACTGGCTGGGTTCAAGTAGTTATTCGCGACGAGGCAGTTGCCAATATGTTGCGCGCCGAGTGGTGTCTAAAGATCACCGGTGTTGTATCTGAGCGCCCTGCCGGCAACGAGAATAGCAATGTCGCGACTGGTGAAATTGAGATCATGGCCGACGAAGTCATCGTCCTAAGCGAAGCCGCAGCTCTGCCATTTCCAGTTGATAGTGGAGATGAAGCAAATATTTCAGAAGAGGTACGTCTTAAGTATCGCTATTTAGATCTACGTCGCGAGAAGCCGGCAGCAAATTTGCGCTTACGTTCAAAAGTAACAGCAGCAATCCGTCGTGTGATGGACTCTGAAGAATTCCTTGATATTGAAACTCCGTACTTGACTCGCTCAACGCCAGAAGGCGCTCGTGATTTCTTGGTACCAGTTCGCTTGCAGCCTGGATCTTGGTATGCGTTGCCGCAATCACCGCAACTTTTCAAGCAATTATTGATGGTTGCCGGAATGGAAAAGTATTATCAGATCGCTCGCTGCTTCCGCGATGAGGATTTCCGCGCAGATCGCCAACCTGAATTCACGCAATTAGATATTGAAATGTCTTTTATCGATCAGGAAGATATTTTGGCAATCGGTGAGAAAATTGTTTCAACCATTTGGCGCGAAACGCTTAATTATGAAATACCACTTCCGTTAAAGCGCATGACTTACGCAGATGCAATGGCTGATTACGGTTCTGATAAACCTGATCTTCGTTTTGGTCAGAAGTTAGTCGAGCTAACCGTTTTCTTTAGCGAGACACCATTCCGGGTTTTCCAAGCCCCTTATGTAGGTGCAGTCGTAATGCCAGGGGGTGCAGATTCACCACGTCGCGAGTTAGATGCTTGGCAAGATTGGGCTAAAGCCCGTGGCGCAAAAGGTCTTGCCTATATTTTGGTGAATAGCGATGGCACGCTAGGTGGACCGGTAGCTAAGAATCTTTCAGAGACAGAATTAGCGGGAATTGTCGAGGCTGCACATGCATCGGCTGGAGATGCGATCTTCTTCGCAGCTGGCGAGCGGGTAGCGTCTCAGAATTTATTGGGTGCAGTTCGTAACGAAATTGGAAAGCGCTGCAATCTAATCAACGAGGGCACCTGGGAATTCTTATGGGTTGTCGATGCACCAATGTTTGAGCCAACCGACAATGGCGGATGGACAGCAGTGCATCACCCATTTACTGGTCCAAAGCCCGAATATGCAACCACCTTTAAGGATGACCCAGCAAGTGCATTGGCATACGCATATGACATTGTTTTAAATGGTACTGAATTAGGTGGTGGATCAATTCGTATCCATGATCGCAATATTCAAAAGCAAGTATTTGAGGTAATCGGTCTTACTGAAGAAGAAGCAAATAGTAAGTTCGGCTTCTTGCTTGATGCCTTTAATTATGGACCACCACCACATGGTGGAATTGCTCTTGGGCTCGACCGAGTTTGCGCTCTGCTTAGTGGTTCAGAATCTATCCGCGAAGTTATCGCTTTCCCTAAGACGGCATCTGGCGGAGATCCACTAACGGGGGCGCCAACACCAATTACACCTGCGCAACGTAAAGAGGCGGCAATTGATTGGGTTCCAGAGTCTGCCGAAAAGAAGTAGTGCAAGGTCAACGCGGTAGGATTTAGTAAGTCAAAAAGAGGGAGTAAGTAATGAGCGCTGGTGGGATTGCCTTAATAATCTGCGCGGTATCGCTATTCGCGATCGCCGTTGCTATCGCCTACGCCGTTATCCGATTTGGACGCTTGATCGACGAGGCAAAAGTATCGCTTAAATCAATTACCGAAGAAACCGTACCGCTTTTGGATGAAGTAACTCAGACGGTATCGCTGGTAAATGGGCCGCTTGAGAGCTTTAACAAAATTACTAAGAATGTAGAAAATATGTCGAGTAAGGCATCTGAGGCAACATCAAATTTTGTAGATAAAGGTGGCCCAGCGCTAAAGATTGCCGGTGCACTAATGAGCGCAGCCGGAGCTTCCAAGAAACGTAAATCAAAAAAGACTAAGGCAGAGTGATTAATAACTGTGGAATCCGCCGAGATACGTTCACGTTGGCTGCGCTTTTTCGAATCTGAGAATGCTCAAGGCTTAACTCACACAGTTGTGCCATCTGCTTCACTAATCGCAGATGATCCAAACCTATTGTTGGTAAATGCTGGCATGGTTCCATTTAAGCCATATTTCTTGGGCGAGGTAACTCCACCATATGTACGTGCAACTTCCGTACAGAAATGTGTTCGTACTCTCGATATTGATGAGGTCGGAAAAACCACTCGCCACGCATCTTTCTTTCAAATGTGTGGAAATTTCTCATTTGGAGATTACTTTAAAGAAGGTGCCATCGCTCTTGCCTGGGAACTCTTAACTAAGCCAATTTCACAAGGTGGCTACGGTTTCCCAGAAGAGAAGTTATGGGTAACTGTTTTTCATAACGATGACGAGGCAGCCGATATTTGGCACCACAAGATGGGTGTTCCTAAAGAGCGAATTCAACGACGCGGCATGGCCGATAATTTCTGGTCAATGGGCGTTCCGGGTCCATGTGGTCCATGTTCAGAGATTTATTACGATCGCGGACCAGCCTATGGCGCAGAAGGTGGCCCAATCGCAGATGAGAATCGCTATTTGGAAATCTGGAACCTCGTATTCATGCAAAATGAACGTGGTGCAGGTACAAGTAAAGATGATTACCCAATACTTGGCGAACTACCTGCCAAGAGCATCGATACTGGCTTAGGTCTAGAACGTACTGCAGCTTTGCTTCAAGGCGTTGAGAACATTTACGAAATCGACACCACAATGCAGATTCTTAATATGGCCAGCTCCTTAACTGGAATCGGTTATGGAAAAGCTGAGAAATCTGATGTCTCCCTTCGCGTAATCGCAGACCATGCTCGTACTTCAGCGATGCTGATTGGTGATGGTGTGACACCTGGAAATGAAGGTCGCGGTTATGTATTGCGTCGAATGATGCGTCGCACCATTCGTAATATGCGCTTACTTGGTTCACATGATCCTGTGATAGCTGACTTAACCCGCGCCGCAATTGGAGCGATGGGTCCTCAATATCCTGAACTAGTAGCTTCGCAAGATCGAATCCTGGCAGTCTCTATTGCCGAAGAAGAAAGTTTCTTGCAAACTCTAAAGAGCGGCACCCAAATCTTTGATTTAGCGGCAACGGCCCTTAAGGCAAATAAAGCAACTACTCTCGGCGGCGAGGAAGTTTTCAAGCTCCACGATACTTACGGTTTTCCTTATGACTTAACGCTGGAAATGGCACAAGAAGTTGGCCTACGGATTGATACCGATGGCTTCCATCGTCTGATGAAGGAACAGAAAGATCGAGCTAAGGCCGATGCTCGTGCGAAGAAATCTGGGCACACGGATCTATCGCAGTATCGACAGATCGCAGATGCGTCTGGTCTTTCGACTTTCCTTGGTTACACACATACTGAAGCAGAAGGAAAAATCAACGGATTATTGGTTGATGGCGTAATTGCTCAAAGCGCAAAGAGTGGCGATGATATTGAAGTCGTTCTAGATCGCACACCTTTTTACGCTGAAGGTGGTGGCCAGTTAGCTGATGCTGGTTTGATCAAATTAGCAAATGGCGCTGTTATCGAAATCGATGATGTTCAAGCGCCGGTAAATGGTTTATCGGTGCACCGCGGTCGCGTTCTTAGCGGTGAGGTTAAAGTGGGCGAAGGCGCACTTGCCACAATTGACCAGGAACGTCGCGATGCCATTTCGCGCGCGCACACCGCTACACATATGGTTCACAAAGCTTTCCGCGAAGTCTTGGGCGAAACGGCAACTCAGGCCGGCTCTGAGAACTCACCGGGCCGCTTCCGGTTTGATTTTCCGGCAACTGGTGCGGTTTCAGATTCGGCTTTAAATGAAGTTGAATCTCGCGTTAATACCTTGTTGCTAGATAACCTAGAAGTTACCGCACAAAGCATGTCGCAAGCCGAAGCAAAAGCAATTGGCGCAATGGCTCTATTCGGTGAGAAGTACGGCGATACTGTGCGTGTTGTTAGCGTCGGTGATTGGGCTCGCGAACTTTGTGGTGGCACACACGTAACGCGTTCTGGCCAACTAGGTGTAGTTAAGTTATTAAGCGAATCGTCCATTGGTGCCGGCGTCAGACGTGTAGAAGCGCTAGTTGGCGTTGATGCTTATAAATTCTTGGCGCGTGAGCACTTACTTCTTAACTCTTTAACCCAAATTATTAAGGGTGCCCGCGTCGAAGAACTTCCTGAGCGCATAAATGATTTACTAGAGAAGATTAAAGAGATTGAGAAAGAACTTGCTGCAGTTCGTTCGGCTCAAGCCTTGAGCACCGTTGGATCTATTGCTGATTCGGCCATCAAGGTGGGACAGATTGATTTGATCACTGCAGTGATGCCAGATGGAATCTCGGGCGATGATTTGCGCACAATCGCGCTAGATCTGCGTAATCGATTCGCTACCAGCGTGATTGCTCTAATAAGTTCGGCGGCCGGTAAATCTGTTCTTGTTGTTGCTGCTTCGGATTCAGCACGAGCACTCGGTGCCAAAGCTGGTGCGCTAGTCAAAATCGGCTCGACTATCTTGGGTGGTGGCGGCGGTGGCAAAGATGATTTCGCTCAAGGCGGAGGCACAGATGCAACGAAAGCCGCTGAATCACTAACTGCAATTTCTGCTGCGGTAGCGGCACTTTAACCAATATGTTAGTTGGTCGCCGAATCGCATTTGATTATGGCGATGTGCGAATTGGGGTAGCTATCTGCGATCGTGATGCGATTTTGGCATCGCCATTGACTACTTTGCAATCCAAAGACGCCAAATTGTTTGACCAGATATCGCTTCTAATTGCCGAATATGAACCAGTTGCACTCTATGTTGGCGAGCCACTTAACCTGTCTGGGGCAAGTAGTTCTTCAGCCCAAAAGGCGCGATTATTCGCAGATAAATTAAGTTCAGTCTTTGCAATTCCGGTAACGATGATTGATGAGCGACTATCGACTGTATCGGCGACTAATGCAATGCGTGATAGTGGCGTAAATGCAAAAGAGGCACGCGCAAAAGTGGATATGGCTGCTGCTGTGGCAATTCTTGAACAAGCAATTAGGCTAGAAAAAGCTAAAGATGTTTAACTACCTCGCTCTGAAACGTTTAACACTTGCCGGGGTATTCATTTTGTCCCTTACCTTCGCTTTGCGAGCAATGAATATCGCGGGTGGGGGATATCAAGACTTTCCGGTTAGAGAGATCTCAGCTAATGAAGAATCAGTTGAGATCTCTATTCCAACAGGTGCGTTCGGAGCCGAGATCGGTCAAATTTTAGAAAATGCTGGAGTAGTCGCGTCTTCGGAAAGTTTCTTTCGAGCAGCAGTTGGAAACCCAAAAGCCGGTTCAATTGCACCAGGTACCCATAAAATCAATCTAAAGATCAGCGGCTCAGAAGCGCTAATGCAATTACTAGACCCCAAGCGAATTGTTAATCTAATCAAAATTGCTGAGGGTGCCTGGAATAGCGAGATCTTTGCGCAAATGTCAGCTACGCAAATTTGGAGTGAGAGTCCGAAGGCGTCTGCCAAGTTAGTGAAGTTGCCGGTCGGAATTAAATCTCTCGAAGGTGTTCTTTTTCCGGCGCAATACAGTTTTGCAGAAGGCACGACCCAGGTTGATGCACTTCAAAGTATGGTTGCTAAATTCAATCAAGTAATTGCGGGAATTAATTTCGTAGATCCCGAGGGTAAATTAACCTCGCAACAACTAGTGACAGTTGCGTCCCTCGTACAGGCAGAAGGCGATACCAAAGATTTTGCCCAGATCTCACGTGTTATTCGCAATCGGTTGGCAGCCGGTATGCCGTTGCAGTTGGATTCAACAGTCCATTACTTAAAGGCGACCCGTGGTCAGATTTACTTGAGCCTGAAATCAACAAAACTCAGGTCGCCATATAACACCTATCAAAACTATGGTTTGCCACCGGCTCCCATCGGAAATCCCGGTCTAGCAGCACTTAAGGCAGCAGTCGCACCTGCGACCGGAGATTGGTTATTCTTCATCACGGTTGCGCCAGGGGATACTCGTTTCACCAAGTCGTACAATGAATTTAGTGAGTGGAAAGTCCTGTATCAGAAGAATCGAAGAGCAGGAGCATTTGAATGAGAACATTTAATGCCGCAGTTCTAGGTTCGCCAATCTCTCATTCGCTCTCACCCGTGATTCACAGTGTCGCGTATGAGGCACTTGAGATTCCTGCGAAATACACAGCCGTTGAAGTTAAATCTGGAAAATTAGCTGAGTATCTAGATAGCACGCCACCTGAGCTAAATAGTTTTTCGCTGACCATGCCCCTTAAAGAAGAGTTAATTAATTTAGGGTTTCCATCATCGGCGCTAGCTCAACGGATCAAGAGCGGCAATACTTTGATTAAGATCGATGGAAATTGGAAAGTTGAAAGTACAGATGTAATTGGTTTCCAACAGAGCGTGTCGGCAAAAACAAGCGCTTCCTTTGAAAATATTCTGATTCTTGGAGCAGGCGCCACTGCTCGTGCAGCAATTGCAGCGTTCGATAGCGCTGGTACGCAAATTGATGTGGCAAGCCGGAGCGAACATCGAGAGAATGCCCTTCGAAGCTCTGCGCTCTTGGCAGAGATAACTATGATCGGTTTCGATGATGAGATCCACTGGTCTAAGTACGATTTGGTAATAAATACTTCACCGGCACACGCTGCTGATCCATTAGTCGCCGGAATCTCGGGTGCAAGTGCCCTTCTCTTTGAATCCTTATATAACCCTTGGCCAACTGCGCTAATGGGTTTCTGGCGAAATGTAGGTTTGGAAAGTGTTGACGGCTTGGACCTACTAGTCCATCAAGCGATTTCACAAATCGCAATCTTTTCAGGCAAATCAGTTAATCGAGCCAAACTCGCACCACTTATGCGTGAGGCAGCTCTAAAGCGAATTTAAATTTAGCCGATCCACAGGAAACGGTTTATGGAAAGCAAACTCAAAATTCATAAAATATCTTCGTCACATGTTTTTTCAGGTTGCGGCACTTGCGGTAATAATTGGTTGGGCTGGATGGGTTGCCCTTTACGATCTGAAGAACCATCTGATTAGAAATAGATCTTTATTATTTGGACTTCTTGTCATCTACCCGCTCTGCTATTTCATTGAGTTGCAACCCATGATTGACGCCAGAATTGCGACTCTATCCGGCGTCCTAATATCGATGGCGCTGCTAGACCTGATAGGAGCAGGAGATGCAAAACTTCTAATACTGATGCTTCCTTGGCTCGAATCACGTAACTTGCAGATGAGCCTCTTAACGTTCTCGATCCTGATTGTCGGCCATGTTCTCGTTTTCTGGGTAATTGCACGCAAGATTCCAACTCGTATTGCTCTAGCGCCCGCGATATTGCTAGCCGGCGCCGTTAATTTGGCGTCATAAATAGGATAAATCTGCGAGAATTGACCAATGCGTTGGTTAACAGCTGGTGAATCACATGGCCCCGCCCTCAGTGCAATTATTGAGGGGATACCTGCCTTGGTTGAGATAACAACTGCAGATATTGATTTTCATTTAGCTCGTCGACGTTTGGGTTTTGGTCGCGGTGCCCGGCAGAATTTTGAAGCCGATAAAGTCACAATTCTGGGCGGAATACGTTTGGGCTTAACCCAGGGTGGACCAATTTCAATTCAAGTCGGAAATTCGGAATGGCCTAAATGGGAAAAAGTCATGTCGGCCGATCCAGTACCAGAGGACGAAATTAAGAATCTTGGTCGAAATGCACCGCTTAGTCGTCCGCGCCCAGGACACGCAGATTTAGTTGGAATGCAGAAATACGATTTAGATGATGCGCGTGCAATTCTCGAACGAGCAAGTGCTCGCGAAACTGCAGCACGTGTTGCACTAGGTGCAGTTGCTCGTGCATTTCTACAACAGACTTGTGGAATTACTGTTCTGAGTCATGTTCTCTCGATCGGTTCAGTTCGGGTTCCTGAAGATACGCAATTACCAAATGTAGGAGATATGGACCGAATTGATCAGGATCAAGTTCGGTGTGCGGATCCCGCTACGAGCACATTGATGATTAAAGAAATTGAATCCGCGCATTCAGATGGCGACACTCTTGGCGGCGTAGTTGAAGTTCTTGCGTACAACTTACCGTCGGGACTTGGATCGCACGTTCATTGGGATCGCCGATTAGATGCGCGTTTAGCTGGCGCGATGATGGGAATCCAAGCGATTAAGGGCGTAGAAATCGGTGATGGATTCACGACAGCAACTCGTCGTGGATCTGTTGCACATGATGAAATTGAACGGGGCGAAGATGGCCTGATCCGTCGGCGTACCGATCGAGCTGGCGGCACAGAAGGCGGAATGTCTAACGGTGAAATTTTGCGCGTTCGAGCAGCAATGAAACCAATTTCTACCGTACCTAAAGCGTTAGACACGATTGATGTTAAAACTGGTGAACCAGCGAAAGCAATTAATCAGCGCTCTGATGTTTGTGCGGTGCCAGCAGCGGGTGTGGTTGCTGAAGCCATGGTTGCACTTGTTTTAGCCGAAGCAGTACTCGAAAAATTCGGCGGCGATAGCGTAGGCGAAACAAAACGTAACTTCGAGAGTTATATAGCGCACCTATCAATCAAATGAGTAAAAAAGTCATTCTGATAGGTCCACCAGGTGCTGGCAAAAGCACAATCGGTCATGCCCTAGCCAAGAAACTACAAGTGAAATTTGCAGATACAGATGCGATGATTGAAGCGAAATTAGAAAAGAAGATTGCCGATATCTTTGTAGATCTAGGTGAGCCATTTTTCCGGGGCGAAGAGTTGTTGGTTTTAGAAGAGGTGCTCGCGTCCGATAACGGGGTTATCTCATTAGGGGGAGGTGCGCCCATTTCTACTACTGCACAAACTCTTCTGCGTAACAGCGGGGCTACCGTGATTTTTCTAGATATTTCGCTAGGCAAGGCTGCCGCTCGTGTCGGTTTCAATCGCGATCGTCCTCTGTTGCTGGGAAATCCACGAGCCCAATGGACTGAATTAATGAATACTCGTCGGCCAATTTATGAAAGTTTAGCTACGGCAGTTGTTTCGGTAGATGATCGTTCTGTTAATGAAATCTGCGCGGACATTATGGCGGTAGCCTAAATGACGAGAATTTCAATCTCAGCAGATCGAGATTATGACGTTCTGATTGATATTAATTGGCGGACCGCTCTAACGCCGCTCCTAGCAAATCGTGGACAGGTGGCGATCATTGTTTCTGAAGCAATGCGTGATCGCATTATCGACCTTCCTCAAACCGAGGGACAGCTGCACATCTTCACTGTTCCGGACTCAGAGGCAGGAAAGTCTTTTGCCACATTCAACCAGGTCTTGGATTGGCTCGGAGCCGCCGGCTTTACTCGCAACGACCTTGTTGTGGCAGTGGGCGGAGGAGCTGTCACTGATCTGGCCGGCTTTGTCGCAAGTTCCTGGTTACGAGGAATTGATTGGGTCGCGGTTCCAACGACGCTAGCGGCGATGGTCGATGCTGCAGTTGGCGGAAAAACTGGCATTAACAGCGAATACGGAAAGAATTTGATTGGTGCTTTTTACTCACCTATTGCGGTCCTGATCGATTTAGATTGGCTATCGACTCTAAGTGATCGTGATTTTGCTGCTGGTCTTGCCGAGGTTGTTAAATGTGGCTTTATTGTAGATCCTGAGATTATTGAAAAGCTGAACAACAAGGAACTTCCCCAAGTGCGCGCAGACCGTGATTTAACACTCGAGCTGATTACTAAATCTGTTGCAGTCAAAGCTAAAGTGGTTAGTGGCGATTTTCGCGAAAGCTATGACCGCGAGATTTTGAATTACGGTCACACTCTTGGCCATGCGATCGAACTGCAAAGTAAATATCAGCTACGACATGGCGAATGTGTCTCCATCGGGTTGGTCTACGCAGCTTTACTAGCCAATCAACTAGGCCTACTTTCCCAAGCAGTTACCGATCTGCATTCTCAGATACTCGCGAATTTAAACCTTCCAGTTACGTACAAGCCAGAGCTTTGGGCCGAACTGCGGGCAAGTATGGCCATTGATAAAAAATCTCGTTCTGGCGTTCTACGTTTTGTGGCAATAACTGAGCTCGGAAAAACTTCCCGAATTGAAGCGCCTAGTGAAGATGAGTTATTCAAGGCATATGAGAGGCTTTGCTCATGAAGATTTTAGTAATTAACGGTCCGAATCTGGCTCGCCTCGATATCCGCGATTCGAGTATCTATGGTGACTTCAATTACCCGCAATTAAAATCTTTTATTGAGCAATCAGCGAAAGACCATGGTTACGAGGCAGATGTTCGCCAAAGCGATGACGAGTCAACCATTATTGGTTGGTTACATGAAGCTGCCGATAATTCAACACCAGTAATAATTAACCCGGCGGCTTTTACTCATTATTCATATGCCATACGCGATGCTGCCGAACTCGTTAAATCGCCTTTAATTGAGGTTCACCTTTCTAATCCGCTAGCTCGTGAGGAATTTCGTCACACCTCAGTTATCTCCGGCGTCGCAAATGGAACTATCGGTGGCTTTGGCCCTAATTCCTATGCACTAGCCATTGCTGCGCTGAAAGGGCTAATTAAGGCGTAAAGAAGTAGAAACCGTTATCTGGATTTAAGTTTTTCTACTACTTCTAGGTATCCTTAACCGTTCGAACCAACGAAGCTCGGTGGTTTTAGTTTTGCGCTCAACGTGCGCTTATAGGGGAGTTCCAAAGTGGCAACCACAAATGATCTTAAGAATGGCATGTGTCTTGATATTGAAGGCACTCTATGGACGGTAATTGAATTCCAGCACGTTAAGCCAGGTAAAGGTCCCGCATTCGTTCGCACCAAGATGCGCCAAGTTTTAACTGGCAAGGTTGTTGAAAAGACTTTCAATGCGGGCGTAAAGATCGAAGTAGCCGTTCTTGAAAAGCGTGAAATGCAATTCCTCTACAAAGAGGGTGAAGATTTTGTATTCATGGACAATAAAACTTATGATCAGATGAATATTTCCGCTGCAACTGTGGGTGACGCCGCCAATTACATGCTGGAGAACACTGAAGCAATCGTGGCAATTCACGAGAACAACCCGCTCTATATTGAATTGCCAGCATCAGTAGAACTAACTGTTACTTATACCGAGCCAGGTCTACAAGGCGATCGCTCTTCAGGCGGAACAAAGCCGGCAACCGTCGAGACTGGCATTCAGATTCAAGTGCCGCTATTTATCAAGCAAGATGAAAAGATCATGGTTGATACTCGAGATGGTTCATACCAGGGTCGCGCTAACTAGTGTCCGCGCGCAGTAAAGCTCGCAAACATAGTCTGGATATCCTCTACGAAGCAGATATCCGGAAGAGCGATGCGCTCTCGATTATCGAGGTTAGATTAAACCTAGGCGAAGATGCTGAGTTACCTCCTGTTCGCGATTACACCAAAGAGTTAGTGACAGGCGTTAGCGATCATAAACGCAAGATCGATGAGTTAATCGCGACTTATATTCAAGGTTGGGATTTAGATCGCCTAGCTGCCGTTGATCGAAATATTCTGCGCATCGCAATTTTTGAGATTCTCTGGGCAGACTCAATCCCTGATGCGGTCGCAATCGATGAAGCACTTCTTCTCGCTAAAGATTTATCGACTGAGGAATCAGCTGGTTATATTCACGGTGTATTGGCGAAGATAACGTCAATTAAAGGTGATTTGAGCCTTTAAACAAATATCGTTCGGCGATTAGCCAATTCAAGAAGGTTCGTTCTTCGATTCCAATCGTGTAAGCCAGCACCTTTAGATCTGTGTCTCTAAGAGAGATTAGCTCGCCATTCCAATCAGAGCGCTCTTTTGCGATTTTGGATGTGTAGTTGATTAGCAAGAACAACCAATCCGGATTATCTAAGTTAGGTTTGCTTAACGATCGCAGGTCAATCGCTATCGCCTGGTTTGCTACATCTCGAGTAGTATCTATCCCAAGTAGATACTCAACGCTGACATTGAGAATCCGGGCTAATTCACCTAATCGCGAGAGCGGCATATTCCGAGATCCGCGCTCATATGAACCTATTACGACCGCCTTGATTTCGCCTACCTCTGACATTTCTTGAATCGTCCAGCCGCGAGCTTTACGCGCGCTACGCAAACGAGCCCCGATCTCAAATGAGTTCGGAAACGGGCGGGCAAAGGGCTGGGTATTTGAAAGATGGCTCATGCCGCAAAAGGTAGTCCGAGGGCCGCCGTGACCAATTTAATTGTCCACAGCCTGGGTTGAACACAGCATCCGACCGAGCCCTGCTATCCTTGCGCCGCATCCTTTAAGACCCATCCTGCGAGGTGGGGAAGGAGATTTAAATGAAGATAGTTCTGCCTGCACCCGATATCTCGCGTGCAATTGTGCGCATCGCTCACGAAATTCTCGAGCGTTATGAAG
>JACCDM011454150.1_pt1 | contig 14990 bp, 17 predicted proteins | sample 7445851 | NCBI WGS metagenome assembly JACCDM01 (sample SAMN15323438, study PRJNA562643) | freshwater metagenome | isolation source: river surface water | place: USA:Blue River Watershed | collected 2017-08-16
ATTTGAGGTTTTTTTGTTTTAAAATAGCTTAACTTTTATTAAAAAATCTGCTAGAATGCATGGGCACGGGTCTATAGTTCAGTGGTAGAATTCTCGTCTCCAAAACGAGCGACCGAAGTTCGAATCTTCGTGGGCCCGCCACCTCGTGCTAGCACGAGAAGCATACAAAAACCTCTCAATTTTGAGAGGTTTTTGTATTGAAAATGTAAAATGAATTTTATAGACTTACTGGTCTTTTTGTGGTAAAAATAGGAAATGAATAAAGATAAAACCAAAAGGACAAGTAAGTTAAAAAGGATACTAAAATATATTCTTTTAGCCATCGTGGCCCTCATTGTCTTCTCAATTTTTTACAGTTCTCCAGCTTCAAAGAAAAATGCTGAAAACCTTAAAAAGATTCAGCCAGGAATGACAGTTGAAGAAGTCGTCGCAATCATGGGACAACCATACAACATCGAAGATGTTCCGCTATATCCACAATATGAATATACCTATTCAGCTCCTGGTGGTATCTTAAGAGCTGGTGATTATATAGTTTTTTTCTATAAAGATTCAAATACAGTAAGAGATGTGTATAAAGGTGATTAATATGAAAAAATTCAAACTCAAAAAAATCCTTATAATTCTCGGTTTGGTTATTCTTATACCAATAGTATTGGTTATACTTGTCGTAACTCTTTTTCTAGTTCGGACTAATTCAAATTATAAGAGCGATCCGATTATCTCTCCCTCTGGCGACTATTACCTCACAAGTACTGTAAATCGTAAAGATAAACATGCCAATAACTATGCTGATGTTGTATTGAATGTCTATACAAAAAATAATGAATTAATTGCCAGTTTTAATACAAATTGTGGTGATGCTATGAAGTGGGCAAGCGGGTGGTATCTTAATACTGATACGGTTATTATGTATTGTAGTGACAATGGGTATACGTATCTTGTGAAAGCTCCTTTTGATACGCTGGAAACTACAGAAGAAAACTCATATATTTTTGAAGCTCAGGAACTCAAAAAGAACAAGTATGAGTAAAATATGTTTATCGAGAACCGTCCTTGCGAAACATTATTCTAGATATCTCTGGTTTATATAAAAAATTTGATAAATAATCTTTACCATGTTAAAGTCGCTATATGAACCGAAGATATTATTTCTTATTTAAGAACTTCGAGGGATACAACCCTATGGGGTTTTTCGACGTGGGAATTTTTCTTTTTAAACACTAATCAATTATTAGATGCTTACCGAAAATACCCACCAAATTAGTGGGTATTTTCTTATATAACTATGATAATAATAAAAAATGTAACTATCAATATTGCAGGAGAAAACCTTTTTGAAAAGGTGTCTTTTGTTTTGCATAAAGGTGACCGTATTGGCCTCGTTGGACCTAATGGTTCCGGTAAGTCCAGCTTGTTTAAAGCAATAATGGGACAAGTAGAACTTGAGAATGGAACTATTAGAATCGAATCCGAACAAATTGGATATCTTCCACAAGAAATAGAATTTAAAGATGAAAAGCTAAGTGGTGGACAAAAAACACGCTTAGCACTTGAAAAGATATTACTTAAAAAGCCAAGCGTTCTTCTTCTCGACGAACCGACGAATCATCTCGACCTAGAAGCCGCCATACAACTTGAAAAGTTTATTCATGATTTTAAAGGAGCAGTATTCATTATTTCTCATGATAGACAACTTCTAGATAATACGGTGAATAAAATACTAGAAATTGACCCTGTAAATAGCTCTTTCAACGAATACACTGGAAATTATAGCCAATATCTTATTGAGCGTGAAAAAAGAATTTCCTTGCAAGAGTCCGCATACAAATCACAACAACAGGAGAAGAAACGTCTTGAGAATTGGCTTACACTGAAGCGCCAAGAAGCTTCTATTTATTCCAGTTCTCAAAAAGGAAAAATGATACGTTCAAAAGAAAAATATCTTGAACGAGAAATTTACAATAAAGAAATTTTACGACCAGACGGGTTGAAGAAAATCAAAAAAGTAGAAATCCAAGGTGATGTGGCAAATACAAAGCTGGCTCTTCGGTGTAGTGATATACATAAAAGTTTTGGAGACAAATTAATACTTCGCAATATCTCTTTTGAAATTAGAGGTAAAGAAAGAATTTTACTGACCGGCAGTAATGGCTCAGGGAAAACAACGCTACTTAAAATAATCACAGGAGAAATTAAACCTGATAGCGGAGAAGTCAGAATTGGAGCTAATATTTCACTTGGCTACTTTGCACAAGAGCACGAACTATTAGATCATAATAAGACGGTGTTAGAAGAATTCATGAGCACAGATAATTTAATTAGTGGTAAGGATCCAAGGCAAATTCTAGGAAGTTTTCTCTTTTCAGGTCAGTCTATTTTTAAAAAGGTATCATCATTAAGTCTTGGTGAGCGAGTACGTCTTATTTTTGCTAAATTAACAAACCAATATAATGACCTACTTATATTAGATGAACCTACAAACCACTTAGATATTCAATCAAAAGAAGTAATAGAAAAGGCCTTAGTGGAATACCAAGGGGCTATTCTCGTAGTTTCGCACGATAGATATTTTATTGATAAAATAAGGCTTAATAGATTCTTGGATATTAAAAAATAGTATGTGGAAATAAAATAAATCTCATAGTTAATTTGTTATATCTATTATCTCTACAATCAAACCCGATTCCTCTATCTTTTTCTCAATCCATTCTTGCATCGCTTTAGCATCAGAAAAAGAAACACCTCTTTGTTCCGTTCGTTTTCTAAGAATTTCATCATTAATAGTAAGATACACAATTAATTCTGTATTCGATGGTATGACAGTTCCAAAAGCTGGTCTTCCTGCTTCAATGACAGCCTTTTCTCCTCGTAAGTAAGACATTCTTTCTCCAATCTCTGGAGTCCAAGGCATTTTGTATAATTCAGTTTTCTCCTCCTCTGTAAGAGGTGGGGCAATCTTTGAAATTGAAACAGCTTCGGGAATGTCTTTCATTAGAGTTGTTTTACCAACGCAAGTGGTACCAAGAACCGCAATGCGTTTATTCTTGTTTTCTTTAAGAAAAGTTTTTAATAAATCAATTGACATATTACTTATGCGATCTGGTTGCGACTTCAATAATATACCCGTCAGAATCTTTGAAATCTACAGTGTAAGCAATATTATCTTTGTAAGTATATTCAATTGGTCCACGAATGACTGGTAGGTTTTGAGATTTTAAAAACTCGGCGACTTTCTCCACTATTTCTAGAGAATCTGCTTCAAAACAAATATGTCGAGGTCCAATATTTGTATTAAAAGATACATCTTTTTCTACAAAATAAATTTTTGTCATGTTACATCGAAATCCATTCGGATCGTATTGCTCCCAGCCGATCAGATCAAAAAGACCTTTATAAAACAAAAGAGATTTGTTTAGATCTGAAACCCAAAATTCTATGTGTTTTATGCCAGACATATGACTTTAATTTAGCATTTTTTAAAGATTATTAACAGATAGACTAATTTTCTTATTACTTAATAAAATCCTAATCCTCAAACACCCTAACAATTCTCTTTTCTCAATATCACTCCCTTCTTTTAATACATACTTCGCATATCCTCGTATATCAATATCAGGTATACTGATTTTTTCTCTGGTTCCTAAGAGGAATTTTTGTAGTTTAGTAAACTTCTCCACATCCACCTTTATTTTCTCTTTAATCTGAATTTCGTTAATATCAATGTTTTCAATCAGGTCATCAAACTGTTTAAGTAGTTCCTTTTCTTCGGTATAGCCACATTTGCAATCCGCTCCGCGCGCTTTAGTGCAACCATAATACACATATCGGTGTATATTACCGTTCTTGTTCTTCTTAAATTTCTCATCAGCTGATATGCCAGATCCACATAAGCCGCAAGTCATCATCTTAGTAAAAGCGAATTCTTTGTTTTCAACACGCAGTACCTGACTTCTCATTTGTGCTTGTACTAGATCAAAAAGTTCTTTAGTAATAATTGGTTCATGTTTTCCTGTGTACCAATTACCACTCTTTTTGGGATATTCAAAAACCCCGTAGTAAAAGGGGTTTTGTAATAAGAGATACACATTACCGAGTGCTAAATGTTTTTTACTTGTAATTATTCTAAAGTTTAAATCAAACTTGAGCCAGTTATATATCTTTCTACCACTCCAATGTTCATAAGCTACTTTCTCAAACATTTTCTTGATCACTGGTGCTCGTTCGGGATCAATCAAAGTTTCGCACCGCCTGTCCATTCTTTTTTCTTTTACATATCCAGTCGGAGCAGGTGCAGGCCATAGTCCCATTTCAACTCGTGTCTTTAATCCGCGTTTTACATTGATACTTTTATTATCATTCTCAAGTTTTGCTTGGGAACATAAAATCATTAAAAGAAACTTTTCATTCGGTGAATTCTTAAACTGTTGGCCATAGGTACGGATTTCCATAAGCAGTTGCTGATCCATTAAATCAACAATACTGCCAAGATCGCCAGCGTTACGAGACAACCTATCAGGTGCCCACGTTAGAATGCCATTAAATCTTCCTCGGCGTACATCTTCCAAAATTTCTTTATATACGGGTCGCTGTCCTGATTCTTTTGCGCTGTGTGATTCTCGCCTGATTTCAACCACTTCAAGACCATCCCTTTCGGCAAGATCCAGCATTTCTTTCACCTGCGAATCAATAGACAAAACTTGCCGTTCTTCCGATTCAGTCGACTTACGGGCATACAGTACATATTTGACTTTCTGCACTGGGGCGAAAACCTCCTTTCCTATACGAGCTGTTGTATATGTCTCCATATATCTATTAATGACAGAGAATAGGTCTTTTGCTAAGGCCTAGCTTGTTGGCAACATGTTGGTAACTTAAGCTATACAGGCATTGACAAAACACCTATATTTTGCTATAATACATAAGAACTAGTGAACTCACGATCTAGTTACTTAAAAACTTAAAACGATGACTGAAAAGATCACGAACATGACCAATGCTCAAAGTAAGGCAATTAAACGATTGCTTGAAGATGGAATTAATTCATTTAATTCTACTGACCTTGAAGCTCTTGGATTTAGCAAAGATGAAGCACAGGAAATCCTTGCAAACGGAAACCTGATTCATGAAGAATCAAAAAATTCACTGATTGCAATTTTAAAGAAATATGCGATCATCGACAAGCGCTTCGGTGCAAGTATTGTTGAATTCGATGTAACAGTGCCTATGGATTACAACCATGAGACCTACATTGATACCAGAGGCAAAGAAGTAAGGAAATTAAAAAACACTTACTACTACAATGATGCGCTAACCAGCACAAACTTCGCCAAAGCAACAAACAAGCTGATCCCCGGCAAAACCTATCGTGCAAAAATCTATCCGATACTGGAAACGGTACAATCGAATGATTGCATGAACTTCCTGAAAAGGCAGAGAGCTATTTTGGTTGGTGGACAGGGTGTAATGCTTGCTCAAAGTCAGCACGGAGATAAATTCCCCAAAGACAAATGGACAGTTTCATTTGACCAGAAGGAAGCTCTATGGAAAGACGCTGTCGGCAACCACAGGGTGCCGGGCGTGGGTGCCCCCTCGGATGGTGACTTCGGGTTCGATCTTGGCCTCTTCGGGCTTGACTGGGGTGCCGGCCACTGTCTGCTTTGCTTCTGCGATATCACTTAGTTCCTTTGAACCTTAAAGATATTGGATTCTTAAATCCTTAGTCCTTAGTTGCGCCTTGTTTTTTAAAAAACAAGGCGCTTTTTTTATATTTTTATTTCGTCTATACTAACAACGGAGAACGATTTGTATACGGTTACGGCTTTATGCGATCAATTTCTCGTCAAAGGAATTGTCAGGGGTTCATCGAGTACACTTTGTGAATGAGTACAACCTTTTATGAAAAAACAAATTAAATCGGTGCATTGCGTCCATGAACAATAAATAGTTCAGAGTAAAATACAAAAGTTGGCCGGTGCTGGCTTTAGTGGAATTGAAGACGTAGTGTACATTGCTTATGCCCACGCTGACGGCAACCACAGGGTGCCGAACGTGAATGCCAACTCGGATGGTGACTTCAAGTTCAATCTTGGCAACTTCGAGAATGACTGGAATGCCGACAACTGTCTGCTTTGCTTCTGCGACTCATATTGTTTCTCCCGCTATTTATTAGTGGGAGTTTTTTCTTGTAGGTTTTTCTTCCAGCCTCCAAGCATTCTACCAACTTCATCAAGCTGAATGATAATATTACCGTACATGCTATGATCAAGAAGCTTCTGTTCCCAGCCAATTTGCAGGAAGAATTTTAAGAGATCAGCCTTGCCAATAGCCTGTGATACGAGAGACAGTTTTTCAAACTTATCATAGGCAAATGTGGCCCTGAATATTAGTTCAAGCAGTGCCAAGAATGTATCATCAATTTTACTCCCCAACGTATGTCGATCGACTTTCGAAACATTATTTAGGTGCGTATGCCAGACTCGATAGGACTCCTTAGCTCGGATAAGCACAAGCGGAGCTTGTGCGGGGGGGGGGGCGATTTAGTAACTTTATCATGTTTATCCATAAATATAACCATATCATATCAATAGAAAATCTCCTTGCGACATGGCAGCGGTTTCTGCGCGGAAAGCGGAAAAAGAAAGATGTCATTATTTTTGAAACCAAGCTCTCAGATAACATCCTAGATCTATACAATTTACTTCAAAATAGAACCTATGTTCATGGTGAGTACTCAGCATTTAATATTTCTGATCCAAAACCGAGAAATATCCATAAAGCCACTGTGCGAGACAGGCTTTTACACCATTTGATTTATAAAACACTTTATCCGTACTTTGAGGCGAGATTTATTCATGATTCATACTCGTGTCGAGAGAATAAAGGTACCCATCGAGCATTAGATCGCTTCAGAGATCTTGCGAGAAAAGTGTCAAAAAATAATACGCGAACGTGCTACGTGTTGAAATGCGATATTAAAAAGTTTTTTGCAAGTATTGATCACGAAAAATTGTATACAATTCTTGAAAGGCATATAGAAGACCCCGAAATGCACTGGCTGATCAAGCAAGTAGTATCGAGCTTTCATACAACAACCATCGGTGTAGGCCTTCCCCTTGGGAACCTTACCTCGCAACTACTAGTCAATGTGTACATGCATGAGTTTGACATGTTTATAAAACAAGAACTGCGAGTAAAATACTATTTGCGCTATGCTGATGATTTCGCGATCTTGTCGGATGATAAAAAGTATTTGGAAGAAATACTGCCCAAAATGGAAAAGTTTCTAAAAGAAAAATTAAAGTTACAGCTTCACGAGAACAAGGTGTATATCAAAACCTATGCCACAGGTGTAGATTTTCTAGGCTGGATACATTTTCCACATCATCGTCAAATTCGTACAACGACAAAACGAAAGATGATACGAAAACTAAAGGGTTACCCTAAGCCTGAAACCACAACCTCGTATCGAGGGCTATTAATGCATGGTAATACTCACAAATTACAGAAAAGACTTGGACTTCATACTGAAGCATAGATGTTGGTAACCTCCTCTGTGATTTTAAGGGTCTGCGATACAATGGTCTGGAACAATAACGTAAAAAATGGTATTGTTTAATTAACAATTTAATAAGTGACCTAACCCCTTAAGTTTTTAAGGATATGGTCTTAAATCCGTCCAAAGTAAAAAACTCCTAGTCAGAGTTCACTTTGGACGGTCATACCTGGAAACGGGTATGGATATATTCTACGGGATATATCGACCTGGCTGGGAGCTTTTTGCTACCTAGCTTGGTTTTAATAAAACCGTCCAAACATGCAAAACATAAAATCCTTTCTCAAAAAATATTCTAGAAAATGGTACTTTTGGGTTGGTACCATATTTCTCATCGCACTCATCGGATCAAGTATTGATCCCGTCGAACAAACTAAAACAGAGGTCACTATTCCAGAACAACAAGTCAGTAGTATTACTGCAGATATACCTGCATCAACCGAAAGTACCATACCTGAAACAAAAGCAATTACTCCAACAGGATCCACAACAACTATCCCTGTTCCAATACAAAAACCAGCAACGAACATTGTTTCAGGATATAGAGTAGTATCTGTTGTTGATGGTGATACTATTAAAGTTGATATCGATGGTACAACTGAAACAATTCGTATTATTGGTTTAAATACTCCTGAAACAGTTGATCCTCGTAAACCAGTAGAATGTTTCGGTAAAGAAGCCTCAAATAAAGCAAAAGAGCTACTGTCTGGAAAAACAGTAACTCTTGAAGCTGACTCAACACAAGGTGAAAGAGATAAATATGGAAGATTATTACGATATGTATTTATGTCTAATGGTACTGATTATGGTAAATACATGATTAGTAGTGGTTATGCGTATGAGTATACATATAGCAAGCCGTATAAGTATCAAGCTAGTTACAAGTCGACACAGAAGAGTGCGGAATCAAGTAAGGCAGGATTATGGGGAGACAATGCTTGTAAAACCGCAACAGTAGTTGCACCAAGTACAACGTCAACAATGTACTATACATCATCTGCCTCAAATGCTAGTAAATATTATCCAAGCACTTGTCCTGAATGGGAGCAACTTTCAAAGACAAATTTAAAATCATTTAACTCTCTAGAAGCACTACTTGCTGTATATCCGAAACGAACATTGGCTGAAATTTGTAAGTAGATTATATCCAACAGGTTCCGCCATTCTTCTTTACCCATTCAAGCCATGCTTCAAAAGAACGTTCTCCTTGGAGATCTTCAATAACTTCGATAATAGCCATACTGAATGCGTCAGCCAAATCATCGTGGTGTTCGACTCCAAAGCCTGTTAGTTGTGCTATGAGTTCTTCTGCTCCGTGTTCTGGGAACAGAATGACACCTTCTCGAATAAGGGTACTGGTAAGCGCTAGTCGTGATCGCTTGTCATTACTGTGTTTTACACCTTTGACTGATCTAACTTTATCACAAAGTGTTTGTACATATAATTCTTGGAATCCGTTAGATTCGACAATAAATTCTACAGTTACCCCGTTGATTCCAAACACAGCGTCTAACTCATTTACTTTTGAAATAACATCAGGAAACGGAAGACGTTTGTTAACTGGATTAGGCATGATATATATCTTTTTCTGACTTGCTGACCCAGTTACTTTAATTGCAACCATTGCTGTATAATCGGCAGTTTCTCTTTGCGATATTGCTAGATCAACACCAATGATAACTTTATAATCTCTAATTTTTTCCAAAATATCGTTTGGGTAGCGATGAATCCACTCAGAGAAGATAACTCGAGTGCTATCAGAAATAATATTAAGTAAGTACTCCTGTTGCCATGCGAGTTCGTTAGCCACACTAAGGCGAAGCTCGTCTATTTTTTCCGTTGAATCAAATTTCCCAGGCCATAGACATTCGCCGTCTTCATTAAGTAGAGGAAACCATTTGAATACCCCTTTAAGTTCTTTAGCTTCAATCTTTTTACGAAGCCTCATCATTAGGGAATCTTCATGAAGCAAGTTTCCGACAAGAATAATGCGTGTGCCGATATCGCCAAGGGGAATAATTTCTCTTGTAAACCAGTCAAAAATTTTATTGCGTCCTTCCATGGTGCGTGAAGAATTTAGGTCTTCAATATCGTCACAGATAATAAGATCAGGGCGATGTTCATGGTGACGAATACCTCGGATACTTTGCTCTGTCGATGCAACCATAATTCTTGCGCCAGTGTTTTTGAATACAATAGACGATGAGGCCCATTCGCCTCCATTTTCTTCTTGAAACGGTCCTAAGTCGCTTCGTAGAACAGGGTTACTTTCAAGTTCTCGTCTAACATTCATCATTTGCTGTTTTACTTGTGCTTGTGTTCGGCAAATGATTAAGACGAACTTCTTTTGCTGTATACCAAGGATAGCCCAAAGTGTGTATGATAGTGTTACAAGTGTAGATTTACCTGAACCACGAAATGCCACAATACACGCAAGTTTATTTGATTGGTCTTCCGTTATTCGAAAAATATCCTTATGAAATTCTGCTAATGGATATTTAACATAATGTGGAAAGTATATATGGAAGAACATGGTATGGCTCTCGCGTGTGACCGCCTGTCGCACCGCGCGATCTTTCATTATTTGTTCTAATACGTTTTCTTTATTCTTTTTCATTGGATTTAAAATCTAGGGATGCTAATTTAAGCGCCTTTCGAACAAGGGCTTGCTGTTCAGGGGATAGTTCTTGAATAGTATTTACTGAACCTGATAATTCAATTTTTTCTTTGTAGTTATTATTTCTGTGACGGAGCCAAAAACTAATCGCCGAATAGTTCTTTTCTTTGATAAGTGTCAGTAGCTGGCTTTCACTCATATCGTTCACTAACTCGACACCCTCTGCGAGTGCCTCATCCATTTTTGTGGAAAATTTTGGATCTTCTTTTCGCCAACGATACACAGTATTTCGAGATAATCCTGTTTTTTCACAGGCGACCTGTATAATTGGTACCTTCTTTAGTTCTTCAAAGAGTTTATCTTGGAGTTTATTTTTCTTCATAAAAGTTTTTGATTATCTCTGCTTTGCGACCAGTTAGTTTTTCGTAACGGCGAATTGCCAAGTCGCAGAACACAGGCTCAATTTCTAAGGAATACACCTTGCGACCCAATTGTTCTGCACATATCATTGTGCTCGCAGATCCCGAGAAGGCATCAAAAATAATGTCGCCAGGCTTAGTGCAACGCATAATGAACTTATGATGTAATTCTGGGTTCTTGCTTGTTGGATGTTCCATTTGATTCGATGGGAGTCGTTTGGTTGCCCAAATGTTTGAGATTTCTTCAAGCAATTGGTTTCCTGTGCTTAAATCTTTGTTTTGTATCTCATTGAGATTTTTTACCAAGTCGGACAAGTAAGGAGATCCTTTGCTTCCATAAACACAAAATTCTGTGCATTTGTTAAATGCAACCGTAGGAGTCGGTGATGAATTGTTCTTCACCCAGACATTGAGTCTTCTGTTCTTAATACCAAGTTCCATATAGAGCGTTTGAAAAACCCACACCCAAGCTTCATCAGCCCAGAACGCCACATGGAGATCTTCAACAGATACAGAAAGTGCAGACTTCAAGACTTGTCGAATGAATTCAACGTACTCTTTTGGAGACTGGTTGTCGTCGAAAGAGCCACCATAGTTTCTGGTGTTACCAACGCCTTTGTCATAGGATAGCCCGATATTGAAAGGTGGATCGCTATAGATAGCCGTCACCTTATGCTCGCCGAATAGTTTTTGTACGGCGTGTATGTCTGTTGAACTGGCACAGAGTAACTTGTGATCACCCATGATAATGAGATCACCTTTTTGCACCACAGGTGTCTTTATCTTTTTGATTTCCTTATCGACATCAAACTTATCGTCTTTTGTATCCTTGTCTTCATCCCAAAACTTTAAAAGATCTAACTGATCAAAACCTGAATCAAGTAATAAATCTAAATCAAAAGATTTTAAAGATTCAAAATTCCAAGTACCGCCTAGCGCATTACTGGCGATGAGGTATTGTTTTGATTCATCATTTGTAAGCTTTCTATTTGGTTGTCTAATATCGATGATTTCTTCACCTCGACCAAGAAGTTGCAGAGCTTTAATACGTTGATGACCAGCCAAAATCTTTCCATTGAGATCCACAGCGGGGATTTCAACAAGGTTGTATTTCTTAAGGCTTCTTTTAAGGTCCGACATTTGTTTGTCGGTGATTATGCGCGGATTGACCTCTTGGGGAATAAGGTCATTCACACGTTTTTGGACTGTTGTCCAAGCTAGTTTTTGCATACTTATTTTTGTTAATTACTAATAGCAAAAATAGAAGTAGGTTTAAGAGTTTAAGTTTATATAAAAAAACACCCAAACATACTCTGTTTTTGACAGATATGTCTGGGCGTTCCAGATCTAAGCTCTTCTAGTTGTAAATATATTCTATCACAACATGTTTTATGTATGCAAGTTCGTTGTGTCGGGTACTTCTATAATTTCTGAAATATTTATAATTATATGCTTTGCTTCACAGTATGGACAACTAATTGTAAGCTCACTTTTGCTTCCATGTATTTTTATAGTTTGGCTTTTGTAAAAACCAGGACTATTTTTAGCTACCGATAATTCCAAAGTGTTATTTGTTAGGCATTTTTTATATATAACTTTTCCACATTCACAAAAAGCAGTACGCCAAACAGTGCCATCAACTCTTTTTATATGATTATTATTTTTATAATCTTCTAACATGACATTTTACATTTTATTATTAAAGGCTATGCATTATTCCTTTGGCTAGTCCAAGAACATGAAATTCACCACCATCAACATGCTTATCCGTGTAACTTCTATTAGTAGATCTTAATATTAGTCCACTACTATCTTTTTTTATAATTTGTTTTATTTTACATTCACCATCATCTAAAACTAAGGCGATAGTGCCAGTATCAACACTATTTTGCTTTTGAAAGATCACAATATCGTTATCAAGTATGTCTGGTGACATTGAATCTCCTTTGGCTCGAACAGCAAAAGTATTGGCTAAATCTGATATACCAAAAAGTTTTGTAGAAATTGCAATTTTATCATCTAAATTTCCTTCAGAAAAAAATTCTGCATCATTACCACACTGTGCAAACCCATAAAGGGATATGTAGCTAATATCCTCAACGGGACTTTTTAAGACCTCGAACTGAGAAGGGTTGCTTAGGTTTCTTCTTAGATAGCCAAGCTTTTCTAATTGATTTAAGTGGTGCTTTACAGTCTGGGCATTTCCTAAGCGTGTTTCTCTTGCGATTTGCCAGTAACTTATACCTTCCAAGTCCTCAATGCCTTTTAAATATTCGATAAGCTTAATTTGTTTATCATGTAAGGCCTTTTTCATATATCTTAAGCTTATCTTAATACAGGAATTTGTCAATCCACATGTTATGCACAGTTTATTGTAAAGTCTTTCCTTTACAAGGAAAAAGATGGTGCTATACTATTAAATAACTTACACTAACTAACTTAAAGTGCAGGGAGAAAATAGGAAAAATCCTATCATTATAAAATTAATTTTGTTCAATTATGTCAAACTATCATGTAACAAACAAAAAAGGTTCTGACGACTGGAGAGTCGTAAAAGAAGGTTCGGGCCGAGCATCAGCAATGGCTAGTACTCAAAGAGAAGCGGAAAAAATAGCAAAGCAATTATCTTTTAATTCGGGTGGTGGTGAAGTTGCGATACATAAACCAAACGGTGGCACTATTCGAGATAAAGATACTGTGGCACCAGGTCGAGATCCTAATCCTCCAAAAGATCGAATCCACTAGTTATGTCTTACAGAAATAAAACCTATGTTGCTTTTGATGGTGATAATGATATTGCCTATTATAGACTAATGCAAGCATGGAGAAGTCACGACCACATCGAATTCGATTTTTATGATGCTCATGACATAAACAGTGCAAGAGATACTAGTTCGGAAGAGTCGATAAAGTCACAACTTCGTGTTCGAATGTCAAACGCAAAACAAATGATACTACTTGTTGGGAAAAATACTAAATATCTTAGAAAATTTGTACCCTGGGAGATCGAACTCGCACGTAAGAAGGACATCCCCATAATTGTTGTAAATTTAAACAACAAAAAAGTTTACGATAATGACCTGTGTCCAAGCGCTATAAAAGACTGGACGTATACAATAAATATTCCTTTCAAGATGAAGATTATTAAGTATGCGCTCGATAATTTCCCGGATAATTACAACAAAAGAAAGTACGATTCAGAATACATGAGTCACGAATATCATTACAAGGACTCAGTTTATCAAGAATTAGGACTATGATAAATTCTATTCTTTCAAGAAGAATGTTTCATAAGTTTGGCACAAACTTTCTTGTGTCAGTTGGTGTGATCAGTGGGATCATTCAAGTAGTTACTTTTAGTTATACAAATCTTCCTAGTTATGGATGGAAGGGGTGGTTTTCAGTGATTATAATATCTGTAATTATTGCTCTTTTTAGAGCATGGCCACAAACTAGTTTTTCTGAATCGTTTTCAAATCCTGATGTAAAAATCGGTATAAAGGTTGGAAATATATTCGACCAATCTGGACATCTTGTGATCGGGTTCAGTGATACATTTGATACAGAGATAGGTGATGTTGTAAGTAAAGACAGTATGCAGGGGCAATTTTTGGTGTCTATGTATGAAAATAACCAAAACAAGCTTGATATTGATCTTGATACATTATTGCAAAATGAAGAATCAGAAGAAGACGTAAAGAAAACTCGAGGTAAAAATAAGAGATATAAAATTGGCACAGTAGTGGCACTCTCAACACTAAACAGGAAGTTCTTTTGCTGTGCCTATAGCCGCATGGGAGCTGATCTAAAAGCCACATCGGACATAAATAGTCTATGGATATCACTTCAAAACCTTTGGACTAAGATAAGAGTTGAAGGAGAACAAAAGACTATCGTTATGCCAGTTATGGGTACTAACCTAGCAAGAGTCCCTGGCATTTCATTTAAATTACCAATAAATCTTATTCTCTTATCGTTTATCATTAATTCAAGAGTGGAAACAATTTCAAAAGAGCTTGTTCTAATAATACGAGAAGAAGATAAAGAAAAAGTTAATTTATTAGAAATTCAAGATTTTCTAAAATCTTTGCATGACTAATTTATGATATATAGAAATAACTATAAATAGTTACATATATATGTAACTATTTAACTCTATTCTGTGTAACTTTTGTCACTTTTTGGAGTGCTCAGGACGCGTCGTTATGATATAGTAAAAGTATTAAAAATAACCTTACTGGTCTTGTCGGACTTTGGTTCTAATACGAGACCGCCCGCCAAAACAAAACCCCCAGCCTAGGCTGGGGGTTTTGTTTTTACTTTACTTCGTTTGCGACAATATTTGCGCTGATTGTAAACTTGTCGTTTACGCTAGCTACAAATTTAACACTTGGTATTG
>JACCDM010014628.1_pt1 | contig 14970 bp, 17 predicted proteins | sample 7445851 | NCBI WGS metagenome assembly JACCDM01 (sample SAMN15323438, study PRJNA562643) | freshwater metagenome | isolation source: river surface water | place: USA:Blue River Watershed | collected 2017-08-16
TATAAACCAAAAACAAAGTGGTTATCGGAGGAGATGGAACAAAAGATAGCAAAATGCTTTGGAGTAAATGTGTTTATATTCCATGAACAATTTTATAGAAAGATGAAACTTATTCGACCATGGAAATCCTATGAAATCGATCCATCCAAAGGAAACATAGCAATATTGAAATCCTCTAGAAGTTATAGCTATTATATTCTTCTTCTTCCTGATAAAAACAACAAACTAAAGATTTTAAACTTTAGAGGATATTGTTACACATGTGGTGTTTGGAGACAACTTTTGGCAATAGAAGAACACGTAAAAGATTGTATTAAATGTTCTTGTGGAAGAGCATATATGAGAGGAACCAATCATACCACAGAATGTACCAAACAACATTATGATAAAAAACAACGAAAAGAAAATCATGGAGAAATAAAGTATCACCAAAAAGAAAAAGATGGATTTCTTATTGGGGATTGTCATTATGCTGATTTTGAAACATTTACAGATAACGGGTTATATCATAAAGTATATGCTGCAGGGATTATATCTCAAAATACAGATAAACCTCAACTCTTTTATGGTCCACACGCTTTGGAAGGGTTTATGAGATATATAATTGAATATTTAAAAGGATATCTATGGTTCTTTAATGGTTCTCGATTTGACAATTTTTTTATCTTAAAGTGGTTACTTGAAAACAAAATCAAAATCATCAATGAAAAAACACTCATCACAGGGACAAATATTGTAACCATAGGATTTAAAACCAAACGAGGAGACATCTATATTAAGGATTTGACCAAATTTCTTCAGGGTTCATTGGATGCAAATTGCAAAGCTTTTAAAATTAATGAAGATAAATCCAAAAAAGATTTTGACCATTCTCTTATTAAATCTTATGATGATGTTTGGAAGTATATGAACATAGTTACACCTTATTTGTCTAATGATGTCATTGCGTTAAAGGAAGTGTATGTCAAGTTTGCAGAAGCGATCTTTGAATTGTATTCTCTTTATGTATGTAAATATATAACTATTGGTCAAATGTCATATGTTGCATGGACAGCTACGTTAGATAATATACCAATATTCAAAACACCAATGAAAGATGAAGATGTATTTAGAGAATTGTATCGAGGAGGAAGAGTATTATGTGGAACAAAGAAATGGAAATCATCCTTTTGGAATCGGGTAAAAGATGAAAGACAAGGAAATGTGATATCTCAAGATCTATATGATGAAATTGATGATTATTTAGAATATGCCGATGTTAACTCGTTGTATCCTTTTGCACAAGTTGATATTCGTTATCCAATAGGAAAATATAGAATAAAATCCATATCATCTAACAAATCCACGAGACTTAAAACCATTATTAATGAAAGAAAGAAAAAGTCAAAGAGAATGATTCTTCGATGTGGTTTTCAAGTAGATGTAACATGTCCAAATGATATTCATATTGCCTTTCTTATGGATCGAGATGAAGGAGGAAATGTGGTTCAAACCCTCTTACCAAAAGAAAAAGCATGGTATACAGGACAAGAGTTATGGGAAGCTTCAAAAATAGGATATATCGTTACAAGAGTATATCAAATAGTGGAATTTAAAAAATCAAAAATCATATTTAACGATTTTGTAAAACCAACATATCAGAGAAAAAGAGATGCAGAAGAAGGACCTATCCGAGCAACCACAAAAACGAGTTTAAACGCATTAACGGGAAAGTTTGGCCAAAAAGCATCATCCGAAAAAAGTGTTATTTTTTTACCTGGTGAAGTAATTAAGAAGAATATTATTGGATTAACTCCTGTTTTAAATGATAAACATTGTCTTCTTGGGTATTATGGAAAAGAAGTTTGTGAAAATGAATTCTCTCCCTATCCAATTTATCTTTCAGCATGGATTCTTGGATGGTCAAGAGTAATCATGTCCAAATATATTCGAAAAATGAATTTGTATAGAGACCCAAACCATTTTGTTTATTATTCAGACACGGACTCTTTGATTATCGATGCAAAAGTTTATGAATCCCTTCCTGATGAATGCAAAGGACAAAAAGAACTAGGACAGTTAAAAAAAGAGATTGATGGAAAAATCATATCCATTTATATCATGGCACCAAAAAATTATTGCTATGTATATGTTGATCGAAAAACAAAAAAAGTCTTATGCTCCATGAAATCAAAAGGTATAACTCATCCAAGAGATTCTTATAATCCTTTTGAATACTATGCAACGTTAGAAGAAAAAGAAGATCATGCTTTAAAGGAAATTGATTTTATCGAAAAGAGAAAAAAGATAAAACATGGATCGTTATATTTGTCTAAAAATTCAGTATTAAAAGAAAAAACATTTAGTTTTTATGAAGTAAAAGAAGATGGAACAAAAGAGTATATTTACACATCAGATTACATCCCACCAAAGTTTTTATCTTTAATGTTGAAGAAGAAAGTAATATGTTATGGGTTGAATGGTGTCTTTAAACGAAGAATAGATTTCTTTGACATTGAAAACATTACCATAGGACCTGATACCATGATGAGAGAAGTAAACAAAACATCCTGGTGGGAAAAAGGCCATCGTTTTTTTTCTGAAGATGATTTGGATAGATACCCTTGTTCATACCCATTGGGTCACTTGAAAATAAAAAAAGATTAAAAAAAATGGCTGATTACGCTGGATATGTAAACCTTGCAGTGTCTGTGGTGAATCTCATGTTACACGGAATATATGCTTTAGAAACAAACACCATAAAATGTACTTGTTGGGGAGGGAAATGCTGTACTTTTGAGGATGAAGTGGTGATGAATCATGAAAAAACAGAAGAACGAATCGTTGATATACCTGATTTAAAAAAAAAATAAAATAATACACGTGATTTTATTATTTTAATTATGGCATCCCAAAAACACACATCTCTCGAGGAAACAAAAGACAAAAAGAGACAAAAAGAAAAAGAAGTTACTCAAAATCAAAAGGAATACTTTTCTGACTCTAATTCCTCTGATTCTTCATCTGATCATGTAATTTTTTGTGAACCTCCAAAAAAAAGAAGAAGAGTTTGTTTGAATCGTAATTTAACAGATGGTGTATTATTGCATTTTATCAACACTCCAAAACCATTGTTAAAAGGAATAGAAGAACAATTTAAAGAAGAACGAATGATTCAAGGGTTTCCGGAAGGAGAATTACATATTTATGAAGCCAATCGAGTTATTCTAAAACCAACCGAAAAAGAAAAAGAAGAACATCGAAAGAAATATCGAGAAGAATATACAAGAACCCATTATGATCAAATTAAAGCATATCAAAATAGTGAAAAAGTTTTAAAAAGAAGGGAGGAATACAATAAGAGACAAGATGTGAAGGAAAATAAAAAAAAGAGAGCCGCTGCGAGAAGAAAACTCTTGAGAGAGTTTAAAAATAAAGATCCCGAATTTTATGATCGATTTATGGAAAACTTGTAATAATAAAAAAATGTTTTTTATTTCGTATCATGTCATCTATTCAAAACTCTGTGAGGGAAGAAAGTTTAAAAAAAGCAAGGGAAGCATTAAAAGAAAAAAGAGTTAAGGAAAAAATGGAACAAGTAGAAAAAATGGAAGCAACAAAAAAAAGAAAGAGAGAAGACGAAGAAGAGAAACATGAAAATATTGATACTAATTCTATTGTGGCTTTGCCTGTACCTGTTGCACCTATACCAGAACGAAAGACAATTCAACCAAGGGAGGAGGAGAAGGAGGAATCTCTCGATGTGGACTCTATGGAAGAACCTTTTCCTAGTATGGAGAAACCAGATGATAACATTTTATCATCAGATACTGATTCCAACATGTCTTGGTTTAAAAACAAAACTCAAGAATATACTAGAGACTTTCCAGAAAAGTTTAAATCTGGTGCGAAATCTTGTATTTCTTCTCTTTGTTGGTCAGCAGCTTTTGCTGGTCTTTTGGTTGTTCGTTATATGGTACAGTCTAGAGTTCAAGATGCGGTGGGTCGACTTGCCGCATCATATCAGAAGAATGATGACGATATTAGTGATTCTCAAAACAGCGATAAGCCTAATTTACCTATAGAAACCCAAAATCTCCCAACTCAAACTCCGAAAACCACAAATTTTAGTGATTTTATGAGATAAGCATCTTTTATTATTGTGGTAATTTTGCAGCTACAGAGTGATATTTAATAAAATACTCCTTCTTTAATGTATCATTGACTCCTCGCAAAAGATATTCTGGGATAGGTGTAGAATAACCCATTCGAGCAACCATGTCTTCTAATACTTGATGAACCCATTCAATCCCCGCATAAGCGATAACACTCGGTAAATCTTGAAATAATCCTGCTGGTGTTGCGACTAATGCATTCAGCGCTCCTTTAAATTGTGCTTCCATGGTTCAATTAAAAAAACTAATTAAAAAAAAATTTATTTAAAATTTTCTTATAACATCTCCAGAAGTAGTAATTACAATTACAGAAGAGGAACGAACCAAATGAATTAATGATGTTCCAACGGGTGGTGACACTGTGTTTGGTGGAGGATTTTTAAATGTTAAATAAAAACGAATATCCGAAGAAGTATTGTCAGAATTGAAAATAGGATTAATACTTGGTGTTTTTCGAATAGATCTAAAATCTGCTACCATACAGAAACGATCATCATTAAAATCTTGTAAATTAACTGGTATTTCATTAATAGGATCAGGTTCACTAGGATTATTTTGAGGAAAACCACTCATATGCCATGCATTTACCAAATTGACATACATTTCATAAGGTTCAGTTCCATTATCATTCTGACAATCCACAGGTTGAGATGGCCATTGTCTGGTAAATACTCGTAAAAAGAATTGAGAGACATCTAATTTAGGAAAAGTTGTGTTATAATCGTTCACTAAAGGATTGGATTGAGCTTGATTGTTACCAAAAAAGGTATAAATTCCTTGAATAGCTGCTGTTTTGACAGGAATTAAATAATCTCCATTCTGGAGAACAGGCGCATTCTGATAATAATCCCATTGATCAAACATTGCACCATATTGACCACTTGTCACGTATTGTCTGAATCCTTCTTCCCAAGTTAATCCAGTGTATTCATTTATTGCACCAGGAAATTTTGATTGTAATTTATGAGCATGAAGACGAAGGGATGTGATTTCATATCCAAATTGAGAATAGTTGGTTTCAATACATTGACTTGGATCAATAAGTTGTAGTTCAATAGATTGCATAGGAGCTATGAATTTGGCAGGAAAAGGACCAGAAGTGATAAAACCCAAATCACAAGGAAAAAAATATGATCTTTCTTCAGTTGCCCATGCATTTCGTTCTGCTTGAGTGCCTAATCCAAATAATTCTCGATATTCATTAATATATGTTTTTGCGTTTTCAAAAAAATATTGCCAATTGTATACAATATTAAAAGGATAAATTTCTTCAATTGGTTGAAGATTCGATAAATGTCTCATTCTTTCAATGAGATTCCAACTTCCATTCTTGAGTCGAATATAACCTGGATTTCCATCCACTGTTGTATTCCCATGAGTTAGAGTTACTCTTCCTGAAATGTACCCAGTGGTAAAATCCCAAATTTGTTCCTTTGGAATATCAAAACGAATCAATTTGTTTGTATTTCCAGAATATCTTCCATTATCTTGAGGAGTCCACCAATAAGGCTCACGAAACATAGACTTTCCTACTTTTGGGGTTGTAACTTTCAGTTCACCATCAGAAGCATATGGCAAATTGTTAACATAGGTACTCTCAGCGCTTCGATACATGGCCGTAAAAAATAAAAATTATGCAATACGCTTTATTTTTTCTTTGAGGACGATGGTTCCAATATATCCACCAACAATAACTGCAGCTAAAGGAAGAATCCAATAAAGATTCTCTCCAACAATTTCTATCACTTTTTCTAATACTTCCAATAACATATTAAATGTGGCTTGAGCAAAACTAAAGAATTTATCCCAGAAAGTGTCACCAAAAATCCAATCCATAAAATCGGTTCCCCACGCAATAAATCTTATCACTTTTTTTACCGAAGCCTCAAAGGGAGTTGAATGATCCAATATACCATAATCTGGATATGCATTCATAATAACTGTGGCTGATTTAACTCCTATTTTTTCCAATTGCTCTGGCGTCCATTCAGATCCTGGTTCTTTATAATTTTTTCCTTTTTGACTCATTGTGTTTTTGATACACCATATAAGATATACTTCAAATTGTCGATCTGCTGCAATATGCCATGCTTTCGTATGTCTTGTCCATTCTTCGGCGTTATATGGTGGAACTCTTAACTTTGGAAGAGGATTATTAATCATAAACTCAATCACTTTTAAGTAATCTTCATCATATTTATCATATGGATCAATTCTCATTATTCCATAAAATGCATTTCTAGGATATGGCCATACTTGTGCTCCCAAATTCATAAATTGCCATCTCCCTGTATCTTTCCATAATTCTCTCATATGACCAAAATAAGGCATAAGTTTTTGTTTTATTTCTTCAACTTTAGGTAGAGGTAAAGGAGGAGGTAATTCGAATTCAGATGCTTTATCTTTTTCTTTATCATATTCTTTTTTATCCTCTTTGTCCTCTTCTACTTTATCTCTCGCGGTTTTGGTTGGTTTAATATCAGACCAAGCTAAAGTTTCTTTTTCTTTGGGTCGAATAGGAGACCAAGGTAATATTTCTTTTTCCTTTGGTCTTTTATCAATAATATCTTGAGCAACCATTTCCAAATAATCTGCTCTTAACACATTAAGAATATACATTACCCAATAAATACTAGTCAATGGTCTCATCCATGGTTGAAAAAAATCAAAAGATGGATCAAAACTTTGAACATTAATTAAAGGAATTTTATATCCATGATTATCGTATTCATAAGTTAATATCTTTCTCAATTGAGTAACTTTGACTAATGATCCATCCCCCATATAAATAGCGTTTGGTCCAGCATACCAATACCCAAAACCTCCAGATGACGCAGCAGATGCTACCTGTCTCATATAAAGAATTAAAATTTCAAATGTATGTGGATCTTTTTCCAATAATGTTTTAATAACATCTACTTTTCTAATATTCCACACAAGAGGAACGTTTAACTTTGAGTCTGGATGTGTTTTAATAGATGGGAAAGGAAGACCAGGTGTACCATATTTAGGATCATCATCTACTTTATGAGTGGACCTCCAATAATCAATACAGTATTTTCCATCTTGTTTGTGATAACTTGTTTTTTCCATTTCACTAGCTAGACTCATTAATAAACTACCAACTGTCATGAGAATCCATTTTCCAGGCATGTATCTATTTTTTCGATAACCCAATGAATCTTGAAAAAAAGGAGAAGAAGGATTATAAACAAAAGCTTTATCTATTCCCCAATATAATATATCAATTCCAAAGAAATTAACTTGAGCTGTAAGATAAGTTGACACGTATCTTTCAATATCTTCACGATGATCATCATAATAATTTGCAAAATCCTCCATAAATTTACCATTTTTTTCAGTTTCTGGATATTTAATACAATCTTCCCATCGTTTCATATAGTCCAACATCTCTTGCATAATAGCTTGCATGGATTGAGATGGACATTCAATCATAGACACGCTAAAATCAGGTAACCTTTTCCAATAGTTTTTATCTCTAATATTCCATGGAGTAAGAGAAGGAAAATCTCTTAATTTTTCAAGACTAGGATTATGGGTTTCTCCTTCATATATTCCTGTTGTTGGCCAGTGCAACGGATAATCTGCTTTCGCATCTCCCCATGTTCCCGCATAATCATCCCAAATTACTCTCCTGATCCTTGACATGATAATTCAAAAAAAAATCTTTTATTTAATTGTATACAAGAAGTTCCAAAATGATTTTTACTTCATTCGTTTCATCAAATTGAAATGAAATTCCATTTTCATCTTCCAAAGTAAATAATATATAATGCATTCTTATAGGATAAAACTTAAACTCTGGTTGTTTTTGAGGATAATATTTAAAGTTTCCATTTTCCATAACATAATTTGCAACAATAGGACTTCCACAAAATATTTCTTCTCCATATGTCTTTACATGATATCCACTTCCTTCTGATGTTTTTTCACACAATTGAGGGCAACTAATGTGAAGAATAGATGCATTTGGGAATGGATTTCCAGAGAATACGAGGTTTAATACACGAAAACCATATACAACACAATCGTTTTTTGGTAATGCAATGTAAGATCTATTTTTATTGAGATTTAAAGTCCAAATGACTTTGGATTTACAGGTTTGTTTGGAGCTCATATTGATAATCAATAAAATATCTTGCTTTGGAACGAACTGGAAGTAATATAAATAAAAAATGACTTCCGTACTCCGAATCATCATCTACATTATTTCCTCTCCATGCTTTCATCACCATAGACATGAATTTGTCTTTTCGTAAACCATTTGCATTATATTCATTAAATAACCACATTCTATCCTGTTGTCTTAATGGAGGAAAAGCAATCACAGCATCCACATTATCACGATATCCAGGAGTAATGGACATGGGTTGTTGAGTCAAAACAATCATGGAAAGATTCCAATGTCTTGCTTGAATTGCCATATTGGATAAAGGGGTTAATCTTCCTCCATGCATCATTGATGTACCAGACATGTCATCTACTAAGAGACATATATTAAGTTGTTTTACTCCTTTTTTAATTGCATTCATCTTACATGTTCTAATTTGCCGAAATATAATTGTAAATGGGTTTTCTGATGAATTTTCTATTTTTTCGGTTTCAAAAACATCTCTTTCCGCTTTCACCATATCTCTTATAGGGTCAAACACTTCTTGAAAACTCCAACTTGGGCAAATGACAATCAAACGATCAATTTGATGTCTCAATACTCTATCAATTAGATCTACTGCTGCTGTTGTTTTTCCACTTTTTCCTTTTCCAGAAATAAGAACACGAGATGGATGAACAATAAGAGCTTCTGCTTGCATTGTTTTTTTTATTTAAACATCTTCACCAAAAAGGGTGGTATTTAAAATATGATACCCAATTCTACTAAAGAATTGAAGAGGTATAGACATTACATTTAATGGATCAGGTAAATAATGTTCCAATGCAGACAATAACTCAGTATCATTTGTAAGTTTTTCGGAATGATCTTTTCCAGTAGCTAGTTTTAATACACCTGCAACTACCATGAGAATATTCTTTGCATTCTGAGCAGGTGATATCATTCCAACTTCTAACTTTACATTTTCTAATAATTCATGCATTTGTTCTCTATCTAATGAATGAACAAAGTGATGTCCTTCCATAAGTTTATCCAAATCCAAATGTTTATGTTTTTTTAATAAAAGTTTTAATTCTCTTCTTGCTAATCGATCTCTATCCTCTTTGGTAGTTTTGAATTCCACATATGCACCTTCCTCTTCTACTTGCTCATCTTCTTCCTCTTTTGAAGATATTGTTAATGATTTTTCAAGTCTCCTTCTTTTTTTGGGAGGTTCCCTCTCTTTCTCTTGGTTTTCCGATTCAAGTAACTCATCCACCTTGTCCATGATTTTTATTTTGTTAACAATTCATGTAACATTTGTTCTATCGTATCTAGTTTTGAAATAAATAATTCCATCTGTTCTATCACATCTATTTTGATTTTCTTTGCCTCTGGTTGTGCCTCACTTGAAAATGGATTCTCTGTTTTTTTGGGTGTATATTTTTGTGGTCTATCCAAGAAGAAGCAAAAGTTTCCATTCATAGCAACATATTCCTTTCCAGGGTTTTTGAAAGAGTTTGACTTTTTGACCACGTATTCCGCATCCGTAGGGTATCCAAGTTTAACAAGATAGTTCATCTGATCTGGAGAGATAGGTTTGCTGGTATCCATCGGAAGTAAAGAATGAAAAAGAATGACACTCCGAAAAGTTTTTATTGAATATTTTTTTATACTCACTATTGCTCCTGTTCAACCTCCATAGAGTTGGTATAAAATGTTCCATTGAGTTTTTTCTCTAATTTGTTTTTTTTTGCTTGTAATTCGGCCTTACCCTTGGTTGTAGAATAATAGGTAGACCAAAGCGCTATTTGTTGATTTCTCTTTGATAAACTGGTAAACGGTCTATCAGCGTGATTCTGGTTCCATAGTTGAACCATGTCTCGATATACGAAAGGAACTTTTTTTTTTTCGAAATTCTTTCTTCTTATAGTTAATACATAATTCTCCGGTTTATTACCAATCAACCTCTTCCATTTTGATTTTTGTGGGTTTTTGGTTGCCGTTTTCAGTCTTGAATTAAATAGATCAGTAAAACCTTCTATTTGGGTGGCATCGCCTAGCTTCCACGGACCTTCTTTAACTCTTTTTATCCATGCTCTATCTTTTGACTCTTGGGATTGAGGTCTGCCTTTGACATATGCATTTAGAACAACCAACTGCTCAGGATTTAATATTGAACGTAAATATTCTATTGTTGGTTTTTGAGCTCCAAGATCGGTTTGCATTTGAGTTTTTTTCTTCTTTTAAATTAAAAAAAAATAAAAAAAAAGAAAAAACCTTAGCTGCATTTTTCAGTTCCGCAACTTCCTTGTTAGTCAAAGTCGGGGGGTTTTTTCTTTTCAAAACATTATTCCAATAGTTATACATTTTCGAATATGCGGTATTATACATCTTATGTATTCTTTTTTGCTCTTGGTTGTCTCCATTATTATACGCATCATGTAGTTCAGCTATAGCAAAAAAACTTCCATCACTTAATTTTTCATCAACATCTGAAGAATCATTATGTTGGTCAATTTCAGTAAAAAGAGAGTTTATGTCATCATCAGTAAGTTCATATTTTTTCTTTTTTGGTGTTCTAGAACCCAATCCAGGTTCGGGATTGATTTTTGGTCGCGATACTTTAGGTTCCCTAACAGAATCTCGATTCCTCTTATTAGAAACATTTCCCTCATTAGCCATAAATGAATCAGTAGACATTGTCTTCTTTATCTAATTATAAGTATTTACGAAAAAAAAAAAAATGGCTTCAAGAAGATGGTTCGATCCAAAGTTTTTGGAAGCAAAAAGTGAAGAAATAAGGTTATATACAAAAGATGAAAACTCTCTTACTTTGAATGGAGGAATTGTTTTAAACTCGGATAATGTGGAGAATTATGTGCCAAAATTTAGTGGAAGTTATGCCACAGGAACAGGTTCCGTTCAAATTAGTCAAATTCCTACTACTCCAACCGTTCTTTCTTTTGGAAATTTCAATGAAGATCTTATTTCTCTTGGGATTGGAAAAATAAATGCTACAAATTTTCGTATATCAAGAAAAGGACTATATTGGGTTCGAATAGAAAGTGAAGTTAATGCTCCTTCAACAGTGACTTTTGAAATTTTAAGAGGAACTACTTCTATACAACAACAGACAGTGTGTAATGTAATAGAAACAAATTCTAAAAACGGATCTTTATGTGCATCTTTCTTTTTTGAAAAAAAAATTACAAATAACCCACCCGATTATGAAGTTTTACAAATTCATGCTTATGGTGCGCAAAATGTTGGTGGTCTAGCTCCTACTTTTGTATCATACTTTCTAACGATACAATATATTGGTTAAAAAAAATAAAATGTCTTCAAGAAGATGGTTTGATCCAAAGTTTTTAGAAGCAAAAAGTGAGGAGATTCGGTTTTTCACAAGAGATGCGAATAGTTTTACGGTAAATGGAGAAATTGTGGTGCATGGGGGAAATGTTTCTGATTTTTCATTGCAAGGGGTTCCTGGTCCACAAGGTCCTGCTGGACCTCAAGGACCTATTGGGTTAACTGGTGCTACTGGACCTCAAGGTCCCATTGGTTTAACTGGAGCTACAGGGTCTCAAGGTCCTATTGGATTAACTGGTGCTACTGGACCTCAAGGTCCTATCGGTTTAACTGGTGCTACTGGACCTCAAGGTCCCATTGGTTTAACTGGAGATACTGGACCTCAAGGTCCTATTGGATTAACTGGTGCTACTGGACCGCAAGGTCCTATCGGTTTAACTGGAGACACTGGACCTCAAGGACCTATTGGTTTAACTGGAGACACTGGACCGCAAGGTCCTATCGGTTTAACTGGTGCTACTGGTCCTCAAGGACCTATTGGATTAACTGGAGCTACTGGACCTCAAGGTCCTATTGGATTAACTGGTGCTACTGGTCCTCAAGGACCTATTGGATTAACTGGACCAACAGGAGCTACTGGAGCTACTGGACCTCAGGGTCCTATTGGACCTACTGGTGATACTGGACCTCAGGGACCTGCTGGATCAAATGCTACAGTGACTCGAGTGGCAAGTGTTGCTAATATTTCTGCAAATGCGATCAATCAAACCCCTTCAACTCTGAATTTTGGTGGATTATTAACAAATGCTTCCTCTGGTATAACAAAAGCTAACGCGTCAACGTTTCGCCTTACAAAAGCTGGAAATTATATTTTTAAAGTTCAGTTTAATATTACTCAATTGGGAACATATATTGTTTGGATGGATTTAAATGGAGGAGGTTTTGATGCTCAAATGTATTCTTTAACCCCTGCTTCTTGGGGACTTGAAATAGCATTTAACTCTGTTTTTTTACTTAATATAGAATCGCCTACTACGCTTGATGTAAGTTTTAGAGCAGCATGTGTACGATTAGATGGTAGTACATCTTCAACAACTACTGTCGCTGGTGAATGTTATATTCATCAAGTGTCTAGTCCTTAAATAAATGACGATTTTTATTTTATTTTTTCGATATGGCATCAAGAAGATGGTTTGATCCTAAATTTCTGGAAGCAAAGAGTGAAGAAATACGATTTTATGCAAAAGATTTAAATAGTTTTACACTAAATGGAGAAGTCATTGTTCATTCGGGTAATGTGAGTGACTATGCGTTAATTGGGCCAGCTGGTCCACAAGGTCCAATAGGTCCTGCTGGTCCTCAAGGTCCGCAAGGGATACAAGGATTAACTGGAGCTACTGGAGCCCAAGGTCCAATAGGTTTAACAGGAGCTACTGGTGCCACTGGACCTCAAGGTCCTATAGGTTTGACAGGACCAACAGGTGCTACAGGAGCAACTGGAGCTACAGGAGCAACAGGGCCACAAGGTCCAATAGGATTAACTGGACCACAGGGAAGTACTGGAGCAACAGGACCTGCGGGACCGGTTGGACCGGTTGGACCGGCGGGTCCAGCTGGAGCATATTCTATCACAGCTATACCCAATCTTGGAATTATTAATACATATACAATGAGTGCACTCAAAAACTATGCGTCTGGTTCTCATTATCTATATCTCGACACTTGTAATAATGTTTTGAATGTTAGTGGAAACTTTACAGGAGAAAATTCAAATTTGGCAAATTATGTTAGTGGGTTTGCAATTGGGGGAAATACTATTATACCAGCTGGAAGTGAAGGAACTATTTGGTCGTGCACTCAAAGAGGAGTTTTTTCAATTGATTGTACAGTTATTTGGGATAACCAAAACACAGCGGCTTTGTATGGTTTAGGATTAGAATTAAATGGAGATTTTAATAATCTCCGATATGTTCAAACTGATACTCATGGACTAGCTGAAGAATGGGCTATTAATATGAGTGGAACAATTTATTTAAATGTTGCTGATTATTTTAAAATTGTGTGTTTTGTGAATCAACCATTAAATATGTTACAAAATGATTTACCTGCTCCTAGAAAGACTCAGTTAATTATTTCTCAATTAGGATAATAAAAAAATTTTTTAAATATGAGTGTTCAATGTCTATTTGTTCAAATTGTAAGAGATGGAGAGAGTGAAAACTATTATTTCTTTTTCGCAGAGGATGGATCTTTTAGTTATGAACTTTTCCCTTTATCCGTAGAAGAAAGAACTCAATTAGAAGCATTTATCCGAGGATTTCTTTTTATACCAGTTGAAATGCCGATTATCTTTATTGTATAAATAAAAATTATTAACTTCGGAGTTCTTTATCTTTTTTTTGTCTTTACTTATGGAAGAGTCGTCAAATGTTCAGTCTTTCATTCGTTATGTTCAATATGAATCCACCAAATTCAGTGGAATTATTATAGCAATGGATTGTTATTATGAAGATGGGATGGGAGATGAATTGGAAACAGATTTAAATATTTTAAAAGAATTGATATTTATCACTGAACATTATTTCGAAGAGAAACCACACGTGAATATTAAAACAAGTTTTTCATTAGATGAAGTGTTTGAAAAAACATATACTCGAAAGAAGATATCAAAGTTTATCAACTATGTTGTGGATCGAACAAAATATTTTATTGATAATGGAGTATGTGAAAAAGAGAAGGATATATTGAATGAATTTTTAAAAATAAAGTTTTAATGTGATTGAATAAATGAATTTATTAAAAGTCGTAGTTCGATTCGGTGCCATGCAGGTTATCCAATAGCTTCAATAATTGGATTGATGGAGGAATGGCTCTAAGAGCTAGTGTGTACAGTGATGGGATTTGATTTTCTTCCAAGTAAATATGATCACTCGTGATAGTGTTTGTTGCATGTTCGCATTCCCAGTTACAGATGTGTTGTTGTTGTTCTTGGTTCATCGGGAAGTGTGGCTTGTAGCGTTGGTTTTTACATTTTTTTGAATAGACGGAGAACTATTTATACGAGACCTAAACTCCGTGACACGTCATTGTATCTCCGTTTCTGACTGGAACATCGGGGAGGCACGGGTACTTCGGAGTTCTCAAAATGACGTGTCTATATATTGATACGGTTGTTGTGTCGTTTCAAGTAAGCGTCATTGGTGTAGTGGCAACATATTTGCCTTCCAAGCAAATGCCCCGAGTTCGATTCTCGGATGACACATTTTTTGAATTCACGGAGAAGTATTTATACGAGACCAAACTCCGTGACACGTCATCGTATCTCCGTTTCTGACTGGAACATCGGGGGGCACGTGGCTTTTTCGGAGTTTGCAGAAATGACCTGTCTATATA
>JACCDM010444022.1_pt1 | contig 14970 bp, 17 predicted proteins | sample 7445851 | NCBI WGS metagenome assembly JACCDM01 (sample SAMN15323438, study PRJNA562643) | freshwater metagenome | isolation source: river surface water | place: USA:Blue River Watershed | collected 2017-08-16
GCTGTTTTGATATAAGCCTCATGGTTGTAGGTAACCATAAATACAGCGACCAATGGGGCGTTATTAATCAATGATCCATTGGGCATATCCAAAGCCGGTTTTTCCAAAATCATTCCCATTGTACAACATCCAAAACTTACCCTCGTGCTGAAAAACATGACCATAACAAGCCATCTGCTCATCCCAATCGCCATGTTGGCCTAATGGAAGGGTATCTTGGTATTGCTTGATCCATTTTTTTCCTTGACTATCCCAAAGAGCATGGGTGGTCTGATAAGCATTGCCGGCAACCTCCCGATATCCAGACAATTTGCGAAAAGAAAAAAAGAGCGCCCTCTTATCACTTTCGATGGTCAAAACACATGGCCTCCCAAAAGCCTCACCTCTTTCATCATAATCCAATAGTGCTTTGTTCTCTCTCTCCCAATGTATTCCATCCGTTGAACTAGCCCGCTTAATGGTATACTGCGGCTCTGTTCTTCCATCTAATATTTTCCAATCGGAGCAAGAAACATAATACATCTCCCAACCATCCATATTCTTTAAAACAAAAGGAGCGGTATTAAAAAAGATCTCATCCAATGATCTATCCAACAGAGGAGCCTGAGAATATCGTTTGAAATGTATACCATCTTCACTTATGGCCAATCCGATAGAAAGTCGATAGGATACAGTAACCTGAGGATTCCATCCAATGTAATACATCCAATATTGTCCATTGTGTTGGACCACACAAGTAGGCATTACACCCGAATCATCAAATGTCCCCAATTGACCAACATCCATCAAGGGGCCCATTGGCTCGCCCATCAGCAAAAATTGACCGTTTATTATTTGTGCTTTAACACAAAATGGCAATGACTGTCCTTTTGCATTTCTCGCTCCAAAATACACCATGAATTCATGACCCTGTAATGGCACAGCAAAAGGAACACTGGCATGTGAAAATGACTTGCTCAAATCATATTGATTCCAAAAAAAAAGCTGTTGTCCTTTTAACCAACTCATATCATCTTTCTGCTGTCCACACCGGACAATTCTCCGAATGTTCCTTTGATAAAAGACCACTCCGGCGTTGATTTAATGACCGATGTGCCCATTGCTACAAAGGTTCCCTTTCCGAGGGTTAAGCCGTCTCTGATCGTGGCGTTCACACCAAATAAACAATTATCCTGCACTACACAATGCCCCGATAGTACCACATGTGAAGTGAACATCACATGATTACCAATAGTAGAATGATGGCCAATATGATTGCCTGACCACAACACAACATTGTTCCCTATGGTCACAAAAGGCTGAATGGTATTGTCTTCTAATACAAAGCAGTTTTCGCCGATGGAAGAAGCAAAATTGGTACACCTTGAGCTGATATAGGAAATAAATGAGTAGCCCCGGAGTTTGGCATCATTGTATACCCCTTCACGAAGTTGATTCATCTTGGTAGGTGACATAGGAGCAAAAAAAGCAAAATCAGAAGGTGGATAATGTACCTCCAAATCTTCAAATGGCACGATAGGCAAACCACAAAAAGTATCCTCATCTGGCAAATACGCCTTATGAACCGTGAAAGCCACTACATTAAAATCACTGTCCTTTGTGAGATAGAAATGGGCCAATTCCGCAAAATCCTTGACCCCAAATATGACAACATCTTTCAGCATCACTTGTAAAGGTAGGTAGTAAACTCATAAAGTCCATAATCCTGTCTCATCACAATATTTCTTGATAAATTTTTTGAAAGCCATGAAGACAAATCGTCCATTGATACATGAAACAGATCATCTCTTTCCCAATCCACATTCTTAGACATATTATTAAAAGCGATGCCTCTGCTCGACGCATGGAAGGTTTTTGAAATAACAGCTGTAAAATACTCCCACATCGCTTGATGATCCAATTCTCTCTTTTCTGTGAACACCCCGTTCATTACTGCATAATCGAAAGATGGCCACTCAAAATCTTGTTCTAGAACATCTGCACAAATAAAAATCTGATTAGGAAACTTTTCTTTACACCGCTCAATAAAAATCGAAGAAAAGTCCAAACCCAAGTATTCATCTAGGTGAAAATTATTGGCTATTACAAAATCAAGCAAATGGGCCGTTCCACAACCAAAATCCAACATTCGCCTAGAACCACTTGGGTGTATATCCCAATCCATCAATTGTAACATCACCTGAAATCGTCTCAGATTATCCTCTAGTTTAGGCCAATCCATTCCTTTATGGTTATCACCATGCAAACCATAACAATTTTCATAATGCCTGACAATATCCACATACCCCTTTTTCATGAAAATGTATATTGCTTCAGTAAATTTTGACGCTCCTGATCATCATTGTTCATCAAGATATCTAAAATGGACATTCCTGGGAAAAATTCAGAACAAGTCTGTTGATAGTCATTCAAAGCTGACCTCACGAATGACAACTCAATCCCGAAGTCCGAAAAAGCTTGTTTATTATAAAGTTCAACTCCACCAATGGCATTGTTATAGCCCGTTGCGCCTTCCTTTTGACATATGCTAATAATTCTATCTTGACCAACTCCTGGGACCTCTGAAAAATCCAATGAAGAAACTTTGAATTCCTTGGACATTCCCAATTGATTGGCGCACCATGTGGTGGTGCGAATATTCAAATCCGAGATTTTACCTGTACCGTCTCCCAACGTTTCTTTTAATGAATCTATTAATTCTGAATAGCATTTTGTCTTCTTATAACTCATTTCCAACGATTTTAAAAAGAGTTTGGTCCAACGGCCATCCGCAATTTCAATTTCATTGATCAATTTATTTTGACTTGCACCATTCAATGGTATTGTGAACATATTGGGGGATCCTGAAAAGATAAACTGGTTTCTATTTACCCAACCACGATTGATATAATTAACATTATCTAAAAAAACAAAAATGTCACAAGAATCCAGCAAATGAAAATATCCCAAATAAGGAAAAAAATAGGGTTGCATAATCACCACCTTCTTCATAATGACTGGTGAATAATCTTTACAATACTTCTTAAATTTTCCTCATCCAACCCAACATACAATGGCAAACACAAAATTCTACTGGCCACTGATTCTGAGATGGGACATGGCTGGGAGGCCAAATAAGGTAGTTGATTGAGCGATGGATAAAAATATCGTCTCGGAAAAATCTCTTGAGCCGCTAGTGCTTTCATTACTTTTTGAAGCACCGATTCGCTCTCTAGAATAATTGGAAAATAACTGTAATTCCAATTGGTCCCCTCTCTTAATTCGAATGTTCCCATTCGAGTAAAATCCAAATGCTCTCTGTAGTATTCAACTACCGCCTTTCTTTCTCTAAACACCACACTCATTTCCTCAAGCATAGACAATCCCATTGCAGCCTGTAATTCAGATATTTTGGCATTAATACCAACCAACGAAAAATCGGTTGCATTTAAGTGGCCAAAATTATGAGACTGAAATGCCTTAAACATGAGTTCTTCATTACTGGTGAACAAAGCCCCCCCTTCAGCAGTATGAAAAACTTTTGTTGCGTGGAAACTGCATGTGCTTACATCACCGTAGTTAAATAAACTTTGACCTTTATACTCTACGCCAAAACAATGGGCCGCGTCATAAATAACATACAAATTATATTCTTTGGCCAATTGTTCTATTGCCTCAACATCACAGGGATTGCCGAAGACATGGGTAGCCAAAATACAGGTTGTTTTATCTGAAATTTTCTTGCGTATTTCTTCGACATCAATAGTCAATGTTTTCTTGTCAATGTCCGCAAAAACCGGGGAACAACCTTCCCATATAATAGAAGAGGTGGTGGCTACGTAACTGAAAGGAGTGGTAATGACCTCACCTCCCTTTGCCATTATCTTAACTGCAATTTGCAAAGGAGCGGTTCCATTGTTCATGATCAACAAAGGAACGGAGTTTAAATTGTCCTTGATTTTGTGCTCTAACTCTTTGACCAATTCCCCACGATTGGTCAACCAGCCATTTTTCCATATTCGTTCTAACTGAAATTTATAATTTTCAAGTTTAGGAAAATGTGTTTTGGTAACAGGAATCATTGAGTCAAAACTAAGGAATAACGCTAATATACAAAACTATTGAATGAATTCCCTCTTATCACTGTAACAATAAAGGCTTTGATGTCTTCAATACCAGTTAAAATGAGGTCTAATTACACCTGGCTCTCTTCCCATATAAGCCCCAAAATCACGTCCTCCGTCCGATACCAAAAAAGAAATCACATCTTTCTCAATTAAGAGACACTTATTGTCCTTTGAAACAACAAACAATGAAACATAGTAAGAACCTGTTTGGAGAAATAAAGATGGAAAAACACACGTCAATTTATTGTTACCCAAATTCAAATTGATTTGATTTGAAGCAAAAGAAAAAACCGCTTCACCTGTATCATCATACAGATGAAACGTAAGGTGACTGACATCTAAAGATTTCACCTCGCAATCCACTGAAAAATGAATATCCTTATTCTCGTCCAAAATTTCAGCGTATTGTGCATCTTGGTGATGAACATTGATACTATTTAAAACAAAGCTATCGTGCTGAACAAAATCAAAGGTTCTATAGTGCTGAACGTTGCTTCCACCTTTGAGATAATAGGATACAGCCTGAGAGACGTCCCCTTGAAAAGCCTTCATTCCATGCTCTATCACCAATCCCTGCGAACAAAGGGACTTAACAGCTGCCATGTTGTGACTCACAAACAATACCGTTCGCCCCTCACCTTTGGCCACCTGATCCATTTTTCCCAAGCACTTCTTTTGAAAATCAGCGTCGCCTACTGCCAACACCTCATCTATGATCAAAATCTCGCTTTCCAAATGAGCCGCTACAGCAAAGGCCAATCTCACATACATTCCGCTGCTATATCGCTTTACAGGAGTATCAATATAACGCTCAACACCACTAAAGGCGACAATTTCGTCAAACTTCTGTTTGATTTCAGAATGCCTCATTCCTAAAATAGCTCCGTTGAGGAAGATATTATCCCGACCCGTCAGCTCCGGATGAAATCCTGTTCCAACCTCCAATAATGAGGCAATGCGTCCGTTTACTTTAATATTGCCGGTAGTGGGTTGAGTTACACGAGATAGCAATTTCAATAAAGTCGACTTCCCGGCACCATTCCTCCCAATCACTCCTAAGGTTTCACCCTTCTTAACCTCAAAATCAATGTCTTTTAATGCCCAAACAAAATCACCCTCTGCCTTTTTGGTGCGATCGTTTACTTGACCCACCTTCATGAACGGATCTTCCTTTCCTTGTATCCGATGCACCCAACGCTGAAAATCATGAATGAACGTTCCTGTGCTCACCAGTCCCAACCGGTAAAGCTTACTAACATCCTCTATTTTCAATGCTACATCAGACATAATTACACGGTATCCATGAACTTCTTTTCCACCTTGTTAAACAATACAACAGAGATCGACAACAATACTATCGAAAAAACAAAACTATATCCAATCATACCCCATTCAAAAGATCCCGTTCCAAGAAATGAAAACCTAAATCCCTCTACAATTCCCGTCATCGGATTCAACACCAAGATGTCATGCCAAATTCCTTTAACCATTGAACTCGGATATACAATTGGTGTGGCATACATGAGCAGTTGAATTCCAAAAGTGATCAGATATTGAAAATCTCTATACTTGGTGGTAAAGGTTGAGATGAGCATTCCTATCGCTAGGCCCAAAATACCCATTAAAATAAACAACAAAGGGAACATTAACACATGCCAGGTGGGCTCAATATTAAATCCTCCATGACCCCAGTAATAAAAAAATACTACTAAGAAAAAAGAAAATTGAACCATCAGTTTCATCATATTGGACAACACAATAGAAATTGGAATAATAAGCCTAGGAAAATATACCTTACCAAAGATACTGGCGTTGGATATAAAGGCACTTGATGTTGAGGTAATACTCGTTGAGAAATAATTCCAGAGAATAACCCCGGACAAATAAAACAATATCGGCGGCATACCATCTGTTCCCAATTTAGCTACCCGATTAAAAACCACTGTGTACATCAAAGTAGTAAAAATAGGTTGTATAAAAAACCAAAGCGGACCAAGAATGGTTTGACGAAAAGAGGCTTTATAATCTCGTTTTAAAAGAATCCACAGCAAGTCACGATAGCGCCAAATTTCTTTGAAAGGAATGTTCCACCATTTGGATTCACTGGCGATGACCAAATCCCAAGATTCATTGCTGTATTTATCTGATTGGTCACGCATCAATCACTCCGTCTTCTATTATCGATTATTGAACTACAAAAAAATCAAGCAGTATTAGGTCTAAAACCATCCACCCCAATGGAGTGCAAGATAATTGATTTCCGTGAATTGTCAAATGATCTGATTTGACCCATTTGGCAATGGCTTCATCTGTTGTTCTATGATACAACGGATTCACTTTAGCCTGCTCAATATCTATTCCTTTTTTAGTTCTCAATCCTATTAACCACATTTCATTCCAAAGAGCATTATCATCTATTCTGTCCCATTGTACCAATTTATCCCACTGTTGTGATTGCACATACCGGATATACAGCGGATTATTGGCCACGTTGTATCGTCTATCCTTACCATTAAAAGAGTGTGCCGACGGTCCTATACCCAAGTAAGGATGCCCCTCCCAATAAGAACGGTTGTGCTTGGATTCAAAACCAGGTTTTGCATAATTGGAAACCTCGTAATGTCGATAACCTCGCTGTTCCAATTGTTGATGCAAATGCATAAACTCTTGAACGGTCTGTTCTTCTTCTTGACCAGTATAATATCCCTTTTTCAATTGATATTCCAATGGTGTCTTGGCTTCTACCGTCAAAGCATAAGCACTAATGTGCGGAACACCCAACTCCATAAATTGATTGACATCGTCCATCCATTTCTCCCTTTCCAACATGCCATGTCCATAAATTAAATCAACAGAAATATTTTCAAATCCAGCCTCTTGCAGCAATTGAACGCCTTCTTTGGATTGAATGGATGAGTGTGCTCTATTCATCCAATGCAATACATCACCATCAAAAGACTGAATCCCAACACTAAATCGATTAATCCCCATTGATTTCCAATGCTGAATTTTACTGGGTTCGATATCATCAGGATTAATTTCCAGCGTAATCTCGCAATTTTCAGAAACGGAATAATGATGATGTATGATGTCCAACCATTTTTGAATGTAACTGTCCTCTAAAATACTTGGAGTACCCCCACCAAAATAAATGGTCTCAATTTGCCATTCATGTAGCTCCTTAGAATAATGAACCAACTCCCGTGTTTGAGCATCAGCCATATCTTGAATCAGATTGATCTGAGTAGAAAAATGAAAATCACAATAGGTACAGGCCTGCTTGCAAAAAGGAACATGAAAATAAATCCCCAATCGATTTCTCATTAGCTTTGCGATATTATGACAAAAGCGCGAATCGAAAATAAAGAATTTGACTTTAGTTGGGATAAGGCATTGCTACTGGCTCATTGGAAGGGTGATCAAATAGAGATTATACCCTCTCAAAAGAAAAATCATTTTTGTCTTAAATATCAAAATAAGACGTTTAGAGGAGAGTGGATAGATTTTCAGAAAGAAACCAAAACAGTCTCATTAAAAATAAACCACACCACATTCAATGTTGCACTGACGGAGCCCATCGACGTCCTATTAGAGAAATTAGGAATGAGTGGGTCTTCTTCAAAAAAAGTAAAAAACCTCAAAGCGCCCATGCCTGGATTAGTGAGACAAATTCTGGTGCAACCTGAAGACGAAGTAGCCAAAGATACTCCCTTGTTGATTTTAGAGGCCATGAAAATGGAAAACGTTATTAAAGCCCAAGGAGAAGGAAAAATAAAATCAATTCAAGTTAATCAAGGACAGGCGGTTGAAAAAAGTACCTTACTTGTGGAGTTCTATTGATTGCACGACTTATATTTGTTTAATGCGCAGACAGTTTTTAATAGCTTTAGTGATGGTCCTGCTTGGGTTTCATGCCAAGGGACAGTCCTGCGCAGAAATAGCCAATAATCCTCTTTGCAGTGATGCAACAGAAATCCCAGAAACAAATCTCAGCGCTGGGAGTTTTCAATTTGGATGTTTTGAAAGTCTCACCAGTTTTAGTTACCTGATGACCACTGGAGGGCAAGGAGGCACGGTAACCATCGATATCCAAAGATCAGATTGTGATTATATCCAAGTTGATCCAATATCAGGTACAGCTCAGGTAGCTTTGGACAGTATTTTCTTAACCATCATCCAAATCAACCCAGACCAGGGTGCATGTGATACTTTGACCTATGTTCATCAAGTTGGTTGCTACTTGATGTTAGGTGAGTCCCAATCTTTCGATTTTCAAAATCTTCCTACGAATACAGATTTTTTAGTTGTTGTTGGGTCCAATCACAACCAAACTCTTTTTGGTCCTTGCAGTATTAACGTTTCCGCTTCTGGCGCTCCACTCGAAATTGGGACCACAAAAACTCCAAGCTTTATTTTTGCCGGTCAAGAATCACAAATTTCTGTTGTAGGCCAATCGCCCGATGCTAGTATTAGTTGGACACCAGGTGATTTTGTGGGCAATGTTTCTGCTGCTACAACCAACGCATTCCCAACCGAAACTACGGAATTTCTTGTCAACTCACAAATTGGAGAGTGTGAGGTAAGCAGCAGTGTCACCGTCATTGTCGGAGAGGCTATTAATTTTTACAATGCTATATCTCCCAATGATGATGGAATCAATGATAGTTGGGAAATATTGGGCATTCAAAAATTTCCTCGTGCAGAAATCAACATTTACGATCGATGGGGACAGAACATATTCCGCTCCATTGGTTACGCTTCACCATGGGATGGGACCAATAGGGGGAAAAAATTACCCACTGGAAGCTACTATTACGTAATCGAACTAAATAGCCCAGTGGTATACATCGAGCCTTATACTGGCTACATATCAATAATGCACTAATGATTGCCCTCAAAAAATACAGCCTTGTTTCTGCTTTTTTGCTCTGCTTGCAAAGCATTTGGGGTCAGCAATTGACACAATACACCAATTTTATTTTCAATTATCAATTGGTCAATCCTGCAGCCACAGGTTATACCACTTGTACAGAAATCAAAACCAATTATCGTCAACAATGGTATGGAATAGATGGCGCTCCTAAAACCACGAACGTATTTATTCATGGCCGGCTGAGGGCAATGAGAAATGCCTTTCAAGGTCTAGGGGCCAATATTGAGTCCGATGTCAATGGTGCATTTGGATCAACCTCCCTTATGCTTCAATATGCTTACCACACACGAGTGAGTAAAGGATACAATCTAGCAGGAGGTATTGCTTTAGGTCTTACTCAATTAAGAATCGATTATACCAAAATAAATTTCCAAGATCCTTACAATGAAACGGTAATCAATGGGGTTGTAAGTGATTACATTTTCCCCAACATCAATGCTGGCGTTTGGCTTTATCGTGGAGATCGATTTTATGGACTTTCCATTAAATCTCTTACCAATTCAGCCATTGACGGATTACAAACGGGCAGATACAATCGGCATTATAGTATTGTCTACGGAAAATACATTAAAATATCCAAAGACCTTGCCTTCAAACCCTCTTTCATGTTCCGTTGGGTAAAAGGTACTCGTCCGGCCATTGATGCCCAAGCTTTGCTTACTTATAAAAAGAAATTCAGCCTTGGTTTTGCGGCAAGAAATGGTCATGGTGTAAGTGGCATCGTTAAATTTGATGTCTATAAGCAATTGGCTGTCTCCTATGCTTATGATTTAACCCTGAACCGAATCAAATATGGCTCTTACCATACCCATGAAATAAGCTTAGCGCTCAAGACATGTGCCGTATTGGGAAAAGAAAAAGAACTCTGTGCAGCCTACGAATAACAATGGATTTCCACATTGAATCTTTCAGAGATTACTGTCTTTCAAAGTTGTATACCACAGAAGAATTTCCTTTTAATGAAACAACATTGGTGTTCAAAGTACATGGAAAGATCTTTGCTATGGCTGACATCATAGATTTTGACGGTATCAACCTCAAATGTAATCCTGACAAAGCACTAGAATTAAGAAGCATTTATGATGGTATTCAACCAGGATATCACGCCAATAAAAAGCATTGGAATACAGTTATCCTAGCGTCAGATGTTCCACATAAACTGATTTGGGAACTGATTGATCACAGTTATGACTGTGTTTGGAATGGGCTCCCTAAATCATTGAAAAGTAACGATAAGTAACTCACTTTTTACTTTGAATAACTCTTTTAAAGAAATCCATTTGACAGGATGAGCGCGCCTAATTTAGCCATAATACGATGCATATGGAAAATCACTTCATCCCACTTCAAAGCCTTGCCCAACAATTAACTGACCAACTGAACCAATTGTACAGCGGTCAATACAAAAAGGAGAGTCTAGAGTCTATGGTCAGCAATGCCCGAGATCTTTATGAAAGGTTGATTGTATTAAGGCACAAAGCTTATGAGCAAGAAGTAAATGGATCAATGACTGATGATGTACAAAGTACATCCATTGAAATTGAATTGCCCACTTTCACTTTGGACCTTTCTGAAGTATCATCCGATCCAATAGAACCCGAATCGCCTGCAGATTTAAATCCTATGGTCAATGAATTTGTAACCGATCAACGTCAAGTTAATTTGATGGATATGATTGAAGAGGTAACCAAAACTGAACACATCGAAAACACAACAACAATGGAATCAGCGGAAGACAATGCCATTGACCAGTCTTTTCCGGAGTCAACACCCATTGTGTCGCTCAATGACATCTTGTCTCAAAATCAAAATACATCAACCATTCTGAATAGATTAGAAAAATCCAAGATAGACGATTTAAAAAAGAGCATCACCATGAATCAACGATTCCAATTTTCACGTGAGCTTTTCAATGGAGATTCTGAACAATATGAAATAACCATATCGGCTTTAAATAATTGTGATTCAGAAAAAGCATTGGAATTATTTCAGACATACAAGCAAAAATGGTCGTGGGATGAGACAACCATCGCTTTTATTGAGCTGTTGGATTTGGTTCAACGACGACACGAAATATGAAGCTAGCATTGGTTCCCACACCACTGGGAAACTTAGAAGACATCACTTTACGCGCCATTAGATACCTCAAAGAATGCGATCTAATTCTTTGTGAGGATACCAGGCATAGCAGCAAACTGCTTCAACATTTTGGAATTCAAAAGCCATTGCTCAGCTACCATCAAAACAATGAACACCACACATTGCACAGGGTTGTTGACAAAATAAAATCCAACTCTCTAACATGTTTGATCACCGATGCTGGAACCCCAGCCATATCGGATCCTGGCTTTCTGCTCATCCGAGAATGCATCAAAGAAGAAATCACCATTGAATGTCTTCCTGGCCCTACGGCTTTTGTTCCAGCACTGGTCTGCAGCGGCCTACCAGCTGAAAAATTTGTGTTTGAAGGTTTTCTTCCTCACAAAAAAGGTAGAGAAACAAGAATTAAAAAAATTGCTTTAGAAGACAAAACAACCATTCTTTACGAAAGTCCCCATCGCATCCTGAAAACCATTGATCAATTGCTAACCTTCTGTGGAGCGGATCGAGAGTGCGCCGTGGTCAGAGAAATATCAAAATTACATGAGGAGATATTTAGGGGGAATTTAGCAAGCGCCAAAGAGTGGTTTGAAAATCATGAACCAAAAGGTGAATTTGTTGTCTTGGTATCACCACAGAAAGATTAAATTCGCGTCATGAACGCGCATTTGTCTCCAGAAGAAATTGTAAGAAGAGAAGCCCTGAACAAACTCAGAAACCACGGAATTGATCCATTCCCTGCTGCAGAGTTTAAAACCACCCATACATCTGAAGATTGTCTAAAGCAATATGAAGAAGGCAAAGAGGTTACTCTAGCGGGCAGAATCATGAATCAGCGTGTAATGGGTAAGGCCACTTTTGCTGATCTTCAGGATGCCATTGGAAAAATCCAATTGTATCTCAACGTAGATGAAATTTGTCCTGGAGAAGATAAATCGCTCTACAATGATGTTATTAAGCATTGGGTACACTATGGTGATTTTATTGGTATCACAGGGAAATTATTTACCACCAAAATGGGAGAAATCTCCATTAAGGTTCAGCAGTTTCAATTGTTAGCCAAATCCATCAAGCCGCTCCCTGTAGTTAAAAAAGATGCCGAAGGACAAATTTATGATGCCTTCACAGATCCTGAAGCCCGATACAGAATGCGTTACGTTGACTTGGTGGTCAACCCCCAAGTAAAACACACATTTATTTTGCGCACGCACATTATCAATGCGATGCGTGAGTTTTTCAATCAACATGGCTATCTTGAAGTAGACACTCCGGTTCTACAAAATATCCCCGGTGGGGCGGCAGCAAGACCATTCATCACCCATCATAATAGCCTTGACATTCCAATGTACTTGAGAATTGCCAATGAACTTTACCTCAAGCGGCTCATTGTAGGTGGTTTTGAGGGGGTATATGAATTCTCAAGAAATTTCCGCAATGAAGGGATGGATAGAACCCACAACCCTGAGTTCACCGTCATGGAAATCTATGTTGCATTTAAAGACTACAACTGGATGATGGACTTTACGGAAAACATGTTGAATCATGTTTGTCAAAAAGCACTCGGAACATCAGAGGTACAACACGGAGGCAATATCCTCAACTTTGCACCTCCATTCAAGCGTGTGACAATGACGCAGTCCATCATTGATTTCACCGGCTTTGATATCACTGGTAAAACTGAAAAAGAAATTCATGATTTCTGCTTATCCATCGGATTAGAAGTCAATGAAAACATGGGAAAAGGAAAACTCATTGATACCATTTTTGGTGAAAAATGCGAAAAGCATTACATACAACCTACCTTCATTACTGACTACCCCGTCGAGATGTCTCCCCTGTGCAAAAGACACCGGAACAATCCTGAACTGACAGAGCGTTTTGAATTAATGGTCAATGGTAAAGAAATTGCCAATGCCTACAGTGAACTCAACGACCCCATTGATCAATTGGGAAGATTTGAAGAGCAAATGAAACTCATGGAAAGAGGAGATGACGAAGCCATGTTCATTGATCACGACTTCATCCGATCATTGGAATACGGTATGCCCCCCACCTCTGGAATGGGAATCGGAGTTGACAGATTGGTCATGCTGCTCACTAACAATGAAACCATCCAAGAAGTATTGTTCTTCCCTCAAATGCGACCAGAAAAACACCTACAAGGCCCAGATCTCAGCGCATTTAAAAATATAGGTGTGAGTGAAGAATGGGCTGAACATCTGCCCAAAGCTGGTTTTCATTCGATAGAGGAATTAAAACAGGCCAAACCCACAGCAATCCATCAACAACTGAACGGCTATCGCAAAAAAAATAAATTGGAAATCCCAGCCATTCAACTGGAGGATATACTTTCTTGGATCAGTCAAATCAATTGACAAATCAAAGTTTGTAATTCCAGTCAAAGACGATATTAAAACGTAAGGATTGGTCAGTAATTTGTAATCAATAACCCAAAAGGCTATGATTAACAAATTGCTCCTTCTCATGCTAATGGCAACAACTTCATTTGTTGCCTGCGTTCCAAAGAAAAAGTTCACTGAGCTTTCAGATAAAAAAATCAAAGCAGATCAAGAAATTGAAACGCTAAGAAATCTGAATGAAAAAATGGAAGCGGCGAACAAGGAGTGCAACACTTCTTTGAACACAGCAAAGAAAAGCATTGAGTCCCTATCACAAGATACCGCTAAATACGGTAAGGCCAACAGATCGTTGATAGATCAAGTTGAAAATCTGAGTGTATTAAATGATACCCTAACGCAAAAGATGAACACCCTATTGGTAGCTTCCTCCAAAGAAAACAGATTACTATTGGAAGAAATTAAAAGAAAAGAAGAAGCGCTTCGCGAAAAAGAAGGTGTTATAAAAGAAAAGGAAAATCTTATTCAAGAAAAAGAAAAAGCTATTGCAGAAAGAGAGACAAAACTGAAAGACCTTCAACAAATGATGGCCGCCAAAGACAGTGCATCCAATGCGCTGAAAAACAAACTTTCAAAAGCCCTTGAAGCCTTTAAAAATAAAGGACTTTCTGTTACAGAAAAAGATGGTAAAGTGTACGTAAGTATGGAAGCCAAATTGCTATTTGCTTCAGGAAGCACGGCAGTGGACGAAAACGGAAAGAAAGCACTTTTAGAAATTGCAGATGCTTTACAAGATGAAAATGATGTAGAGATTGTCGTGGAAGGGCACACGGATACAGACAAACTCAACTCCTCTGTTATTCCGCGAGACAACTGGGAGCTCTCTGTGTTGCGGGCTACAGAGGTGGTTAAAATCATGTCGGCCAATAGTGGGGTTCAGCCTCAAATATTATCTGCCGCAGGAAGAAGTGAATACCACCCTGTTGATCCAGAGGACAAATCAAAGAACAGAAGGATTGAAATCATCATTCAACCCAGCATGAAAGAGATTTATCAATGGATTGAGAAAAACTAATTCTTAGGATAAATCACCTTTCGGAGAACTTTCTTTCTAGGATGGGTTCTAATGACTACCGCTGTCCCAACAGGATACATGGGTTGACCCACACAAAACTCATCTGCTCTGAAACGCACTGTACCATCGTCTGTTGCGTATGAGATCATCGGGTGAAATTGCTTTTCACCCTTTACATGCGCAACAGCCCAATTGTCAATGGTTCCATCAAAATCTTCATATTGAAACTTCATGGTAATCTCATCCTTAAAGCGGTACACCAAAAAGATGGCAATGGCAATGACCAAAATGATTACCGGTAAATAATTGTCCATTTGACTTAATTTTAAACAAAAATAAAAAGCTTCGGGTTCAATGAGAGAATTAATCGGTATCGTCCTTCAAAAAAAGAGAATCCGA
>JACCDM010599457.1_pt1 | contig 14967 bp, 14 predicted proteins | sample 7445851 | NCBI WGS metagenome assembly JACCDM01 (sample SAMN15323438, study PRJNA562643) | freshwater metagenome | isolation source: river surface water | place: USA:Blue River Watershed | collected 2017-08-16
CGATTAAAGATGCAGAAGGAACAACGGTGTGCGTTAAACCTTGGCGGTTATCAGACTCAAAAAAGCGCAGCCAGCGCGAACGGATCTCGGCGGATTCCACTAGTTACGATCACTCCGCCTTCTTCTTTTTGGCGCGACCCTTATTCATCTGAGCCGCTGAAAGAAGCGCTCCTGCAACCTTTACTGCAGAGCCGTTCTTATTCATAAATCCTTGAGTTGCCTCTGAGACCTTTTCACTCATCTCTTCAATATTCTTGCTCACGCGATTGATGCTGTGTAACGGCCCATTTACCAAGGTAACGGTGGTGTGAACTTCATCGATCAATGGTGCGGTCTCATCAGTGAGCGCTTTGAGAGAGGCTTTTGCCTCATCAATTAAACGACCAATGCGGATTACAACGTATGCAATAGCGATAGCGATAACAGCCAATGACGAGGCTGCGATTATTGTTGCAATTCCACCAGGACCCATGTTGTTAGCCTACCTGAACCCTTAACTCTCTTGTGGGTTTTTCGGTTGCGGCACCCAATCAATTCCACTCTCCTTGCGTTGAGCAGGGGTAATTGGAGTTGGTGCGCCAGTCAATGGATCTCCGCCACTAGCTGTTTTCGGGAAGGCAATTACTTCGCGGATCGAATCAGAACCGGTTAATAATGCGCACACTCGGTCAAGACCTAGAGCAATTCCACCATGTGGAGGTGGGCCGTAATTGAAGGCTTCGAGCAAGAATCCGAACTTACTTGCCGCCTCTTCATCACTTAAACCAATAACTGAGAAAACATCCTTTTGAATGTTGCGGTCATGGATACGAATCGATCCACCACCTAATTCTGTGCCGTTTAAAACGATGTCATATGCATACGCTAAAGCAGATGCTGGATCTGATTTAAAGGTTGCTGCAAACTCTGGTTTTGGACCTGTGAATGGGTGGTGAACTGCGGTCCAGCCACCGTTATCGGTAGGTTCAAACATTGGAGCATCGACAACCCACAGGAATTCCCATTGGCCATCAGGTATTAAATTGCAACGCTTTCCGATTTCAAGGCGTACTGCACCAAGCAAATTCAGTGAAGAGGCGCGGTCACCTGCGGCAAAGAAGATCGCATCTCCAGGCTTTGCACCTGCTGCGGCAACAACACCAGCGGTTTCTTCTTCAGAAATATTCTTTGACACTGGACCGCCTAGCGTTCCATCCTCGTTAACAAGAATGTATGCAAGTCCCTTAGCTCCACGTGCCTTAGCCCAGTCCTGCCAAGCATCAAGTTCACGTCGCGCAGATGATGCTCCCCCAGGCATTACCACTGCACCCACATATGGAGCTTGGAAAACGCGGAAAGGAGTGTTCGCAAAGAAAGAGGTTAAATCTACGAGTTCATTGCCGAAACGAAGATCTGGTTTATCTGAACCGTAATGTGTCATCGCATCTGCATAGGTCATGCGCTTCAATGGAAGTGGGATGTCGTAATTGACGGCTTCCTTCCAAACACGAGCCACAATTTTTTCTGCGACTGCAAGAATATCCTCTTGATCAATGAAGGACATTTCAATATCTAATTGAGTGAACTCTGGCTGGCGATCTGCGCGGAAATCCTCATCACGGAAACAACGTGCGATCTGATAATACTTTTCCATACCGGCAACCATCAGTAACTGCTTGAAGAGTTGTGGTGATTGAGGCAATGCGTACCAAGATCCTGGTTGCAAACGCACTGGAACTAAAAAGTCTCGTGCGCCTTCAGGAGTAGAACGCGTTAAGTAAGGAGTTTCGATCTCGAGAAAATTCTCGTCCTCCATGACGCGACGGATCGTTGACGTAACCTTTGAACGCAAGCGCAAATTGTGAGCTGGTTTTTCACGGCGAAGATCTAAGTAGCGGTAACGTAAACGAACCTCTTCATTGATATCAGTGTCATCACCGCTATCAACTGGGAAAGGAAGGGGCGCTGCTTCGGAGAGAACAACAACGGTGTCCCCCATGACCTCAATCTCGCCGGTTGCAATATTGGTGTTCTCATTACCAGCTGGTCGAGCTACAACCTCACCCGTAATGAGTAGGCACCATTCGGCGCGAAGAGAACCAGCAACCTTTTCATCACGGATGACGACCTGAACTGAACCAGAAGCATCACGAAGATCGATAAACGCTACGCCACCATGATCACGACGGCGGGATACCCAACCGGCGAGAGTGACAGTCTGTCCTGCGTGGGATTTACGCAGTGAACCAGCTTCATGTGTACGTAACATTATTTACTTCCTAATTCTACTTTTCGAGAGCTTCGAACAATGAGTCAATCTTAACCGAGGTTGCGGTGCCAGTTTTCATCTCTTTCAACTCCACCGTTCCGCTCGAAATCTCTGAATCGCCAATGACAATGACATATGTAGCACCACTCTTATCAGCCCCCTTCATGGCTCCCTTAAGGGCTCGATCTCCGAAGGCAATCTCAACGGTCTTTCCCTTCAAGCGAAGTGAAGAAGCCACCGTTAATGCTTGAACTTTGGCCGATTCGCCAAGGGGAATGATGAATAGATCTGAAACAAAAGCATCAGCACCGATTAATCCTTCGGCCTCTGCTGCCAGCAAGGCACGATCGACGCCAAGACCAAATCCAATTCCAGATAAGGATTGACCGCCGAGCTGCTCCATCAAACCGTCATAGCGTCCACCGCCACCGATTCCTGATTGAGCACCCAGTAACTCATGAACAAACTCGAAGGTTGTACCGGTGTAGTAATCCAAGCCACGAACCATTCGAGGATTGAGTACGTATGAGATCTTGAGTGCATCTAAATATGTAATGACCTGATTGAAATGATCACGAGACGCCGGCGTCAAATAATCAATCAGCAGTGGTGCTTTCTCCATCGCTTTTTTCATATCTTCACGTTTGTCATCAAAAAGTCGTAAAGGATTTATCGCTGCTCGCGCTGCTGTTGCTTCATCAAGATCTAAAGTGGCGATAAATTTCAGGAGATCAACCCTGTGCGCTGCACGGGATTGGGCATCCCCTAATGAAGTCAGTTCTAGTCGATACTTCGTGAGACCTAGAGCCTTAAATCCAGCATCGGCAATTGCGATCACCTCTGCGTCAATTGCCGGATCATCTAAACCGATTGCTTCAATTCCCACTTGATAAAACTGGCGATAACGACCTGCTTGCGGGCGCTCTGCTCTAAAGAATTGACCTGAGTACCAAACTTTGACCGGAAGTTGGCCGCGATCTAGACCATGTTCGATCACAGATCGCATTACTCCAGCGGTTCCTTCGGGACGTAAAGTTATTGAACGACCACCTCTATCTTCAAAGGTGTACATCTCTTTCGATACCACATCTGTTGACTCACCAACTCCACGCTTGAACAAATCGGTATCCTCGAAAACTGGAAGCTCAATTAACTGATAACCCGCTTTATTTGCTGGAGCAATTAATGAGTCACGAACAAATTCAAATGCGCTAGAACGTGGCGGGGTGTACTCGCTTACACCTTTAGGTGCGGAAATCTTTTGTTGAGCCATTAGTAACGTCCTACCAAACTTTTAATATAAGGATTGTTCTTCTTTTCATATGACATCGTAGTTTCTGGCCCATGACCCGGAAGTACCTTGAGGTGATCGGATAACGGCACAACCTTTTTTTGCAGGGTTTCTTGCATCTCCTTCGCCGAGCCCGTGGGTAAATCGGTGCGACCTATCGAACCAGCAAACAGGACATCCCCGCTGATTAATATCTCTTCAGAAACTTCAAACATTAATGAGCCGCGAGTATGTCCAGGGGCATGAATCGCTTTAAATGTGAGACCTACGAGATCGATTACTTCGCCATTGCGAAGCTCTCGAACCTCTGCAGGCTCAGTAAAGTTCATATCCGCAACGGTTGACGAGAACTCAGCGCTCAGTAACTTCTCGGGTGCAGTCAGATACGCCCGGTCTTCACTATGAATATAGGCCGGAATCGCATATCCATCGGCTATTGGTTGGATAGAAAAGGTGTGATCAAGATGTCCGTGTGTAGCAATAATCGCAACAGGTTTGAGGTTGTGCTTGCGAAGAAGATCCTCTAGCTGTGCCGAAACATCTGGCATGCCAGGATCGATCACCACGCACTCGCTGTTACGGCTTGGCGCAAGAACCCAGCAGTTAGTGGCAAACATTGGGGCAGCGAAGGAGTCAATAAGCACTGACCGACCCCCTCATTCACGCTCAATTATGGCTCGATTGACGCTCGAACCATGAGACAGGGTACCTTTTGCCCTATCAATCTACACTCGACCCACGCCTAGAGGAGTCAAATCTTCTAGACATCGCACTCACATATAGCGAGCCTTAGATAAAGGTAACGCGCTGAAAGGATCACACTCATGACAGATATGAATTTCCCACACCAGGCTAGCGCGGCAAGTGCGTTAATCGGAGATCCTTCGGCTTTTGGTCGAGTAGCAGAAGATGGAACTGTTTTTGTAAGAACTCCTCACGGCGAAAAGGCTGTTGGCTCATATCCTGGAAAGAGTGCAGAAGAAGCGCTTGCATACTTTGTGCGCAAATTTGAAGTATTGGCAGCAGAAGTTGCCCTGCTTGCTGCGCGCATTAAGAGTGGTGCGATGGTTCCTTCAGATGCATATGCTGCAGTGAAAAAGCTCCGCGAGCAGGTCAAGGATCTCAACGGGGTCGGCGACCTGGAAGCACTTGCTTCATCAGTTGAGCAAATCGAACCTTTGATCGAAGGACATCGCGAAGCCTACGAAGCAAAGAAGGCGGCAGAAACCGCAGCTAAAGCTGCACGCCGCGAGCAAATTATTGTTGAAAAAGAAAAGATTGTTGCTGAAGCAGAATCACTTGCTCTATCTGAAAGCTGGAAGGCAACTGGAGATCGACTCAAAGTTCTTTTGGATGAATGGAAAGCTGCGCCTCGCCTAGAGAAGAAGGCAGATGCAGATCTTTGGAAGCGTTTTTCATCTTCACGTAACAAGTTTGATAAGCGTCGTCGTACCCACTTTGCTTCTCTTGAAGCGACTCAATCAGTGGTTGCAGATGCCAAGAAGAAAATTGTTGAAGAGGCTGAAAAGCTTGCGACTTCAACTGAGTGGGTTCCAACCGCTAAGCGTTTCAAGGTTCTTATGGATCAATGGAAGGCGGCTGGCCGAGGCAAGAAGAATGACGACACAAAGTTGTGGTCACGTTTCAAGGCTGCACAAGATCAATTCTTCACTGCAAAGAACGCCGATCTAGAAAAGCGGGATGTAACAATGGCCGCTAACTTGATCAAGCGTGAAGAACTTCTTCCACAAATTGAGGCTTTGCTTCCTATCACCGATGTTAAAGAAGCACGTAAAGCCCTTAACGATCTCCTTCGTTCATGGGAAAAAATCGGAATGACTCATCGTGACAAGCGCGCAGCTCTTGATGCTCGTGTCGCTGTCGTCGAAACTGCGATTAAGGAAGCTGAAGCTGAGATTTGGCGCAAGACAGATCCAGCGGCCAAGAAGCGTGCCCAAGAAGTTGTTGCGCAGTTGACTGAATCAATTGCCAATTACGAGAAGGCAGCAGCTAAGTTTGCAGCTAGCGGAAACACCAAGAAAGCGACTGAAGCATCTGAGTCAGCCGCTGCTCGTAAGGTGTGGTTAGCAGAAGCCGAAAAGGGTCTTGCTGAATTTAACTAACAGTTAATTGTTAGTTGTTAGTTGTTCTGTAAACATCGTAGACGCCTTCAATTCCACGAACCGCGGCTAAAACCGCATCCAGGTGAGTTGCATCTGCCATTTCAAAGGTAAAACGTGAGAAGGCTGTTCGATCCTTCGAGGTGCTGACAGCTGCACTTAAAATATTTACATGTTGTTCTGACAGAGTACGTGTGACATCCGCTAACAGCGAAGCTCGGTCAAGTGCTTCAACTTGAATGTTAACCAAGAAGATAGATGCAGCGCCGGTGCGCCATTTTACATGTACAACACGATCTGATTGATTCTTTTGAAGATCTGATGCGTTGGTGCAATCCGATCTATGAATTGAAACTCCGCTCCCCTTTGTAATGAAACCCATAATGACATCTCCAGGAACAGGAGTGCAGCAACGCGCCAGTTTGACCAAAACATCATCGGTACCTTCAACATCCACCGCGTTACTTGAACGTCGAGTTGTTGGCGCTCTATTGGGCATAACATCCATCGTTGGTTCGGGGTGTGAATCCTCAGCACCCATCGATGCAACTAATTTGTCGATGATTGAAGCGGCAGAAACATGGCCATCACCTACGGCCGAATACAAACCTTCAATATCGGAGTAACGAAGGTCATGTGCAAGCTCCAGCAGAGAGTGTCCTGCAAAGATCTTCTGCAAAGGAAGCCCTGCTTTACGCATCTGACGCGCAATAGATTCACGTCCAGCATCTATCGCTTCTTCTCTACGTTCTTTGCTGAACCAAGCTTTAATCTTAGAGCGAGCACGCGGACTCTTTACAAAGTTAAGCCAATCTCGACTTGGACCCGCTGATTCGCTCTTATTGGTCACGATTTCTACTACATCACCATTGTTAAGTCGAGATTCGAGTGGAACCAATCGCCCATTGACCTTTGCGCCTGCGCAACGAAGACCAACATCGGTGTGCACCGAGAATGCAAAGTCAACTGGTGTAGAACCACCTGGAAGCGCAACAACGTTTCCCTTAGGAGTGAAAACAAAGACTTCAGGTGAACCTAAATCAAAGCGAAGCGCTTCAAGAAACTCGGAAGGATCTTCCGTCTCTTTCTGCCATTCGTGCAATTGTCGCAACCACAACATCTCAGGTGATGAGTCTGAATTCTCAGGACCTTGCTTGTACTTCCAGTGCGCTGCGATACCAAACTCTGCACGTGCATGCATGTCATAGGTTCGAATCTGAATCTCAATGGCCTTACCGGTCGGTCCGATCACCGTTGTATGCAAGGACTGATAAAGATTGAATTTCGGCATCGCAATGTAATCCTTGAAACGACCAGGTACTGGACTCCAGCGCGCATGGATAGAACCCAAAACCGCGTAGCAATCACGAACATCATCTACTAGGACACGGATCCCTACCAGGTCGTAAATATCATTGAACTCTCGACCGCGAACAACCATCTTTTGATAAACCGAGAAGAAGTGCTTCTTACGTCCCGTAACCGTTGATTCAATACTGTCTCGTGCTAGATCTTCTTTAACGGCGGAGATAACCTCTTCAGTTAACTTATCTCGAGATGGCGAACGTTCAGCCACAAGTCGTGAAATTTCCTCAAACTTCTTCGGCTCAAGAACTTCAAAAGATAAGTCCTCTAGCTCCCATTTGATGGCGTTCATTCCTAAACGGTGTGCCAAAGGTGCGTAAATATCCAGAGTTTCACGTGCTTTACGGGCAGCGCTTTCGGGTGATACAAACTTCCAGGTGCGTGCATTGTGCAAACGATCAGCCAGCTTAATTACCAGCACACGAATATCACGAGACATCGCGATCACCATTTTGCGAACAGTTTCTGCCTCAGCCGTGGGGCCGTACGTTAACTTGTCTAACTTTGTCACGCCATCAACAAGATTTGCTATTTCATCGCCAAAATCTTGTCGCAATTGAGTAAGCGAGTACTGAGTATCTTCAACGGTGTCATGCAAGAGAGCCGCAATAATCGTTGCAGGGTTTAAACCTAAGTTGGCCAAGATTTCCGCAACAGCAACGGGATGGGTTACGTACGGCTCTCCCGATTTACGTAACTGTCCTTCGTGGGCATCACGCGCAACTTGAAAAGCGCGTGACACCTCTTCCCCATTTACTGAGGCATGGTTTTCCTTGAGAGCACTAATTACAGGTGCTATCAAGGTATCCACAAAAGACCTTACTTACGACCCTTACGCTTTGGTTGATTACGTGGACCACGTCCATTAACCGCAGCTGCAGGCGCAGATGAAACTTCAGCGGTTGAACCACCACGAGCATTAACACGCTTTGCCAATGCTTGCATAGCCGGCTCTTTTTCGCGCAGCTGAGCAAGTACTGGTGGAGCGATAAAGATCGATGAATATGTTCCAACAATCAAACCGATGAACAGGGCAAGCGAAAGATCCTTCAAAGTTCCTGCGCCAAGTAGTCCTGCACCTACGAAGAGAATTGAAGCCACTGGCAACAGTGCAACGATCGAAGTATTTGTCGAACGCACAATTGTCTGGTTAACCGCAAGGTTTACCGCTTGTGAATAAGTCTTGGTTGATGATGATGTGATCGACTTCGTGTTTTCGCGCACCTTGTCGAAAACAACCACGGTGTCATACAACGAATAACCCAAGATAGTTAGGAAGCCAATAATCGTTGCTGGTGTGACGTCGAAGCCAACCAATGCGTAGATACCTACAGTAATGAAGACATCGTGAATAACAGCAACAATCGCGGCTACAGCCATCTTTGGCTCAAGTGCCATTGCCAGATAGATCATTACTACGAGAAGGAAGCCGAAGAGGCCGTACAAAGCCTTGCGAGTGATTTCTTTACCCCATGAAGGTCCGATGATCTGGGTGTCAATTGAATCCACAGCCACAGCAAACTTTGCAGCTAATGCATCTTGAACCGCGTCATTTTGCGCTTGTTCTAGTGATCCAGTTTGAACACGTACTTTGTCATCACCCAAAACTTGAATGATTGCTTCGCCGGTTACACCAGCCTCTTCAACCGCTGCACGTGCATCGGTCACTGAAGGGTTTGAAGTGTTCACGGTAAATGAAGATCCACCCTTGAACTCGATTCCTAGTTGCAATCCCTGAACTGCCAGCGATCCAATAGAAAGAAGAACAAACACAGCTGAAACCATGTACCAACGACGACGACGTCCGATGAAGTTAACCGAAGTTTCACCACGGTAAAGACGACCACCTAGACCAGATAGTTTCGACATGTTATGCCTCCTTCGCTACGGACATACCAAGGCTCTTTGGAGAGAATCCTGATAGTGGGTGTCCTGAGTTAAAGAACTTGCTTCGAGAAACAAGAACCAATGCCGGCTTTGTAAACCAGAAGATAATGATTAAGTCGATGATGGTTGTTAGTCCAAGAGTGAAGGCAAAGCCTCTTACTCCCCCGACTGAGAAGACATACAGTAAAACTGCTGCAATCATCGAAACGAAGTCTGCCACCAAGATTGTGCGTCGAGCGCGAACCCAACCGGTCTCGGCTGCTGTTCGTAGTGTTCTACCTTCACGCATTTCATCTCGAACACGTTCGAAGTAAACAATAAATGAGTCGGCTGTAACACCGATTGCAACGATTGCACCTGCAATACCTGCGAGGGTCAATGTGAATCCGATCCACTCACCTAACAACAAGAACAGTAAGTAGAGCATCAAACCAGCGATTGCGAGAGATCCAACGGTCACAAAACCAAGTGCGCGGTAGTACAACAGCGTGAAAATCACTACTAGAAGTAAACCTAGAGCACCTGCTAGAAGACCTGCATCAAGCTGATCTGCACCAAGAGTCGGAGAAACTTGCTGCACTTCTCCACGATCAAAGGCCAGTGGAAGGGCTCCGTACTTCAAAACATTTGCAAGATCCTGCGCTTCCAGCTGTGTGAAACTTCCAGTGATCTGTGCATTACCTGAAGGGATAGCCTCTGTAATACGTGGAGATGAAACAACTAATCCATCCAAAACAATAGCAACCTGATTGGTTGGCTCTGGGAGTGCAGTAACTCGTGAGGTCAGTGCACCGAATGCGGAAGTGCCCTCATTATTGAATGTGAGGCTAACAAACCAAGCACTACCAGCTTGAGTATCTAGACCAGCTGATGCTTCAGAGATTTGACGACCAAGAACTTCTGCTGGAGCCAAAATGTATTTAGTTGAACCGGCACGATCACATGCAACCAAGGTCTCCGAAGGCGCATCTGTTCCAGTACCTTGAAGATTCTCGGCCTTCGTACAATCAAGCGCCGCAAACTTTGCATTAACTTCAGCACTTACACCCGACGCTGGAGTTGCATTCGCATCTGCTGCTGCAGGAATCCCTGATGCAGAAGCAAGAACCTGACGGAAACGTAATTCTGCGGTCTGTCCAACTAGGTCAACTACACGACGACCATTTTCACCGGGTACAGAGATAACAATCTGACGGTTGGTTCCACTTCCTTGTGCTGCAACTTCAGATTCAGCAACACCTAGTGAGTTAACACGCTGACGGATAATTGAAACCGCCTGGTCGATCGCTTCGCTGGTTACCTTTCCTTCATCACCTGGTGCAATACGAGGTTGCAAGGTGACAGATGTTCCACCGCGAAGGTCTAGGCCTAAGCGAACTGAAGTAGATCCCTGGATGAAGACAAGGCTTGCCATGGCAACAAGAACCAGGGCGAGGATCGCCAAAGTACGTGCTGGGCGGGAAGCCGTCTTAATTGGCTTATTAGTTGTAGACATAAGCGCAGAGTCTAGGCGTCAGATGGAGGTAAGTCGAAAAGCGTGCCGATTTCGGCAGGTGGTGTTCGTCCTATATGTCGCCACCCCTGCGCGGTGGCCACTCGGCCACGCGGGGTTCTGGCCATAAAGCCATTTCGAACGAGGAAAGGCTCAGCTACTGACTCCACCGTCTCGACCTCTTCACCGACCGCGATCGCAAGGGTCGACAGGCCCACAGGTCCCCCGTTGAACCTTTCGATCAAGGCGGTTAGAACTGCGCGGTCAAGGCGGTCAAGGCCAAGCTCATCAACTTCATACATTTCTAGAGCCGACTTTGCATCACCACGTGAAATTCGTGCAGCCCCCTGTACTTGGGCAAAATCACGAACCCGACGCAACAAACGGTTAGCAATACGTGGGGTGCCTCGAGATCTTCCCGCTACCTCTACAACTGCATCTTTATCAATTGTGATCTTAAGTAGTTCGGCACTTCTCGAAATTACGTGCGCGATGTCATCCTCATTATAAAAATCAAGGTGGGCAGTAAATCCAAAACGATCCCTCAAAGGACTTGGCAGCAAACCTGCTCGTGTAGTTGCTCCAACTAAAGTGAAATGTGGAAGCTGTAAAGGAATAGCGGTTGCACCCGGACCTTTTCCTACAATTACATCTACTCGAAAATCTTCCATCGCTAAATACAAAAGCTCTTCTGCCGGTCTTGGCAATCGATGAATCTCATCGAGGAAGAGAATTTCCCCTTCTACCAAGGAAGAGAGAATTGCGGCTAAATCTCCGGCATGGGTAATAGCTGGACCGCTTGTTATACGAATAGGTGCGTTCATCTCACTCGCCAAAATCAAAGCTAACGTGGTCTTGCCTAGTCCTGGAGGACCAGACAACAAGATGTGATCGGCTGGTGAGTTGCGATGACGCGCCGCCGTAAGCAAGACATCAATCTGTTCACGAACACGATGCTGGCCAACAAAATCACTTAATGACTTTGGTCGTAATGCGTGCTCAAGCGCAGACTCCTCGCTTTTAATTTGTGGAGTAACAAAACGGTCATCAGCCACGAGAACTCCTTCCACTAGCCAGAGTTAGTTTCAGAAGTTCGCTTAATTCAAGAGCAGATGCATCTAGGCCATCAGATTGAAGCGTTGCGACAACATTTGATATTGCACCGTCTGACTCTTTAGGTGAAAAACCAAGTGAGACTAAGGCGCTTGTTAATTGCTCTCGCCAAGCAGGTTGATGGCTCTGGTAGTGAGCTGTCGAAGGCAAATTGCTCAATTTGCCCTTTAACTCCAAGATAAGTCGTTGAGCACCCTTGCGACCAATACCAGGAACCTTTTCTATTGCCGCAATATCTTCCTGCGCAATTGCTCTGCTCAAATCCTCTGGTGTCAATGCTCCTAGAATCGACAACGCCACCTTTGGGCCGATTCCAGAAACAGTTTGGACCAGTTCAAATAAGCCCCGGGATTCTTCATTAACAAAACCAAACAAAGTCAGCGAATCTTCACGGACAACAAGTGAGGTGAAAAGCTGAATTTGTGAACCCAATGTAACGTGTGTTGTAGTTGCGGGGGTTACTAATACTGAAACACCAAATCCCCCGATTTCAACCACTAAGCGGTCTGAATTTATTGCCCTCACTGTTCCTGTTACAAGGGAAATCATTTCGACCTCAATTTCTTTAACCGAGATTGCTCAGCTGCTACGGCTTGCGCTAGACGTGAAGTGCCGGCTCCGCGCCAAATGTTACATATCGCAAGAGCTAGAGCATCCGTTGCATCTACCGGTTTTGGGATCGACTCTAAGTTCAAAATCTTCTGCACCATCTGAGCGACTTGAACTTTATTGGCTCGTCCATTTCCGGTAACGGATGCTTTCACTTCTGATGGGGTGTGCATCATGACGGGTATTCCAGCTTTTGCCGACAATAATAAAGCGACACCTGCAGCCTGCCCTGTTCCCATAACTGTTCGAACATTGTGTTGTGAAAAAACTCGTTCAACAGCTATAACATCTGGTTTCCAAAGATTAATCCACTGCGACAACTGCTGATCCAAATCAAGCAAACGGTGCTCCAATGATGATTCAACTGGAGTCAGAATCACGCCAACTTCAACAAGAGAGATTGGAGTGCCAACCGCACCATCAACAACGCCGACACCGCAACGAGTTAAACCAGGGTCAACGCCCAGAACTCTCATTGTTTGCCTCGTGCTCTCTCTGATTATTGAAGTTCAAGCCTAAGGCGAATGCTCAAGCGACTATTCGAGGCTCGCCATAACTTCATCAGAAACATCGAAGTTGCTATAGACATTCTGAACATCATCTAGCTCTTCAATCGCATCAATCAATTCAAAGACCTTCTTTGCGCCATCAGCATCTAGCGGAATTGTCATGGATGGCAAAAATGAAGAATCAGCTGATTCATAATCGATTCCTGCAGTCTGCAAAGCGGTTCGTACAGGAACTAAATCAACCGGCTCGCTCACGATTTCAAAAGCTTCGCCCAGATCGTTCACTTCTTCAGCGCCAGCTTCAAGAACCGCGTCAAGAATTGAATCCTCAGTGAGCGTTCCGTCTTTCTTGACGATAACAACGCCTTTTCGGTTGAAAAGATATGAAACAGATCCTAAATCCGCCATAGATCCACCGTTGCGAGTAACTGCAACCTTTACTTCAGAGGCTGAACGATTTCTATTGTCGGATAAACATTCAATCATGATAGCAACGCCGTTAGGGCCGTAACCCTCGTACATGATCGTTATCCAATCCTTTGCACCAGCTTCAAGACCCGCTCCGCGCTTAATCGCACGTTCAATATTGTCCGACGGCATTGATGACTTTTTAGCTTTAGCAACCGCATCAAACAAGGTGGGATTTCCATCCATATCCGCTCCACCGTTGCGCGCAGCAACTTCAATCGCACGGATCTGCTTCGCAAAAACTTTTGCACGTCGGCTGTCGATAATCGCCTTTTTGTGCTTTGTCGTAGCCCACTTGGAATGGCCTGACATGGCTTCACCTCTTTTTAACTCAAATGAATTGCTTGCTAGCGCGCTACTTTACCGTCTCAAGCGCTGGGCGGGCTACCTGCTCGATGAAATATCTATGGATTCGATTGTCACCGGTTAATTCGGGATGAAAAGATGTTGCAAGCGCAGTTTTTGAACGTACCGCTACAGGATGCGCATCAACGGAAGCCAAAACCTGGATAGATGAGGAGACTTTCTCAACCCATGGTGCTCGAATAAATACTGCTCTAATTAGATCCTTGGAGCCATCTGCAAACTCAATATCTGACTCAAAGGAATCCACTTGTCTTCCAAACGCATTACGACGAACTGTAATTTCTAGACCACCAAAACTCTTTTGTCCTTCTTTGGCATCCAGTATCTCTTCAGCAAGCAGAATCATTCCTGCACAAGAACCATATACAGGCATACCCTGACTGATTCTGTTCTTGATCAATTCGTAAACGCCAAAAACTGCAGCCAATTGGGCGATAGTTGTGGACTCTCCCCCAGGCAAAACCAGCGCGTCGAGATCTTCGATTTCAACTGCACGTCGAACACTCACCGCTTCGACACCGCAAGATTGCAAGGAAGCTAGATGCTCTCGCACATCACCTTGAAGCGCTAAAACTCCAACCTTCATTGAAGAGGTTGTTACCAACCGCGCTCTGCGAGACGATGTGGTGCAGGTAGATCTGCGACGTTGATTCCCACCATCGCTTCACCTAGACCACGTGATGCTTCAGCAATTACCTTAGGGTCATCCCAAAAAGTTGTTGCCTTCACACATGCCGCGGCGCGTTGTGCAGGGTTACCTGATTTAAAGATTCCAGAACCGATGAATACACCATCTGCACCCATGCTCATCATTAATGCAGCATCTGCTGGCGTTGCTATTCCACCTGCAGTGAATAAAACAACTGGAAGCTTGCCGGTTTCTGCAACTTCCTTTACGAGCTCATATGGTGCTTGCAACTCTTTAGCTGCTACATATAGCTCATCCTCGCGCAAAGAAGAAAGGCGGCGAATTTCTCCGCCAATCTTTCGCATGTGCTGCATTGCATTTGAAACATCTCCAGTTCCAGCCTCACCCTTAGAACGGATCATCGCTGCGCCTTCATTGATACGGCGAAGCGCTTCTCCTAGGTTTGTTGCTCCGCACACAAAAGGAACGGTGAAATCAAACTTATCAATATGGTTTTCGTAATCAGCGGGCGTTAAAACCTCTGACTCATCGATGTAATCGACTCCGAGTGATTCAAGAACACGCGCTTCAACAAAGTGACCGATACGGGCCTTGGCCATGACTGGAATCGAGACAGCAGCCTGAATCTTTTGAATCATGTCTGGATCCGACATGCGCGCAACTCCACCTTGGGCGCGAATATCAGCGGGCACGCGCTCAAGCGCCATAACTGCAACTGCACCAGCATCTTCAGCGATCTTTGCTTGTTCAGCGTTAACGACATCCATGATGACGCCGCCCTTAAGCATTTCAGCCATTCCGCGCTTAACGCGACCGGTGCCTGTTACTTCAGCCATGATTTGAACTCCGC
>JACCDM011962014.1_pt1 | contig 14936 bp, 13 predicted proteins | sample 7445851 | NCBI WGS metagenome assembly JACCDM01 (sample SAMN15323438, study PRJNA562643) | freshwater metagenome | isolation source: river surface water | place: USA:Blue River Watershed | collected 2017-08-16
CGGGGGTTTTACAAATCCAAGAATTACTTAAAGCGAATGGATTTATTGATGAAAAATCCGAAGCAGTTGAAACAACAATTTGCGCGATCTGCGGTATTGCGTTTTCGGAGCATAAAACGGGCGAGAAGACAAGTGTGGTAAATGATTCACATGAAATAAAACAAAATCACAAATTCTACCCAGCGAGATTTGTGATGGCTCATAGTGACATTGACAAGAAAAATATAGAAAATTCTATAATAAAATTTAATGCCCCCGAAAACATGTATGGGCTTGAATATTGGGGTTTAGTTGGCTCAAAATTAATTAGCGAGGGCTATGATATGAAAGACGTCCGCGAATTTAGCATTATGTCGTCGCCTATAGACATTTCAACGCTGCGGCAAACGTTAGGGCGATGTGTGCGTAAGAATTCACATATTAATTTGATGCCGCATCAGCGAAATGTGAAAATTAGGCTTTACATCAGCGTATTGACCAATGCGGCCACACAAGGTATACAAATCCCGCAAATCAATACGCCTGATGAGTATAGATACGTGGACAAATTCACAGACTATTATTTTATGCAGGGGATCGAAAACCGTGCCTATAAATCGGCCATAGACGCAGATATCCATTTTGATATAATTTCCCGCGGTATGCAAGTTCCATCTTATACGCAAAACGTGCAAAGTGCACAAAGTTCACAAACCGTGCTACCGCCAATTACAGAACGGCAGTTAGGGCCGCTTCCATATAGGCCTATTTTGGATTTAAAACCCGAATTATCGCTCAAGGAATTAAACACCCTTACTTTTGATGCATATGGTCATAACCGCAGCGAAATTAAAACATTATTATACATTATAAAGCGTTTATTCCTATTACGGCCGGTGTGGACATATGACGATTTATGGCAAGCCGCACAAGAGCCGCCATTTGGTATTGAATCTAATCCAAAATTATTTAGCGAGCGTAATTTTATTATTGCGTTGAATGGTTTAATTTCTAAGCTTAAAGTATTTATTTCGGGCGAATCTATAGATAATATAGAAAATTTATCTGGGCTTAGTTCGATGTCGAAAAATACATCATTTACAACTATTAATAACACAATAGCTGGGAAAATGCTGATTAAAAGTTTATTTGATAAAGATGAAAGCTATATTTACGGATTCGGCGATGTTTTTAATACGGATGAATATGGGCAAAGTGAACAAAGTGAACAAAGCGAAGTCAGTGAACAAAGCGAAGTCAGTGAACAAAGTGAACAAAGTGAACAAAGTAAAAACACAACAGAAAATAATACAACAGCAAATAATTCAAACCAATTAACATCAACAAAAATTATAAACAATGAACACGTGTATAATTTGCCTTTTGGCAAAAAATATAAAATAGAACACATAAGCAATTATTATATCCTATTCCCGGTTGCCGAAAAAAATATAATAGATTTTTCTTCATCAATGAGTTCCACCGAAAAAGTCGTTGTTAAAAAACGCACAGCTTTAACGACAATTGTCGAGCAAGAAAAAGAATTGCCGATAGTTGATATTGAATCGTATATGCGACCAATCAATTACGGAACAAATATTTCTATTGATATCGAAGACTACTTAAAAAGCATGAAGAATCAATTTACCTATGATATGCAATATTCTATTTTCGCAAAGAAATTCTTTAAAGAAAAATCACAGTTGCCGCGGCTTGATATAATTGGCGAATACAGCCCCGATTTCTTTCATAATTTGCTAAGCGATATAATTTCCAATGAAATAGAATTAACTATTTCGGGCGAAATCAAAGAATTTCATAAAACAAAAAAGGGAAAAGTATACAGCGAAATCCTATCCATTTTTGATAAATTTAAAGCAATCGTTTATTTATCGGATATTGTGGCATATGACGATATTGTCAAAAAAATAACGGATTCTAGAATTGTGCAATTTAAAGAAAACTCACATGCAGAAGAATCAAAACTTAAATTCTCAGTATTGTTGTCGAAATCGATGCCTATTGGTTTTATAGGAAAATCTGCTATTTTTATATATGGCTCGCAAGACACCAACGAAAATAAACAAGATACGATAATAACCAGCAGTTCATTAAAAACCCCATCAACTAAACACGCCAAAAAATCACAACAGCCAGCTCAAACAATAGGTTGGTTTCGATTAGGGAAAAATGCACTTGTTTCTAGCTCAATTAGCAAAAATTTCATCGAAAACATCGGCGGTTACATTGGCTATTATGAATCATCCGCGGATGGCACAATGAAGTTTAAAATTCGCAAATCAATCAATACAAGCAATGTTAAAACTAGCACTATAGACATTCGCTTTGTCGAACGCGGGATTGTTTGCGCTACTAAAGGGAAAAAGGAGATTATATCGGTTTTGCATGGCATGAAATTAGATATTGATAAAGAAGTGAAAAATATGATACGGTCTGGGTTTTATCCGGATATCGCGGACGAAAACGGAAACCCCAAAATCAAATACTTATGCAAAATCATAGAATTATCTTTAATTAACGCGGAAGTTAAAGAGCGCCAAAAAAACTCTAACATAAAATATTTATATATGTGGTATGAGGATCCTATTTCAATTAACGTATCATCTCGCAACAAATAAAGGCGAATTGTTTGCTTTATAAATAACAGCCAAAAAAATTGATTCTATAAAATAATAAATTCATATTTAAATATATAACCTTAAAAATTAATATTTTGCCACCAAATGCGAATTATTAAAATTATCGAAACCACTGTTGAAATTTTATCGCCCATTGAATTGTTTTCAGATCCCAATAATTTGCTTAAATTGCTCAAACATAAATATGAGAAAAAATGCCTTAAAAATATGCTAATTCAAACTGTTCTGTCTATTAAGGACGAATCTCCTTGCGAAATTTCGCCCATTACAAAAACGGGCAGAATGAACGTTAAATTCGAAGTCGAAGGCATTGAATACGCGGAGGCCGAAATCATACACAACGCCGAAATCGTGAACAAAGATGCAACTCGCGGCAGTGTTATTGCTGTTGCCCCTCATACTTATATTCTTATCACAGGAGATCGCACAGCCGAATCATCCTTAATCACTAAACAAATTATCCCAGTTGTTAACGAAAAATCTTGCCATAGAATTAATTCTGAGCATATTTCAATCATTGGAAAAATGTTTATACCAGGCCAATACCACGCCCGAAGATATAATTTGTATTATTCTAATGGCAGCGTGTCGCCAAATGAATTAGATATTTATATTAAAAGGGATTTGCAGCAAATTGATATACTTGAAAAAGAAACTGGGGTTATTTTCGGCGGAGAAAAAACCGCATCAAAAAAAGAGCCCAAACAAACAGCGCCAGATAATTCAGAACCGATGGGAACAAAAAACACGTACGAAGTGCTTAAAGCGAAATTATGGCCCTGCAAAAGAACAAAAGAATCATTTTTAAATGAAATGAATGGCAAAGAAAAGGGATCGCCAAATGATTTATCATTAAACGGCGCCAAATTAGTCCCCATTAAATCCATAATCTCAAACAGCAAATTACAAGGCTGGTATGTCGCGGATGATAGATTTATTTATGATGGCAACATATTGGCTTATGAAGAATCTGCGGTCAAAAATTACGAGCAATATTTATCGGGGTTTATTTCGCAACCAACTCAATCAAATCCGCAACAACCCGCGATCAAATCGATTACAACGCCGCAATTATCACGATATAATTTTATTACTGATATAGGAACTAAAGAAGTAATTTTAGCGCTTGTTAACTCCTATAAGAACGCCTTATACAATTTGCGCGAATTTCATAGAACGTATTTTGAGCAAAAAACAAATACGGATGGAATTTGGGAAATTTTCGAAGCTAGTCGAAAATAAATTTTGAAGCTAGGTATGAAAATAAATTTCAACCTGCACCAAATTACAATTTTATTTTTTTATTTAAAAATAAAATAATATTTTAATTAATTGAAAATGGATTCAGCCGCACAAAAAAAGTATATCGTTGCAAATTGCAAAAAATTATCTAAGCTTGACGCGATTGATGTTGGTAGAACATTGCTCAGATATGAAAAAGCTGAGTTTATAAAATATACATCAGAAGGGGCTAGTATTAATCTTGATTTACTTGAAAAAAACGACCCCAATATCATTGGTGTTTTATATTCTCAAATTAAACATAAAATAGAAAAAATTATGAAATAAAATTAGCACTCAAATATATTTCATTGATATGCAAAAACAAAACGAATCTATTTATAGAAAAAGTTTTAATAAATCTTTTAATAAAGTCAAATATTTGTTTGACACTAATGATCGCAATCCATTACAAGGCGAATTTCATAAATCTCAAGAAAATGCACCTTGCGTTGAAAATTCTGCAAAAAAACACAATTCTAAAACACCAAATGAGCTGAGCTTAGACGAATTACCAAACTCAAATAAAACCAAAAAAGGCAGTGCAGACCCCAATTTATGGCGCGGAATTAAGAAAGAGATGCGAGGAGAAATTCAAGCGAAACCCGCATCTGTTTTATTTGGCGGCGATTTTGATGACTTTTATAGCGATGAGAGCCCATTAAATCGGCAAAGATATCATGGTTCGTCAGGTTTGTCGTCAACAGCAAACACAGCAAGCACATTATCCACGGAAATGCTGGATTTTTTAGAATCTGCTGTTAACGGCGGAAGCGAAGACGTTAAATCTGTTATTAGTGATGATAAATCGGTTGTTGGTAATGATAATGTCAAAACCGCAATTATTCATTCCGAATATTTCGAGCCTGTAAGTTACAAAGATATTTTCGAGCAAAACGGATGGAAAATAATTGAACAGCCGCGTGTGGGGGGCCAAACCCACACATCGCAAATTCCAACATTGATTTACGAAGATGGGATTTATTTATATGACAAAAACACAATTAAATCAAATTGTTTAATTAAAAATCAATTTGAATCGTCATGCAAGGCGCATTTGGTTAACAAAGAAAAATTATATACTTTTGTCGCAGGATTGGGTGAAGAGTTCGCCACAATAATGATGAAACAATACTCAGGGTCACAGCTTTCCTCTAATTCCTCGAAAAAATTGTTTGCGGAGGCGCCTGTGTGGATTGTTAAACCCGTAGGCAAAGGTTTTTATAAGGGCCGCGGGATCAGCGTAGTTAGCAATGATAGCGAGTTTAAGCTAGCAATCAGCGCCGTGAAAAAGTTGGGCGCTAAATCGTTTGTTGTGGCCGAATACATCCTAAATCCGATGCTTTACCAGGGCCGCAAATTCCATATTCGTGTGCACGTTATGGTGGGCAGCGACAGCAAATACATAATTCTTGATAAAATGACACGTGCCGTGCTTGCTATCGAGAAATATAAAAGGGCCGATTTTGGCAACAAAAACATCCACGACACACACTTTACTAGGCGGCAAAATGCGGTATATGATATGAATGCTTTACTTGGCGAACACGCGAATAATGTGATGGGGCAGATTGCTGCTGTAATTCGCGCTTGTTTCAGCGATTTTTCGCCCGAAACATATCCGGAGGCGAAATATGCGTTTGAAACATTTGGATTTGATTTTATGGTGACTGAAAGCGGCGAATTACGCTTAATCGAAATTAATGATAAGTCTGGCATCGCTTTCGATCCTGAGCCCTTTTTCGCGGCTGTTATTGAAACTAGCGAACGTTTGCTTTTGGGTGAAAAGTGTGAACTGGGCCATCAAAATATGGCGACTGGCGGGTTAGATGTAGGGTCAAAAGAATTATGTTTATTTGATAATTTACCGCAGGAATTAAAAGTTTTTGTGAAAATGAAACCAGATTACCTGGAAAGTACAGAAGTATTTATGGCATTGGAAAAAATACTTCACGGCAGTAAAGTTAATATTTCTAAATTAGAAACATGGGATATGGCGGATTTTATATTTAGAGGCAAATCTAGCGGATACGACGATAAATTATTCCGCAAATTATCTGATGCTAAATTTGGGTTAATTAATCATTTTCCATCAGTTGGTATGTTATCAAATAAGGCTAATTTAGCGCATTATTTGCAAGAAAACAAAATCGCACATATTGCGCCTTTAACGTTTGTTTGGGATGAATCTTCACATTTCAGCGTGATGCAGTCTTTGTTGCAAAATGGTGATGAACAAACTTTATGGATTGTAAAACCGACACATATTGGGCAAAACGTATTATCTTTTGGCGGTCAAGGTATTCAATTGCTTACGTTTGATCAAATTAATAAACGAGGCAAAGAATTAGAGAATGTTAAAGCGGCTGTTATTCAACAATATGTAGCAAACCCTCCCCTTTACAAGGGTCGCAAATTTGATTTACGCATTTATGTTTTGGTATTACCTAAATTGTCCTCTGTTGATAATAATGTTGCCTGTGAATCTAATTTAAAAGCGTATTTATTTTGGGGAGGAATAGCTAGCATAAGTTTGGGTACATATAATCCAAAATCTTCAGATGCTAAAGTATTTATGACTAATTTAACTATACAAAAAACATTTCTAAAAACGTCCAATATGTCGGATGAAAATACAACAGGAACTTTAGATGATATTACGAAAGATATTTTCGATTTGGATTGTATTAACGCAGATACAGTTTTATCTGACATATGTGATTTGGTTGCAACTTTATTTAAACCTGCGAATATAAATCCAAATAATTATAAATCTAGTTTTCAAATTTTTGGCCTTGATGTTATCTTGGATGCAAACCAAAAACCATTATTACTTGAAGTAAATTCTTTGCCTGGACTTATATATTTATCCAGAGGAGCCGCGCATAAAGCAAATGTTCCAAACGCCCTGAATCGCGCCATCGAATACGCCTTTAAAAATCGCGTAGGTTGCGAGTTTACCACTCCTGATCATACACGATATGAATATACACGGATTTTTTAAAAATGTTGAAAAAAATATTTTACATAAGCTGATGGGTTTTTCAACATTTTTGTTCCAGCCAATCATTGTGAACATTGAGCAATCTATCATCAATATCATAATTTGCTCCCCAGCCGTCCACATCGACATCACCAAATTGATCATAAAACCAAAACATTATATTTTTTGCTTCATCATAACTTAAAATTTCTTTGAAACTAACTATAATATCAGGATATTCAGAGCCCGCAAATACAACGTTATTATATTTTAGTTGAATATCTTCTAATATTTGATCATACTCTTCTTCACCACACTCTTCTAAGTAGATATATATGTCAAAAGTAGGCTCTTCATTATCATATGTTTGCATTTTTATATAAAATACAATTTTATAACTTTCTAAATTAGAAAAAAATAGAACAATTCTTGCTTCTTGATTTTTTCCAAATTAGAAAATTCATCGAACTTATTTTATAGCTCGCTGTTGTAAAGCTTTGTGAAATGGCCACAAATCCAATCAATAATTTTTCCATTCAGAACGAAAAAAACGTAACAAAACAAGACGTAATCAAAGAAGCCGACGAAATCTATAACGCTTGCAAAAAGCGGTGGGGTGGACGAAAACAATCACCGAACGAATTAGATGATTTATTCGAGGATATGCGCGTAAAGCACAAAGATTTTTATATGGCGTATCCTACTGTTTTACGCCACATGATCCAAGATATGCAGTACAACCACAGAGTTTTCGCCAAATACATGGACAAAGTAGAGAAAAAACCGCCAACAAAAGATGATGAACGCATGGATAGTTACGCGGATTATGCCACCATGTTATTTAGGCATTACAACAAATCGCACATGAATTTAACAACAATCAATTTATTTCGCACTGACTACCGCAAGCGTTTACAAAAAGAACACGATGATTTTAAAAATCTTGTTGATAAAATGCAGAAGGAAGTCGAGCAAAAAGAAGAACAACTTGATTCGAAAAAACGCAATGATTTGCTCGAAGTATTTAAGGGGTTATCTAGCGATTTAGGCCCCGAGCGAATCTCTGAAGTCGAAAACTTAGTATTAGCTGGGGTTATCAAAACAAGTGCCTTAGAAGATATGGTTTATGATATCAAACGCATGAAATACGGGGTTGCAACATACGAGCAAATCGCGCAAGAAAAGGGCATTAATACAACGGAATTTAAAAAGCGTTTGGAACAAGTTGACACGGCGGCGAAAACCGAGGTTATATTGGAAGAGCCTGCCAACGATAATGAACGCGAAGAACTTAAGCGCAAAATGGTGCTCTTGTGCGAATAATAGGGGAAAAATTGAATATTTTTTTCTCATATCATAAAAATGCAAGAAGAAATCACTTGTTTAGATATTAGTTGCAGAAATTTAACAGATGAAGAATTTTATGAGGAAATTGCAAAATACCCAAATTTGCAAGAATTATATTGCAGTAATAATCAAATAACCAATGTGGATAATTTACCCTCTACTTTACTGATATTAAATTGCAATTATAATCAAATAATCAGCATAGATCATTTACCTGATAAGCTTTGTAGATTATATTGTAGACATAATAAAATAACCAATGTGGATTATTTACCCGCTAATTTGCAAGTATTATATTGCAATCACAATAAAATAATTAATTTGGATCATTTACCCTATAGTTTACAAGAATTATATTGTGGTTGGAATAAAATAACTAATTTGGATCATTTACCCTATAATTTGCAAATGCTGCATTGTAATTGTGATAAAATAACTAATGTAGATCATTTACCATGTGGTTTGAAAAAATTATATTGTTGGAGTACTCAAATAACTAATTTGGATCATTTACCTGCTAATTTGCAAAAACTGCAATGCAGTCATAATCAAATAACCAATGTTGATTATTTACCCTGTGGTTTGAAAAAATTATATTGTTGGAATAATAAAATAACCAATGTGGATTATTTACCCGCTAATCTTTGTAGATTAGATTGTGGTTATAATCAAATAACCAATGTAGATTATTTACCCTGTAGTTTGCAAGCATTAGATTGCAGTAGTAATAATGCTACACAAACTGAGAACAACCCTCTGATTGTTAAATTAATTGATGATTTGTTTTATATAAAACGCAGCAATTATTTGCGATTTTTACGTAATGCGAAAAATACACGAAGCACCAATACTTTTATGATATTAAGAGAAATCCAAGCTCAATCTGAGTTCAATAAATTTTGTTTGCCTTATGAAATTATTAAGCATATAGTGAGTTTTGTTTAATAAAAAAATTGAATATTTTTTTCTCATATCATAAAAATGCAGCAGGAAGAAATTGCTTATTTAGATATTAGTGGTAGAAATTTAACAGACGAAGAATTTTATGAAGAAATTGCAAAATACCCAAATTTGCAAATATTATATTGCGGCAATAATAAAATAATCAACATAGATCATTTACCCCTCAATTTACAAGAATTATATTGCGACAATAATAAAATAACGGAAGTAGATCATTTACCACTTAGTCTACAAGTATTATATTGCGGCAATAATAAAATAACGGAAGTAGATCATTTACCTCCTAATTTGCAAGTATTATATTGCAGTGATAATCAAATAACCAATCTGGATTATCTGCCGATTAGTTTGCAAGAGTTACATTGCTCTAATAATCAAATAACAAACATAGATCATGTAAATGATAGTTTACAAATATTAAATTGCCGTGATAATCAAATAACAAATATAGATCATTTACCACCTAGTCTACAAATATTACATTGCTGGAATAATCGAATAATTAATGTTGACCATTTACCATCTAATTTGCAAGAATTACATTGCGGTGGCAACCAAATTAAAGATGTTGATTATTTGCCTGATAATTTGCAACGATTAAGCTGTTTATTTAATTTTATTACGAATTTAAATTACTTGCCAAATAATTTGCAAGATTTATATTGTATTCTTAACATTATTACTGCACAAATAAAGAATAATCCTTTGATTATTAAATTAATTAATGATTCATTTTATATAAAACGCAACAGGTATCTGCGATTTATACGCGACATGAAAAATATAAAAAATACACAAAGAACAAAAGTTTTTATGGCACTGAAAGAAATCCAAGCTAAATCTGACGACAATAAATTCTGCATACCTGATGAAATTATTAAGCATATATTGAGTTTTATTTAATGGATTTTCTGGCTTAATACACAAAAAATTGAAATGTGTTTTATTGTTTTTTATAAATTGTGTACTGTTGTATTTTGTACTTTTGTACTTTGTCGATCAATGCTCATAGATTTTTTATCTGCTGTTTTTAATCATTTTTATGAGACCATGCTAAACGATCAAAATAATGTAATGTTTACTACAAATTCTATTGAAGTTGTAAATCCAGCTGTACAAGAAAAAACCGAAATTAGTTCATTGACTAATTCCACTGATTCAGTTATAGAGCATTCATGCGGGGAATACTCGTCTTCTGGCGATGTTGATTTGTCGAATGCTGTTGGTTCACCAAATACAGTTGATTCATCAAATACAGTTGGTTCATCAAATACAGTTGATAAACCCCTTAAATTAATCGAATCGCCCAGTATTACTGATTTTATCAACGACGATACAGCCATGCACGAAATTGCGCTTTTCGTGCATTATCTACAATATTCCTTCTAGAACCATCTGTTTTTCTAACTCATAATTGCGATATGGTGTTCTATTTATTTTTTCCACATACATCGCCGGTTTTGCCCCTATGTTACCCCAAACACCACAATGTTTCTCTAATTCCGCGCAATTTACTTTTGAATATGGCATTTTTTTGATGTTTGAGGCTTCCGATTGTTCTATTAGCGACTTTTCGCGGCAGATATCCCATAGCCGCGATCCTATGTAATAGCCGAGTATTTGTTTGGGAATTGAGTGGTCGACAATGATAAGTGCTACCCCATACTTTTCGCATTTTTTGCGTTTTATTTGGTCGTGTAAAATCCGCGTATAATAATCTAGGTAATTGGTGTAGTATTTTTTGTTGAATTCATAATGTTGCGGCCCTTGTGTTTCGAAGGCAACCCCTAGCATTTTATTATACCCATCTAACTCAAATGTTTTCTTCCCGCTTGTTAACCACGAAGGATACACAGTGGGAAACTTATAACTCGTCAATTTCTCAAACTTGTCGCGCACATATTTCTCAAATGAGCTAGGCGGGTTTTTAACCAAATCTTTAATGCGATCGCCGCCGAATTTTGATAAATTATCAATATAATCTTCGTGGATTTCGGTTTCTTCGCCAGAAATAACACTTTCTTCAGTTTCATCAACTAATTTATCATATCTGGTGCTGCGGTCACCACGCTCTCCAGATTTTCCCGATTTAAATAGACCAAAAGCAGGCAATCCACGATATAATATCATAATCGCCGCATATAATATATAGAATAATGAAAATACTACAACAAAAACAATTACGTATGTAAGTATATCACCGCCAGATAAGTTCATTTATATTTTAAAATTTAATATTTTTAAAATATAAACTTAATGTTGCTTTTATATGTTTTTTGCGGCAGATTCTAAATCCGCGGATTTATTTAAAATTTCCGCTATTTTCATAGTTTTTGTTTTCTTTGTCTTATTTATTATTTTTGTTGTAACTTCTGCCAATTTATGGTGTTTATACAATGGCGAAAAAAATGAATCGAATTACTCTATGTTTAATACACTCATGTCGAAAACTGGTAACAAAACCGAGACCAAAATCGGCGGCTATGACACAAATCATAGCGAGCACAACACATGCAATTTGGTTATCAACGATCAAATCGCAAAAAAATATAATTTGACACCTTTAGAAATAGAATCATATTCGGCCGAAACCAAACCCAGTACTGGGTTACATTATATGGATCCAAAAAGCAATAAACAAATCCAAGCTCTGTTAAAAAGCAACAAAAAGGATATGTTTTCTATTTTAGAGCTTTTAGCAAAACATGTGAAATTTGATTCTAAAGGCTTTATTAAAACTATTGTTAATAAAGGATGGTCCTTAACGGATTCCGATATTTATAATATAATTTTAAGCTCACATACGACGAAACCTGAGTATAAGGGCAAATACGGAGGTATGGTGCGATCTGATGTAAAATCGCATGAAAGTTCACAACGTGACACATCTAAAAGCGAACAAACATACGACAGCACACGAGACACTTTACACGCCAAATTATATGTTGGTTATTTGCGCAAATATGTCGCCGAATTTACGCCTACAGCATATTTGGATTTCGGCTGCGGTGATTGCAATAAGACAGAACTTGTTGGCAAAATGCTTGGTTTGGATGCAAAAAATATACATGGCGCTGATGTGAGTTCTGTGGATAATTTGGAGCAAGAAACATCGTTTTTACATTATGACATCACTCGTAATCCCGCGGTTAATTTTAAGCTTATTAAGGGAAATAAATTAGACTATCCAGATGGTGCCTTTGATTTAATTAGTGCGTTTATGGTTTTGCACCACGTTAAAGATCTCCGCGAAGCCTGCGCCGAACTAAATAGAGTGTTACGAGCCGGCGGCATTCTGATTCTTCGCGAACATGATGCTTATAATGCAATAGACTATATGTTGTGTGATGTTGAACATGCTGTTTATGATTTGGGCTACCCAAATGAGAAAAATGCGCCAAGAAATCCTAACTTCGCTAAAAATTATTATGCAAAATATCGCAATTGGCTGGAATGGGCTGAATTATTGGCTGAATTTGGCTTTGAATTAATTGCCCGCGAATATGATACTTTTTCTATTAAAAAGAATATAGGGCCGACACGATACATGTGTTTGGTGTTTCGCAAAAATTAGCATCAATTTTTGGTTTTTTTATTTTTTAAAAAATAAAAAAAACTAGAATGAAGCTGACAGAAGTTGATATGGTTTTAATGATCCTGGATATTTATTAAGATTTTTAACGCACGCAGTTGGATCCCAAATAATTCTTGGGATTTTTTCAATACCGCTGTAGTCAATTATTTCTACAACAATAGCATTGCATAACACGCCTTGCATAACAGATTCTCGCCTAAACGATAATCTAATTAATGCAAAAGTATGAATTGTTTTTTCTTTATATTCGAAATGCCCACTAATAAACAAATTATTGTTTTCTGTAATTTTATGATCTTCAATCACAAGCTCAATATTACATGGATGCGATAAACCATAAATTATATCAGAAACGGAAAAATTCGTTTTTCCGTTTACAATTTTTTCATTATCTTGTTTTACGATTTCATAATATGATGCCAAAGCTTTTGCTGCGAGAAAAGGACCTGTTTGATTTTCGGCAAGAAATGGGTTAATATTGGTTGTTGGCAGGATTAATCCTGTGCATTTTTTAATTTCATCGGATAAACTTCGTTTGTGTTTGGTATCACTTTGTTTGGTATTAACTTGTTGAGTTTCAGCTAAATTGGGCATTTCACTTCGTGATGTTTCACTTCGTGATGTTTCACTTCGTGATGTTTCACGTTGTGATGTTTCACTTCGTGATGTTTCATTTTGTTCAAGATTCCATTTAGGTTTGTAAATAACCAATTCATTAAATTTGCCGGTTACTTCATTCATAGTAGTTGGAATTATACATACATCGCAGTGCGTTTTTATTTTTTTGTTCCATTGTATAAACAATTCTTCATATGTTTCAGTTTCAGGTAAATTGGGCTTTTCATTTGATTGTTTTTCATAATTTAATGTATTGCTATGATACTTCTCAATATGAAATTTGTTTTTTCTGTAGCATTTTTTTCCATATTTACACGAATCTTTGTGTAAATTTGATGATTTATTTGTTTTAGACATATCTCTGGGTTTTAGAATTTAATTGGAGCGGTTTTTAAATGATTCTAGCCTTAATTTATATAGGTTTTAATATATTGGAAATACGATTCAATTGTTTGATTTGGGCTGTAAAACAATTGAATCGTATTTTGCTAAGTATACCTGCTAAAACCAGGAAATACGTAATAATACTTTGACCACGCCGCAAAATGAGCAAACTTAGCTTATCCACCATGAAATTAGTACCTATCTGCATTAAAATCGAAGAACACCCGCGAATTGCCACAAAAAAGCCCAAAGAATGCAATCAAGGGAGAAGATGTTGTATCTATGATGAGGATCATTGTGAAGCCTTTACACATCCACCAAGAACTCCTTGCAATCACGGAAAAAAATGTTATAACTATGATGAGGACCATTGTGAAGCCTTTACACATCCACCAAGAACTGAATGCAGACATGGAAAAGATTGCTATGATTATTCTGAAAAACATTGTGAAGCATATACCCACCCAGCTGAACGAAAAACCGAATGCAAGTTCGGGAAAATCTGCCATGATTTCATGAAAAACCATTGCGATAAGTTCTACCATCCATCGCGGACAATTTGCAAATTTGGCATCAATTGCCATGATAAAACTGTTGAACACAGATCAAAATACGTGCATAGTAATTAATTAATTAATTAATTAATTTTTCATATGATTGTTGCATCGATATTTTTTTGCTGATACAACTTATTGATTTATTTTTTCCATAATGCTATAAACAATACAATAAGTTCTATAAACAAAAACTGTTATTACAACTAATATAAATAAAATAATAATGAGTAATATTTCATCCTCATGTAATTCCATATTCGATTTCTTTAATCACTTTATATAAAAATGATTAAATTTTAAAATTTTAAAATTTTAATCGTACTCAATGCTTGACGCATTAGAAATTAAATGCTGAAATTCGCGTTCTTTTCTCCAATCAACGCACGTATCATAACAATAGCAAAATAAAGTATATACAACAGCGATAATAACGCAAATACAACACACGGTTGTTAACGCGATTGTCGATGATACCAAAATTGCTTCTAGATTGCATTTATTGCCGAAAAAACACATGCCACAATACGTAAATGCGGATATGGCGGCAATAATGCCCACAAACATACCAA
>JACCDM011971613.1_pt1 | contig 14934 bp, 20 predicted proteins | sample 7445851 | NCBI WGS metagenome assembly JACCDM01 (sample SAMN15323438, study PRJNA562643) | freshwater metagenome | isolation source: river surface water | place: USA:Blue River Watershed | collected 2017-08-16
TAAATGGGCACCGGGTGGTATTTCTATCACTGGTAGTGGAAATACTACAGATATAGGATTATATATGAGTAATTTTGGTTCTGGAGCAGGATATTGTATAATTCTTGATTGTACTTTAGGAGTTACTACTGGTGCATCATTTATTAATTTCCGCACTAATGGTACTAATATATCAGCAATTTCATATAATGGTTCTAATGGTATTGACATAACAAGTTGTACAACATATACACCTTCAGATTACCGTCTAAAGGAAGATATTGAAGAATTACCTTCAGATGAATCGGTATCTAGAATTATGGCAACTAAACCAGTTTCGTATAAATGGATTGATACAAAGAAACCTGCTCGTGGGTTTATTGCGCATGAACTTACTGAAGCTGGATTTGAAAATGTGGTTCGTGGTGAAAAAGATGCAGTCGATGATGACGGTAATATTTTACCACAAAACATTGATGTATCAGCAATGACTCCAGATATAGTGTCTGTATTACAATATTTAATCAAAGAAAATGCCGATCTCAAGAGAAGACTAGAAGCTCTTGAAAAAAAAATGTAAGGCATTAACAATAAACAATATTTATAAATAGTTTTTTTTTCAACATTAGTCATCACTACGACTTGATTCAATTACTACTGATTCACAACTTGTAGTTCTTGGAATTTTTGTATCTGACCGACCTGTAAGTTGGTTAAATATTGCACTAAAATCTAAAAGACTTGATTCCCTAGCCATTACTGTACTTTCAGAACTTACTGATCTTGATGCTTGATATTCTTCAATTTTTGAATTCATGCAACAATTTCCCATTTTTTATACAATATAAGACTGAAAAAAATTATCTGTTTTATATAATAATGATGAAAAGGTCACTTCCAATATTGAATTATGCTGATATAATCAGTCAAACCATGTCATTCACTATTGCATACACATGGAGAGAATCTATTCGAGATTTTGTAAAAGATTTATGTCCACAAAGCTTAATTACTGGTCCAGTCGGTGCTATCATTTTTGCTATGATATTAACAATGTTTATCATAGTTACAACTGTTCTCATGGAACAATTTACTCATATTGGTAAATATTTATATGATAACAAATTTAAAAGTCCACCATCTACAAAAAAAGAAGATGATGATGACGATGAAGAGGATGATGATGACGACGATGACTAACAAATAATCCAATAATTATTTCTTGCATATATTTCATTATATTTTACATAAATATGTTTACCATTATTTGGGTTAATACATCTTAAATGTCTTTTTTCATCATTATACCCTACTGCATACACTACGATTCCATTATGACCAAATATAACCGGTGTTACATTATATAATGCTCCTTTTATATTATCAATATTTGAAATCAAAACATGATAACTTTTTTTGCCTGAATGATCTTGTGGATCTAATACTGATAATGATTCTAAACATTTCCTGATTTTATTGGATCCATATATATACATTGTTTTTGAATCAAATGCGTTTGAATTTGTAATATACTTCCAAACTACAGTTACTGCTTTTGCGGCACTACTTGATTTTTCTGATTTAGGTGGTAAAGGCATTTTAAATGAAAAATCAACAATAGATGGTAATAAATCAAAACGATCATTTAAGAAATAATAACGAGAATCCTCTTGTGATCTCACTTCTGTTGACCAGTCTTTTGGTTTTGATATAAATTGTCCCATTTTATAATATATTCTCTTAGCTTAAAATGATGTATGAATATTAGGTTCTGTCCTAAGATTGGAGATTTTTATACTACTAATTTCGCATGTCCGTTACACAAATTGACTAGCCCAAACAACCTCGCCATTCATCAAAAAGATGACGATTGTCAAAGTCATTCCCGTCGACGAGCTAAGGAAACAGCTTTTCATTGCGCAATGCGATAAGTTTCTGTCGAAACTCCTGATACAATCATGTGATACATTATCACAAGAAGAACATATCAAGCTAGAACGAGTACGCAACAGGATAACAGCAATGCTTCAGTGGTCACACCTTCAAGATGTAACTCAAAGTAAGACAGCAAGTATGAAGGAAAGTCGGCGAAGAACCGTTATAAGACCAGTGAACAAAGAAGAATGGACTCTGGACTATAATGAGAGTAACATTACGGTTATGATGCTTCTTGGTGGTGCAAGATTCAACCAGATATGGGAAAACTTCCATAGTACCTGGATATATCGATGGATAGTTTGGTTGGCAAATATTCTGTACTATGGCTGTGGATTTAGTTCTGCTCTTGGTATTTTCTCGGACGAAACTTCATTGATACTGGCTTACATATACTTTGGTACTGTCGTCTGGTCTGTTCTTCACTACTCTTCATTTATGAATGTGCGGATCTTGAAAGAAGCTATTACCGAGTTTGATAATATCTTCTTTCTTACAGAACTGGTTCTGTTTGAGATCTCTCAATGGGCTATCATGTGCTTTAGTCTACGTGGTTTCCTACTTGCATTTGGGAAGCTTATATGGATATTTCTCTTCACATTGTATGACAGCTTTCCATTGTATTACAGACGGGAAAATCGCAAATTTCTTGTCGTTGGATGCATCATGCTGATTTCACTGTTATCATTATACTATTTCAAGGTACCTCGTGGTATATGTTACTATACATATAACCTCTCTCATCCGGCCTCTGAAGATGATGTTTTATTTTCTTTCTTCCCGTTCTATTTCAACCGTGGATTTACAGTACTTCTCCTACTTACCAAGATTACCGTTTGGAGTTTTCGCTATCCCAATCATTGTGTTGTTATCACTAGCCATGTTCAAGTAACTGAAACATACCTAACAGCAGCACAGGAAAATCAAGAAAAAAGCACGCACATCAAAATCTACTCGATATCTCCTCAAAAAACATAAGCTTAACGCCTTTTAATGAAGAATTCTTCAATTTCTTCTACAACTTCTTCCTGCTGAGCATTTGCATCTTCAACTACATCATCGACCTCCTCTATTATTTCCTCAATAACACCATCAACATCTTGTTCTTCAGCAACTTCACTTAGTGTATTTAATGCATTTGCGGTTTCAGTTTGAATATGAATGTTTGTATCTAATAATGCTTGAGCAGTTTGACTAGCTGCAGTTGCTGTAAGTACATTTGTTTCGGCTTCATTCAATTGACTTAACTGTGTATTTGATACTCCCACAGTCGAATTAACTTCGTGTTGAATATCATTTAATTGTTGAATAGATGTATTTACCGTATCTACAGCAGTTAATAAATCAGAATGTGCTTGAATTGTATTGTTTGTCATCTCGTCGTATTTTTTAGATAATTCAACTACCTTCTTATGTACCTTCTTTGATAAAGGCTTCTTAGGTCTAATAGGAACCAGATCCGGAATTGAAAGATCGATTATAGGTTTTACATTCCCATTTTGATTCATATTTAATCTATTCTGAAGTCTTTTTTGATGTGACTGTTTACATTTCTGTCGTTTATTGTATTTGCGGATACTCTTGTGAACTACTTTATAAATCCTATAAACAATAAAACAAACAAGAATAATTATTATTCCAATAAGAAAAGTAGACATTTTTGATCTTATACAATTGAAGATATATTAATTATACATATAATTTTTATCGTATATGATGAATCTTAATTGTCTGAATGAACATGTTTTATATCATGGATGCAGTAAATTATTTAGTATTCCATGCTGTAATAATCAAACTGAAGTATCTTATAAAATACTAGATGGATTACAAATTTGTTATTGTAATTATATTGAAAAAATTATTCCATGCACTACTGTTTTTGATATTAATATGATGATGTTTATATTATTTGTTAGTATTGTATTCATCAGTATTCAACAACTAGCTACTTAAGACCACTTACTAGCACAACAAGTACTAGTCCAACATCTACTAGCACAACAAGTACTAGTCCAACATCTACTAGCACAACATCTACTAGCACAACAAGTACTAGTCCAACATCTACTAGCACAACATCTACTAACACAACATCTACTAGCGCAACAAGTACTAGTCCAACAACTACTAGCGCAACATCTACTAGCACAACAAGTACTAGCTCAACAACTACTAACGCAACACCTGGTTGTCCAATGAACGGTCCATATACAAATCAATGTTTACAGACTTGGTGGACAGAAGCTGGTTGTACAGCGAGTGTACCTACTAATGCTTGGTGGAATACTCAATCACAGCAGACAGTTAAGGATGACATGAAATTATGGGCAAAGACGGAGGACCAAGCATCCGTTTCTGCATGTTATGGAAAGAGTTTGATTGAGAAATATCCAACTACTGTAGATTCTAAAGGATGTGTAAGTAAATGGTATTATGGTGAAAATAATAACATAATTAATACATGCGGAAGTCCAGATGGTGACATGCCATGGTGTATGTACCCCGTATATAGATCTGGAAGTCCTTCATGGTCGTGGAAGTATACTAACGATCCTCATGATCCTCAATGTCTTAGAAACTGGAAATACTATGATTCCTCAGGTAAAGTAATTCAAAACAATATATCAAGTATAACAACTCTCAATGACACAAAATCATGGTGTCCAATTAATAGATATGTACCGGATAACACTAATATAGGAATTCAAGCGTGGGAGTATTGTTAAAAAAAGTAATAGTATGATATAAGCAATTAATATTAGTTTGACCAATTAACAGGTTCCTTATCAACACTAATTAGATACTCATTTGCTCTGCTAAAGCATTTTGATCCAATAAAAGGCGTGGCTGTTCGATATGCTGACAATCCACATGGATGACTAGTTTTGATGATGTGATTTTTAGAAGCGTCAATAATAGATTCTTTTTTATGTGCAATATTACCAAACAACATAAAGCAAACATTTCCCCGATTACTTAACTCTGTAATAAACCGATCGGTTAATCGTTCCCAACCTTGACAACTGTGGCTTAATGGTTTCTTCTGTTGAACGGTTAGTATAGTATTCAACAATAATACCCCCTCGCTACACCAGTTGATTAAATTACTTGAATGGTCAATATTGAGGTCTGATTTTAATTCTTTTAGAAGATTTTTAAGCGTTGATGGTATTTTAACACCTTCATCAATAGATACCGCAATACCATTAGCTTGTCCACTGTGGTAAGGGTCCATAAACAGCATGCATACTTTTACATCATCAAACGGTGTACGTTCAAGAGCATTGTATATCAAGTGTCGTGGAGGATAAATCGTTTTTGTTTTGTATTCGTAGTTCAAGAACATCTGAAGATTTTGATAGTACTCCTTCTTGGATTCTTCTTGAATAATCTGTTCAAAGTTCATTTCTGTATATATTATGTTTTTAGATATTACAATTGCTTAAAGGTTCTAAAACTATGATTTTATCACAACAATGCTATTACTTAAATCGTCTTTCTTTGGTATTGTTTGTACCACAATACTGTAAACCAAATACGTGAAAGAGCTCATGTATCATTGCTTTGTACTCTTCGCTTGTATGGGATCGATGGAAATGATCTAACATAGAAGGGGATAAATTGATATTCCTATTATCCTCATCGCTCGTATCACAATACTGCTTAGCATATTCGAAAATAGACATCTTGTTATTGGATAAGTAAAAACAGAATTCAAATTTATATTTTCTGACTGGAGTTAGTTCACTACTACTCAAGAATGAGAGCCACATATGTTCTAACAAATTTCGATGGTTTCTTTTATTATAGACTTCATGATCCTCAAATTCATAAAGAGAGTTATAAATATACGAAAACAATTTGGTTATATTTGGACTTGGATACTGTTTGTACGAAATCTATTGATCCGATATATAATTTGCTTTTAAAATATGATCTTGTAATGTATTCAAATCCCGTTATAATAGATATTGATTTTATTTTGTGTAGACCGTATAATTCAGTAATAAGAGATGTACTAGGAATGTTATATGGTTTAAAAATTGAGAAGCTATCATCATCATTTTCTATAGCATATATTGTTATACCAATAATCAATGCAGTGCATGATCCAAATGTAAAAGTATTAAAAGAATACGAGTTATTTAACTGTAGCCAATGCGAGTTATCTTCATGTACAGGTAATTTATATATCACTCGAATAAAGGATATGTCATATGCAACATTTTTCGACAAATGGGGAAGGAAAGCCACATGTTTGATATATAACACATTTGGAAAAACAAGTTTATACATTGGAAAAAAATTCTTTAACGTTGATACAGATTACTATCATAATTGATTAGTATACTTCAATGTCGCTTTCATCACTTTCTTCGTCACCATCTTCAAAGTAGTCTTCAAGAACTTCACAATCACTAATAAGTTCATCATCTGACCATTCACTACAATCAATGTTGTCACAATCAGATTCCAGTGAGTCTGGATCAACATACAGATATGACCGCTCTTCTTCAGAAGTAGGAAACGGTGCGGGACTATAATAAATGAATTGGCGATCTTTATAAAATTCATCAATAATTGGAACGTCGACTTTAACAATATTTTTTTTGAATGAAGTTGCTAGAGTTTCAAGATGTTTAGTTCTCTTACAATCAGGATCATTTAATACTACAATCACATCAGAATAAATTAGCATCTTTATATCTCTTCCAAGGACATCGAATTTATGATCTTTAATGTCTTTATTAAATCGTTTAGTTGGGATACCCTTATCGCTTGCATATGTGTTAATTATTGGACACGTACCAAAGTATGAGTTCATGACGAGTTCAGTTATCTCAATATTTGACTTCTGAATAGCGTCAGAAATAGAGTCATAATTGAGAACTCTATTAGAGCCAATGATTAGTGTTTTCATATTGTATTCTTACCACACGGAAATCACACGGAAGAAATCGTTTGTATATTATATACCAATATGAATGTTTAAAAGACAAATTATATAATGTCTTGTTAGTGTTCCGTTGCTGGTAACAGACAAAAAAATTTTATTAAAATATAAGTACGCTAATTGAGCCCTTATTAAGTAAATGTTTGAATTAATCTTCTAATATATGGGGAGCTGGGATGATACACTATCTTCTTACTGATGAATCTCTTAATCATTACATCCGCTCTAATTTTCATGAACACTTCTCTAAAATGTTTTTGTATCAATGGAAGAAGACTTTGATATCCTTTATCATATATCCTAACAATGTTTATTGGATACTGTTTCAATAAATAGAAAGCGATATCTAAATGATTGTGTTCAATTGCCCGTCTGATTCCAGATACAGTGCAACCTTCTTTGCGATTCTTGTGAAGCCATTCAATTACTTCATAATGTCCATTCATAGCAGCAAAATCCATGGCATAATTTGTGCATCCTTCAGATCTATAATTATGCAACCATTTTACTGTTTCAAGATGTCCGTGCATTGCTGCATAATCCATGGCAGCAGTCGTACAATTAAGTACTATATTTTCATGAAGCCATTGAACTATATGGAGATGACCATTTCTTGAGGCAATGTACATATCCGATGAGGTTATTTCTTCAGGTTTGACCTGTGAAATCCATTTGATAACATCAAGATTTCCAGTTTGAAGGGCCGCGATCATTATATTCGTAAAAGAAGTATTATTCGGATAATTATCATAGAGACTAACAATGCCTCTCAGACCCTTTTCTCTGATAAGTTCCTCGTATTCATGAATAAAGTAAACCATAGTGATAAACAATGAATATAAAATTCAAATTTCTTTTATGTTGATGAACAATGTATATATAATTTATAAGTAATGGAATGCTATACATGCAAGCAATGTATTCTGAATGATGAAAGTCTAATGATTATTCATATTCCCGTTATCGAAAGATATGATAAATTCTGGAGAGTAGATAATTATGAAAAATATATATATTGTTCTTATGAATGCAGGAAAATTGATAAAAAAATATTTGATAAATTAAATATGTCGCCAGGTTTATGGTATTATACCACTGATAAAGATTTAATACAAACCTATAATATGAAAGTATATTATTCTGGCAAATGGTTGTCGAATATGTACGAGGTTACAACTGAAAAAAGGATTGGTGTATTGGAACTATGTCGAATGTTATCTTATTCTACTATTGAAAAAATGGGACGTACGATCAATGGTTAAAAGAAATTATTTCTCATTCTTTTCTGAATACTCTCCAATTGCAATTTTTGTAACAAATCCTAGTACCTCAGATAACCATGCTAAAACACATGCTGCGATAGCCACTCCTTTCCAGTGTCCACTTTCCATTTTAGCCGCAACTACAGAAAACATAATAAGATAACAGATTGTTATTAGTACATTAATAAGAGGGATAATCGATAACCATATATTCATATTTTTAGCATACTAACCTAAAGTTTTATTTACAAGATAAATTAATTGCTCAATTTGATGTTCTTTGATTTCAAAGCTTTTCTTGAATATATTTGGGACATCAAAATCGATACTATGATATTCATGTCCACAAGATTGTGCAAGATGCTTGAAGTAATATCTATAGTAGTCTTCCATCATTGAAAATTCAATAATTGTACATGGATTACTATAATCCGATTCTCTTATTTCTTGTTCGAGTTCTTTTGATATTCTTGGAAATGGTTGCGAATGATAGTAATCAATAACTTGTCCAGCAGAATTGGTAAATACCAATTTACAAGAAGTTTCTTGCTTGAGTATGAATCCTTTTTCCATGAATTCAATTTTTAATCTAGGAATAAACCATGAACCATCCGGAAATGAAGCTGTAGGATAGTCTGTTAATGGTAATCCGTCACTATATACGAAACGCTGAATATGAGGTAGTGCAAATACCGCATCAGTATCAAACCCAGCACCTATATATATTGCCTGTGTCATTGTTTTATAATCATAAAAAAAGAAATTCAAATTTTTTATATTTCCTAATAGTGTTCTTACGAAGAAAGTTGTCTAAACTTGCGTAATTCATAACATCTAATGATGTGAGATTCAAGTAAATACCTAATGAATACCTTCTTATTACTTACAATATTGTTATCAATAAGCCATAAAAGTCCATTAGGTTTACGACTATGTTTAGTCGCATAATCCAAATCAGTATTGATAAATAAACTAGGAAAATATTTGTATACGAATTCAAGTACTTTTACATTATCCTTCTTGAAAATGTTTTCTAGATGCCATTTATGATTACTATCACTTAATACGAACTTATCTATATTTATCTTACTAATTTGTTCATCCAATTCTGTTATTGATATCAAATCACTTTGATAGCATAGTAAGTTCAACATACTTACTGATGATAATCCAAATGTGTTGACATTATTCAAATAAAACAAAACTTTGTCTTTTGAACCAAAAGTACGAACTGATTTACCGAAGAGTGGATCTCTACATTTATGTTTATTTCTTACCATCCAATCTAATGCAGATTCATTTTTGGTGGCAAATGCATCACTAACAATGTATCCACTAAACTTTCCTTCATTAGATATGGAGTCAATATATTCAATAAAATCATATTTACAACCTTTAATACATTCTTGATAAACATGCATGATATCTTCCTTATTATTGTTGAGATTGTATAATTCTTTCAGTAATTCTAAATTATTGTAGCCTACTGCTCTAGAATAATGAATCCAACCAATTGGGAATGGCTTGTCGCTTATTTCATTAATGAACTTAATAATATCAATATTTTGTGTTTGTACTGCTAAATATAATGGATCTGATTCTCCAAATATATCATAATATACCATTCCACTTTTTTTGGCAGTATTCACTACCCATTTCAATATTTCCAGATCACCTCTCTTAATTCCAATTATACCAAAATGAGTTGATATAATACCATCACTATTGTTATTACCATTGTTATTTTTATCATTATTAGATTCTTCATCACTGTCGCTACTATAACTACAACGGTCATCCTCACAATCTGGGCAAGTACAGTTATCAAGTAGAGAGTCATGGCTGACATCAATTGTTGCTCGATAGTAGTCATCAAAAATCAAACTATCATAATTTATTTTGTACAATGACTTGATTACTTCCAAGGATTCATTTTTGAGAGCATTTTCAAAAACATACTTTGGAATGATAATATCACGATTTGAAATCAATTTTTGAAGATAAGCGTCTATATGATTGGTAGAGTCGGTTTGACAATAGACGTCTTTATTGGTATATTTCGTAAATAGGAACATGTTTACATATACAAGGATATAAATCTTTAAAATGGTTATTTTTTTAATAAATATAACAACCAAGGATGCATCGAAAAATACAATTCGCAAATAAAATTGTTTTGTTCACAGGATTTCGTTCAGCAGAATTGAAAAAATACATTACCAACAACAAGGGAAAAGTAGTTGAATCAATGACTAATGATGTTAATCTGCTTATTGTTCATGGTTCCAAAGGTGTTAAATCAGCAAAAGTAGCTGAAGCAAGAAAACGTAAAATCAAAGTTGTTATTTTTACAACAATTGAATTTTATAGAGGCGAACCATGGATTATTATTGAACTAACACCTCAACTTGAAAAATTATTGACCAGGCCTAAACCTAAAACTATATCAAATACTAGTTATTTTACCCATGATAATGGGGCACGACCATTTAGAGTATTTGTAAACAATAGTAAAAAACAATTCGAAGTATTTTGTCCACATGAAATGGTATATAAGAATTATATTCAAGGACTAGAAAATAGATGGACAGAACATGCTGTCAAACCCACGAAATTTCAAAAAATATGGATTGGCAAAGATCCAAAAGTTAGAGGAGCAATTGGTAATTCCGTTCTTGCACAATTAAGCCAGACCAAGTATATGTTTATTGGAGATACAATCTTTACTTTTGATATGAAAGAGGACGTTATTTCTTATAAATCACCAATTGGTAACTCTGATGTTGTTTATCCTTACATTGTAGGAAAGAATAATGTTTACTTTCTGAATAGTAAGAGCTATAGAGACAGAAAAGGTATCAATCTAAAAGAAGATTTTTCAGATTTCTATTATATGGAAGAAGGTAAACCATTTAAAACAAAACTTGTACACAAAAGATTAATATAAGTATAAAATGATATGTCAATCAATGATTATTTAAAAATAAAAAAAGTTATGACATACCAAGGACAATGTTTCTATTATTATTTATTTTACTATGGTCACATGTTCAAGCAATGTTCACTGGAGATATGACTGCATATGGACCTACATTAACCGATTCCAATGGAGCATCTGGTTATAATTGTGGGTATATAGAATTAAATTCATATATGCAAATATACTATGTCGCAATGAATGCTCAACAATATGCCGGAGCAAATTCATGTGGGAAATGTGTTCGTGTATATTATAACTGTACCAGTACCGGTAATCTGTTAACACCATGCGGAGCCTGACCATCATAATATAAATATATTGCTTCGCAAAAATTTGATGGTATTGTTTCCATTGCAAACCGAATGTATTCAAGTAATGTATTCTTACGAATAATATCCGACGGATCACATTTTTTGTTATTTATATCTCTAAATTCGTCTGGATTATACCGAATAAACACCGTTGCAATACCAAATGCCTGGGATATATTTACCATACGTATCTGTTCACATTCACATGGATATCCTTTATGTTGATTTTCATCAACTTCGAGAACAACTATGTGCGTGCCTGCATCAAGGATAAAATCTGGACGACTTTTAATGCAAACACCTCCTTCAATGGGTTTGTCGTAACTCTCATAGACTATATTTGAGTTATCCAACCAAAGCTTTACTTTGGTTTCTTTTGTTTTTACGTACCTTTGATTATTTGAGTCACAATAGCTACATTCATTTTTGTCATTTAGGACCATTACAAGAGAACATTTTACACACCTTTTCTCAAGAAGGTTGACTTCCACATCCTCTTTGTGTTCTTCACAGTGTTGAGGAGAATGCCCACAAATTCCATACAGTGGGGGATTCTTGCAACATATATATGTGCATGTTTTTCGCGGCTTACATATCATACCTTCTTTCTTATGTGATACACAAAATATACTAGAGAAACCTGGATATCCATAGCGGGGATGAATAATGCATCCATCGAATTCACACTTCTTCGAAGTAATGTTAATCATATTCTCTTTTCTATGAATTTTGCAATATATTGGAACGGTATCGTTAGTATATGCATACTTGGCCTTATCGTCACATATACGACATCTGTATTTACAAATTATGACCATATTATCAAGTTTATGCTTCCCACAATATAACTTTTTACTTTCCCCTTTATAATTATACTCCGGCCTTGTTTGGCAGTCTGTATATGCGCACCGTGGTGTAACTGTACATACCATATTTTCTAATTTGTGTTCGCAACAGTATAATCCTCCCAAGTCACCAACAAAATTAAAGGTCGGTTTTGTTGTACATCCACTATATTTGCAATGTCGACTGACAACATCAATCATATTATTCAATTTATGATGTTTACAATATACGGGTTCAGTTTCTCCTAAAAAATTAAAACTTGGTTTCGTATAACAGTCCGTAAATTTGCATTTTCTTCCTCTTGACACCATTCCATCGAGTTTGTGAACAGAACAATATAATGGTATTTCTACTCCTTTCACATTAAAGCTTGGAAGTGTAGTACAGCCTTCAGCAATACATTGTGTACTAGTAACGTTTACCATATCATCTAATTTATGGTCGACGCAATATTTGGCTTTTGATTCTCCAACGATATTGAACGATGGAATCTTAATGCAACTGGGAAATACACAAGTTGTATGAACAACATCTATCATATTTTCTAGCTTATGAGATGCGCAATATAGTGGATGTTTTTGATCTGCATAGTTAAAAGATGGTCTCTTTCTACAGTCTATATTTTGACAATGGGATTTTGTTACATTTACCATTGCATCTAATTTATGCGTGTTGCAATATATCGGTAATTGGTCGTTTACATAGTTAAATGATGGTCGTTTAGTACATTGAGAATTCCTACATGTTCTAACTGTCACGTTCACCATATTTGTTTCTCTATGATCGTTGCAGCATATTGGAATTTTTTCATTTACGTGATTAAATAAAGCTGATTTCAAGCAGGTACTTTCTTTGCATTTCTTCTGCTTCTTACTCACCATATTTGCAAGTTTATGATCTCCACAATATAGTGGTGATTTTTCGTTAAGATAATTAAACGAAGCCACTTTTGTACAGGAATCTGCTTTGCATTTTCTATGTTTAACATTTATCATGTTGCTTAATTTATGATCGCCACAGTATATCGGCGTTTTCTCAGTTGCTAAATTAAATGAAGCCACTTTTGTGCAAGTACTCTCTTTACAAACTGTCATTGTTATCACACTTATTGGTAAATATTTAATTGACATATATTATACCCGAATCAAAAACAAATTTGAATTTTTTTCTTGATAGGTAATAGACATGTCAGTCCAGATCCTTGGAAAATTCATTTCTTGTGATGACCAGACGGTCCATCGCTTTATTACCCTAGATATTGATGCTCTTGGAAATGATCAATTCAGTATCTATAATTCGTACAAATGCGTCTCGGATGAAGTGTTCATTAACTACATGAATACAACTAGAACATACGCAGATAGAGATGATATTGATTTAGTACTCAGAAGCTTATATCAAAGTTAAAATGATAAACGCCCACATTATGGTCGTTATTATGAATTATTGATGAGTATATAACATTATACTAGTGATATATTATTATAGTAAAATATTTTCAATATAAAAAATATTATGACTACTATTTCACGAACTACGATACAGCTCGCACTATAAAAGTGATTTATAGTATAGTTAATAGCAGAACTATAAAAGTTAGCCTGGCAAAGTTTGGGTAGAGTATGGCATATTACTAAATCAGTACACTACTGTCATATTATTGACAATAGCGATCAAGGTGCAATCGATAGACACGAATTTTCAGTAGTTAATAACAGAACACGGAAAAATCACCGCGCATGCTCCACACCTGTGACTATTACTACTTTTTTGGTAACTCTACAAAAATTGTGTATCATTTAGAGGTGAAATATTGTTGAGATACACACTTTCTGATTGTTGCATAATCTGAGATTATCAGAATTTTTTTCAGACCGCTAACGGTACGAGAAAAACGGAGAGAAAATCTAGTACTAAAAATTACCAAGAAGGTACCAAAGTCACTCAAAAAGGTACCAAAATTTATCAAAAAGGTACTTACTCCGAACAAAAAGGTACCAAATTATGAGCGATAGGTACTTGCTGTTGCAAGTATATATCTATTTATTTACTAATATAATAGATAATATGTTATAACATTGACATTTACACGTCCATCAAAAACTAACCAGAGATTTTTCTCCAAAAAATATATATAATATTCTTCAAAGAAATAATACCTAGGTGTTACTTCCCTTCAAATATATAATTTATTCAATCTTTATCAATATTTCTGTGAATATCATACTATGTAGAACAAATAGTTGGTACTTGGTTATCATAATTTGGTACCTTTTTGTTCAGAGTAAGTACCTTTTTGCTTACACTTGGTACCTTTTTGATTTGTTATGGTCCATTTTTAAAATTTGATAGTACCAATTTGTTTATTCATGTACAGATACTTTTAATTGAACTTCAAGTTCCTTAATCCTGTTTGCTTGGTCAATAATTTTTTGTTTTCTTCTTTGTCGGTATTCTCGGTCTAGTATAATTTTTGATTTTTTTTCTTGTGCTATACTCTTAACTGTGAAATATGGACCATATCCCTTGTTAATATGCTTGTAAAATGCAGCAATAGAAATTGGTTTCTTTGTTGGGTATCTTGCTCTTAGAGTGTCTATTGCTTCTTGAGCAGAATTAACGGTTATCAATTCTGTAGCCTTATTACCATCAATAGTTACTTCA
>JACCDM010926729.1_pt1 | contig 14927 bp, 13 predicted proteins | sample 7445851 | NCBI WGS metagenome assembly JACCDM01 (sample SAMN15323438, study PRJNA562643) | freshwater metagenome | isolation source: river surface water | place: USA:Blue River Watershed | collected 2017-08-16
CTAAGGCTGAATCAATGGTTTGAAGCTTTAATAATGCTTCTAACTTTTGGGCAATTGTAGTTTCGGTAACTGTAGCCATTATTATTGTTGCGTTTGAAAATATTAATTCGCTCTAATCTCTAAGCAAAACTCACAGGATTGGTGTGGGTCATACTTTTCAGAACGGCAAAAGTACTAAAATTATTTGATAAATATTCATGGATTGCATCCTTTATCATGACTTCGGATTCATAATGCCCAATATCACAGATCGTAAGGTTATTTTCTGCATCAAAGAATTCATGATATTTAAAGTCACTACTGATGTAGACATCTGCTTCTGAGCGAATAGCGTCAGTCAATAAAAAACTTCCCGCACCTCCACACAAAGCGACGCGCCGAATAGGTTTGCCTAACCAGGGTGTATGTCTGAAATAAGTCAAACCAAGTTTTTCCTTCAAGTAAACGGTAAATGCCGCGGCGTCCAGCGCAGCAGGTAATTCACCTACAAATCCAGCCCCTACATCCTGCCACGAATTTCCAAGCGATGTTATAAAATACGCGACTTCCTCATAAGGGTGTGCCCTGAAAAGTGCCCCTATTACTGCTGATTCTACGTGTTTTGGATACAGCATATCTACTTTTACTTCCGCCACTTCTTCCGCTTTACCAGCTTCACCGATCGTTGGATTAGCTTCTGAAGAAGGTGTAAACCGACCAGTCCCTGCACTCGAAAAACTACACGCTGAATATTCGCCAATATTTCCAGCTCCGGCTGCATGCAATGCTTCGCGAACTTTCTCTGCAGCCGCCTCAGGAACAAAATAGGATAGTTGGCGCAAAGCATCTCGCATCGGACGCAAGACGCGTCCCGCTTGTAGTCCTAATTTTTGGGCTAAATGGTAACTAACCCCCTTGGGTGCATGATCTAAATTTGTGTGCGACGCATAAATTGCAATGTCATTTTTGATCGCCAAAATCAGCGTTCGTTCCACATAATCTCGTCCCGTTAATTGCTTAATCCCTTTAAATAAAATGGGATGGTGCGCAACAATCATATTGCAACCTTTTGCAATTGCCTCTTCCACAACAGCTTCCGTGCAATCAAAACTAACTAATACGCCCGTGACGTGTTGACCGCGGTTACCAGTTAATAAGCCTGAATTATCATAGGATTCCTGCCAGGCGAGCGGCGCCCATGCTTCCATGGAAGAACAAATATCGTGTACCAACATACCAACTTGATTTAGGTCAGACAAAGGTAGACATTTAAAAAAATAATGTATATTGAGATACGTTTAAATTACCTATGCGCTGTAGACCTGCCTTACTCATCCTTGAAAACAATCACGTGTTAGTTATGAAGTACCAATACGGTACACAATTCATTTACGGATTACCCGGTGGAAATACGGATCCCGGGGAATCTTTCCCTGAAACTGTAGCTCGTGAATGTTTGGAAGAACTTGGAATCGATGTGGAAGTGGGCCCACTCATGCTAATGGGGGAAATTCAAGCAACGGATACACGTCCCACCTCCCTTCATATCTTGTTTTCTGGAGAAATTGTAGGTGGAATTCCTGTTCCGCAGGCAGATGAAACAACGGCACTCGAAGCTGTTTGGATGCCCGTTTCCCAATTACATCAAATTCATTTATACCCTAACGTAGGCCTGGAACTACAAGACTTGATTTTTACACAGTCTCAGGGGAGGTATATCGGGACGATTGATCAGCCTTGGATCGATTAGGCCAGCCATAGGTTCCGATCAATAATCCAAGCGCACTGGCCAATAAGCCATACCAAATCGATGGAATTTCCGTGGGTGCAACAAAATGAAAATAGCCCCAAACAAACAGCCCTCCCAACATGCTTAGGTGACTTCCCATGGCACTAGCACGTTTCCACCACAATCCCGCGTTCAGCGGAATAAAGAGCGATACCAAGCTGAAGGCTGAGGCTTCTCCCACCAGTTCGAAGATGTTTTGCCGGCTTATCGCCATCAAAATACATGCCCCCGTGACTAAGACTACAGAAATACGTATAACAAATAAGACCGATTTATCCGATGGGTTTTTCAATAATGGTTTCCAAAGATTCTCGCCTAGTACACTCGCAGGTGCGAGAATTGCCCCACTTGTCGTACTTAATAAGGCCGATAATAAAGCACCTAAAAACAAAATCTGCATCGCATAAGGCGTAAACTTCATCACCAAATGCGGAATCAAAAGCATATCATCCTGCCATAACTCAGGGTATAAACGCACACCCACGAGGGCAATCAGTAGGGGTAATAAGGCAATGCTAATGTACATGATTCCCGCTGTGATGCTGGCTTTGGCGGCAATTTTACCGGAGGCGGCCGACATTACCCGTTGGAATATATCCTGCTGCGGAATACTCCCAAAACCAATCGTGATCCATGCTCCCAGATAAGTTAGCCATGAAGTGGTTGTATTTTCTGTAGGGGTAAAACGAAAAAAATCTTTAGGTTGATCTGCTAAAAACAATTCCCAATCTGGAATCTTTTCCCACATCAAATAGGCCAGAAACAAAAGCCCCGCAATCAAAATTAAGTTATGCAGGAAGTCGGTGATCGAGATCGACCACATGCCACCGAGTAAGGTATAGGTCATGACTAAAAGTGCACCGATCACGATACCCCACTCAGTGGATATAGGTAGGAGTAAATGTAACGTTAATCCCAAGGCGACCAGTTGCGCGGAAATCCAGCCAAAATATGAGGGAATCATTACGAGTGCCGACAATTTTTCTGCGAGTCCGCCGAAGCGGATGCGGAAATAATCACTAAAGGTCAATACGGGTAGTGGGTAGAGTTTTTTGGCGTAGATCATGCCCACAATTAATAAACCGAGCGCTGCGCCGAATGGTTCTTCAATAATGGACAATACACCTCCGTGTACAAATTCGCGTGGTGCTCCAAGCAACGTTTCAGATCCGAACCACGTGGCAAACGTTACCATGGTGGCTAAGGCATAAGGAAGTGACCGTCCTGCGAGTACAAAATCGCTTGCGGTATGGACTTTCCGACTCGCCCACCAGCCAACGATGAGGTTCAAAAGAAGGTAAAAAATGACGAATCCGATTAGCATCTACACCAGGTGAAAACGCGAAAATACAGAAATTTTGGTACCTTTAAAGATCAAATTTGACGCATGACTAAAATAACCTACCTCGTAGTTTTGTTGGCCTTCTTAAGCTCCTGCACAAGTCTTCGCGTCAAAAAGGCCTTTCATTCCACCGATCTACCTAAGCAATCAAGTGGCGTGTTCATTCAAGAATTAGCAACGGATAAAGTCATTTTTGCCCACCAAGAAAATCAATATTTTATGCCCGCTTCCAATATGAAGTTGGCCACCATGCTTCTCGCAACACGAAATCTAACTGACTCCATTCCTGCCTTCAAATACCACGAAACACCTGATAGCCTATTTTTTTGGGGAACAGGTGATCCGAGTTTATTGCACCCTAAATTTCGTGGAGATGCCTTAGTGAAAAAACTGCAAGCAACCACCAAGGTACTTGTCTATGCGGACGACGCAAATCACGTAAAACCTCTCGGTGATGGCTGGGCCTGGGATGATTACAACGATGCTTATTCGGCGGAAATTTCTGCTTTACCGCTCTACAACAATCAGCTTAGCGTCCAAAAAAAGGAGGGTAAATGGCAGATTAGCCCTAGCCTATTTAGCCAAGATGTACGTGTAACCAAGCAAAAAGAAGTACTGCGTGCGCGTAATTCGAATCACTTAGACCTACCCGATACCAGTTCATATGCCAAACAAGCTATTCCATTTTTGACCTCTGTGGAGTTAACGGCACGTTTATTGGCCGATACCCTGCATAAATCTATCGCAACCCAGGCACGAGCGATTCCAAAGACGGCACATATGCAATATGCAGGCCATTTGGACAGCTTAGTGATGCATATGATGCATACAAGTGATAATCAAATTGCTGAGCAACTTTTGTATGTAATTGCCGCAAAGCGGGGCTGGACTGGTCCCATAGCCCAAATAATTGAGCGCTTAAAAAAGGAAAATTCAGTCGTTTCGTCCCTCCGCTGGGTGGATGGCTCAGGGTTATCACGGTATAATTTAGTGAGGCCAAGCGATATGATTCAGATTTTAAGGGAATTGGAAGCTGAGATTCCGATGGAAAAAATCAAGGTATTGCTTCCGCAAGCAGGGCGATCAGGCACTATGCGGAATGTTAAACTCAATCATGGAACAGCATGGGCAAAGTCAGGTTCTTTTGGGAATACATATTGCTTAACCGGTTTTTACCAGGATGTTCAGGGGAAAATGTATCGATTTAGTATATTGACCAATTTAGCCAACCGCTCGGTGACAGCTAGTAAAGCAGACGTGATTACTTTATTAAACGCGCTTCGTTAACAGTAAGGAATAGATCCCGTAACTGCCTACTATGAATAAACCTACGTAAGGTAGGCTGCTCGTGTTTTGCATCAGCGTTCCCATCAAAAAAGCACTTGAGATCAATACCAATACCCACGGCAAAAGTGGGTATGCCCAAACGCGATAGGGTCTTTCTAGATTTGGCTCAGTCGTACGTAACCGAATTAGCGAGGCAAATCCAGCCAAATAACTAGCTACAAAAAAGAAGGTGGCAATGTCGGAGAGCCGGTCACTAATTGCCTTGCTGCTGAATAAAAAAAGGCACGCTGTTCCTATTGTTAAATGGGTAGCGAATGTGGGACTTCCGGCTGCATTTACACGGGAAGCTTGCGGAAAAAATAAGCCATCCCGACTCATGGAGAAAATCACACGCGGGGCAAACATTACCTGGGTATTTAATATGCCTAAGATACTTAGCATTAAAAAAGTAGTAATCCACCGACCAGCTCCGGGACCAAAATAGTGTCCAATAGCGTCAGAAGCCGCTAATTTACTTTGGCTAAGATCTGCGAGTGACATCGTGTATAAAATCCCAACATTGATGAGAATATAGATACTGGCAACTGAAATCACGCCCCAAAACATGGATTTGGGCATCGTCTTAACGGGATCTTTGTTTTCTTCCGTAAAGTAAGCAGCAGTATGCCAGCCGTCAAAGGCATAAAATATGGATAGTAAAGCGGCCAGAATACCTGACCATAGGGTACGCTGACTTGGAATATCAGCATTTTCAACCCAAACACCCCCGGTACCATAGCTAAAACAAATACCGATAAAGACTAAAAGGGCCACTGCTTTTATTCCGCTAAGCCATTCTTGTGACCTGCCCGCCAGGATGACTCCCAACTGATGAAAACCCCATAAAATGATCAGAATTCCAATGGCACAATGCAGTAGGTAGGGACCCAAGGCCGGAATCAAAAGAGCTAAATATTCACTAAATGTGTATGATCCGAATCCCAATGCACTTACGGTTCCAAGCCAAGAACTTAGGCCAACAATAAATCCGATGTACCTACCAAAGGCGCGTTCCGCGTAGCCGTACCAAGCACCAGCTTTGGGGATCGATAAACTTAATTCCAATACACAACTCACACCTAAAAGCGCATAAATGGCCACGGCGACCCACAAACTAATGATGAGAAATGGATTGTGTAATTGATCAGCGATGGGTCCAGGCTTGCGTAAGATGCCTGTCCCTACCGTACCTCCGATGGTTACGGCAATACTGAAGCTCGTACCTAGAACTTTCCAAAGCTGATTTGACGATTTTTTCTTCATAGAGATGAAACAAAAATAAACTAATTTTCCGTTATTCATGGCTCAATTTGCCCACGATGAAAACATTCTTATGTTGTTGTTTGCTGTGTTTGACTTGGGGGTCATATGGCCAAACTCAAAGTCCAATCGGCGAGTCATTCATAGGTTTTCATTGGAATTCTGGACGAAAATCTGTTGAAATTCCGTTTGAATTACATGCAAACTTGGTTGTTATTCCCTTAAAGATAAATGACTCTGATACCTTGAGGTTCCTAGTGGACTCCGGATTAGGTGCCACTTTGTTAACGGATACATCTATCGTCTCGAAATTGGGTCTTAAATCCATTCGTACTGTTGAATTAAACGGCCTGGGCATGCATAAATCCCTACAGGCTCACGTGGTGATTGATACGAAACTGCAAGTAGGCGCAGCGGTAGCTTTGCATCAAAACTTAATTTACATCAGTGATGATTTGTTGAATTTATCTAGTTCAATCGGCACAAAGATTCAAGGGATTATCGGCTATGAATTATTTGCCAATGTGGTTGTAACTATTGATTATGCACGTTCAAAGTTGATATTGACGAAGCCTTCTCGGTATCACTATAAGAAGCGAAAAGGGTTACGTTTGCCCATTGATATCACGGACAATAAGCCTTATCTCCAACAGGCGGGATTAGTGGGTTTGCGGGGTAAATTGGATAATCGATTGCTGTTGGATACGGGTGCGGGCCATGTATTATTGGTGGAGGCAAGTGCAGCTGACAGTGTCCAATTTAAACTTTCCAAGGAGCGTGTTAATTTAGGTAAAGGATTAAATGGACCTATCATCGGTCGCTGGGGACGCGTATCCACCCTTGAAGTTGGCCCATGGAAATGGTCGCAGGTTCCTGCCACCTTCCCGGATAGTATGGCACGTAGATCCATTGATCCGTGGCAGGCAAGTTTGGGCGGAGAGTTTTTTAGACGATTTACATTGACTTTTCATTACTTGGATCAATATGTGGTGATTAAACCCAATGGACGTCAGTGGAAAAAGGATTTTGAATATGGGATGTCTGGTCTAGGTTTGCGCGCCTTGGCCCCAGATTACCGAAGATTTGTGGTGGAATCAATTCATCCTGGCTCGCCAGCAGATGAGGCAGGACTGTTACCCGGGGATGAAATATGGGTAATAAACAATAAACGGGCTGATCAATATCGATTGGGTGATGTGTATCGGATAATGAAAAAAAAGGAGGGTAGCTTAATTGAATTAATGATTCGCCGGGGGATCGAATTTAGGCTGCTTCGATTTCGTTTACGAAAATTATTTTAGCGTATAATCTGCAATTACCGGGAAATGATCCGAATATGGAATATTGCGTAAGGTTCTGAACTGAGTAACTAGCCATTCAGATGAGCAAAATTGGTTATCAATACGCACTAAATAGGGACTGCGATTTAATGTAAAACCAAATCCCCTACCTGCTTCTTCAAACGAATTTTTTAACCGTTCCCGCAAGGTACCATACGCCCATCCATACGGTGTCTCATTTAAATCACCTACTAAAATAACGGGATATAAGCTTTGCTGGATTAGGCGATTGATCTGCGTCATCTCATCTTTGTGGTGGATAAATCCCTTGCGCAAAGAGGCAATGATTCCGCGTCCTTCTTTTTTGGCATCTTCATAATCCTGATCGCGAATTTTACCTGTCACTTTACCTACTCGAATACCCATCGACCATAACTGCAAGTTAATCACCCGAAATGTATCTTCTTTCGCAACAATATCCGCCACTAAATAACCGTTCGCCGAATTTCCAAATTGCTTGCCTTCTTGATGGATAATAGGGAATTTAGAAAAGATAGCTAGTCCCATTTTTTCATTGGCATCAAACAATTCTTCCTTCAACGGGATAAATGCATAATGCGGATAATTCTCTTTCATCAAGTTGATTGACCGATACGCCTTGCGATCCGCATGGGAATAAAATTCTTGAAAACACTTTACATCGGCAGCATAGTCTACCATGAACTTTTTTAAGTCTTTTACCTTTTCTTTATTAGCCTCGTAATTATTGGAATACATACCATAAACATTATAACTCATCACGCGAATGGCTGATTTCGGTGATTTTACGGGTGTATTCCACGAAAAACTTCGTTGGATAAAACTATAACCGAGAGCTAAAACGAGTAAGGGTAGCAATGCGCGTTTGGCTCGGCGAAACATCCAATAGACTAATGAAAAAAAGCAAAGGATTTGTGCGTATGGCAGGGTCATCATGAGAAATCCGGCTAGCCAATGATCGATGACGAGGGAATAGCTCAATAAATAGGTGAGAAGTGTGTAAAGACACAATGGCAAGGTTCCCAGCCAGATAATGGAGGAGATGATTTTCTTGACAACTGGTTCTTCTTGCTTGCGCTTAGCCATGCCCAAAGATACACATTGAAATGCATTTTATAAATTTTGTATGGACCTTTGGGATATTTCAATTTATTTCCTACTTTTGCAATCCCTTTTAGGGAGAATAGTTTTTAGCAGCGCATTCAATTTTAAAAATAATACATTATGGCAAAGGTTTGTCAATTAACTGGAAAGAGAACTCGTGTAGGTAACAACGTATCACACGCGAACAATAAGACAAAACGTAAGTTTTTCCCAAATTTGCAGACTAAGAAGTTTTTCTTAGAGTCTGAAGGTGTTTGGGTACGTATGAAAGTTTCTGCGAAAGCAATTCGTACGATCAACAAAAACGGTTTCGAGAAAACATTAATCGCTTCTGCTCGTAAGGGTACTTTGTCGATCTAAGAAATATCAAGATTTTTATCGAAATTAGCCTCCCTGAAATCAAGGAGGCTTTTTTTATTTACGCATGTTGACACCTGAAGAATTAAATCGCTACCAAAAACAGTTGGCCATTCCTGAATGGGATGCTGCCAAGCAAATGCGGCTTCAGCGTGCCCATGTACTGGTTGTGGGTGCTGGGGGGCTGGGTGTAGCGGTGATTCCATACCTGGCAGCAGCTGGGGTGGGGAAGCTTACTATCGTGGATCATGATCGGGTGGAGTTGAGTAATTTAGGCCGACAAGTCATCTACCGGACGGATCAGGTGGGGCAATCTAAAGCATTACTCGCAAAAGCATTTGCTGAGTCTCTTAATCCACATGTTTTTGTGGAGGCAATTCCTGAGAAATTTACATTTGAAAATCATTCACTCGTTCAGGATGTTGATATTGTAATTGATTGCACAGACAATTTCGATACACGCTATTTGATTAACGACAGTTGTGTTACCTACGGTAAGGCCTTTGTTTATGCGGCGATTCATACGTGGGAAGGTCAATTGGCCGTTTGTAATGCGTTTGGAACTGGGCCTACGTACCGTTGTTTATTTCCCGATGAACCAAGTGCGGGTGAGATACCAAGCTGCGATGAAGCAGGTGTGCTCGGATTTTTGCCCGGAATGTTAGGATTAATGCAGGCTAAAGAAGCTATTTTTTACTTGGCAGGTATGGAATCCCCGGCGCAATCCAACTTGCTTCGTTGGGATGCCCGCAATATGCGGATGCATACATTTCGGATGGAGCGATCGGCTGATGCAACTGAGCGAATTTTTCCTCATAAACCTGTTGAAATGATTGAAATTAGTGCTTCGGATGCAGCGGCTCGCTTGCAGTCTGGCGAGATTAAATTTGTCTTGGATGTCCGAGAACCGTTTGAATGGGAGTTAGCTAGCCTAGCTGGGTCGATTCAGATGCCCATGAATTCATTGCAAATTGAGCTTATCCCTAAAGAGGCCAAAGGTGTTGTCCTATGTCATCACGGCATGCGCTCGATGTATGTGCTCAAGCACTTGCAAGCACATGGATTTTCCAATCTGCTTAATGTTGCGGGTGGGATAGATGCTTGGTCTCGGGAAGTGGATGATTCGATTCCGCGTTACTAGGAAACGATGTCACCGTACAGGTCGAATTCCTCCGCCTTATTAATTTTCACCTGAACAAAATCTCCTTGACGGGCATATTGTTCTGCAGGGATTAAAACTTCATTATCCACCTCTGGAGAATCATGTTCGGTTCGGCCTACGAAGAAACCACTCTCCTTACGATCAACCATAACCTTATAGGTTTTTCCGATTTTGGCTTGGTTCAGTTCCTCCGAAATGGTTTGTTGGAGCGCCATAATCTCATCCGATCGTTCTTGTTTAACCTCTTCTGGTACATTGTCTTCCACCAGATATGCATGTGTATTTTCTTCGTGGGAATAATTAAAGATACCTAAACGGTCAAAACGCATACGCTCCACAAACGAATAGGTCTCTTCGAAATCTGCCTCAGTTTCGCCTGGGTAACCTGAAATTAGGGTAGTTCGCAACGCGATGCCGGGTACTTTTTCCCGGATATCTGTAATGAGTTGTTCTGTTTTTTCACGGGTAATTCCGCGACGCATGTGTTTCAGCATGGCATCGGATCCGCTCTGTAAAGGCATGTCTAGGTAGTTGCAAATGTTTTCGCGTTCTGCCATGGTTTGCAAAATTTCCATTGGGAATCCTGCGGGATAGGCATATTGTAAGCGGATCCATTCTACACCTGGCACGTCGGAAAGGCGTTCAAGTAATTCCTTTAATTGGCGCCCTGATTTTCCTTCTCCCTTTAAATCCAAGCCATAAAATGTCAAATCTTGAGCAATTAGAATTAATTCTTTTGTTCCTTTTTTAGCTAATGAGGTGGCCTCTTTCACTAATTCATCCATCGGGCGTGAAACGTGTCCGCCGCGCATTAGTGGGATAGCGCAGAAACTACAAGGACGATCGCAGCCTTCGGCAATCTTTAAATAGGCATAGTGGGCGGGGGTTGTTAGTAAACGCTCGCCTACGAGTTCATGCTTGTAATCTGCTTTTAGAGCTTTTAGTAAGCGAGGCAATTCATTCGTCCCAAAGAACGAATCAACCAGCGGAATTTCTTTTTCTAAATCATCTTTGTATCGATGTGATAGACAGCCGGTTACGTATAGTTTGTCAATCTTTCCTGCTTCTTTGGCATCTGCATACCGTAAAATGGTGTCGATTGATTCTTGTTTAGCATTATCGATGAAGCCACATGTGTTAACCACGACGATGTTAGCGGTGTCTTTTTTCGCTTCGTGGGTTACTTCTAGTCCATTGCCTTTCAACTGGGTAAATAGCACTTCGGAATCGACTAAATTTTTCGAACAACCGAGGGTAACAATGTTGATGGATGGCTTTGGACTTACTTTGGTTTTCATACGTATGTTGAATAAGCGTGCAATTTACGAATAAATTTGGAGGGTTTTAGTGGAAATATTGAGTGGAGGGATACAAGTGTAGATTTCTTTTTTTAGTATTGTAATTCATAAACTTATTTATTCACATGAAAAAATTGATATTGATTTGTGCTTGTATGGCATCAGGTTTGATGGCATTTGGGCAGGGACTAAACACACTTTCTAAGCAAGAGAAGAAGGCTGGATTTAAGTTGTTATTTGATGGAAAAACATTCGCTGGTTGGCATACCTATGGCAAACCTGGTAAGGTGGGTGCTTCGTGGACGATTGAGGATGGCGTCATCGGATTTGATTTAGCGCGTAAAGATGGAGGAGATTTAATCACCGATGCAGAATTTGTGAATTACGACTTTTCAGTTGATTGGAAAATCTCACCAAACGGAAATAGTGGTATTATTTTTAATGTTACCGAAGATCCGGTTAAATACCACAGCACGTACAATACAGGCCCTGAAATGCAGGTTTTAGATGATGCAGGTCACCCAGATGGTAAAATCAATAAGCACAATTCGGGTGATTTATATGACTTAATTAAATCATCAGTTAATGTGACTAAGCCGGTAGGCGAGTGGAACACGGCACGTATTGTCAACAACCGTGGATTGTTGCAATTGTATTTAAATGGATCGAAAGTAGTGGAAACACGTACGGATGATGCGAATTGGAAGGCGATGGTCGCTGGTTCTAAATTCAAAACGATGCCAGGTTTTGGAGTGAATATGCAAGGCCGCATTGCTTTGCAAGATCACGGAAATCCCGTTTGGTACCGCAATATTAAGATTAAGGAATTATAATAAATAGGGGGCATGAGCCCCCTATTTTATTTTCAATCGTAGTAAGTTCATGTCCGATGTAATGAAGACATATTTTCCGTCTGCTCCTCCGAAGGCTACATTTGAATTTCGATTTCCAGTTTCAATCCGTCCAAGCAGTTTGCCACTTGAATTGATCACTAAAACACCTCCTGGACCTGTGGTCCAAACGTTTCCTTTTGCATCTACTTTCATCCCGTCGTAGCCACCACGAATTCCTTGCTTAGCTAATTCAGCTGCGTCGAAAAATAATCTACCTTCACCTAGATTTCCAGCTTTATCTACTGGATAGGCATTAATTAGTGTAGGGCGTTCAGAAGTTCCTACGTATAAGATACTTTCATCTGGATTAAATGCCAGGCCGTTTGGTCTCCCAAGATTCTTTATCTGTAAACTGATTTCCCCTTTTGTATTGATGCGGTAAACGCCTTGAAAGTCAAGTTCTTTGGCTGGTTCTGGTTTTCCCCGACCGGGTAATCCGTATGGTGGATCTGTGAAATAATAGTCGCCTGATTTTTTCTGGACGAGGTCATTGGGACTATTTAATAGTTTGCCTTCGAACGTATGGGCGAGGGTTTTCTTTTGTTCTGGATGATTAAGTGGCATTTCAGCAATGCGGCGATCACCATGTTCGCAGGAAACTAAATTCCCTTTAGAATTAATGATTAAACCATTGGCACCTGGTTCTTCCGAATATGTTCCGCTCCCTGTATACCCGGATGGTTTCAAAAATACTTCAAGTCCTTTTGCTTCCGACCATTTATGAATGGTGTTTTCAGGGACATCTGTGAAGAGTAAATAGCCACCTTTTTTTACCCAAACGGGGCCTTCTGACCATGTAAAACCGTTAGCCACAATTTCGATTTTTGCAGTCGTATCTAATAATGCGTCTAATGCAGCATCGTATCGATGTATTTTTCCGATGGTGGGGTATTGTGCCATAGCAGTGAATCCGAGGGTTAGCAGGCTTAGGGTTGTGAGTATTTTTTTCATAAGGCAAAAAAAATGGGCCGAAGCCCATTTCATTAAAGGTTACGTTTTTTGATTTCCTTGACAGCGAAATCGGCTGCACGAGCTGTTAAGGCCATGTAGGTCAGTGATGGATTGACACATGAGGTTGAAGTCATGCAAGCCCCATCTGTGACAAATACGTTTTTCACAGCGTGCATTTGGTTATTGCCATTTAATACCGACGTCTTTGGATCGCGGCCCATGCGTGCCGTTCCCATTTCGTGGATGGCCATACCTGGATACGATCCATTGTCGAATGCACGAACATTTTTCAAGCCTGCGCTTTCCAACATTTCTTTCGCATCTTCCATCATATCTTTCCGCATCTTTTTCTCATTCTCTTTGAATTCTGCATCGAACACGACCAATGGTATTCCCCATTTATCTTTATCTGTAGGATCCAAATACATTTTGTTTTCGTGATACGGAAGTGTTTCGCCGAAACCACTGAGATTCATCATCCATGGACCTGGCTTCGTCATCGCATCTTTATAATCTGAACCAAAGCTCATATCATTTACGCCGCGATTCCAGCTGGCGCGTGAGCCCCCACCTTGGTATCCAAATCCACGCAAATAATCACGTTTGTCATTCCCGATATTCCGGTAACGCGGAATGTAAATTCCATTCGCCCGACGGCCAATGTAATATTTATCTTCGTCACCCTCCCATGTTCCTGCGGCTCCCACTTTGAAGTGGTGATCCATTAGGTTATGGCCTAATTCCCCTGAGTCATTTCCTAATCCATTTTGGAAACGAGATGATTTTGAGTTTAACAATAGGGCTGTAGACGCTACCGTAGAACCACACACGAAAATAATCTTTGCGTAATATTCGCGTACGTCTTTGGTTACAGAATCAATAACGCGTACACCTGTTGCTTTTTGCTTCGCGTTATCAAATAAGATTTCAGAAACGATTGAATCTGGGCGAAGGGTTAACAAACCAGTTTTAGCCGCAGGAGGTAATGTACATGATTGTGTACTGAAATATGCACCGTATGGGCATCCTAAGCGGCATTTATTGCGGTATTGGCATGCAGAACGTCCAATTTTCAATTGTGCCTCTTTGGCCTCAGATAGGTTAGCCACCCGACCAATCGTCATGTTACGGCCTGGAAACTTCTTTTCTATGCGCTGACGAACTTCTTTTTCCACGCAATACATGTCCATCGGTTTCAAGAATTCAGAATCCGGTAGTTGCGGCAATCCCAAGGCTTCGCCCGAGATACCCACGTGTTTCTCTACGTATGAATACCAAGGCGCAATATCTTTATAGCGAATTGGCCAATCGACCGCAACGCCATCTTTTAAATTTGCTTCAAAGTCAATGTCAGATAAGCGGTAGGTTTGGCGACCCCACATGATGGATTTTCCTCCCACGATATCTGGACGGAACCAGTCAAAACGCTTAACTTCTTTATATAATGCATCAGAGTCATTCATCCAATACTTCTCAGTCATCTCGTTATACGGATAATCACGGGAAAGTTTTGGGTGTGAAGCCTTTTGCTCGTTGGTTAATAAACCATTGTATTTAAAATCCCACGGATCTTTGTAGCTCGGTTCATAGGCAGTTACGTGGTCGAATTTCTTGCCTTTTTCTAGGACAAGTACCCGCATGCCTTTTTCAGTTAATTCTTTGGCAGCATATCCGCCAGAAACGCCAGATCCTACGACGATCGCGTCATAAGTCATCGATTTGATTGCGTCAATGTTCAGATTCATAGTGCCCAAGTTTTTTGTGAAGGTGATAATGGCATACAGCCGTCAAATTTGCCTGGAATAGGCAGGTATTCTAAAGCCTTAGTTGCCCCGATTTCCGAGGTAAAATAGCCCGTTGTTGTTAATTCTTTTATCATAAAGAAGAACGTAGGCTGGCCTTTTTTGCTTTTACGTATGGCGTCAGACTCGAGCATGCACGTGGTCAATGCCTCTTTGCGTTGCGTGGAAGATGCATCCACGAATCCTTTTCCAAAGCGCGTTTGGCAATCAGAATCTAATTTAGTCAAACCTTCTGCAAATGCTTTCTGGTTTGCTTCCGGATAACAATCTTGGACAACGCGCAAGATGAATTTTTCTACACCCGCTGCCTTAGCACCAGGAGTATCAGTCGTAGGAATAATTGTA
>JACCDM010205683.1_pt1 | contig 14924 bp, 10 predicted proteins | sample 7445851 | NCBI WGS metagenome assembly JACCDM01 (sample SAMN15323438, study PRJNA562643) | freshwater metagenome | isolation source: river surface water | place: USA:Blue River Watershed | collected 2017-08-16
AGGCTCGAGGCGGTGGCAGCGCTGCCGCCCGAGGGCGACCACGAGTAGGTGTAGGGGCTTGTGCCGCCGCTCACGGCGATGCTGGCCGATCCCGTGCTGGCGCCAAAGCAGAGCACGTTGACTTGGGAACCCACAGAAGCCGTGGGCGCAGAATTGGAGGTGCCCACCGTAGCAGATGCCGAAGCGGAACAGCCATTGACGTCGGTTACAGTTACCGTGTAGGTGCCTGCTGCGAGCCCGGTGGCTGTGGCTGCAGTCCCTCCCGAGGGTGACCAGCTGTAGGTATAGGGAGCCGTTCCGCCTGTCGGGGTGGCCGTTGCGGTGCCCGTAGAACTGCCCGAAAGCGAGTTTGTCGCGGTGGCCGTTGCTCCAACAGCAGTCGCGGGTTGGGTCAAGGTAGCGCTCGCTGTTGCTGTGCAGCTTCCCGCATCGGTAACGGTAACGGAATATGTTCCCGAAGTAAGCCCAGTTAGATCTTGCGTCGTGGCGCTAAAGCTTGAAGGGCCGCTCCATGCGTAGGTATACGGCCCAAGTCCGCCCGATACGCTGAGGTCGATTGCTCCCGTAGAGGCTCCGCGGCACACGACGTTGGTCGTTGCGGTGCTCGTTGCAATCGTGGACGTAACCGGAGTAATGCTTACAACGTTTGAAAACGCTGAATTCCCATTGGCGTCGTACACGACTCTGCGGTAGTACGTGGTAACGCTGGGAACACTGCTGAGGTCGAGGCTTGAACCTGAAGCCCCTGAAATGGTAACCTTGGCATTTTGACCTGTAGATGGAAACGTGTTCGAGGTAGAGCGTTCCCAAGCGTAGGTGTACGGAGCCGTTCCGCCTGAAGCCAGGACGTTTGCCACGAAGGGCGCGGGATCGGCAGCGGCGCATAAGTTCTGGTTGGTAACCGCCACGCCGCCTTGGGTAGCGTTCAAATTCCCCGGCAGCAACGGGAGGGTAGCTACGCCGGTCGGAATACTTTGCGTGAAATCAAAGGTGCAGTACCCCAAAATGGAACCTGTTTGGGGATCAGAGTATTCCATAGTTAAAAACTGAGCCGCCTGAAGGTTGTAGTTCGATGCGTTGTAAAAACAGTAGTACACATCGCCACTTTGGGTCGGCAGTCCAGCGGGCCCTACTTCAAGGGTCGTGAGCACGGTTACCCCGGTCTGTGTTTCATAAATTCGGGTGATTGCAGGGGGGTAGAGGGTGCCACTAACGTTCCATCGAATGCGAATGTCTCCAGTTTTAGTCGAGGAGGGCGCGGTGGCATAGGGGGTACCGACAAAATTGGCAGCCATCCCGGTTCCGCTCACCCCAGGACAGGTACTTGTTCCGCCGTTGCCGTTGTTTCGGTAGTTGATGGTACCGCAATCCGCGCCAATGTTGACGGATTGACCAGCCGTAGAGGTAGGGAGCGCCACAGTAACGGCAATAGCGGCCACACTGAAGCACCTTAAAAGGTCACGGGTAGATATCATAAACAAGGGCAATCAAGTATAAGGAGGTACAAAGTTCATCTAATATGTACCCCGCCTAGGTGCGATCTACGTTTTAAGGTAGTTTTAACCTTAATTTGTGAAGATATTGTGAAAATTTTGTGAAGCAGGTATGAACAGGAAGTTAGTCTTTTTCCTCACATTCTTGAGCCTGGTCTCCACGCATGTGGTTGGGCAAGTGGCCGATGTGGACCCAAATTCTGATTGGATGAAGCGCCGAAAGATGCGGCCCAAAGAACTATGCGCCCTTTCATTAAATGAAGTCCAGGAGGCTTTGGATAAGGTCTTTAAAGGTTCCACCTACGAGGCCTCGTGCCGCACCCGTTTGGTGTACTTGGAAGATGTGGTGTCCTGTACCCAAGATGAAAAGGTGCGTCAATGGGCTGAAGGGGAAATGCGCGCAAATTGGGGGTGCATGGCGCCCGTTCAGCAGTTTTTCTATGCGACCTACAAAGGGCAGCGCATGTACGATCGGCAAGTTTTTGACTCGGCCCTGTACTATACCAAGTCAGCATCAGACATAGCGTTTGCCGCAGGGGATACCTCGAGATTTTGCATTGCCTTGAGCAACCTCTCGGCCATCTTCACGGAGATTCGATGGTTTCCGGAGGCCCTCTCTGCATCAATCTGGGCGCGGGATCTTTTTCATTCGAGTGGAGACACCAACTCGACCTTTTATGCCTACGCGACCAACAACTTGTTTGCATCCTACATGGATTTGGGGCACGTGGAGCAAGCCAGCGATCTCGTTGAGGCGTACCGGCACAGCATCATGAAGTACGGAAATGAAGAATTGCGGCAGCTCTTCCAAGTAAACATGTTTCGGTTGTACTGCGAAACCGACCCGGAACGTGCCATTGATATGTGGGAACGCAAGGTTCCCGAACTCACGCTCGAGCATGAGGCCATGTTCAACTACTACCTGGCGAGCACCATAGGAACCCAAAACGAGCGGGTGTCGTCCAAACTGTTAACCCGAATTGTACGATTGCTTGCGTCGGATCGCCTGGATCCTTTCGATAAGCTAGACTACCTCATTCCCAGCTTGGCGTACTTTGACGTGCTTCCAAATTCCGCTAAACAGCCACTAATGAATCTGGAGCCCCATGTTGAGGGCTTGCGGCACATGTTTGCGCGCCGCGACTACTACGAAGTCATGGCTAACGCATTTCAGTCTCCAGAATATTGGCAGAAGTACCGGCGAGCGGTGAACCAAACGGACTCCGCGTCTCAGGTCTATGCGATCGTATTTAGCGACTTGCTCCGAACCTTTAATGAAGACCTCGCGGCGGAGTCCGCAGTTGCGCGAAAGGGGAACAAACTTGTTACCGCGGGTACTGCGCTGGTCGTGCTGTCGGGCATACTTCTCGTGGTGCTTGCCGGCGGATTTTGGTACGTTAGCCGCATTCGACGGTCCGCGCTCATTCAGATTCGCTATGCGCAAGCGAGCGAAGAATACCGCGAAGAGCTCAAGCTTAAGTATGAGCTAATTGTGAGTGAAATGGCTTCGCTGCTTAGTGCCAAAGGCAGCAGCGTTCCCAAATCAGAAATTCAAAAAGTCGTGAGCCAGCACGTGAATCAATCCACGCTTGATCGCGACCAAATGCGGCACTGGATGGCAGAGTACGACCTGACCCGCACCGAAGCCGAAGTGCTCGCTCGAATTGTTTTAGGTCAAACCAATGCAGAACTGGTGGCCGACCTCGATCTATCAAAGTCCTACATCCACAACGTGCGGAGCAAACTGCGCCATAAGCTGCCGCTCTTGGAGGGCGAAGACTTGGAGCTGTTTGCCCAGCGGTTAAAGTCGCACGAAGTTTAGCGCCAAAGGCTCACGTGCTCGTGGGATGCGGTAAACGGCCTCCACACTTCAGCCTCCCAGGTGGCCAGCGCCTTGAGCTCGGCCTCGCTTGCAGCTTTGGCGGCTTTCCACGCGTGGAGCATGTTGGGCGAAGGGGCACCGCGCAAACTCCAGTAGTGTCCTGAGAACTGGCCGTACTTCCAATCCCAGGTCTCGGGCTGCTCAAAGTAGCCTTTCACGTCTTCTTTGCCAAACAGGGCCATGCGGCGGTCTTCGATCGACTTGAGCTGGGCCTTGAGGTCGGCGCGGAGCTGCTTGGTGGCAGCCGTGTCGGAATTGGCGGCCACGAGCTTGTCGAGCAGTTCCAGCTTCTTTTTGGCCTCGCGCAGGGTGCTGACGGCGCTGTCGAGGCGGCTCATTAGTCCGTTGACCTCGGCCTCAAACGCGTGCTGCGCCGCCCAGTCGCGCTGCGGCGCGCGCGGATCGTCGTTCACGTTGACGTAGGCGCTGTCGCGGTGCGTTCCGAGTTCGTACACCAACAAATAGCGTCCGGGCTTCACTTCGGGCCCGTACCCGGGGTCGTTGGCGTTCTCCCGCTCGCTGCGGCTCATCGACGGCCGGTTTACGCCGGCGCTGCGCAGGTTCCAGTTCCAGCGCTGAAGCCCGTTTTCGGTCGGAACCTTGGTTTCGATGCGGCGAATGCGGACTCCGCTCGGGTCGTACACGTCGACGCGCAGCCACGTGACTTTTTTGAGTTCCTTGTCGGCCGTGTCGCGCTGCAGGTAGTAGCTCAGGCGCGCTCCGCCCGAGCGGTTTTCTCCCTGAAACATCGCGTGGCCTTGAAAGCGAATGCCGTCAGACTCCGCATAAATCCAGTGGTAGGCGTCGGGCGCGTCGTAGGCGGTGAGCACGCGTCCCTTGGCCGAAGCAGCTTCGCGCAGGGGGCGCAGGTCGTCCAGAATCCACGCCGCGCGGCCGAAGGTTCCGAGCACAAGGTCGCCCTCGCGCTCTTGAATCGCGAGGTCCTGAACCGGCATTACCGGCAGGCCGGTCCAGCGCTGCCAGGCCTTGCCGCCGTTGGCGCTCACGAAGAGCCCCGTTTCGGTTCCGAGGTAGACCAGCGAGGGCTGAACGGGGTCCTGAAGCACGCTGAGGCAGTGGCCCATCCCCTTGGGCGGAATCGCCGGAATAAGGTTGGTCCAGGTTTTTCCAAAGTCCTTGGTATGATACAGGTAGGGATTGAAGTCTCCTTGGCGGTAGTTGTTGGCGACCACCCAAGCCTCGCCCGCATTCACGCTGCTGGCGCGCACCTGCGGCACCCAGGCACCCTCGGGCAGGCCCTTGATCGTGCAGCGGGTCCAGGTGCTGCCGCCGTCGCGGGTCACCGACACCGTTCCGTCGTCGCTGCCCGTCCAAATCAGGCCTTTTTGCAGGGCCGACGGAGCGATGGCCAGCAAGCACGTGTGCATTTCGGCGCCGGTCACGTCAAAGGTGAGTCCGCCCGACTCGAGGTACTTCTGCTTCTCCGGGTTGTTGGTCGTGAGGTCGGGAGAAATGACGGCCCACGAGGCGCCGCGGTCCGTGGAGTAGTGCACGTGCTGCGAACCGTAGTACAGCGCATCGGGGTTGAAGGGGTCGGCCGCAATCGGACTGTTCCAGTGCCAGCGCAGGGATTTTCCGTCGGGGTGCACCGGCTTGATAAACGTCTTTAAACCGTTTGAAACGTTTACCCGAGCCAAGTAGCCCTCCTGGGCCATGGCATACACGGTCGACGGGTCGGTGGCGTGCGGGAGCACGTCAAAACCGTCGCCGAAGTAGAGCTCGGTCCAGTCGCTGTTGCCGATTCCGCCCTTGAGGTAGTAGGCCGGACCCTTCCAGGACCCGTTGTCCTGCATTCCGCCGTACACGTTGTAGGGGAGCTGGTTGTCGACGCTAATGTGGTAAAACTGCGCCAACGGCAAGTTTTCAACAAAACGCCAGGTTTCGCCGCCGTCGCGGCTGATGTTGAGTCCGCCGTCGTTGCCCTCGATCAGGTAGCCGGGCGTCTTGGGCGAAAGCCAAAAGGCGTGGTGGTCGGGGTGAATGTCGCTGTAGCGGGCGATCGTCTTCCAGCTGCGGCCGCCGTCTTCGGACTTGGTCACCAGCGTCCAAAGCGAATAAATCGTGTTTTCGCGGAACGGGTCCACATAAAGTTCGCTGTAGTAGAACGGACGGTTGCCGATGTCTTCGGCGTCGCTGATGCGGGTCCAATTCACGCCGCCGTCGGCGCTGCGGTAGAGGGCGTTTTTGTCTTTGTTTTCCACCAGGGCATACACCACGTTGGGGTGGCTGGGGGCTACCGCCAGCCCCATGCGTCCGAGGTCGCCTTCGGGCAGTCCATCTTTTGACGTGCGCTGGGTCCAGGTTTCGCCGCCGTCGTGGCTGACAAACAGGCCCGATCCGGGGCCGCCGCTCTTGAAGAACCAGGGCCAGCGGCGGTATTCCCACATGGCGGCAAAGAGCTTGTTGGGGTTGACCGGGTCGATCACGAGGTCGGCTGCGCCCGTGCGGTTGTTGCGGTACAGCACCTTGCGCCAGGTTTTGCCTCCGTCGCTCGTCTTGTAGACGCCGCGGTCTTCGGTGTCGCCGTAGGCCAGGCCGATGGCGGCCACCCATACCGTGTTGGGGTCGCGCGGATGCACCACGATGCGGTGAATTCCCTTGGTGGCGGTGAGTCCCATGGCTTGCCAGGTCTTTCCGCCGTCAAGGCTGCGAAACAGCCCGCCGCCGATGGTTTGGGAGTTGCGCGGATTTCCTTCGCCCGTGCCCACCCAAATCACGTCGGGGTTGCTGGGGTCGACGCGCACGGCGCCGATCGAGGGGTTGGGCTGCTCGTCCCAGATCGGAGCCCAAGATTGCCCGGCGTTTTGGCTTTTCCAGAGTCCGCCCGAGGCTGAGCCCGCATAAATCACGCGTTCGTCGCGCGGATCCACGTCGATCGCGGTCACCCGTCCGCTCATGCCGGCAGGGCCAATGCTGCGAAACTTGAGGTTTTTGAGAAGGTCTTCAGGCAGGGTCTGGGCCGCGAGCTGCACGGCCGCGAGGAGTCCGAGGGCAAAAAGGCGAATGTTCATTGAAGCAAGGTACGCAGTACACTCATTTTAAGTGGTTAACTTGGGGGCATGAATCGGCAGTTTCCCCTCGGAAAATTTCAGTACCTCGCGCAGGACCTCGACCTAGCGCCCTATGTGGCCCGCATAGCCTCGCTGCCGAAGCGGCTTGCCGACGCGTGGTCCGCGTGCCCGCCTGAGCTTCGCGACGCCCCCTACCGCGACGGAGGATGGACGCGCCGCACCGTTGTGCACCACGTGGCCGACAGCCACCTGAACATGTACGTGCGCATTAAGCTGGCCTTAACCGAAGACGAGCCGACGGTAAAACCCTACGACGAAAACGCCTGGGCCACCTTGCCCGACGGACCGGTGGAGCTCTCGCTTCAGCTCCTCGAGGCGGTGCACGGCCGCCTGATTCCGCTCCTTCACCACCTGAATGCGGCAGATTTCGACCGCCGCTACGACCACCCTGAGTTGCTCCGCACGGTTCCGATTCGCGAAGTACTGCAGATGTATGCCTGGCACGGCGACCACCATTTAGCGCACATTCAACTCCCTGCATTATGAAAAACACCCTGATTTTTGCCTTTGTGGCCGGAACGGTCCTCTTTATGTGGCAGTTCCTTTCGTTTGCCGCCGTCAACCTTCACGAGGCGGACCAGCGCTACCATCCGATGCAAGACAGCATCCTCGCCGACTTGGCCGCCTACGGCCTGGACGACGCCGGCTACATGCTCGGCCAGCCCGGCCCCGACGCCACGCCCGAGCAGCGCGAGGCCTACATGGGCACCCGTGAGGGCAAGCCCTGGGCCCACGTGGTGTGGCATCCCGCTCAAGACACCGACATGCTCAAGCCGCTCCTGCGCGGATTCAGCAGCAACGTCGCCATCGCCGGCCTCCTCTTTTGGCTGCTGGGCCAGCTGCGCAGCGTGAACGCGGGGCGCGGAGCCCTGGTCACCCTGGTGCTCGCCTACATCGGCTACACCTACTTTATCTACAGCGACCACGTTTGGTACGACATTCCCGACCACGTCGTGCACTTGATTGATACCGTCGTTCCCTGGTCCCTCATCGGGGCGTTGGGCGGATGGATGCACGCCCGCAAGCGTGCGTAGCGTCGCCTTTTTTGGTTTCTGGTTTCTGGTTTCTGGCTTAGCGGCGCAGGACTGGAACGCCAAGCCCGTGGCGGCGGACCCCCGGGGCCAGCTCTATCCCTTGCCTGCGCGGCCGGACTACGCTCGGATCGACGCCTGGGCGGCCCATCCTGAGGTGGTCGACGGGAGCGATCGGCGCATCGCCGCCGCCGACCGGGTGGCGGGAACCTACGCGGGCGCCGGAATTCCCACCTTTTTTGTCTACCCCACCCACTACGAGGTGGGCCCGAAGTGGAACGCTGACATCTACGACGCCACCTACCGCCAGCAGGTTGATGAGGGTACGCTGGCCAACCAGGCCGCGGTCTTCAACGGAATCGGCCACGTTTGGGCTCCGCACTACCGCCAAATGAAGCTCGACGGCTACTACACCCACGATTCGGCGCAGCTCGCCTTGGCTTATGTGGCTTTTGACTCAGCCTACCACGACGTGCGCCGCGCGTTTTTGCGCTTCATCGAGCTGCAGCCCGCCAGCCAAACGTTTGTACTCGCTTCGCACAGCCAGGGCACGGACCACGCCAAGCGCCTGCTCCAAGAAGTGATTTTGCCCAACCCCGAGCTGCGCGAGCGCCTGAAGCTCGCCTACCTCGTGGGCAACGTGGTCGAACTCAAGGAGCTCGACGGACTGCCGCTCTGCTCGCAGCCCGACCAGATCCATTGCTACCTCAACTGGCGCACCTACGGCCAAGATTTTTATCCCGAAAAATTTGGCGACCGCTACGCGGTGCTCAACCCCATCACCTGGCGTACCGACGGCGTAGCCTCGCGCCGCCGCGACCACCTGGGGGCCCTGCTGCCCAGCGGACGCCGGGGTTTTGCCGGCTCGTTCGTCGTGCGGACCGACCAAGGAACCCTGCGCGTGGAGCGCCTCCGTCCGCTCCTCAAAGTATTTTACAACTGGAAGAACTACCACATCGCCGACTACAACCTCGTGTGGTTCAACGTGCGCCAAAACCTGCACGAACGGCTGAGCACGGGCAAGCCCGCGGCCGCGCCGAGTCCCAGCGCCAAGGGCTTCGTGCCCACGGCGACGGAGTAGGCGTTAGTTGGAGAGGAACTTGAGGTTTTCGCGGTAGGCCCGCTCGACGTCGACGCGCTTGGCCTCGACGATCTCAAAAAACGTGAACGCAAAAAGCCACGAGGTCCACATGTCGGGGTTCTCGTCAAAGGCTCCGTCGGCCGCGTTGCGCTCCCAAAAAAGGTGAAGGGTCTTCACGGCACGGAACCCGCGTTCCCACTGCGGCATCGACCAGCCCGGAAGGGCCCGAAGGTCGCCCAGCGTGCGAAGGCTGCGCAAGATTGGGGTGCTCGGCGTGAGCGTGCGTGCGGCCCACAAGTCGTTGACCAGCAAATCCAAGTAGGGAAGGGCTAGCTGCAAAAGCGCCTCCTCGCTGAAGAACGAGGGGTCCTTCCACGAAATGGATTCGGTATCGAGCAGGCGTTCGAGCATACGGAAAGTTAACACCCGTCCCCCGATTTTGGTTCACAGCGTGTATTTTTGCAGTCCGCAAGGGCAATTAGCTCAGTTGGTTTAGAGCATCGCCTTGACAGGGCGGGGGTCACAGGTTCGAATCCTGTATTGCCCACCGAGAAACCCGGCGCCGATTGGTGCCGGGTTTTTTTTAGGGGCTGAATGCAAAGCGTGCTTGGGCATACCCTCTCGGATTTTACCTCCAAGGTTCTTTTAAGCCTCAGGGGCCGCCACCCGTTGGACGGGTATACTCAGCTCAAACGCCTCGTCTCCCCCTAATTCCAAACAAACCCAAACTCCGTTAAGCTCCACACGCTCTTCGGACCAGGTCAATCCCCAATGTTCCCAATGAGGTCTGCCGATGGGCCTACGTCCGGCAACCCTCACGGTAGTTTCGTCAAAAATTCGGTTCGTGCCGTCGCTGTAATGCAGTACGCAACGGGTTGAATCCAATAACTCAACGGAAGTCAATAGGGGATAGGCCTCAACGCGTTCCATACAGGCTACTAAAGGTATTGAATTTTTCAATCCACGTTTTTTGGTGCGCACGGGCACATTGCAGAATAACCCTGCGGACTTTGGGTGGAGGCTCATTAAATAAAAATTTGACGTGGTTTAGCTCAAGTACGTACTCATTCCCTGCACAAAAGACGTGAATATGGGGCGGAGGGTGGTCCCGCGTGTACATCACGAAGTCAATTCCAGAAATGCGGAGTAATTGAGGCATTCCTCAAAACTCCGCTAAGGAAATGCAGTTAATCGTCCCCTAAGCGTTTGAATGCGAATGCCTTGGGGTCGCTACAGCCGTCCGCAAACGCATGCGTACCTTTAACCCGCTACCGCGCCATGAGAATCCTTTACCGCCTCCCGCTGCTTTTGCTGATCATGTTCAGCATCGTGTTCGGACTCGTGCTGCTCAAGGCCCTCGGCGCGTCCATCGCGCTGCGGCACGGCTACCTGGCGGTGGGTAAAAAACTGTGGCTGACCATGATGGGCATTCAGATACGGGTCCGCGAAGGGGTTCCGCCGCGCGAAGCCGGAATCCTCATGGCCAACCACCGCAGCTACGTCGACGTGATGTTTTTTCGGTCCGCCACGCCCCAGATTTACCTGAGCAAATCCGAGGTAAAGAGTTGGCCCCTAATCGGTTGGGGAGCTAAAGCTCTCGACGTGGTGTTCGTTGACCGAAGCAGCAAAGAATCGCGCAGTGCGTCACGGGCGGAACTCGCCGAGCGCGTGCGAAACGGCCTGAGCCCCGTGGTTTTTCCGGAGGGCACTACCGTCGACCGCGGCCTCCTCGAGTTCAACCCCGGAATGTTCTACACCGCCGCTGAACTCGGCGTGCCGGTGATTCCGTTTGTCATGGAGTATTCCGATCCCAAAATGGCCTGGGTCGACGACGACACGTTTGTGACGCACCTGCTTAAAATGCTTACCCGTCCGCCCTGGCACGTCGACCTCTACATTGGTGAACCGGTGCGGAACCCCGACGGCGCTCAGCTAGCCGAGCAAATCCGCGCCTGGATGCTTGAACGGGTCAAAAAATAGCGCGACCTTTGCCCCGCACCCACCGTTCGGATTTTTCCGGATTTACTTTTTTCGACCCATCATGCACAAGGGAATAGCCCTACTCGCCGCCGCCCTGCTCGCCGCCTGCTCGCGCGACCTCCTCACGACCGACGACCTCGACGTGACCCTGCGCCCCGGAATCACCGTGCCCATCGGCCAGATCGACCTCACCCTGAGCGACGTTTTTAACCCCGACTCGGGACTGGTCACCGTCGACCCCGACCAAACCTACCGACTGGTGTACCGCCAAACCAACCTTCTGCAGGTCGGCGTCGCGGAATTCCTCGACCTCCCCGCTCAGCCCACCGTAACCGAAACCTTTAAGACCGGCTACATCGAACTCCCCGACGTCAACGCCGCCGCCGCCGTTCGCTTTGGCAAACTCGCGCGCAGCATCACCAACCCAGCCAACTTCGGCACTACCATGGCCGCCGCCCAGGGCGGAACCGCGCCCATCCCCGCGCTACCCACCCAAAACCCGGGCAACCTGGCCACCACTACCATCACCAGCTTTACCACCGCCAGCTTCCACAGCGGAACCATGACCCTCAAAGCCGTCAACCACTACCCCGTGGCCGTCAGCGCTACGGTCGTGCTCGCCAACCAGGCCGGACAACCGCTGCTCACCTACAACCTCGGCAGCATCCCCGCCGGAGACTCCGTGAGCGTTCCGGCCTCGCTCGCCGGCAAGACCATTCCGAGCCAGCTCAAATTCAACCTGACCAACTTCAGCAGCCCGGGCAAAGGAACCCCCGGTGTCCCCAGCACCTACGCGGCCATCGACACCAACGCCAACCTTAACCTCAGCCTTAAAGGCGACAACCTCTTCATCTACAGCGCCACGGCCCAAACCGCAACCCAGACCTTGGTCGACGACACCCTCGACCTCGCGTTTAGCGCTCCGGCCGGCGTGCGCCTGACCGAACTCGGTCTGAACCAAGGCCAACTCAACTACAGCATCACCTCGGCGGTTCCTGAGCCCCTGAGCATCCTCCTGCAGTTCCCCAGCGGAACCGTCAACGGCCAGCTCATCCAGCAAACCATCAACCTGACCCCGGCCACCCCGGCCACGGGCAGCATCTCGTTCCAGGGCGCCCAGCTCTTCTTGGGCTCCAACCCGGCGCACCCCTACAACGAGCTGCCGATTCGCTACGCAGCCACCCTCAACTCGACCGGCCAGCAGGTCACGCTTGACTCGGCCAGCGGCGTCAGCATGAACTTCAGCTTTGCCAACGTCGAATTTGGCCACGCCCTCGGATTCTTTGGCCAGCAAAACGTGGCCATCCCCGCCGACACCCTGTCGCTGGACCTCGACTTTGTCAACCGCTTGGGCGGAAGCGTCGTCTTCGCCGACCCCAAAGTGCAGCTGGCCGTCACCAACAGCTTGGGCCTGCCCATCACCCTGAACCTCAACGTGGCCAGCCACGACGCGCAGGGCGGAGTGCATCCGCTGGGAATTCCGCCCACCCTGCTGCCGTACCCCCAGACCGCCACCCAGTTTGGCCAGACCGTGCAAGACACCCTGACCTTCGACAAAAACAACACCGGCATCGTCGACTTCTTGACCCTGCCCAAGCAGCAGTTCACCTACGGCGGCCAGGTGCAAATCAACGCTGACACGGTCGCAACGGGCGTCGAGAACTTCGTCACGGGCACCAGCGCCATCGCGGCCGACGTGCTCATGGAACTTCCGTTCTACTTCAGCGCCCAGGGCCTCGGACTCACCGACAGCATCGACCTCGGAACCTCCCTTAGCGCCCTCGACACCGTGGTGCAGGAGCTCGCCCTGCGCGTCGAAACCACCACCACCTTGCCGCTCGACGCCACCGTAGTCCTCACGCTCTTTGACGACGCCGGCCAGGTTGTGTACACGGGCCAGCTCGACCTGCTTTCTTCGGGCGTGCTCGACGCCGCCACGGGCTTGGTCTCCGCGCCCACCACCCACACCTCGGTGCTGGGCGTTACGGCCGCCGACGTGCCCGCCTTCGCGCGCGGACGCTGGATGCAGCTCACCGCTGAGCTGGGCACCGGCACTGCCCCCGGGTCATCGACCCACCCCGTCAAGCTCTTGAGCGACGCCCAGCTTCAGGTGCGCCTCGCCGTTTCGTTGGACGTAAACCTTGAACTGTAATGCGCTCCTTGCTTCTCGCTGCTGGTTTCGTGTGCGCACTGGGTGCGCAGGCCCAAGACCTTTTGTATGCCCAACGCGGCAACCCTACGGCGCTGCTCGTGAACCCCGCCGCCGACGTCGACGCTCGGGTATGGCTGTCGTTCCCCACCCTCAACGCCACCGTCCAGACCAGCTTTGCGGCCGGTGATGTGCTCGGGGGCGACTTGGGCACCTTGTGGCGCCAGTTTCCGAGCAAAGCCGCGGGGGTGCTGACCTACCAAGACCTCGGGCTCTTCAGCGCGGGATTCAAAACCAAAAAGTCAACCTACTGGCTCGGCAGCAGCCTCAACCTCGACGGCGCGACCCTGATCGACCGCGACCTCGTGGGCTTCGTGCTTTGGGGCATGAAGGACGCCAACGGCAACGTCGACCTCAACTACCACGGCAACTTTAACCAAACCTCAGCGGTCGTCAGCGCCCGCAGCAACCTGCACTTCGGATGGCAGCGTGAGTTTGGAAAAAAACTGCGCTTGGGCGCCACCCTTAACGCCACCCAGCTTTTGGGCCACATCGAGCTGAAGTTCGACTCCTTGGGCTTGCGCAGCACCGACCTTGGCAACGGATTCAACGAGCTCCTGCTCTACAGCCAGGGCGCCGCCGCGGCCTACACCAGCGGCGGTTTTGAAATCGACCTGTTCAACGGAACCTTGGCCTTCGACTCCAAAGAGTTCTTCGGCAACAGCATTTGGACCCTTGACCTGGGCGCCAGCTACGACGCGAGCCCCCGTTGGCGCTTCGCCGGCAGCGTTCAGGGCCTCGGACTCGGAACCACCCTCTTTGCCGACACCGCCGCCCAATTCAACGGACGCATTCCGTTCGCCGGCTTTTCGTTCAACTCCGCCACCGACACGGCGCTCGACCCTACGTCATACTTTGACACGCTACGTGTTCAAATACAGCAACTTGGTCAAACCTCATCGGGTGGTTCGCAAAGCTTTTCGCCCCTGCAGCGCGCCGACCTTGCGGCCTACTGGCGCAGCCCCAAAAAGCACCACCAGCTCGGCCTGCACTACCTGGTCCGCAGCCGGCCCGCCCTGAGCTACCACGCCCTCGCGGCCGAGTACCACGGGTTTTATGGCCGCCGCTGGCAGCTCAGCACCAGCTACACCCAGCCCCTGGGCGGAACCGTCGCCATGCGCCCCAGCCTGAGCGTGCAAACCACCGTGCGCCTCGCCGCCGGCCTGGCCCTGAACCTCGGAACGAGCTCGGCCAACATGCTTCCGCAGCCTGTCACGACCGCCAACGGCGACCTCAGCGTCGGACTCCCCGCCAACTTGGACCGCCTCAACCTCAACGTGGGCCTGCACTGGATGCTTTACGAGAAGTCGTACCGCGACCAGGCCAAAGCGCGACGGGCGGCGAAGAAGGCGAAGAGGGCGGCCAGCAAATCCGCTGGCGACGCGACCGCGCCGGCCCCCGAGGCTTCTGAAAAGCCGGCTAAAACGCGCCGCAAAAAATCCGTTGAACTCAAGTAAGATTGGGCAGGTATCGCACGTTTTTGGTCAATGAATAATTGCCGCGAAATGGCCTTTAAATCTGCTCCCTCCATCGCGTACATTTGCGACTTCGCATGAATGCCTATCCGAATAGTGCGCCAAAGCGCCTTCTAGATATTGTTATTAGCCTCATCGCGCTGCCCTTTGCAGTGGTTGCGATCGTTTTGGGCGCTTTGGCCATCTTCGTTACGACGGGCTCGAGCATCTTCTACACCCAAAAGCGGGTGGGCAAGAACGGCAAAGAATTTACCCTCTACAAACTGCGCACCCTGCGTTCTTCGGCCAACGACGACTTGAGCGGAATGCGCCCCAACGACCCCGACATCTTGTGGGTGGGTTCCTTTTTGCGCATTTGGCGCGTCGACGAACTTCCCCAGATTTGGAACATCCTCAAGGGCGAAATGAGTTGGGTGGGTCCGCGCCCCGAGCGCCCGCACATCGTGGAGCGCTGCATGGCTGAAATCCCCAACTACGCGCGCCGCCACGACGTGATGCCGGGCATCACGGGCTGGGCACAAATTCACCACCCCGATGCTACGCCCAACGACAACGCCAAGAAGTTGGACTACGATCTTGAGTACATCCAGATGGCTGGATTGAAAAAAGACGTGCTCATCCTATGGAAAACCCTCGTCGCGATCGGCTAACGCGGCGCTACGTCGGGCTGTTTTCGGTGTA
>JACCDM011505578.1_pt1 | contig 14918 bp, 24 predicted proteins | sample 7445851 | NCBI WGS metagenome assembly JACCDM01 (sample SAMN15323438, study PRJNA562643) | freshwater metagenome | isolation source: river surface water | place: USA:Blue River Watershed | collected 2017-08-16
GGTCTTCCATTATAACGAAATGGTTTTGTCTTACCCTCGGCAAATGCTAACACACCAAAAATTTGTGCCTCACCTCTTACTGGTTCAGGTGCACCTTCATCTAATGGAGCCGGTGTACTACTTGTTGCACCTTTTGTATCATAAGGTACTATCTTGTCATTAGCAGTTTTAATCGGTCTACTTGGATTTGCTTTATTATATTGTAACATGAATTGGTACGGTGACATCTTTCCCGCATTTTTTAATGCCAATATTTTTGCATTAAACGCGTTTAATTCTACTGCCTCATCACCTTCTGGTTCCGGCTCAGGCTTATAAACCTCTGGTTCGTTACTTATTTGTGGTGGCGCAAATTTACTTGTTGTTGGTTTAGGGATTTCCTTCACCTGCTCATCCAATGGTTTTTTATAACCATAAGATTGGTGCATCTCCATGATTTGTTTTCTTTCTTCTTCTGTTACGTTAAAATTTTTATACATGATTTTTTTTTAATATAAATACTCTTAATTTTTTCTTGTTGATTGGAATGTGTTATAATCACCATAATCCTTGACAGTACCCCCATCAATTGGAGTGTTTGCCATGGTCTGACCATTAATCTTAATCACATTGAATAATATATTGGCAACCTTATCAATAGTCTGTGTTAAATAACCCTCAGGACTATTTCCCATAATGGTATTATTGGTTAACTTTGATTTCAATAAAGTTTGAATTGTGGATATACTCGGACCATTTACTTTAATTATATTAGGGTCATTGAATTTTATCTCCATTGAAAATCTACCGGTATTTGCATCAATAGGTGTCCAAGCGACAACCATCGTAACCAATTTATCAAAGTCATAAGTTAATTTATTTTCGTTCTCTACGGTATATCCGTAAGAAGATTCTAAATGAGCACTTAGGTTATCCCAATTACGACGGGTTGCCGGACTAATTACACGTTTAACCGTTTGTTCGTTTATACCCATCACCTCTTTTATTCTGTGTATATTCTCTTGTAAATTCATAATATATAAATACCCATAATAAATAAAAAAGACCCATAAAATACGTCCCGGTTCCGGCGTACGAGATTATTATGAATTACTAACCAACCACTTCTGATATAAAAACTTCGACCCCATAGAATAAATGTCTTTTAAATAATCAACATATTCCTCTGGCCAATCACATCTTTTAATACGATAATTCTCAGGGTCCATATATTTGTCCCATCTTTTCAACATGTTATTTTTTACCTCAGAATTCTCATCACTGGCGGGACTATTTTTAAATGTATTATATTCCTTTCTATTTTTTTCAATATATTCCTTTAAATCTTCAACACACTTATCATAACCCACTCTACCAAAATGTCTGCTTATTACAGTATTACTTTCACCTTCAGACCGATAAATTAACATGTACTTATAATACTCACCCTTAATAAATGGGTCTCTAACCGGTCGAGAAGTGATATCATCCAATTCAAAGAATACCGGCAAATAATCATCACAAGAATCATAATATTCAGGCGCAGCACCAATTATATTTTGTGGCAACGCATATTTCTCATTTATCTTCTTTAATTCCTTTTTCCCCAAATCATTTAACTGATAATATTTAACATCTTTCTCATCAAGTTTTTCCACCCTAAAAATATTTTCAAGACCACGTAAGAATGGGTATTTCTTCACAATGTTGTCAAAATATACATAATATTTTTCTCCCAAATTATTTGCATCAGCAACACTATAGAACTTCTTAACAGACCTATACTTCTCATCCGTATTTATACGACCACCATCTTCAAAAGTTAAAAAGTTAATGGCATCCTTACCATCCAACGGCCTTTCACTCGCATCATGAACAATGATTACCAATAAATGTTCAGGACTCTCAAATAACTTATTTAATAGTAATAACATCGGTTTATCATTTGATGTCCGTTTGTTTGAAAAATTTCGATTAAATATAAAATATGGTGTACCTTTTTCTTTTATAATATGACGACCATATGACGCCGTATCAGTATATGAAGAAATACAGAAACTATATCCCTCCCCATATTTAATACACTTTGAACGATTGTCAGCACGATATATAATCATGTTGTCATTGTTATAAACAACATCCATATCAGTGTCACCCTTATATGATTTTGGTTTTGATTCCCCAAAATAATTCATTAAGGTTAACCTTAATTGATTGAATGAATATTTAAAGATGTCTTTCTCCTGTATACCTGAATCACTCTTCACCCTATCAAACCTCTTAATAAAAGCCCTAATCACCGATTCATCCTCATCCGGTTCCTGCTGTTTGAATTTACTAACAAGTTGTTCAACCACCTTCTCAGAGTACTCCTCTGTCAATATTTTCCTAATCTGTGATTCCGTAAGTATTATATCCATAATATATAAATATCTACCGTTGTTTATCGTACCACTTTTTTAATGAACTTATATAACTATCTGTCATATGGTCCTTAATGTTCTTGCCGGCAAACATGGATTTAATATAATCCCAAATACGGTCCAAATTAATCACAAACTTCTTAATATTCCCATCACGGTCAATACGTAACATATAATTTACATGATGATAACCAATAAATGGTGAATGTGTCACCACATCATTATTATTAACAATCCTATACGTCTTAATGTTACGACTATCATAATTGTTCTTAAAAGTCTTATTACCAACCCTCGGACTCCCAATGGTACAACATTCAATAGGAGTATCATATACATGTGAAAGATTATAAGCACACAATGTGGCAACAGCCGCTCCAAGACTATGTCCACATACAACAATCTTATTATACCCACTTATCTTGGTAATGTCCTTCAGTATAGTGTTCTTAACGGCATCCCAAGAAGACTTAAACCCAATATGAACCTTTTCACCCTCATTGATAAAAGGTACTTTGTCAATTGAAACATCGTTCTGTGCATCCTTCTTGGATGAGGTCCCCCTGAAAACCACATAGAGTGATTTACCTTTCATGGCAACAAATCCCTGTGTATCCGATTTCTTATCGTCAACCCACTTAACATTGGTTAACCCAAAGGAGTTGAAGTCAATGTCTTTTTGGTCTTTATATACAACATCACATAATTGGACGTTATACATTATATCGTCTTTTGTCATGAAGATTAAGGTCTTGGTGGATATATTCCGTTTACACAGATAATGTATTTCATATTTTCATCGGGAGGTGTCAATTTTGGTAAAGCAAAATTGTTGGAACGTATATCTCCACCATATTCATTCCCTAATATAGAATATAATGCTTCATGTCCCGGTATAGGTATTAATTGTCCATTACATTCCATAAAATCTTGAGGTACAAAGTATTTTCCCGCAAATAATTTAATAACTCCTATCATTTCTTCCATAGTATATCGTTTTCTATATAAATACTTCATGAAACGACTGACCACCGGAAGTGTCACCAAACTTAATTCTCAATGATGAATTCAGTTATGTCCTTTTCAACAACATCTATATCATCAGGACTATCATCGTCCCATATAATATCCACAGAAGGTTCAGAGTCCTCTTCCATTGTGTGTTCAACAGAGAAAGGATATATAACACCATTGTCATCCGTGTAATAACCGGCACTATGTACAACGGTTATGTACTTAAACTTATCAATAATAATTTCTCCCATAATATTTTTTTTACGTAAGATAGATAATACATTATAGATGTCCAAATTTTTGGAAAAATTTTCCGGAATTTTTTTTTCAGTTTTTTGGATGTTTTCCAATTTTCCGGATTTTTTCCGGAAAAATTTCTGTTACGGCATTGACCCCCCTTTTAGACCCCCCAAAAAACCCTTATATAAGGGGGGATACGGGAGGGGGGACCCCCCATACCCCATAGGGGGGAGGTGTAGAGGAGGGTAGGTGTTACCTTACAGTAAGTGGAAAGGTTACCGAGAATATCGGAACCCCAAAACAAAATCCCCCGACCTATCAGACCGAGGGATTCTACAATATTATCCATAAACAAAAAACCTATAACAAAGAACGGAAATTTTCACCATATAAACAAGTAATGTTGATATTTTTTTACAACTTTTTTTGATGACGAATTTTTACAGGAAGTTAGAGAAACCTTACCGAGAAATTCTAACGAACATACGAGATGAAAAATCTGTGGATCATCAAAACAACTTTACCGAGAAAATTTGACGAAGAATTCAAAAAAAAAATTACAGGAAGTTGGAAAAACCTTACCGAGAAAATTTGTGGAAGATTTGAAAAAAAAATTCACCGATCATCGGAACAACTTTACCGAGAAAAATCTGATGGTTAAGAGTGATGACACTTACGACTCGGTACCAAAAATTCTCGGTAAACTTATCGAAGGGACGACCGTTAAATAATTTTACTATGGATGGGTTGAAAATTCTCGGTAATCTTTTCCAATTCTTGGATCTACGACGGGTTCAAAATTTCTTTAAAAAAATATCATCAAAGTATTGTAATATTGATGAATTCTTTGTAAATTGAATTGTAATTCAAATGTGAGTTACTCGGAACGGAATAGTCCTTACCGATACCTTAATGTTTTAATGATATGAACACTTACACAAAGGAGTTTATCAAGGAGAAATTGTCTACGGACATTCGTTGGATTGAAAGAGGGGTTGTGGTTTTGTTTAATCGTCAAACGGAAGATGAAAAAGAATCATCTTCAACCATATCCCAAAATGGTATGGGTTTTACGGGTAGTGATAGTCATTATCTTACCTACGTTTCAAACTACCTATTAAGTGGTAGACACTTGTCGGGTAAACATCTTGAAAAAGTCAAGAGAGTTCTCCCGAAGTATTGGAGACAAATTCAAGAGGAAATCTTGAACAAACAAGGGGTTACAAACTAACCCCTTTTTTTCTGTCCCGTCAGGGAAACTTTACCGAGAAAAACTGATGAGGAATTCAAAAAAAATTTTCACGGATCATCGAGAAAACTTTACCGAGAAAATCGTAATACAAATTCTCGGTAAACTTACCAAACGGATCCGGATCCTCCTTGTGTAGAACCATTCTAAATTTCTTCAAGGTGTTGTAAAATAGTATTACATTTATTATATTTGTTTAATGTTTCACCTAAACAATTAATGTTATGATTATGTTAATCCAACAATTTGACAGAGAAAGAAACGGAAGTCTTTACGACAGAGGTAGTAGTGATAGTTACTATCGTAGACCGAGAGACCCACATTGGTATCCCGAAGGTACTTACCACGGAACGAAAATTACCGATTTAACCCAAGAAGAAATTGATGAATACAATAAGGGGTATGATGAAAACAATGACTTTAAGGATTGGGGATAATATAATTGTGTTTTGAGTTCATAATAAAAGGGTAGGACATTGTCCTACCTTTTTTTTGTCCACAAGAATTCTGTTATGTTGTGGTTCGTCAAAACCTTACCGAGAAATTCTTACAGGAAGATGATAAAATTTTTTACAGGAAGTTGGAAAAACATTACCGAGAAAATTCGGTACCAGAAACTGAAGAAAATTATAACTGGTCCCTGGAAAACCTTACCGAGAAAACCGTATTACAAATTCTCGGTAAACATCGGTCCCGATCGCCAACAAAAAAAATCTGAATCCTCGTATGACAAATTCTCGGTAATCTTATCATTAAAAAACCGTCGACCCTTTTTTTAAAAAAACATGCAAAAAAATTTGTTATATTAAATTAAACCGGTTATATTTGTTCATTGTTTCACTTAAATCATTTTGTTATGTTTCCTGAAAAAATCGTTAAGGGTTTGTACATTGACCCGGTAACCAAAACCACGAGTGTGGTAGAGTACAATGGTAATCACCCACATTGTGTGGAGAATCAATTAAAAACTTACAACATTGAATATCGTTTCATTGAGAACTCTAAAGATGATGAAACCGGTGTCACCAACAAAATCTGCCTATTTTTCGAATCAAACCAAGATGACTTAATCTTCAACAAACCATTCTCTGTTGATGATAGAGTATTCTTCGGGGCCGGATTCATCGTTAAACTTGGTGAGTATGAAAATGATAGAGATTTCAACACCGAGTCTTTGACTAAGGATGAGATTATGGAGATTTCGAGTATCATTGGGTTCAACATCAAAGTCAATTACAAAGAAAGGGTTGTGTATGAAGTTGAAAGTTTCGAGGAGATTGATGAAGTTGAGGAATTAGTTGTATGACAAGTTTACCGAGAAAACTCTCGGTATTACAATAAATTCTCGGTAAAGTTTTGGTGGATGTAACCTTACATCCGTATGACAAAATTCTCGGTAATGTTTACAGAAGGACGGGTGGATCATCGGATCATCTTATTTAGAATCATTCTAAATTTTATAAGGGTATTGTTTTTATAAAATGTTATTTGTAAATTCGTTCATTGTTTCACCCAAACCCCAATGTTATGAAGAAGTTAAATTTTGATGAGTGTCGTGTAATCGTTCATTCCCAATTAGTTCAAAATGGTAAACCGAAAGGTAATTTCCGTTTTATGTTCGTGATTGAAGAATCATGGATTTTTTACAGAAAGGAAGATGTGTTCGAGGTTTTAGATAAGGTACTGAAAGAGATGAGTAACGAGTACGAATCCTTTGAGTATGTAGACCACGAGGTTTTGTTCCAAGACCCAATCGACATTACCGATAGAGTAGTCCCCCAAGTAGAGAAGTTAGAAGAGGTCGTTTAGACCTCTTTTTTTTTGTCCCCGTATATGAAAATGTTACCGAGAAAATCAGTACCGAAGACTGAAGAAAATTTCAGGGTTCAGTTCAAAAACTTTACCGAGAAAATTTTGGAGGAAGTTGAAAAAATTTTTACAGGAAGTTGGAAAAACATTACCGAGAAAATTCACACCACATAAATGGATAGTCGTATTACATATTCTCGGTAAACTTGTCCGAAGGATGGTGGATCATCTTATTTAGAATGATTATAAATTACACTTTTTTCAAAAAATAATTAAAATATATTTGGTATAATGGTATCAATATATTAATTTTAATGTATGGAAATATCCTATTCAGAGTATTTGACATTGAAAGAAATCGTAGGGAGATACGAGAGTAAATCAAAACCCAATCCAAATCATTCATTACCAAACGAATTGTTGGATAAAGAAATTTGGGAGTTGGACACAAAGGATTGTATGGGTACATCGGTTAGGTTGTACAATGTTATGAGAAACGGTATGGGTTTGAAAACCGTCCGTGATATGATTGAGTTGTCGGTAAATGATTTTTTGAGACAACGAAATTTTGGAAAGAAGTGTCTTGAAGAGTTGAAAGAAATTTACGACCACAACGGAATCAAATTTGTGGAGTAAAACCTTAAACCCCCCGACAAAGAATCGGGGGTTTTTTATTGACCATTAGGAAAACCTTACCGAGAAAAAAAGTTGGAAAAAATTTTGGAAAAAAAATTCTACAGATCTGATGGGAAACTTTACCGAGAAAATTCGGTACCAAACACTCGTATGACAAAACCCCCGTATGACAAAATTCTCGGTAATCTTTTCAGGGGACGTGAAACCTTACATCTGTTATAAATTCTCGGTAAATTTTTTGTACGGACAAAAAAAAATAAAAAAAACCAGAAAATGTTTGGTATTACAAATGTTTCTTTATAATTTTGTTGTGTAATCAAATAAACAATGTTATGAAAAATGAGAATCAGTTAGTTTTCTTCTTCTTTGTGTTGGTGGTTAGTATGGGTGGTATGTTAATCCACATCAACTACATCATTGAAACCAATGAAATCATTCACTTGGTTTGTACTATGTTATGGTTAGTTATCTGTGTTTGTTCACTCTTAATCTTAAAAAAACTTGAAAATGAAAAATCAAACTAAAAGGGGGAAATCCCACGACCTTTCTTCGGACATCATTATGTATTCGTTTTCGATATTGATTATGTTGTCTATTCTTGTGTTACTACTCGAAAAAATTTAAAGGTACTGAACCTTCGATAACTTTACCGAGAAAATTCGGAGGGACGGGTACGAAAAAAAAAGTTTACCGAGAAAATTCGGGTGGAAGGATACACCCAAAAAACTTTACCGAGAAAATATAAGTAGTGTTTAACCTAAAATAAAAATGTATGTTTATTGTATTGACTAATTCGAAAACCAAACGAAAAACGATTGTTAATTGGAATCAAGTTCAAACTTGTTATGAATTGTATGATAGAGAAATCCAAGACACCGTTACCAAAATCTTCTTTAACAAAGATAGTAATATGATTGTTACCGAGAAGTTAAATGAAATCCACCACATCCTAAACCGATTGGAAATGGGGTTGGAGCAAAATGATATTAAGTGGGATGAAGTTCCTACATTCGATGAGGTAATTGAAAACTCGTACCGACCAAGATTCGAGAGAAGAAAAAATTACCGAGAAACGAACTACAATTATTAGGTTGTTTTTTTTACTCTGATTGTTTAATAGACCCCCAATTTGGGGGTTTATTTTTTTGGTCGTATTACATATATAGAGGTCGTATTACATATATGGGTAGGTATTACATTTTCTCGGTAAACTTTGGTTCCGGAGCCCGGTAAATCCTGAGGAAAATATAAAAAATTCTCGGTAAACTTTTCGGTGGATCTGTACAAAAAATTTTGAATAAAAAACGTAGTTATTTAGAATGAATATAAATTTCAATAAAGTGAAAAATAATTAAGATAATACTTGTATAAGTGGTAACTATTTCCGTACTTTGTATTGTCAATAACGACACAGAACTTAATGTTATGTAAAAATGACTGAATTACAAAATCAGGTGGTTATCGAAAATGAGGTAGAAATCACCAAACAACAGATGTTTGACCTATTCAGAGGTGTGAAACGAAATCAAATCATTTACCTTGAAACCTTGACAAAGGTACAGATGAACAAAACAGGTAACCCCTATTTTGACCAAGTGGTTAAACACAATCGTTGTACCTATATGGTGGTTGTAAACTACAAGAAAAGGGTAAACGGAAATCGTGAGAAGGAAGGTACTGAAACCAACTTCGTTCCACAAGTACCAAAAGGTTTCGTTAGAATCACAGAGTGTTTAGACACAGACGAGAAAACAGGTACAAAGACCTACCTTAAAGTGGAGAGGTTTATGGAAATCAAACCTAAAACGACTTACTACTTCAACGGAAACGAAATCGAAAAAAGTGAGTTTGAACCTTTCTTAATTTCTTACTCGAAACCGAAAAGTCAAGGTGTGGATAGAATCGTTTACTTCCAAAGGTTTGACTTCAACTCGATAATGAGATTCACTTTCAACAAGGTCAAGTACAAAGTAATACACGAATAAGGGTTTAGAAACAGGTGTAACAATAAAAGGGTTGGACAATGTCCGACCTTTTTTTTTGTCCGTACCGAGTCGGTGTTTGTGAGTCAGGGAAAACTTTACCGAGAAAATTGTATTACAGGTATCAGAAATCCTGTCAGGTTCAGGAAAACATTACCGAGAATACTTTCATATGTCCGTACCGATTATCGTGTCTTAAATCGAAATTCTCGGTAAACTTTCTATCACCGATGAGATGATGGTAGTATTACTATCAAAAATTATTTTTTAAATACTATTGTATATTACATTTATATCTGTTATATTTGTATCAAGAAAATCAAATGATATGAAAGACCAAACAGAAGTTAGAGTTCTCGTGGATGACCTAATTAAAATCCTCGACCAACAAGTAAAGAAAGGTGTAACATCAGTTACAATCAAAGGTACAATTCTTTCTCCCGAAGATGGAAATAGTGTGTTAGTTTCAACCGAACCCCAAATGTAAAATGAAAAAAATTGTTATTGACCTATTTGACCTATTACATATGATGTTAATCGGTACCGAAGTAATTATATTCAGAATCTTTTTAAACAAACAAGACTATTATGAGTATGTACGAAACAGAATTAATCGGTAAAAGAATCCGTATAAATCATATGGATGATATTCAACCCGTACCCGATGGAACAGAGGGAACAATTACGGGTGTTGATGGAATTGGTCAAATCCAAGTTAAATGGGACAATGGTAGTACCTTGTCCATAATCCCCGAAGAAGATGATTATGATATCCTAAATTAAAAAACTTTACCGAGAAAATTTAACTCGGTACTGAAAGAAATTCTCGGTAAACTTTTCCGAACGAAGGTGGATCATCTTATTTAGAATCATTCTAAATTTCAAAACTTTTTAAATAACATTAGGTATTATCGAATTTATTTTATAATTTAGATGTGTGGATAACGGTGTCCACTTAAACTATCAAATGATATGAGTACAATGACAGTAGTTCAAGAAGTTGAGTTTTCAATGGACGACATTGATAACGAGGTTTATTTTGAGATGTTGGATAACAACATCGTGTATAGTTCTGATACCTTGAAAGGGGTGTTTGATGTGATTGTTAAATCAGATTGGTTTGTGGAGGGTAATAAGACAGAGGGTCTTTTGTCAATCGGGAATTTTGTTGAGGGGAAGGGTATCGAAATGAATTTGGTTTGGAAGTCAATCACTATGGGGGAGGATTGGGATTCCGATGAGGAGGAGGAACACGAGAAGGATTTCTACATATACTTTAACAAGTATGGATTCCACATCAATCCAAAATAGAAAAGGGGGGACGAAAGTCCTCCTTTTTTTTTACTGTCGGTACGAATAATTTACCGAGAAAATTGAAACACGGGGGACGAAAGGTGATAGAAAACTTTACCGAGAAAACACTCGTATTACATAATGGTACCTAAAAATTCTCGGTAAACTTTTTTTGGATCAGGGACGGATTTGTTATTTAGAACGATTATAAATTTCAAAAGTTTTCAAATAATGTTTGGTATTACGGAAACTATTTTATAATTTAGTGGTGTAGATAATGGTGTCTACTTAAACTATCTTACAGAAATGAAAGAAGAACAAGTGAAACAAATCAATGAAGTAGTGAGTGGTATTATCAGTGATGTACTTACTCAAATGATTGAGGATATGTCCTCAAACGATTTTATCGAAACGATTATGGAGAAACTTGAAGAGGAAGGTACCGATATTGACTTAAACGATGAGGATTCGTTTGAGAATATCAAGGAAGTTGTTGGGAATACAATGATTCCGTTGTTGATGAGGTTGTCAAGTGTGGTACTCGAAATGTCCGAAGAAGAGTAATGAAAGGGGGAACGAAAAGTTCCCCTTTTTTTATTGTCGATGGTAAAACTTTACCGAGAAAATGGTACCGAAATTCTCGGTAATCTTTTTAAAAAAAATCATAAAAACTTTTGTATATTAAACGGAATGTATTATATTTGTGTAAACAAATTAATCAATGTTATGAATCGTAATACAATCAGTAAGGTTTGGAATGTAGTAGAATCGAAGTTCCAACGAGAGTTCAATGTTCGGGAAACCCTATCACTTGTTACATACAACAAAATTATATGGTTTTCGTGGGGTGTTAATTTGAATACCGTTAAGAATTTGAGTGACAAGTGTCTACTCTTCAAAGTCGAGGGAAGAAAGTTCAAGGGGTTCGTGTGTGTGACTTTGGGGTGGGAGGATTTGTATCAGGTTCATTTAGTTTCTAATGACTATCAGTTAAAGGAATCTATGGAGGGTATTTTCTTCGATGAGTTGGTCAAACGGATTGACGACAGAATCGAATCGGTTATGTAGTTTTGTGTTTTTTGTTTTCATTTTCAGTTAAAGGGTCGGACTTTGTTCGACCTTTTTCTTTTTCCTCAGGATACTCCCGTGTTGGTGGTGAAAGAAACTTTACCGAGAAAATTACCCGTATTACAAATTCTCGGTAAACTTTTAGGGGTACTGCCGGCACCAGTTTTTTTTTCAGTAAAAAATTCTCGGTAAACTTATGACCTGGTCCATTAAAAAAACCAGATTTTCTTTTGTATTATTAAGAATTGTTTATATCTTTGTGTAAACAAATAAACGATATTATTATGTCAAATGTAATTGAACAAATTGAATTGGGAGGGTTTACCCTTCAAGTAATGTACGATGAATACCCTGAAAGTCCAAGAGAATGGAGTAATTTGGGTACTATGGTTTGTTTCCATAAAAGGTACGATTTGGGGGACAAACACAATATCAAGTCTGATGACTATGACGGGTGGGACGATATGGAGAAAAACATTACCGAGATTTTTGATGTGTCAGTGATACTTCCTTTGTATCTATACGACCACTCGGGAATTACAATTTCCACAAGTCCTTTTGGTTGTCCGTGGGATTCGGGTAGAATTGGTTTTATTTTTGTTACCAAGGAAATGGTACGGAATGAGTATGGTGTTAAGAGAATTACCAAGTCAATTAAGGAAAAGGTACTGAATGTATTGGAGGGTGAGGTTGATACCTACGATAAGTACATTAGGGGGGATGTTTACGGGTACCGTATTACAAACAAGGATGGTGAGATTGTGGATTCGTGTTTTGGTTACTTCGATGAAACGGATTGTCTTTTGAATGGACAAGATTTGTTGGAGTACTATGTTAAAGAGAATATTGAGATTGAGGTTTAAAAAGGTTAGTTGATTGTGTAAAAGGGTAGGACAATGTTCTACCTTTTTTTTTGTTCGTATTACACTTGAGGAGTCTGAAGACGGGGACCTGATGAAAACTTTACCGAGAAAATACGTATTACAAATTCTCGGTAATCTTTTAGGGGTACTGCCGGCACCAGTTTTTCTTCAATAAAAATTCTCGGTAAACTTTTTTTGGATCAGGGACGGATCTAATCCGTTATTTAGAATCATTCTAAATTTTATCAAGGTATTGTATTAATAACTTATTATTTGTAATTTAGTGTTGTAGATAATGGTGTCTACTTAAAATCAATTAACTGATATGAGTACTATCACAAAAATTCAAGAGGTTGTGTTTTCAATGGATGACATTGATAACGAAGTTTATTTCGAAGATTTCGAAGAAACTATTTTCGATGGTTTGAGTATGGAACGATTAATGAGTTTGGTTGTTAAAACCGATTGGTTTATCCAAGGTAACAAAACCGAGGGTGTTATTGAAATTACACCAAGAACTGATAAGGGTTTCCCTATCACTTTGACTTGGAACGAAATCAATATGGAAATTGATGAGGACGGAAATATTTCCGATGATACCACCGACCACGAAAAAAGTTTCTTCTTTGTGGATAATGGATTGGATTCGGAATTGGTCTATTAGGAAAGTGGGAACGAAAGTTCCCTCTTTTTTTCCCAAGTAGTAGGATATTAAATTATAATCACTTATATTTGTATAACAATTTAAAAAAACGATGTTATGACAACAAAAACGGAAGTATTCGAAAAATGGACTAAAAAGTCCAAAGAGGTCTTGGAGGGTAAGACAATTGTGGAAGTTCGTTATATGAACGACCAAGAAATGGAAGATATTGGTTGGAGTAGTCGACCTATATGTTTCTTCTTGAACGATGGAACATATTGTACCTTATCCCAAGATGAAGAAGGAAATGATGGTGGAGTTTTATTCTATAACGAAAATGGTATATTACCAACAATAAGATGAGAGTAGTTAAGTGTCGTATTACGGAACAACCAAAGTCGTTGTTCGACCCTATCCCAAGAATCTATGTTACCCTTGAAGGTACCGACGAAGAAATTTACTTGTTCTCGTATTACCCCGATGAGGTTAGTTTCACGGAGAATGAGTTAATCGGTTTGACAATAGAGGAGTGTCATACATTGTTCGGGAAGAAGGATAGAGAGTTTTTAAAATCATAGTTGTTTGTTTTGAAAAGAGGTGGACGTTTGTCCACCTTTTTTTTTGTCCGTTTGGTTTTGTTTAATCTTTTTTATGAAAAGTTAAACAGAGAATATATCATAGAAAGTTTACCGAGAAAATTTTATCTAAACCGGACCGGTCAGGAGCTTTAAAGTTTACCGAGAAAAACAATAAATTCTCGGTAAAGTTTTCCATCGAAGGGACGTCCCCAATCTTCAGTATTACATACCCTTATTTAGAATCATTCTAAATTTCATAAATTTTTATTCAACCTATTGTATATCAAAAAAACATTTATATCTTTGTATCGAATTAATCATTTAACCAATTATTGTTATGGTAAAGAATCAAGAGTACAACAAGGTCTTAAAGACCAAAGACTACGGAATGTTCAGATTCCGTAAGGACAATCGTAGTATCATTACTACTCACGTTAAAGAATTGACGAGGTCAATGAAAGAACGAGGGTGGGTACCTGGTTCACTTATTATTGTGAACGAGAAAATGGACATTATTGACGGACAACATCGTTTGGTCAGTGCTCAACAACTTGGAATCCCTGTGGAGTACCTTGTAATGAAAGGACTTGGGGAGGAAGAAATGGTTGGACAGAATGTGAGTAGTCGAAATTGGACAAAGTATGACTTCTTGGAATCGTTTGTTAAGAAGAACAACTACAACTATGTGGTACTTGACAGATTCCTTAACAAGTACCCCGATTTCAACATCACCGAAATGATGATGTTTTTGTCAAACTCCTACACAAGTGTAGACAAAGTTCAGTTTGTGAATGGAGGTTTCCGTATTAGAGATGAGAGAATCGCTGTTCAATGGATTGAGAGTATTATGAAACTCAAACCACTTTTTGAAAAGGGATACAACAAATCTCACTTTGTTAGAGCGATTGTTAAACTTCTATCAACCAAGAAAAATGAGTTTAACATTGATGAGTTCGTTCACAAAGTAAAGTTAAGACCAGGGTCTATCTTCATTTGTAGTAATGTAGACCAATACCTATTGATGATTGAGAACATCTACAACTTCAATAGAAAAGGTGGAAAGGTAAACCTTCGTTTCTAATTGGTTGATGATTGAAGGGTTAAGGGGGAACAGAAATGTTCCCCTTTTTTTATGTATTAC
>JACCDM011372273.1_pt1 | contig 14905 bp, 12 predicted proteins | sample 7445851 | NCBI WGS metagenome assembly JACCDM01 (sample SAMN15323438, study PRJNA562643) | freshwater metagenome | isolation source: river surface water | place: USA:Blue River Watershed | collected 2017-08-16
CTAGAGGCCAGCTTAGAAGTGTTGCAGCCGGGCGGTCGCTTGGTGGTGATCAGTTTCCATTCACTGGAAGATCGCATCGTGAAGCAATTCATCGCGAAGCACTCCAAAGAAGTTTATGACCGCCGTGCGCCCTTTGCAGTGCCGCAAGCGATGAAGCTCAAATCATTGGAGCGCATTCGCCCAAGTGATGCTGAAGTGGCAGGCAATCCGCGAGCAAGAAGTGCCATCATGCGTGTGGCTGAAAGAACGGAGGTTGTTGCATGACACGCCTCAATGTGTTCTTGGTGATTGCCATCATTGCTTCTGCCATGTTCTTGGTCCACAACCACCACCAAGCCCGGCGCTCGTTCATGGCTTTGGAGTCGGCGACCAAAGAGGCTACTCGCCTTGAGTTGGAATATGAGCGATTGCAAGTGGAACGACGTGCACAAGCGTCCCCTCTTCGCATCGAGCAAATTGCCAAGCAGCAATTGCAAATGCGTTTGGTCACGCCTGGCATCACGCAATACGTGAAGCAGCCAGCAGACTTGCAAATACCTGTTTCAAATACAGAAAACAAGTCGACAGGGGTGAAGCAATGAGCCGAAGTGTTCAGCTTTCATCTAGCCCTTTGCTCGCCAGTAAGACGCCTGTTTGGCGCAGCAAATTGATTGTGGCCGCAATGGCCTTGGCCTTTGTCGGTTTGGCCGTACGTGCGTCTTATGTACAGGTTTTTGAAAACGCATTCTTCAAGCGCCAAGGTGAAGTGCGGTTTGCAAGAACGCTCACTTTGCCTGCCAACCGTGGCCGTATTTTGGACCGCAATGGTTTGATTTTGGCTTCCAGTGTGCCAGCGCCCAGCGTGTGGGCCAACCCAGAAGAGATTGACCGCTCGCCAGAGGGCTTGCGTCAATTGGGTAAGTTGCTGGAAATGACGCCTGCCGAATTGGCCAAGAAATTGGAAAACGAAGACAAGACCTTTGTGTGGTTGCGTCGGCAAATGGACGAGCCTGTGGTCAAAGAAATTTTGGCTTTGAACATCAAGGGCATTTACACGATCAAAGAATACAAGCGCTTGTACCCAGAGGGTGAGTCTGCTGCGCACATTGTGGGCTTCACCAATGTGGAAGACAAAGGTCAAGAAGGCATTGAGTTAATTTTTCAAAATCAATTGTCGGGTAAACCGGGCGCACGTCGGGTGATCAAGGACCGCCTAGGCCGTGTGGTGGAAGACGTCGGTCAGATGACACTCCCCGTAGATGGCGAAGACTTGCAGTTAAGCATTGACAGCAAAGTTCAATTTTTTGCCTATCAAAAATTGCGCGAAGCTGTTTTGGAAAATAAAGCCAAAGCAGGCAGCGTGGTGGTGCTTGATGCGCAAACGGGTGAAATTTTGGCGCTGGCCAACTACCCCAGTTATTCGCCAGACAAACGTGTTAATTTGAGTGGCGAGCAACTGCGCAATCGTGCACTCACTGACAGTTTTGAGCCTGGCTCCACCATGAAGCCCTTTGCCATCGCGTTGGCACTTGAGAAGGGCTTGATCAAGCCCGAAACCGTGATCCAAACTGCGCCAGGGCGAATCAACATCACAGGCTCAACCATCACCGATGCCCATCCACATGGCGCGTTGACTGTCAACGAAGTGATACAGAAGTCGAGCAACGTGGGCACCGTCAAAATCGCGATGCAAATGCAACCCCGCGAGATGTGGGAGATGTTCACTGCAGTAGGCTTTGGACAGAAACCGCAATTGCCGTTTCCCGGTGTTGTCAGTGGTCGCCTTCGCGCCGCAAAAACATGGCGTCCTGTTGAGCAAGCCACCATGAGTTATGGCTATGGTGTTTCGGTGAGTTTGTTCCAAATGGCGCGGGCCTACACCATCTTTGCAAGTGATGGCAAATCGCTACCGGCCACATTGATCAAGAACGGTCAAGCGCCTGTGGGCGTTCCCGTGATTACGCCAGAACATGCACAAGCCATGCGTCATATGTTGAACATGGCGGCAGGTCCAGGCGGTACAGCACAAAAAGCGCAAACAGTGGGTTACTCTGTTGGCGGCAAAACAGGGACGGCCCACAAGCAAGAAGGCAAGGGCTATGCCACTAAAAAGTACCGCGGCTTGTTTGTGGGTATTGCACCTATCGACAAACCACGCATTGTGGTGGCGGTCATGATTGATGAACCTACCAATGGTCGTTACTACGGTGGCGATGTGGCGGCACCTGTTTTCAGTCAAACTGTGCAGCAAAGTTTGCGTTTGTTGGGCGTGCAACCTGACATGAGCGTCAAACCACAAATTGTGGCCAACGGTGTGGAGGAGTCGTTCTGATGCAGAGTTTGCACAGTCCTACTCAAGCCGCTCAGTGGTTGCGTCAGCATGTGACGGGCGTGCTGTGCACCGACAGTCGCGCGGTCAAAGCAGGCGATGCTTTCATTGCTTGGCCGGGCGCTGCAACAGACGGTCGTGCCTATGTGCAGTCGGCTTTGGCGCAAGGTGCTGCAGCGTGTTTGGTTGAGGCACAAGGCTGCGAAGCGTGGACTTCGGATTGGCTTAAGTTGGATGGCGCGCAACTGGCCACCTACCAAGGTCTCAAAGCCGATACAGGTTGGATTGCTGATGCGTATTATGAACAACCCAGTCAAGCTTTAAAGGTCATGGCTGTGACGGGTACGAATGGTAAAACGTCATGCACATGGTGGTTGGCGCAAGCATTGAACGAATTGAACAACGCGGCATGTCCATCGCGCTGTGCAGTGGTGGGTACCTTGGGCGTTGGTGAGCCTCCGCACTTGCAGTCAACGGGAATGACCACGCCCGACCCTGTGCTGTTACAAGGTCAATTTAGAAATTTTGTTTCTTCAGGTGTGACGCACTGCGCCATTGAAGCCAGTTCAATTGGCCTTGCTGAGCACCGCTTGGCGGGTACGCGCATTCAATTGGCTTTGTTCACCAATTTCACGCAAGACCATTTGGATTATCACGGCTCCATGGGAGCTTACTGGCAAGCCAAAGAAGCCTTGTTTGCTTGGCCAGATTTGCAAGTCGCTGTTGTCAATGTAGACGATGCGCAGGGTGCACAACTGGCTGCCAATTTGCAATCTGAGAAGTGTTTGGCACTTTGGACTTGCTCAAGCCACGGCAAACCTGCGCGTTTGCAGGCGCTCAATTTACAGCGCACTGCAGCTGGCATGGCCTTTGATGTCAAAGAGGCTGATCAGGTGTTGCACATTCAAACCCATTTGATGGGTGACTACAACGTTGACAACTTGCTGGGTGTGATGGCCTCATTGCGAGCTTTGGACATTTCGTTGCACAAAGTGATAGAGGTCTGCGCACGTTTGCAGGCTGTGCCAGGTCGCATGGAAAAGGTGTCGGGCGTTGAAGGCATTGAATTGCCCTTGACTGTGGTCGATTATGCGCACACCCCCGATGCAGTGGCGCAGACCTTGGCCACATTGAAACTGATTTCAACGGCGTTGGACTCTAAACTTTGGTGTGTTTTGGGTTGTGGTGGTGATCGCGACGCCAGCAAAAGGCCTTTGATGGCCGCTGCTGCAGAGTCTGCAGCCGATCATGTCGTGTTAACAAGTGACAACCCAAGGACAGAATCGCCTGCTGCCATTGTGCAAGACATGCTGAAAGGCTTGAGGATGCCTTCAGCAGCGCATCAAGAACTTGACCGTGCCAAAGCCATTGCGCATGTGGTGATGCAGGCGGGTGTTCGTGATGTCATTTTGATTGCGGGCAAAGGTCATGAAGACACGCAAGAAATTGCGGGTGTCAAGCATGCCTTTGATGACCGTTTGCATGCGCATGATGCCTTGGTGCAAAGAGCCAACCGCCAAACTTTGTTGGGGGTTCAAGCGTGAACATCACATTGAGCCAATTGCAAACTTGGTTGCCACAGGCCGTGGCAGTTCCTGGCACGCTGCAGTCACCGAAAGCGCAGTCTGCGTTGATTCTCGCAATTCGCACCGATAGCCGCAGCATTATTGACGGTGACTTGTTTGTGGCCTTGAAAGGTGAGACTTTTGATGGCGCTGCATTTTTATTGCAAGCGCAAACGCAAGGTGCTGTGGCGGTGCTGTTTGAAGCGACCGACTTGCAAAATCCTGATACGGTGAAGCACTTACAAGGCCTAGAAATTCCAGCGTTTTATGTGCCCAATGCACGTCAAGCTTTGGGCGAGTTGGCAAGGCAATGGCGCAGTCAGTTTGATTTGCCACTCATTGGTGTGACCGGTAGCAATGGCAAAACCACTGTGACTCAGATGATTGCTTCGGTGTTGCGCGCAGATGCGTCTCAAGCATCGATGTCGACACAAGGTAATTTGAACAATGAGATTGGCGTGCCACTTACTTTGTTCAACTTGCGAGTCTCTCACCGTCGTGCGGTGATTGAGTTGGGCATGAACCACCCCGGCGAAATAGAAGTGCTGGCGCGTATTGCCCAGCCTACCGTGGGTTTGGTCAACAACGCACAGCGCGAACACCAAGAATTCATGGCCACTGTTGAAGCTGTGGCCCGTGAAAACGGAGAAGTCATTCGCGCCTTGCCGCTCAATGGTGTGGCAGTTTTTCCTGCTGCAGACGCATACACAAGTTTGTGGCGCGATCTGGCGGGCCAGCGTCAGGTCATCACGTTTGGTTTTGAAGCAGGTGATGTACAAGCACATCACCTCGCATGGACGGAGGGTGCTTGGCAGTTCACGCTGGTGACGGCAACACAAAAAATGCCATGTCGCCTGAACATTGCCGGTCGTCACAACGTGCTCAACGCTTTGGCAGCAACAGCGTGCGCATTGGCCGCGGGCATGAAATTGGTCGACATTGTGAAAGGGCTCGAAAGTTTTGAGCCAGTCAAAGGTCGTTCCAAATCAAGTCAGTGGCAAATAGCAGGTCATGCTTACACCTTGGTCGATGACACCTACAACGCTAACCCCGATTCTGTCCGTGCCGCCATTGACATCTTGGCCGAGTTACCCGCGCCACGTTTGCTGGTTTTGGGAGACATGGGTGAAGTGGGACTGCAAGGTCCTGAGTTTCATGTTGAAGTGGGTGCCTATGCCAAATCACGCGGAATTGACGGCCTGTTCACTTTAGGTAATTTGTGTTTGCACAGCAGCAAGGCCTTTGCAGGTGCACGTCATTTTGAAACGATGGAAGCATTGCAAGAAGCTGTCATATTGCACATGCCTGCTTGCAACAGCGTAGTGATCAAAGGATCTCGATTTATGAAGATGGAGCGCGTGGTAGAAAGTTTGCGCGTGCAATCCGAATTGGCCAAAGCAAATGAAAGTGAGCCCCTTCATGCTGCTTAATTTGGCACAGTGGTTGCAATCTTTGTCGCCCGACTGGGGCTTTTTGCGCGTGTTTCAGTACATCACCTTCCGTGCCGTCATGGCCGCGGTGACATCACTGCTGATTGGCCTGATTGCGGGACCTGCCGTGATCCGTCACTTGGCAGCATTGAAAATTGGTCAGCCAGTGCGTGGCTATGGCATGGAAACACACTTGGCCAAGAGCGGCACACCCACCATGGGAGGTGTCTTGATTTTGCTGTCAATCGCCATCAGCACCTTGCTGTGGTTTGACTGGTCCAACCGTTTTGTCTGGATTGTGCTCGTCGTCACATTGGGCTTTGGCGCCATTGGTTGGGTCGACGATTGGCGCAAAGTGGTCAACAAAGATCCTGAAGGCATGCGCTCTCGTGAGAAATATTTTTGGCAATCCGTGATCGGCTTGTTGGCGGCGTTTTATTTGGTTTTCAGCATTTCAGAAAGCTCCAACATGCGTGTGTTGGATTTGTTCGTGACATGGGTTATCTCTGGTTTTGATGTGAACTTGCCACCCAAGGCTGGTTTGTTGGTGCCCTTCTTCAAAGAAGTGAGTTACCCCCTAGGCGTGTTTGGATTCATGGTCATGACCTACTTGGTCATTGTGGGGTCTAGCAATGCAGTCAACTTGACCGACGGCTTGGATGGACTGGCCATCATGCCTGTCGTCATGGTGGGTTCCACATTGGGTGTCTTTGCTTATGTCACGGGCAGCTCTGTGTACGCCAAGTATTTGTTCCTTCCCTATATTCCAGGGACAGGCGAGTTGATGATTTTTTGCGCTGCCATGGCAGGTGCGGGTTTGGCGTTCTTGTGGTTCAACACACATCCAGCACAAGTCTTTATGGGCGATGTGGGCGCATTGGCCTTGGGTGGTGCCTTGGGCACCATAGCTGTCATCGTGCGACAAGAAATCGTGTTGGCCATTATGGGCGGTATTTTTGTCGTGGAAGCCTTGTCAGTGATGCTGCAAGTGTCTTACTTCAAATACACCAAAAAGAAGTATGGCGAAGGCCGTCGTATTTTGAAGATGGCGCCTTTGCACCATCACTTTGAAAAGAGTGGATGGAAAGAAACCCAAGTGGTTGTTCGGTTTTGGATCATCACCATGCTTTTGTGCCTGGTGGGTCTGTCGACTTTGAAGTTGAGATGAGCATGAACTACCTTCAAGGCCAACACATCTTGATTTTGGGACTGGGCGCTTCTGGCTTGGCCATGGTGCGCTGGTGTGTTTTTGCGGGTGCAAAAGTGACCGTTGCCGATACACGTGAAACCCCTGCAAATTTGACCATCTTGCAACAAGAGTTGCCTGAGGTGCATTGGATCTCGGGACCTTTTACGGCCAGTTTGGTAGAAGGCACTGCCATTCGGGCTGTGTTTGCAAGCCCAGGTTTGGCACCTGCCGATACAGCGCCAGTATTGGACGCTGCAAAGGCCATGGGTCTTTGGACCGGCGGTGAGTTGACCTTGTTTGTACAAGCGATGGAAAAACTCAAAGCCACGCGCGATTACAACCCCAAAGTTTTGGCCATTACAGGAACCAACGGTAAAACCACGGTGACAGCTTTGACGGGTCAGTTGATTGAGCGCGCTGGTAAATCCGTCAAGTTGGCTGGCAACATTGGTCCTACCCTGTTAGACACATTGCGGGAATGCTTGGATCAAGTCTTGCCTGAAGTCTGGGTATTGGAGTTGTCTAGTTTCCAGTTGGACAATGCCGGCCCCTTCGAGCCAACCGCGGCTACCGTGCTGAACATCACGCAAGACCATTTGGACTGGCACGGCAGCATGACTGCTTATGCAGCTGCCAAAGAAAAAATTTTTGGTCAACAGTCTTTGATGCTATTGAACCGGGACGATGCGCGAGTGATGGCCATGTTGCCAGATCCGATTCGTGCCAAGTTGCAAAAACCCATCGTGCGCGAACACATCACCTACGGTGCCAGCATGCCTGAGCGTCCTGGTGACTTTGGTTTGGAAACAGTCAATGGCATGACATGGTTGGTGCGCGCTTTGGAGTCTGATGAAACGCGTCGTCTGCGCAAAGGTGAAGTTGAAGAGATTCACATCCAACGATTGATGCCCGCCGATGCCTTGCGGATACGCGGACGCCACAATGCGGTCAATGCACTGGCTGCATTGGCTTTGGCCAGTACCACCGGCAGCAGCTTGGCAACCATGTTGTTTGGATTGCGTGAATACAAGGGCGAACCGCACCGCGTTGAATCGGTTGCCATCGTGAATGACATCGAATACTTCGATGACAGCAAGGGTACCAATGTAGGCGCCACAGTTGCTGCGTTGGTGGGCTTGGGATCTGAGCGCCGCGTGGTGGTGATTTTGGGCGGTGATGGCAAGGGTCAAGACTTTTCCCCCCTGGCTGATCCAGTTGCGCGTTACACACGTGCCGTGGTTTTGATCGGCAAAGATGCACCACTGATTCGTGAAGAATTGAAATCGTGTGGTGTCCCATTGATCGATGCCAACTCAATGCATGAAGCTGTTAATTCGGCCAGAGATGTGGCCCAGCCAGGTGATGCTGTGTTGTTGTCACCTGCCTGTGCAAGTTTTGACATGTTCCGCGATTACGCACATCGCGCACAAGTTTTCTGTCAAGCCGTTGCAGACATTGCAGAGGCTGCAGGTCAAGTGATGGAGTCTTCCCTGTGAGTGAGTTCATGGCACGCTTAACTGCTTGGAGCGCTGGCTTGTTCAGTCGAGCCGGCGGCGGGGCGTCAGTGCAGTCGGCAGGTGAGATGGGGCTGCCCGTCAATTTAGGCAGTTACGATTACGCCAAAAATGGCGCTGCACAAGGCAAGATTCAAAACATCGATCAAGCGCTGGTTTGGGTGGTGGTGGCCTTGCTGATGTGGGGCATGGTCATGGTTTATTCAGCCAGCATTGCCATGCCGGACAACCCCAAGTTTGCGCGCTACTCCCAAACTCACTTCTTGATGCGTCATGTCATTTCTATTGTGATTGGTTTTGGGATAGCTCTGTTGGCTTTTCAAGTGCCTTTGGAAATCTGGGAGAAAAATGCCCGGCCTTTGTTTATTTTGTCTTTGGTATTGCTAGCGGCTGTGCTGCTGCCTTTCATTGGTAAAGGCGTCAATGGTGCGCGTCGTTGGATCTCGTTGGGCGTGATGAACTTTCAACCCTCTGAATTTGCCAAACTGGCCGTCATCATCTATGCCTCAGATTACATGGTGCGCAAGATGGAAGTGAAAGAACGCTTCTTCCGTGCGGTGTTGCCCATGGGCGCTGCGGTAGGCCTGGCCGGCATTTTCTTGTTGGCTGAACCCGACATGGGTGCCTTCTTGGTGATTGCCATCATTGCCATGGGCATCTTGTTTTTAGGCGGCGTCAATGCGCGGATGTTCTTCTTGATCTTGGCCATCTTGGTATTTGCATTTGCCATGATCATTGCCGCTTCACCTTGGCGCCGTGAACGTATTTTTGCGTACCTCGATCCTTGGGATCCAACCCATGCGTTGGGCAAAGGCTATCAGTTGTCGCACTCTTTGATTGCCATTGGCCGCGGAGAAATCTTTGGCGTGGGCTTGGGGGGTAGCGTTGAAAAGTTACATTGGTTGCCAGAAGCGCATACCGACTTCTTGTTGGCCGTGATTGGTGAGGAGTTTGGCTTGGTGGGCGTGATTGCTGTGATTGGCATGTTCTTGTGGCTCAGCCGTCGCATCATGGTGATCGGTCGTCAAGCGTTGGCCTTGGACCGAACTTTCCCAGGCTTGGTTGCTCAAGGTGTTGGCATTTGGATTGGTTTCCAATCCTTCATCAACATGGGTGTGAACTTGGGCGCCTTGCCTACAAAAGGTTTGACCTTGCCCTTGATGAGCTATGGTGGTTCGGCCATTTTGATGAACATGGTGGCCATCGCCATCGTGCTACGCATTGATGCTGAGAACAAGCAAATGATGCGAGGGGGCCGCTCATGAGTCGCTGCGCTTTGATCATGGCAGGTGGCACAGGTGGGCATATTTTCCCAGGCTTGGCTGTGGCGGAATCTTTGCGTGATGCTGGGTGGCGCGTACACTGGTTAGGCGTACCTGGCAACATGGAGAGCCAATATGTGCCACAGCGCGGTTTTGCATTTGAGCCTGTGCAGTTTGGTGGTGTGCGCGGCAAAGGAATCCTGAGTGTGGCATTGCTGCCCATGCGATTGCTCAAAGCTTTTTGGCAAAGTTTGCAAGTGGTTCGCCGTGTGCAACCCGATGTAGTGGTGGGATTGGGTGGCTACATCACTTTCCCAGGCGGCATGATGTCAGTGCTCTTGGGTAAACCATTGGTGTTGCATGAACAAAATTCAGTCGCTGGACTGGCCAATAAAGTCTTGGCGGGTGTCGCCGATCGCATCTACAGCGCATTTCCAAATGTGTTGAAAAAGGGCGTTTGGGTTGGCAATCCTTTGCGTCAAAATTTCTTGAACAAACCCACACCTTCAGCGCGATTTGCGGGTCGGACAGGCCCTTTGAAAGTTTGGGTGGTCGGGGGTAGTTTGGGTGCCCAAGCCTTGAACGACATCGTGCCCAAAGCTTTGGCTTTGATTCCTGCAGACCAACGCCCAGTGGTCGTTCACCAAAGCGGCGCAAAGCAAATTGAAGCTTTGCGTGCCAATTACCAGCAAGCGGGTGTGCAAGCCGAGTTGACGCCTTTCATTGACGACACGGCGCAAGCCTTTGCCGATGCCGATCTGATCATTTGCCGTTCAGGTGCCAGCACCGTCACAGAAATTGCAGCCGTGGGTGCTGCGGCCATTTATGTCCCGTTCCCATTTGCAGTGGACGATCACCAAACAACGAATGCCAACTTCTTGGTTGAACAAAGTGCAGGTTGGTTGATGCCACAAGCCCAACTGACACCCGAGTCTTTGGCTGCAAAACTGATCAGCCTAACGCGCGAAGAATTGTTGGCCTGTGCCGAAAAAGCATGGGCCTTGAAAAAGACACAAGCCACCCAAGAAGTGGTGGCAGCTTGCGAGGCATTGGCCGCATGAAACACGCCATTCGTCACATCCATTTCATCGGCGTCGGCGGCGCTGGCATGAGCGGCATTGCCGAAGTTTTATTCAATTTGGGTTACACCATTTCGGGCTCCGATTTATCGGACAGCAGCACCTTGCGCCGTTTGGCTGAGTTGGGCATTCAAACCTATGTGGGTCACAGTGCAGAGCATGTTCAAGGGGCCGACGCAGTCGTCACGTCTACCGCAGTGAAAGCCGATAACCCAGAAGTGCTGGTGGCACGCGCAAGGCACATTCCTGTGGTTCCCCGCGCGGTGATGCTGGCCGAACTGATGCGCATGAAGCAGGGTGTGGCCATTGCGGGCACACACGGCAAAACCACCACCACCAGTTTGGTCGCCAGTGTGTTGGCTGAAGGCGGCTTGGACCCTACCTTTGTCATTGGCGGCCGCTTGAACAGTGCCGGTACCAATGCCAAGCTGGGAACCGGCGATTACATCGTTGTAGAAGCTGATGAATCAGACGCTTCCTTCCTGAACTTATTGCCTGTGATGGCTGTGGTGACCAACATCGATGCCGATCACATGGAAACCTATGGTCATGACTTTGAAAAGTTAAAGGCGGCCTTCGTAGAGTTTTTGCACCGGATGCCTTTTTATGGCACCGCCATTTTGTGCAGTGATGATCCTGGCGTGCGCAGCATTCAAGACAAGTTGGCAAGGCCGGTCACCACCTATGGACTGCTTGAGGGCGCTCAAGTCAGGGCAGTCAATGTGCACGCCGAAAATGGGCAAATGCATTTCACGGTACAGCGCAGAAACGGGGTGACTTTGCCCGATCTTCCTGTGGTCCTCAACTTGCCTGGCGAACATAACGTGCTCAATGCATTGGCTGCCATCGCTGTGGCCGTCGAATTGGGTGTAGACGACACAGCTGTGCAACGTGCATTGGCCCATTTCAAAGGCGTCGGCCGCCGCTTCCAACGCTATGGTGAAGTGAAGCGCCAGAACCAAGGAGGCAGCTTCACTTTGATCGACGACTATGGTCATCATCCTGTGGAGATGGCTGCGACTTTGGCGGCTGCGCGTGGCGCCTTTCCAGGTCGTCGTTTGGTGTTGGCATTTCAGCCTCACCGATACAGCCGAACGCGCGATTGTTTTGAAGATTTTGTTCGTGTCATCAGCCACGGCGCTGATGCCGTCTTGTTGTCTGAAGTTTATGCGGCGGGTGAAGCGCCTATCGTCGCAGCAGATGGTCGATCTTTATCTCGCGCTTTGCGCGTTGCAGGTAAAATTGAACCTGTTTTTATCGATAAAATTGAGGCCATGGCGCAGGCTATTTTTGACAATTCAAAAGACGGTGACATCGTCATTTGCATGGGTGCCGGCTCCATTGGCGCAGTGCCTGCCCAAGTTCAAAAAATGGGAGGCGCGGCATGAGCCACGTAGCGCCAAGTTTCGGCAAAGTGGCTGTGCTCATGGGCGGACAATCTGCCGAGCGTGAAATCTCTTTATTGTCCGGTCAAGGCGTGCTTGATGCGCTGCGCAAGCGCGGCGTTGATGCGCATGCGTTCGATCCCGCAAACCTTGATTTAACCAAGCTTAAAGAAGAAGGTTTCCAGCGCTGTTTCATTGCTTTGCATGGGCGCTTTGGCGAAGACGGCACAGTTCAAGGCGCACTCGAATTGTTGGGCATTCCCTACACTGGTTCTGGTGTGATGGCCTCTAGCATTGCCATCGATAAAACCATGACCAAGCGTGTCTGGTTGTCCGAGAATGTGCCCACACCTCGCTATGTGTTGCTCAAGCAGCATGACCTGAGCGAACAAGCCCAAAATCATGTGTTGCAAACATTGGGTCTGCCACTCATCGTCAAGCCAGCACGTGAAGGCTCTTCTATCGGTGTGACCAAAGTCAGCCAAGCCAGCGATTTGCTTCATGCATTGCAAGCAGCTGCGGCCTGCGATACCGATGTACTTTGTGAGCAGTTCATTGCGGGTGACGAAGTGACTTGCCCTGTTTTGGGTGAGGGCGATACAGCGCATGCGCTGCCAGTGATTCGAATCGTGGCACCTGCCGGCAATTACGATTATCAAAACAAATACTTCACAGACGATACGCAATACTTGGTGCCCTCTGGTTTGCCCGAAGCAGAAGAAAAAGCCATTCAAGCGCACGTGGTGAAAGCCTATCAAGTGCTGGGCTGCAAAGGTTGGGGCCGTGTCGATGTGATGATTGACGCGAAAACGCGCCAACCCTACCTGCTTGAAATCAACACATCCCCTGGCATGACCAGCCACTCATTGGTGCCAATGTCCGCCCGTGCTGCAGGCATGGATTATGAAAGTTTGTGCATGCACTTGCTGGCCGATGCCAGTTTAGAGCACGCGCCATTGCAGAGGGCGGCGTCATGAAAAAGCCGTTGACTTTGCCCATGGACGTGCGATTGATGCAGTGGACTGCTACTTTGATGTTTGCTTTGGCCATCATCATGTGTGTGATCAGCGGCATAGGTTGGTTGTTGCGTCACCCTGCGTTTTCAATTCAGGGCATTACAGTTCGAGGAAATGTGACCCATAGCAATGCTGTGACTTTGCGTGCCAATGTCTTGCCACAACTCACGGGTAATTTCTTTACGTTGAACCTGATGCAAGCGCGTCAAGCCTTTGAGCAAATTCCTTGGATTCGTTCCGCCTTGGTGCGGCGTGAATTTCCCAACCGTTTGAATGTCACCTTGGATGAATTTTTGCCTGTTGCGCAGTGGGGCAATGAAGGTGATGGCAAGTTTCTCAGTGCTGAAGGTGCTGTGTTTGAAGTCAATGCCGACGATGTCGACAGCGATGCATTGCCTACCCTGAAAGGTCCAGAATCGCAGGCAAAAACGGTCTTGGAAATGTTTCACTACCTCAAGCCTCTCATGGCCAAAATGGACATGAATTTAGACAAGCTGGAGTTGAGTCAACGTGGCAGTTGGTCAGCGCAACTTGAGTCAGGCGCCACTTTGGAATTGGGAAACGGCAGTCAACAAGAAATTGGCAGCAAGCTGCAGTTGTTTTTCAAAACCTTGACGCAAGTTGCATCGCGTTATGGCCGTACAGCTACCTCATTGTTGTCTGCAGATTTGCGTTACGAAAATGGTTATGCCTTGAGGTTACGAGGCGTCAGTACTTTGGCAGTAGATGGTTTGAAGAAACCCTGATCGATTGAAGATTTAGAAAAGAACGGTTGAACATATGGCAAAAGAGTACAAAGATTTGGTGGTCGGTCTCGACATTGGTACATCCAAGGTCATGGTCGTCGTGGCCGAGGTCATGCCAGGTGGTGAGTTAAAACTGGCCGGTATGGGTGTTGCGCCCGGCAATGGTCTGAAGCGCGGTGTGGTGGTCAACATCGATGCCACAGTTCAAAGTATTCAGCAAGCTTTGAAAGAAGCCGAGTTGATGGCAGATTGCAAGATCACACGCGTTAACACGGGAATTACCGGCAGTCACATTCGTGGCTTGAATTCCAGTGGCATGGTGGCGGTAAAAGAAAAAGAAGTAACACCCGCCGATGTAGCCCGCGTTGTTGAAACCGCACGCGCCATCAACATTTCGACAGACCAACGCTTGTTGTTGGTCGCGCCACAAGAATTTGTGATTGATGGCCAAGACGTGAAAGAGCCCATCGGCATGAGCGGCATGCGCCTTGAAGCCAAGGTACACATCGTGACGGGCGCGCAAAGTGCTGCTGAGAACATTATCAAGTGTGTGCGTCGTTGTGGCCTTGAAGTCGATCAGCTCTTGCTCAACCCATTGTCTTCCAGCTTGGCCGTATTGACCGAAGATGAGCGTGAGCTCGGTGTGGCCTGTGTCGACATTGGTGCAGGAACCACCGACGTGGCCATCTTTACCAACGGCGCTATTCGTCACACTGCCGTCATTCCCATTGCAGGTGACTTGATCACCAGCGACATTGCCATGGCATTGCGCACACCCACCAAAGACGCAGAAGACATCAAAGTTGAAAGTGGTTGTGCCAAACAACTGTTGGCCGACCCAGAAGCACAAGTGGAAGTACCCGGCTTGGGCGATCGTGCACCGCGCATGTTGTCCAAGCAAGCGTTGGCCGGTGTCATTGAACCCCGCGTTGAAGAAATCTTCTCATTGGTACAGCAAGTCATTCGAGAATCGGGCTACGAAGAAGTCCTATCTTCTGGCATCGTGCTCACAGGCGGCAGTGCTGTCATGCCCGGCATGGTCGAGCTGGGAGAAGACATTTTCTTGAAGCCCGTGCGACGCGGCGTTCCGAAATACACCGGCGCGCTGTCTGACATGGTCAGTCAACCGCGCGTGGCCACCGTGATGGGCCTGATGGAAGAAGCCCGGTTGGCACGCTTGCGCGGTTTCAAAGTTTCGCAGAAGAAGGGTTCCATGAACAACGCCTTCACACGCTTCAAAGATTTCATCGTGGGTAACTTCTGATGGATTGGCGCAAACTTTACTTGGCAAGGGGGAGTCCTCATCAGCGATGTTGAATCCCACTTAACCCAACAAAAATAAAATTTTCAAAAATCAATATTTAGGCAACTGCAACAGTTTTAGGAGAGCACCATGAGCATTGAAATGATC
>JACCDM010807982.1_pt1 | contig 14902 bp, 12 predicted proteins | sample 7445851 | NCBI WGS metagenome assembly JACCDM01 (sample SAMN15323438, study PRJNA562643) | freshwater metagenome | isolation source: river surface water | place: USA:Blue River Watershed | collected 2017-08-16
GACCAAGACTTACAAGATGCACCGCACTCAGACTTACGTCGTTCTCGTGCTGCTGATTATTCCATCATTCCTACATCTCCTGGTGCTGCCAAAGCCGTTGGCTTAGTTTTGCCACACTTGAAAGGTAAATTGGACGGAAACGCAATGCGTGTTCCTACACCTGATGGTTCAGTTACTGACTTTACAGTTGTTTTGAAGAAAGATGCTACTGTTGCTGAAATCAATGCTGCTTTAAAAGCGGCTGCTGATGGTCCAATGAAAGGTATCTTAGAATTTACAACAGACGAAATCGTTTCTATCGATATCATCGGAAACCAACACTCATGTATTTTGGATTCTAAACTAACAACGGCTATGGGTAACCTAGTTAAAGTTGTGGGTTGGTATGACAACGAATTCGGTTATTCTTCTCGTGCCGCTGATTTGATCGCGCGTGTTGGATAATTTTCTCACATAGGTGTAACAAAAAAAAGAGGCTTAGGCCTCTTTTTTGTTTTCTACCCGTGCATAGTTAATCGAATAACCTTTATCGTACCAAATTTTTTCAAATCGTGTTTTAATCCCAAAATGATCTTCATTCCAAATCGAGGTATACAAATTCTTAGTTTCGGCCAAAATAGGTAATCGGTGCGCTCGGAATTGTTCCATTGAATAATCGAAAAATGGTTCCGAGTCTGTTTTTAAATGTATAATTCCACCAGGTTTTAATAAACGCATGTATTTCGCCAAGAAAAATGGAAATGTTAAGCGTTTCTTTTCATCTCGATCCTTCATACGCGGATCCGGAAAAGTGATCCATATTTCATCAATCTCATTCGGTAAAAAAAAGTCCTCTATAAACTGTATCTGAATCCGTAAAAATGCCACATTCGTCAGTTGCATAGCTACTGCCTGCCGACCACCCGCTGCGAGTCGATCTCCTTTGATATCAACCCCGATAAAATTTTTCGATGGAAACAAGTGACCAAGGCCGTTCGTGTATTCGCCTCGACCACAACCAAGTTCTAAAACAATTGGATTTGAATTTTTGAAATAGGCCGACTGCCATTTTCCTTGGCAGTCATCAAAAAAATCCTTCGGGCTTTGAATGACATTGGACAATTGTTCAGCCCATTCATATTTGTATGTTTTTCTTCTACTCAAAATCTAATTGGCTAATTCTGCCACCATATAGGTACTACCCGTGATTAAAATAAAGTCGGCATGTGTCATGCGCGCTGCCTGTAAAGCCAAGTTTACATCACCATATACCTGTCCAGTCAATCCGAAAGCCATAGCTTTTTTTTGTAAGTCAACCGCAGCAATTGCTCTAGGATTTGAGGCCTGTGTAAAATAATATAGCGCATCTTGAGGAAATAAACTCAAAACACGATCAATATCCTTATCCGCCACCATCCCCAAAATAATATGAAGCTGAGCGACCTTCATGTGGTTTACTTGGCTTAAAACCTCCGCAATTCCTGCGGCATTATGGGCTGTGTCCGCCACAACCCATGGATTCTGATCGATCACTTCCCAGCGCCCACGTAATGAGGTATTATGCTTTGTTAGTTTTATTCCGCGTTGAATCGCTTCTGCTGAAAGCTGTAAAGTATGCCTTTTAGACAGCTGAACACACCAGGCGATGACTCCGCCCAGGTTTTGCACTTGATAGGTTCCTGCGTATGGACTTTCAATTTTCAAATCACCCCAAATCTCCGTATTAGCCACTAAATGAAGTTCTGTTCCCTTCAGTTCAATTGCTGATAGATGTACCAGTTCATCCGCAAAATTTATTGGTGCATCATACGTATTTGCCGTTGATTTAAACACGTCTTCTACTTCGTCCTGCCGTTGACTGATCAAAATAGGAATTTGACGTTTAATGATTCCCGCTTTTTCTAAGGCAATTTCTGGTAATGTTTCTCCTAAAATATCTTGATGATCGTAGCCGATATTCGTAATGTAAGTAGCGATGGGTTCAATTATATTCGTTGAATCCAAGCGACCTCCCAATCCAGTTTCAATGACTGCATAGTCTACGCCTTGTTCTTGAAAATAAGTAAAAGCCATGAGTACGGTCCATTCAAAAAAACTAGGCCTTATATCTTCAATGAGCGCACGGTTTTTAGTAAAAAAGTCAACAACCCATGCGTGTGAGACCTCTTGGCCATTTACTTTTATTCGTTCAGTGAATGACTTTAAATGAGGGGAAGTGTATAAACCGACGCTAAATCCGGCTTCTTGCAAAATAGAAGCCATGAAGTGCGATGAACTCCCTTTTCCGTTGGTTCCCGCTATATGTAAACTTTTAAAATGCTGTTGGGGATTCCCAATCTTAGCTGCCAGTTTCTGAATATTTCCTAAACCAGGTTTGAACGCTTTTTTCCCTTCCCGGTGAAAAACAGGAAGTTGGGCATATAAGAAGTTGACAACCTCTTCGTAAGTCATACCTGTCAAAATAACCTGAATTAATTTGTAGGGACAATTTTGATCGTTTTATATCCACTAGCTCCGCGTGAGATCCCTTCACTTCGTGGGTAAAAACGTAAATTTTTAATAAGTTTTTTGTAGCGCTCAGCCAATGATAATTTCACATTAGTTCGTTCTATTTTTATTTCGGTCACATTGCCGCGCTCATTGATCCGAATAAAAAAGGTAATTTCCCCTCGCTCAGAACCACTATCTATCACATCTAAGGCTCGATTATCAAATGTCCAATCTTGGGCAATTTTTCCTTCACCTTGACCCGTACCTGTACCGGAACCACGTCCACCACCACCAAGACCCGCTCCTAATCCCTTGCCAGATCCTGCACCCGTACCTGTACCCGTTCCTCCGGCGGAACCTGTAGCTGAACCCGCTTTTGGATTACGCTTCCCAAGGGTCAAGGATAAATCAACAGGTTCCTCGATTTCCTTCGGTTCTACAGGAACAGATGGTTGCGGTTTAACTGTTACAGGACTGGCCACGGTACTCGTAAGCGCAGGTGCTGAAGTCGTTTGAACCGCGTCTGCTGTGGATTGTGTTATTTCTTCTTTTTGAGGTGTAGGTGCTGGAGCAGGAGCTTCTTGCTCAAAACTGATTTCACCAATACCCGCATCTTCCACAGGTATAGCAGGAGGATTTGGAGAATCATTCCAAATTTTAACCTGCCAAATAAGTAAAAACAATAGCGCATTGATCGCTAAGGTGATGACCAACGCCTTACGCTGATTACTTCGCTCAAACTTTTTATCTGAATACGCTAAGCTCATAGGTAATTACTGTTTTTTAAATACCCAAATATCTAATTTCTTATCTTTCTTAAATTCAGCTGCTTTTTGATATCCCATATCAAAACTGGACACACTCCCTACACTGACCCGATAATGCTTCTCTCCTGCTTTTTTAGCAATGATTTTTACATCGGTAAAACCTTTGCTAACTAACTCTGCTTGACAAATCGCCGCTTTTTCCTCTGTTAAAAAACTTCCTGCCACAAGAAAAATATCGCCTGTGATCACAGGTTCAACGTTATTTTTGGCTACTTCTACTGTAGGAGAAGCTTCTTTTGCCTTTTTTGAATCTACAATTGGTGTAGCCTTTTTTTCCTTTTTCTTGATTTTAATCGTCAACGGACTCATAGAACTATTCACATAACGTGAATTAGGTTCCGTCAGGAAATAAGCCGCGGTCCCACCCAAAATAAATGCCAAAATTACGTAAGTATAAAATTTACGCGTTAATCGCTTTTCTTTCACCTCTTGGACCACAGGTGCCGCATCAACCAATGACTCAACGACTGGATTAGCTATTAGCGTTGGTTTAACAGCCTTTTGTTTAATAACGACAGGTAATAGCCCAAATTGAGCTAAATCAAAATTTGTTTCTGGATTAGGTTCAAACTTGATTTTTGATTCGTTACCCAACGAAAATGTGCCAACCTTCCCAATAATGACCGCTTCGCCCGTTAAAATTTGATCTTTAAGCCCTTGTGAAAATTCATGCAGTGCTTGGAATGCCTCTTTTTGTTTTATGCCTAATTTTTGGGCTAACGCCATGGCTAATATGCCATCATCTGCACGTAAACGCTCATTAAATGCAACCCACTTACGTTTTGGATAAATAGTTGAAGTCGATTCGTCAAAAGTGAAATCCTTTGTATTCAAAACAAACCCACCAAATTGCGGAATAATCACGCAATCATAACTAAGTAATGATTCTTCAATAAGGGATATAATTGTCTCTTGCATAAAATTAAAAAGAATAAGCTATACCTACCGTGTAGTTTAGACCTTGCGTAGCATAATTCAAATATCGTTGATATTCTTTACCCAACAAATTATTTGCGCTAACGGATGCATTGAATTTTTTTGTAATTAAATAATTAACCTTCAAATTCAAGTCGATAATGTCATCCATTTTAACGGCTTGACCTGTTTTTGCCTGTAATCCGTATAATCCACCCACGTAAAATAGATCAGGAGAAACAATAATGCGGTCTTTAAATGTGATTGAATTTGTAAATGACAAACTCAACATTGGTTTTGAAACAGCCTTACCACCTGCAAAATCAATATTCGTGTATTGATTGTAATCGTATTTTAAGATAGATAACACCTTATCAAAGGTCTGGTAATTAATCTGTCCCGACAGATTTAAAACTTGTACCTTTTTATCCCCTCCAGCATATCTTATATCAAAACGAGTTGAATCCGAAGCGGGTACATAAAAAGCTAAATCAGTAAATTCAGAATAAGATACCTTCATCTCAAAATCTAAATTTCGTTCATTCGATCCCTTAACACCACCATAAATATTAGATGTTTGTACGGTGTTTCGCAAATTCACTTGCTGAGCCATCCAATTGTTTTCAGCAGCAAATTGATTTAATGAGTTGAAATAGGTTTCACCGCCTAGGCCAACAAACACGTGAATGAAGTCTGTGGGTTTTACGTCTAATTTAAAAACTGGAAACAAACGTGTTTTATTTAGACCGAGTAATCTATCTTTCTCATTGGCCAAATTAATACCTCCACTAACGGATAGTCGATTGTTTTTATACAAGAAACTAGGTTTGATGCGGTATAACTCCCGGCGGTTCGTTTGCCCAAATGTGTTTTCTGACATATTCATTTCACCTACTAAATAGGCAGAGAAATTATCAGTTACATGTAGGATTGATTGAATTTTACTATCCCATATCCACTCGCGTGTGTTGTAATTGGTACTCAAATAGGTCAATCCAGATGAGGCGATATAATCAAACTTAGCCTCTTTTTTTGCATTTGAAATACTTCCCTGGTAATTAAACTTGTTGTAGGTTATTCCTAAATCACGTATTGATCCACTCCCATCAAAAATTCTCTCATCGCGGCCATAGTAATTATTTCCTATCCGTCGAAAGCCAATTTGACCATCCAATAAATATTGACCTGCAAAGGTCTTAGAGTAGCCTTTAATCTCATTTTCATTGCGCCCTGAATTTGCTCCGCCCACTGGACCCCGGCGATTCGCATCATGGTTGATATATAAACCATGAAATTGTGTTTCCTTCGGATTGAATCCAAAATGACCGTTGAGAACCGTGTGGCCAAAATTACCGGCACCTATTTTTACTAAGTTCTTGAACTTAGGGCCAAACGAAGATACCAATTCATCACCTGTACGTGGTCCAATGATGGATGTGGTCAGAATCGTTTTATTAGCTGATTCCCATCGACGATCAAAAAACTCGTATTTCATTTTACGCCCTTTCTGCGTATTTTCTATTTCCGATAAGGGTTCAAAATTGCGCGAAATTTGCGGTTGGAGAACGATTTTACGTTCCTTCTCCAAAATAATATCATCATTTTGGATATTCCCCTCCTTTTTATCTTGAGCTAAGACTTCAGTCTGTACCCCTAAGATTCCAAATAAGCTGCAAAGGATGATTGATTTTGCGTTCATTTCAATTTTCATGTTCTCTTATTTTAGGGGTAAGCTTTTCAATTTCGTTTTGGCTACTTCAACTATCGCATTGTCCGTTGAATTTTCAATGATCGATTTCAAAATCGCACGTGCCTGAGCCAAATTCTTAAGTGATACAAAATTTTCGGCCAATAACACATAAGCCTTTCCGATCACCCCATCCGAAACATCCGCAAACTCATTTTTGAATTTTGTGGTAATCATTTCATTCGACTCTTTGAATTTACCTGCCTTGCTTAACTGCAATGCGAATTCAATCTGTGCTTCCCCTCCGATGTCATTTTTGTCCAATGCAATGGTCTTAGCCAACCATTCATTACGCTGACCTACTTGTGTACTATCTGTGTACGAGTCAGCTAATTTCCGGCTCATAGTGGCTAATTCTGTGGTAGAATATAAGTCTAGCGGTTCTACTTCTAAAATCACTTTGCCAACGGAGTCTAAATTTTTAGCCGCATAAAAAGCATTAAAGATCTGTGTATATCCCATCAGCACATTTTCGGGTTCCTTTACTTTCGATTGATGCATCCGGTAATAATTCACAGAAGACTGATAGTTTCCTAAGTTATACTCGAGTTCAGCTGTACGTAAAATAGCTTTATTTACTTGTGGGTGTGCATTTTGTTCGATTACCTTTTTGTAGGCTGATACTGCTTCGAGCGAATCCTTAATTTGATCTGCGGCATCTGCGATTAAAAAATATGCTTCCACTACATTTTCGTCCATTGGGTATTTGGTGACAAAATCCTTCAAGGCTGGAATTGCTTTGTCGAATTTCTTACCATCGTAAATACCTTTGGCTGCACTGTATTTCAGATCCATCGCCTCAGCGTCATTGGATTCTGCTGCATGACTCGCTTGGTAATTTTCCAATACCTGTCCAAATTCCTCTGGACGACCTACTTTAATCAAGTTCTCTTGCAATCCGATTAAGGCATCTTTTGCAATTTTATCAGCAGAGAATTCATTGATAATACGTTTGTAATCTGCTAACGCTAACTCAAACTGATCATTGTTTGTATACGCTTGAGCGCGCTTTAAAATTGATTGAGCTAGGTACTCGCTCTTGGTTTTGGCATCAATTATCTCCGTAAAACCAGCAATTGCCTCTTTGTATTTGTTCCCATTGAACAACAACAGGTTTTCCTGGAAAATTGCATCTTCAGCGAATTTTGAATCCGGGAAGTTGGTGCGTACCTGCTTGAATACTTGCCTTGCTTCTGCATCTCGATTTAAATAACTTAACGTCATTCCTTTTTGATACAAGGCATAATCTTTTTCCGTTTTAGCAACTTCAGCTGCTTGCGAGTAGTACGTTAAGGCATCCTGGTATTTACGCGAAATCAAGTACGTATCAGCCAAACGAATAAGAATGGCCGGATTGTTTTTCGAATTTGGAGCTGCTTTTAAACGATCTACATACGCCTTGAATAGGTTGTTGGCCTTTGTGAAATCCTTTGTATTAAAATATGCGAACGCCAGTCCCATACGCACCTGTTGGATGAAATCTTCAGTTTGTCCCTTCCCACTCAATAACGGATTATACAAGTCAATTGCTTCCTCAAATTTCTTTAACTGAGACAAAGTCTCCGCCTTTCCTAGTAGCGCTAATTGAGTATATTGTGCTTTCTGAGGTGTATTGATGGAAATATCAAATAACTTAATTGCCTCATCAAATTTCTCTTCATTGTAGGCGCGTACCCCTAAATTATAGCTTAAAGTCTGGTAGGCTTCATTTAATTTGGGTGATCGGTTCGGTAAACCTTGCAAGTATTCCAAAGCCACCGTAAGATTATCTGCATGCAAAAATGCATCCGCTACGAGCTCTACGGCTTCTTCAGCAAATTTACTTTTTGGAAATTTGGCGGTGAAGGCTTGAATTTCTTGAATAGTTTCGGAGGCACGTCCTAAATCCAACTGTACTTTGGCATGGTTATAAAATGCCTCTTCTTGTATTTGAGGATTGAAATTTAGGTTTTTCGCTATATCAAAAGCTTCTAGTGTGGCGGCTAAATTACCTGCATTCAATTGAGAAAGTGCTAAGGTAAACGCGGCATATTGACCTAATGAATCTTTTTGACTGGCTAATCCTTTTAATTGAGTAGACGCCTCATTGAATTTTTTGATGCGGTACAGGGAATAACCTAATTGATACTGAGAAATTGGATTGATTTTATTTCCAGAAGCTTTGATGAGCACTTCATAGCTTTTGGCTGCTTTATCATAACGCTCTAATTTAAATTGGACGTCAGCCACCAGCTGTGATAATTCATCTAATCGATACCCTGAGTTCTTTTTAACTAAGATAGGTTCAGCATAATTCAATAGTTCATTGAATTTAGATTGATTAAAATAACACAAAGCAATCCAGTTAGGAATTTCACGGCGGTACTTACTACTTGCCTCTGCTTTTTGGAAATCTGGTGCTGCATCTGCATAACGTTTATCGTTGAATTGAATCACTGCGGCATAATAGGCAGCAGAAAGAGCATATTCTTCTTCTTGTTCCACCTTAATTTCATTGAAATAAGGGAGTGCTTCCACAAAGTTTTTTAACTCGAAATACGAAACTGCTAATTTGTATTTGGCCTCTAAATTTGTTTCTGAGGATTTACTCAAGTATTTCACGGCTTTGGTGTAGTCGCCATTATCATAAAAAAAGGTCCCTATTCCGCGCAATAACTTTATAGCTTGTGGATGTTCAGGATTATTTGCCACAAATCGCTCGGCTAATATCTCAGCCTCTGGCTGACTCATATACAAAGAACACATGGTCTTGTAATACTCTGCTAGGACCTTCTGCCCTGTCTGTTCATTACTAAGGGGCTCAATACTTTCCAGATATGCATTGAATTCCTCACGTGCAGCTACATAATTTTTTGCGTCAAAGTATTCTTTGGCCTGACGAAAATGTAACGTATGATCTTTGAAACTAAGTGTTTGTTGGCCAAAGGCCCCCAAGCTCACGCAGAAAAAAAGGAAAGCTGTTATCCAGCGAATCGATCTTGAATGGTTATTCATTTGAATATGGTTACAACATGCACATTGAATCAAAAATACGATTTTTCTTTCAATTTATTGTTTGAGCGTTTTGATTTATTTACGAGGCAGGTGACCAATTAATAGCTATTTTCTAGGAGATACGGCCTATTTTACTAATTTTAGGTTTTCTATTTCATCCCAATAAACTATTTATCAATGTTACTGAAGAAATTAGCAATTCTAAGCCTATTAATTCTGGGGTTTGAATTGAGCGCTGCTCCCATTAAGCACTTGATTCAAATGTCCAATCCGCAATCGCATTATTTTGAAGTCACAACTACCTTAGATGTGAGTCAGGAAACTGCAAAGTACATCGACTTAAAGATGGCAGCTTGGACACCAGGCTCTTATTTAATCCGTGAATTTGCACGCAACGTAGAGCAGGTTACCGCCACGGGACAAGGAAATTCCTTGCCTATTAGCAAAATCTCAAAAAATACGTGGCGTATTTCACTAAGCCCTGGTATGAAACAGGTGAAGGTAAATTATTTGGTTTATGCCTTTGAACTTTCCGTTCGTACCTCATTTTTGGATGATGCACACGGCTACATCAATCCTGCAAGTGTATTAATGTATGTCGAAAAATGGGCCAAAGGACCTCAAGAGTTAAGTATTATTCCTTACAAAGAATTCAAAAAAGTTTCCACTGCATTAAAGAATGTGGGTGGATTTTCATACGTCGCCAAAGATTTGGATGAGTTAATTGATTCCCCGATCGAAATAGGTAACCATAAAGTTTGGGATTTTAAAGTGAATAATATCCCCCATCAAATTGCTTTTTATGGTCCTGCGAAAGTCGACTCAGTTAAATTCTTATCCGATGTAAAGAAGATGGCAGAGGAAGCACAAAAAGTAGTAGGCGAACACCCTTGTGATCATTATTTGTTTATCATCCATAACTTGTATCGCGGTGGTGGCGGTTTAGAACACTTGTATTCAACAACGTGTCAAGTAACGCGCTCAAATTATGAGACGCCGAAAGGTTACCAAGGAATATTAAACTTATTAGCCCATGAGTATTTCCATTTATGGAATATCAAGCGCATTCGTCCTAAAAATTTAGGTCCTTTTGACTACGAAAATGAAAATTATACACATAATTTATGGTTCTCAGAGGGTATTACGAGTTATTATGCTGATGTGATTAATCAGCGTACCGGAATGGTTTCTACACCAGATTACATTAAAGCGTTAGCGGATGAAATAGCTGGTGTTGAGAATACCCCAGGAAATCATGTGGAATCAGCCGCTGAGGCCAGCTGGGATGCTTGGATTAAATATTATCGCCCTAATGAAAATTCGCGAAATTCTACTGTTTCTTACTATGATAAAGGGTCTTTGTTGGGTGGTGTTTTGAATATGTGGATCATTAGCCAAACCAAAGGTGCTAAATCGTTGGATGATGTATTTAAGTTGCTTTATCAAACCTATTACCTGAAGCAAGGTCGTGGATTTACGGATGCTGAACTTGAAAATGCATTTACCACGGTTGCAGGAACTTCTGCTGCTCCCTTCTTTAAAGAATCAATTTATGGGACGAAAACACCAGATTATGCGGGTTTATTCGGTCAATTTGGCTATAGCTGGTCAGATGCCAATGCGGGAAAATCAATTCCATTTGTTGGATTTAGCGCAATGGGCCCTCGAATTACGTCTATTTACAGAGCAGGCCCTGCCTATGTAACTGGTTTAAATGTTGGCGATGAAATCATCCAAGTAAATCAAGTTGATTTCTCCGGAGTAGATAAATTACTTGCCGACAAAAAAGTGGGTGATGTCTTAAAAGTTCGTGTTCGTCGCGATGGCTTAGAACGTACATTTGATCTAGTCGTAGGCCAAACGCCACTTAAATCTTTTGCTATTCAGTCAGTCGAAAAACCAAGTGAATTGCAATTGAAATTGCGCCATAAGTGGTTGGGAGGAAATTAATTAATCCATATGTTTGGCCGTTTCGGCATACATCGACTGGAACGTTTCGATGACAAATTTTTGAAAGGAGGAGCTGGATGCCAGCTCCTCTATTTCTTTTTGGGAGGAAAAGTCCATGACCGAGTACTTATAACTCTGCTCCAAATGCGGCGTTTCAAATTTCAATATGTACTTTGAATTCCACTCAAAAAGTGAAATACGCATGGAATCATTCGGAATTTCCTTAATAAAATGCATTTAGTCTTGAATGATTTTAACGCTTTGAATTACATCGCCCTCACGAATTTGATCGATTACTTCTAATCCTTCAATTACCTTCCCGAAACAAGTATGCTTGCGATCAAGGTGTGCTGTATTATTGCGTGAGTGACAAATGAAAAACTGAGATCCACCTGTGTTAGGTCCTCTATGTGCCATTGATAGTACACCACGATCGTGAAACTGATTATTTCCTGTTAATTCACATGGGATTGAATAACCTGGACCACCAGCTCCAGTTCCAGTAGGATCTCCTCCTTGAATCACAAAATCAGGTATAACTCGGTGAAAAGTAACACCATCATAAAAGCCTTTCTCCGATAAATCGATGAAGTTTTTCACGTGAATGGGTGCATCCTCTGTATAAAATTCGATTTTCATTAACCCTTTATCGGTCAACATTTCTGCGTATGCCATGATATTTAATTAAATTTGAGGCACAAAGATAAAAATTATATCCAGTATGAGGTATCTCGTTTTATGCATGTTTGCAATTTTACTAGTTTCGGCTTGTCAGTCAGATACCTCCAAAAAAGAAGCTTCTGATTTTTTTCTGCGCGGAAATGCGAAGTTTAAAGAAAAAGAATATTTCGAGTCTATTAAATGGTATACAGAATCGATCGAAAAACAAACCAATTTTCCGGATGCATATTACAATCGGGGTTTGGTGTACCAACAACTCGAAAAGAATGAAGAGGCATTAGCTGATTTCACTACGGCTGTTTCCCAAGATCCTGCATTTTCCCCTGCCCTGTTTAAGTTGGCCGAAACCCTACAAAACATGGAAAAATATGATCAAGCACTGGCTGAATCCGCAAAACTTGTGAAGAATTTTCCTGATTCAGCTGCGAATTGGACTCTACATGGCAATATTCAAATGCAAAAAGAAATGTGGAATGAGTCGATGGTTTCGTATGATCGTGCCCTGGCCATTGATTCATTGTCTGTGGAATCCATGATTAATCAAGGTGTTGTCTATCAAGAATTAAATCAATTAGACTTGGCCGAAAAAATGTTTAAACGAGCCTTGCGGCAAGGAAAATACCAAGATCTTATTTACAATAATTTAGGCTACTTGGAAATTCGGCGTTTGCATTGGGAATTAGCTAAGCAATATGTTCAAAAAGCGCTAGCTGTTGACCCCAAAAATCCATTGTATGTGAAGAATTGGCAACGCATTCAGCAAAAATCAATGCTTGAATAGGCTCATATACCGCTGTAATTCCTGTGTATTTTCCGACAAATCTGTCGTAATCTCAAGCATTTTGGGGCGAGAACTTGGTTCTAAAAAATGTGTAAGTACACTGATTAATTCCGACCAATTATTAGCCTCATAATAGTCGATTTCCGCGTCTAAAGCTGTATTTTTTGCTCGAAATGTCTGCTTCGTTACCATGAATTCACCAAGTTCCGGGAGGTCTTTGGCTCCATCGAGTATGCTAAAGATTCCTCCTCCAGCATTGTTAAAAATAATGATACGGACATTAGGTCCTACATAGGAATTCCAAAGTGCATTCCGGTCATACTGGAATGCCACATCGCCTAGTAAGGAAATGACCAGCTTATTGGTTTGTTGGCTTGCTCCTATGGCCGTACTCAAACATCCATCGATTCCACTAGTGCCTCGGTTTGAAAAGACCTCCGATTGTGTAAATACTTCTTTTGTCCAGTTTATGTAGCGTATCGCCAATGAATTTGCTACGTGCACCTCACATTCAGTTGAATCAATTGCTCGAATTAAGCGATTATATATACCAAGTTCAGACCATGATTCTTCCTGAAAAAAGGCTTCTTGAACCTCCTCTACCCTATTTTTTGCATCAAATATAGCCGATACCCCCCGAAGGGTTTGTTGGCATAAGGACTCCAATACAACTTGAGCATCTGCCCGTACCACACGTGTTAGGCATTGGAAAGGATCAGGCTGCTCGATGGGATTTGGGTGGACAAGCCACGAGGTCTTAGGCTTATGGCCCCGAAGAAATTGCTTAATGCGTTTGCTAACAAATGACTTTCCAAAATGGATATGAAATTCCGGTTGGTACAAAGGCAAACGTGACTCATCTGCCCATATCAAGTCATGGTGGAGCTGGCACACCGCCGGTAAATTTGCTGTCGCATCACCGATGACCGGTATTCCTTGTGCGGCCAAGGCGGCAAAAAGGTCATTTTCTTTCTGATTAAAGGGTCTTTGCCCCACGGTAATTAGGAGTGATTCTCCAGGATTAACTTGAAAATCGGTATCGTATGTTTGGTTAATGATGCTTTGAACAGCCTGAGATTCCCGAATTTCGGGTAAAACTTCACCTTTGGCTGGATAAAACGGCTCAGCGATGGGAACATTCATGTGAACGGGCCCTTGTGGAAAGGCCATTGCCTTAGCAACAAGTTGATTTGCTTGAAATGGCCGGAAGCTTTCACTGTGTTTGACGTGCTTGCCAAACATGTTTTCTTGGTAGATAGTCTGTCCATCCCATTGCCCTATCCATTCAGCGGGGCGATCTGCTGTTAATACGATGAGTGGAACTTCTTGGAAGAAAGCTTCCACGACTGCTGGTGCAAAATTAAGTCCAGCAGAACCGGAGGTACAACAGATAATGACTGGTTTCTTAGATTTCAGTGCGCGACCGAGACCGAAAAATCCGGCTGATCTTTCATCGGCTATGGAGTAACAGCGAAAACCACCGTGGCGAACGAGGGCCAACATAAGTGGCGCGTTTCGAGAACCTGGACATATAATCGCCTCATTTACACCTTGTTGGTGTAAATTTTCAATCAAATCCACAAGTCCTTCTGGGTATGCCATCGCAAAAAAAAGCCTCGTAAGAGGCTTTTAAAATTTATCCAAGATATGTTTTTAAGGCTTTACTACGCGATGTATGACGGAGGCGGCGAATGGCTTTCTCTTTAATTTGTCTTACGCGTTCGCGGGTTAGGTTGAATTTTTCACCGATTTCCTCGAGTGTCATAGCGTGCTCACCATTTAAGCCAAAATATAAAGTAACGACGTCAGCCTCACGTTGTGTTAACGTGGACAAGGCGCGTTGTACTTCACGGCGCAATGAATCATTGATCAAACCAGAATCTGGTTTATCTTCTGAATCATTTTCTAATACATCTAATAATGAATTCTCTTCACCTTGTACGAATGGAGCGTCCATGGATACATGCCGACCAGAAATTTTCAAGGTGTCTACTACTTCACCGGTAGAAATTTCTAATACTTCGGCAAGTTCTTCGGGAGATGGCTCACGCTCAAACTTTTGCTCGAGTTCTGAAAAGGTTTTTGAGATTTTATTTAGGGAACCTACGCGGTTTAATGGCAAACGAACAATACGTGATTGTTCTGCCAATGCTTGAAGGATAGATTGACGAATCCACCATACAGCGTAAGAGATAAATTTAAATCCACGGGTTTCATCAAAACGTTGTGCGGCTTTGATCAAACCTAAATTTCCCTCATTAATTAAGTCACCAAGGCTTAATCCTTGATTTTGATATTGCTTAGCTACCGATACCACGAAACGTAAATTGGCTTTCGTCAAACGTTCTAATGATAATTGGTCTCCCTCACGGATCTTTTGTGCGAGTATTACCTCTTCATCCGGTGTCAATAAATCCACCTTACCGATTTCCTGCAGGTATTTGTCAAGCGATTGACTTTCCCTGTTGGTAATTTGTTTGCTAATTTTTAGCTGTCTCATAGGATCTTACAACAGATTGAATGGGCAAAAGGTTTCGA
>JACCDM011621711.1_pt1 | contig 14896 bp, 18 predicted proteins | sample 7445851 | NCBI WGS metagenome assembly JACCDM01 (sample SAMN15323438, study PRJNA562643) | freshwater metagenome | isolation source: river surface water | place: USA:Blue River Watershed | collected 2017-08-16
GCGGCAGTAGTTCTCGCATATATTGCATCTCGATGATGTTCAGGTGATTCGCACACGTTTCTCATTGGTACTAAAAACCCGCTCGTGAGAGCGGGGGTGTTTCAGATATCTTTCCACTTGAATACAATCATGCGACCACCATCTTCAGGTTGCTCATACTCGATGTACCCATCAGGGAGGTAGAGTGCACTTCCCTGAGGTAGTTCGCAACCAAACTTTTTTCGGTGGAAGTAGGCTTGAATGGGCCACTTGTCGTGCGGTATTGGCCCTTTCACCTCGCTCATCTTCCTGAAGAGCGTGTATCGGACGCGTTCTCCGAAGAGTGGTTGCGATTGCCCCAGTTCTTCTTTGAGAAGTCGGTGGGCTCCTTCTTCCGCACTTTCTGCGATGTTGGTTGGCAAATCGAAGTTGAGCGTTTCGCCAAGACCGTCGAAAGTTCCATTGCGTGAAAACCTTCTGCCGTCGGGGAATATTTGCTCGTGTTCGTAGAGCTCTCGCATCGGCGAACCCATATACCAGACAGTGACAACTGCAGGGTATACATGCAAGGTGAGCCGGTCAGGCCCACCATCGTGAGGAAGCTCGAAGTGCACATGGCATTTTTGGAGCGTCTTGAGTAGCTTTTCAAGGCTATGAATAGGGCTGATACCCCATCCCGCAGTTTGGATGCCATGCTGTTCGAGCAGATCGATGAGATCACGTTCGGTCACAGGCTTCACATACCAATTTTCTTTTGTTCTCATAGTGGCCTCACCTCCTTTCGGTGGTTGTTTAGTTCGGCCTTCTGGCTTGTTTTATACCTCTTTTTACGGTATCCTGCAAGGACATCGAAATATTGCGGGATCGTCTAATGGTAGGACACAGCTCTCTGAAAGCTGGTATCTTGGTTCGAGTCCAAGTCCCGCAGCCAACACGTGCTAGCACGAGTGTCAAGAGCGACTCGTGCGCACGAGATACGTCATAAAAAATAAAATGGATTCAAAAGAACAAGTTGTAAAAATCCAAAAAACAGCGAATACAATATATGATTTAAAGGACCATACTGATGTTAAGTATTGCTCTGAAATAACAGATTTTTTAATTAAAAAACTTGGTGTAAATAGTGATCAAAGAATATCAACCCAAAACTTTAGCGCCCTCGTTGTTTCTCGTTATTTAACAAACCATTCTGTCTTGGAATCTATGGCGAGTAGATACGGTAGCGATCTACAAATTATAGAATTAGGTTCTGGATTTACTCCACATTTTTTAAATCTAAGATCTGAGGTTGGTAAGTATATTGAAATTGATCTTGATATTAATTCAAAACTTAAAGAGGAAATTACAAAAAAACTTACAAGTAAGGACAATATTATTTTTATTTCTGGTGATATTCTTTCCGTAGATGTTTGGAATAAAGTAAAAGATATTATAGACACCACTAAGCCAGTTATAATTTTTAGTGAGGGCGTGGTTGCTCAGTACTTCACAAAAGAACAAAAAGAGAAAATTGCTAATCTGACGAAAGATTTCCTTGTATCAAATGGCAGTGCCTTTATTATAGACGATACAATACGCAATCATATTGAATTACATTCAAATCCAATTATAAAAGAAGGTATGGATCGAGTTGCTACCCAATCAGGTAATAACACTTATAAAGGTGAGGTAACCTCCCTTACACACGAGATAGACAATTGGTCAAAATTATTCAATAATAAAGTATCTACGATTGATTATATTTTAAGTAAACCAGGGATGGATTTTGCAATCAATAATTTAAAACTGATTGTTTGCATGAGGGATATCAAAAATGAGTTTGAAACGGTATTAGCACAATTATCGGAAAATAATAAAAATACTAGAGTTTGGAAATAAATATATGAAATATATAGCATGTGTGTTCTTGAAAGAGGGAATTTCTGAAAAACAAAGATCGCCAATGGAGGGGGTTGATTACCACACCCTTTCATCTGGCTTGGAATATATTGCTAACTATCTTGATAAGGGAATCAATAACTTTTTAGTATTCGGCTCTACCGATAATAAATCCATTGATTTTGCATGCGAGAGTGGTTTAATAAAAAATTTCCTTAAGACTGCAAAGGATAAGTTTAAGGATAGTATCATTTTACATGCAGATGTAGGACTTTCACCTTATTCTAGGGATGGGCATAGTACAGTAATTGAAAATGGAGAAATTAATTATGAGAAAAGTTATGAGCTCGCGTCAAGACTTGCTTTGGCTTTCGCAAAGGCTGGTGCTGACTATGTTGCTCCATGTCTATCGTTACACGAACAAGTTAAGGTGCTCAGAACCACACTTAATAATGCAGGACTCAAATCCACCAAGATTCACGCCTACAGTTCAAAGTTTTCTTCAGCTCTATATGGTCCATACAGGCAAACAATACAATCTCCACTTAAAGCACAGGACAAGAAATCATATCAGACGGACTATTCTAATCCCGCAGAAGCGTTGGAACAAATTACATCTGATGAACAACAAGGTGCATCAATTGTTATGGTAAAACCAGCAATGATTTATCTTGATATTGTGTACAGAGCAAGACAACTTACAAAATTACCCTTATCTGTTTATCATGTAAGCGGTGAATATTCCATGATAAAAGAAGCATGTAAAACTGGTATGCTTGATGAAAACGAATCATTCGATGAAGTCCATGCTGGTTTCGATCGTTGCGGAGTCGATTTTGTAATCGGTTATGCACCAGATCATTTTTTAAGATGGAGTACAAAGATGAGTAAGTAAGATATAATATAATTATGCACAAGAAATATCTCGAGTATGCAGGATTATCAGAAAAAGAATCAGAGATATATTTGGCTTTATTAAAGACAGAAGCAATTTCTGCTATGGATCTTGCTCGCACCACCTCCCTTAAAAAATCTATAGTTTATCTTCTACTTGAATCTTTAGTGAAGAAAGGATTGGTTAGAGAGGTTACTGTGGGTAAACGTGTTCAATATGAAGCTGAATCACCTGATGTCCTAAGAATGGTCATACAAGATAAAAGAAATAGAGTTGAGGAAGAAGCAAAAAGACTCGAGACAATCATTGCGGAGCTTAAATCTATTGAAAGAGATCTTGGTGAGCGTCCAGTTGTTCAATATTATGAGGGACGTGAAGCGGTAAAACAAGCAATTGACGATTTCGTTGCTGTTGAAGATTTTTCTAGTGGCAAAGACTATGGTATTTATTCTTATGATTTACTTAAGAAGATATTTACCGATAAGGATATCAAAATAATTGATGAAAAACGCATAAAGAATAATGTTCAATTCAAAGCCATATATACCGGTGTAGAGAAGGTGATTGAGGGGGATAAGAATCAAGCATTAATGAAGATTGATCAGGACAGATTCCCGATCCTCTGTGATATCGGTATATTCAATGATGAGGTTAGAATACATACATTAGGTAAGAAGCCATACGGTATCTTCATAAAAAACAAAGAAATGGCTACTACTTTAAAAAGTATCATCGAATATATCTTTGCTCAAAGGCAGTAATTTATATAAAATCTTCCAATTAATTTTGGAAAATTAACTCCCAAATATTAAGCAAATAAAGGCGATTCTGGATTTGCCTTGTTTTTTGCTTTAATTTTTAGATTTTCGATCGCCAATTTTGTAGAGTGGCAATATAAGTTCTTCACAATACAGGCTTTAAACAGGTGCGCCTTTGAACACCAGTGAAATTGTTGATATGAGAATAATGCTTGCCGTGTGCCAGTGTATAATCCCGATAATTATAGTCGTTGCTATCCTACTTTCAATTGTTGTCGTTGTTCTTTGCGAACAATGTCGACGACGTTGTCCAAAATGTAAACGAGCTTGGGCACTCGAGTATCGGTCTCACACGTATCGTTACCAGTCTAATGGATACCTTTGGCAAGGTTATCAAAATGGTATCTATGAAAACAAGACAAGGCATCGGCGATGTCGTTATTGTCGTCTACGTGAGATGAAAACGTGGGATGGAAAAGACCCAGAACCCAAAGGGTGGATGCAGGATATTATTTAGTCTTCAACTAAAGGCTTTAAACAGGTGTGCCGATGAACACCAGAACAATTGCTGATATGAAAATACTAATAATCGACGACAAGGCTTCTGAATTGGAGAGGGCTGCGGAAGTGGCTAAAAGTAAAGGGATTGGATTCCAATTATACAATCCCACACTTGATACTTGGGGCGCTCGACAAACCAATGATTCGTGGCCAGAAATGCTTGAACATGTTGATGCTATTGCCACTGATCTGTTCTGGAAGCCTGAATTTGTTCCTGGTCAGGAAGTGCCTTCCGGATTACTCGTAGTAATTCAAGCTCTCTACAGAAAAAAGTTGGTAGCAATTTGCACTGACGCATCGAAAATCGACCCTCGTCGAGGTCATCACGGCGAGAAAATCGGTTTCATCTACGAAGGTTACTTACAAAATGCATGGGATGTAAACAAGGACACTTTTCCCTTTTTCTGGAATGAGGAGAAAGATTGGGAAAAGTGCATTCACCAACTTCATCTTGCATTTAATGGTCTCTAAAAAGTGTTTTACAGTTTTTGAGAATTTAACTACAAAATTCTCTTTCTTATTGAGTTCATAAATAGTTTATGGGCTCATTGGAATCAAGTTCTTCACAATCAACAAATAAGGAAAAATGAAAAGTATAACGTTAGAATATGATACTTCCGTAAATTACTCTGCTGTGGAGGCATCAGGTTGCGAAATCCGTTTCGGAATCGAGCATTGTCACTTTAGCAATGCTTATGACGATCCCTGTTCTCGTATTATCCCTGTGTTTTTGCTTCCCGTTAATGAATGGTGTCATATGGGTTGGGAGGAAGCACAAAATTGGGCACCTGCAGGTTTTTCGCCACTTGGGATCAAGGCACTCATGTGCATTGGTATCAAACACCCCAACCTCCAGAGGGAATTTCCAGTTGTGGCAACAGGTGCTCCTGATGATGAAGGAGGTGGCTCAGCTGTGTATTATCCCTATCTCCGTATGGATGGGGAGAAACGCATTATGCATATTCCAAACTGGGGCATCTTCTCTGATTCAGAGATTAATACCATGCATGGTATTTTCCAGAAACGTTAGGCACATTTCGGTTTCTGCAGATTTATCCAAAAAATCTGCACCTCATTGAGTTTATGATGCGAGTCATGAATTCATAGGGTTAAGTTCTTCACAATACAGGCCTTAAACAGGTGTGCCAATGAACACCAGATGAGGAATGAGTATGAATGCCGTCAAAATTAGTCCAGCTATACATGGACGTGACCCAACCTACCAAGAGTTAAAAGACCAAATTCTTGCAAGGGGTAAAAAGCCACTTCGACAGGAAGATGTTGAGTCGTCAGACTCAATGATGGTTTTTCTGGGAGGTGAGCGTCCTGTATTGCGGGGCGTAGGACTTGATTGGGATCAAGTCGCGCGCACTACTGGCTTTTCGTATCCAGTGGGGTGAATCATTTTGCAGATTTGTATCTAAAATCTGTCATAGTTGACATGTACTATAATACATGTTACTATGTAGTCAAGTTCTTTAAACAAAAGGTTTTAAGCAGGTGCACCTATGAGCACCAGATGAAAGGAACAAACCATGGGTCAATCCCTGTGTTTGGAATTCTCGCAACAACTTGCCTTAACCGGCGGTCTCAGCGAGTCAGTCTTCCCGAAAATCGACCTTCTCTTACAGGAGGGCGAATATCAGGAAGCACTGCAGTTCATCGCTTCACGTAAATCCATGGAACGTTACCAATCCATGGTCGACTTTATCCTCTGTGAGATCTTTGTGCAGTTCCGTAAGGACTGTTTCAAATATTACGAGGGCACTGGCGAACCATTTCGGAAAATGATCGAATCCGGAGTGGTAAGTGAAGCTGATCGTGAATGGTGTGAAAGGGTGCTTGGGCACGGGCTTGAATTAGCTCGCCGAGCACTTGTGGCGCAACGTGATCGTCGTGAATACTCTTGGACTGTGTTCCGAAAGGAAACACTTTCTCTTGGGCGTTAACGAAGTTACGCTACCGGTCATAAATTCCAAAGAGCCTGACCAGCTCTTTTTTGTTTTTATAAATATACTTTTTTATCCTTCAAATAAACTTTGTTTTTTAAACACACCAACAATTCTCTTTTTTCTATATCCGTTCCATCTTTCAAGATATACTTGGCATAATTTCTCACATCGATATCACCAATTTCCAACTTTTCATTATGTCCGAGCACTATCTTGTTGAACTTCTTGAATCGTGATATCTCATCCTTTATTTTCTCCTTCATCCCAACCTCATCCAGATCAATTTTATCCAATAATATTTCAAACTGTTTGAGTAAATCATCCTCATTTATATAACCTGCTTTGCAATCCCTGTCTTTTGATTTTGTGCATCCATAATACACATGCCTATTAACCGACCCATCCTTAAGTGTCTTGAACTTCTCATTAGCGGTAATCCCTGATTCGCATAGTCCACAAACCATAAGCTTGGTAAAAGCAAATTCTTTTCCGACTGATCTCATGACCTGACTTTTAACTTGTGATTGAACGGTATCGAAAAGTTCTTTAGTTATCAGTGGGGTATGCTTGCCGGTATAGAAGTTACCGCTTTTGACAGGATACTCAAATACTCCATAGTAGAAGGGATTTTGCAGTAATTGGTAGATGTTACTAAGGGTTAGTCCTTTATTTCCTGTGACACTCTTGAAATTGAGTTCAAATTTGAGCCAATTGTATACCTTACGACCACTCCATTTTTCATAAGCAACCTTCTCAAACATTTTCTTTATGATGGGGCCTCGTTCTGGATCAATGATCGAATGACATTTCTTATCCATATGTTTTTCCTTTAAATATCCGACTGGAGGTTGACCAGGTCTTAAACCCATTTCGCATCTCGTTCTCAAACCTCTTTTTACATTAATGCTCTTGTTATCATTTTCAAGCTTTGCCTGTGAACAGAGAATCATGAGCAAGAATTTGTCACTTGGTGAATTAGCAAATGCTTGCCCGAATGTTCGTATACATAGCAATAGTTTTTGATCCATTAAGTCGACAAGTGACCCGAGGTCACCTGCGTTTCTGCTCAATCTATCTGGTGCCCATGTTAGTATTCCATTGAATCTATTTCTTCTAACATCTTCGAGTAGTTCTTTAAAGACTGGTCGCTGACCAGAATCTTTTGCTGAATGTGATTCACGCCTGATATCTATGATTTCCAATCCTTCCTTTTCAGCGAGTTGCAACATCTCCTTTACTTGTGATTCGATAGATAAAATTTGACGCTCCTCCGATTCACTTGACTTGCGTGCGTAAAGCACGTATTTGACTTTTGTATTCGATATAATTATTTGGTTGGGTACAAGGGCACTTACTTGCTTTTCCATGTATATACTAATGACAGACCCATTAGTGGTGTATAGCTATGCAGAACTTGAAAAGTATTACATGGTCGCGAGTAGGTCTTAGCAGAATTAGGGAAGTGCGATAGGGTGGATGACAGATTAGGTTTTTGGAGGTATTATTAATTTACAACTGAATAAGCGTTAAGTGAGGCCTAACCCTTATAGAGAAATTTATAAGGTATGGCAAAAATTCGCGATCAACATAGAGAACCCGTCATTAGGGCGTTGATCGCGTTATACTGGGAAACTGGTATAGGGGCTTCAAAACCCTCCTAGTGGCGGGCTTTTTGTACCCAAAGCTAGGAAAATATTATTAGCAAATCGCGATCAACAAAATGAATAATCAAATTCCGTCTTCGGGGGTTAAGACGAAAAATATAACTCTCCGTTCGATCCTTGCATGGATCATAGGTTTCATATTCCTTTTTACTGGTGCTATTCTGGTGTTCGATGACTTTGTAACAGGGATAGCATTTCTCGTATCAGGTGCTCTTGTATTGCCGTATACATACGATCTGATTAAAAAGAAATCAGGAATTTCGATGTCTGCCGTTCTTCGTACGGTCATTATTGTTATTTTGTTCGGAATCGCAGTTGGAGTATCTTCATCAGGCAAGAAAGAACAAGTCGCGACGAATCCAATTCAGGAACAGAAACCTATTGCAGAGAATAATGAGACTGTTGGGACGACTTCATCTTCAACACCAAAACCAACTCCTGCTCCAAGTCCAAAGCCAACAGTTTCTTCTGCTACAGAACCAGTCTCAAGTGAAACTACGAGCCAAAGAAATGCAGTCAAGAAAGCTAAATCCTATTTAAGCTACTCTGCTTTCTCTCATGACGGATTGGTTACACAGCTTGAATTCGAACAGTTTTCACATGCTGATGCTGTGTATGGCGCTGATCATTCGGGTGCTAATTGGAACGAACAGGCAGCGAAAAAGGCTAAATCGTACATGGAATATTCATCATTCTCTCGCGGAGGCCTAATTGATCAGTTGATACATGAGAAGTTTACTCGAGAACAAGCGGAGTATGGAGTTAATGCAGTTGGTCTGTAATATATCTTAAGTTGCTATCCAAAGAGTGGTTTCCACATATTTGGCGGTTCTCTGCGATCCCAAAGGTCAATCAAATAAATATGTGGAAATGATGGTGGATCTTCTATAATATCGAGTATGAGCATAGTGAAAGCATCGACCATGTCGTCATGTTTTTCGACACCAAAATCTACAATCTGATTGATAAGTTGTTCACAGCCTTTCTTGGGGAAGAGTATTTGACCAGACTTGATTCTGTGACTTGCGATGTTCAGTCTGCTTCGCTTGTCCTGCGTCCCGATTCTCACTGATCTGCATGACAGCCCGCTTTGCTGGAGTAGTTGAGGCAATGCTCTTTGATAGGCAACATCTTCAATAATGAATTTAGGTGTCTCGGTCTCTTGTAGGCTCTTATGAAGAGAAATACATGTTTCAACTGTTTCAGGGAAATTCATCCTTTTGTTGATAACAATAGGGTCGATGTACACTTTATAGGTATCTGTCTTTGAATCAGTGAACACCCAACCTGTTACCATTGCCGTATAGTCTGCTGTCTCTCGCTCTGATATCGCTAGGTCGACTCCAATGAGAATGCTGTGCAACTTGCTCTTGTTCGGCATAACATCGTAGTACTTGATCCAATTCCTGTCGATCACCTGATCTTCTGCTGGGATTATCTCAAGCAGGTATTCACGTCTCCATGCGACTTCATCACCAAGTTTCTTCCGTTCAGTCTCGACATCATCCATAGTCGGGTACTTTCCTAGCCAGATAATCTCTTTTTCTTTCTTGAGAAGGGGATATGCTTTAAATACGCCATCGAGCTTCTTTTCAATTACAGCCTTTCGAAGTCTCATAAGCAAAGAATCATCATGAAGAAGGTTCCCGATGACCACGAGCTTCGTACTCTTGTCACCTGCGGGAATAACCTCTCCGGTGAGCCATTGATACGTCTTGTTTCTGCCATCTCTTGTTTTTGCAGAAGCTATGTCTTCAACGTCGTCACAGATGATGAGGTCAGGTCTGTGCTGATTGTGTCTGATACCACGGATACTCTGTTCGGTAGAAGCTACCATGATTCGTGCCCCTGTGTTTGAAAACACAATCGAACTTGAACCCCACTCATCTTCTTCCTCTTGGAATGGACCAAGATCGTTTTTCAAAAGGGTATTGTTCTCAAGTTCTCGCCTTAGGTTCATCATATTCTGCTTAGCTTGTGTCTTGGTCTGGGAGAGGATGAGAACGAATTTCTTCTGCGGTTTACCTAGTATTGCCCAAAGAGGGTAGGAAGTAGTTATGATAGTCGACTTGCCTGATCCTCTGAAAGCCACAATGAAGAGGTTGTCTACAGCGTCATCTTCCGTATATGAGATGATTTCTTTTTGGAATGGTGCTGTAGCATACTTCACATAGTGCGCCATGTAGAAGTGGAAGAAGTACCAATGACTTGCTTTAGTGATTGATATCCTTACTTTCTGATCCTTGATCATTGTTTCCACAAGATCCTGTGGAATTATTTGGTTGTTGTTCATGATGTTTATTATTGTTATCGTTACTAATATCTGCTGATGTGAATGATGCGAGCTTAAGTGCCTCTCGCACGGTCAGTTCCTGTTCTGGCGTAAGCTTTCCGTCGTCAATCTTTGCCGTAATCTCAACCTTGTCTTTGTACTTCGGATTCCTATGGCGGAGCCAGAAGCTGATAGCTGACCAATTCTTTTCCTTGATGAGTAGGAGGAGTTGGTTTTCACTCATGTCGTTCACTAATGCCTCGCCTTCCTTGAGTGCCCTTTCCATTTCTTTCGCAAACTCCTCATCTTTTTCTTTCCATCTATAGACGCTTTGCCGTGATACGCCGACTTTCTCGCAGGCTACTTGGATAATGGGAATCTTGCGAAGTTGTTCAAGAAACTCATCCTTTACTTCATTCTTTTTCATAGTAGTTTTTGATTATCTTTACCTTTCGACCTGTTAGTTTTTCCCAACGGTGTATTGCCAAATCGCAGAAGACTTCTGATTGCTCGATGGAATATACCCTACGCTTCAACTGTTCTGCACAGATCATAGTGCTGGCTGATCCCGAGAAGGCGTCATAGATGATGTCGCCAACCTTCGAACACCTTTTTATTGCCTTTTCGTGAAGCTCCGGAGGCTTCGAGGTTGGGTGCTCGTACTTGCTTGACGGCAATCGTTTAACTGCCCAGATACTGTTGATTTCCTCAAGCAAGCTATTACCATTCGTCAGTCCTTTGTTTATGATTTCATTGAAGCTTCCGAATGAATTGTTGAGAAAAGGTGATCCTTTGGTGCCGTATACGCAGAACTCTGTTGCCTTGTTGAACGCTATGGTAGGAGTGGGCGAACTATTGTTCTTGATCCAGACGTTGAGCCGCCTATTCCTGATCCCAAGCTCATTGTAGAGTGTCTGAAATACCCAAACCCATGCTTCATCACAGAAAAAGAAGCAATGTGCATCCTTTGTTGATACCGAAAGGGCATTATAGAGAACTTTTCTTATGAACTCCTTGTATTCATCAGCCGATTTATTATCATCAACCTTACCACCATAGCTACTTCGATTACCTACGCCTCTGTCATAGGAGAGATTTATGTTGAATGGGGGATCGCTGTATATGAAGCTGGTCTTTTCTTCTCCAAAGAGTGCCTTGACTGCATTTGGATCCGTTGAATCGGAGCAAAGAAGCTTATGATCGCCAAGGATGATCAGATCTCCTTTCTGTGTCGTAGAGTTATGGATCTTTTGTAGCTCCTCCTCTACGTCGAAATCATCACCCTCTGCTTCCAAGTTCTCATGCCACATTTCAGATATCTCTTCAGTATCAAGTCCGATGTCTGAAAGGGTACCTATATCAAACGTTTTCAGTCCCTCGTAGTCCCATTCGCCGTCGCTCACATTACTTTCGAGGGCAACTTTGTTTCTTTCATCTTCTGTGAGCTTGCGGTTTGGTACAAGAACATTAACTTCTTTGATATTGAGCTTCATAAGCACTTTCTTTCTTTGGTTTCCCGACAAGATAGTATTATCCGTATCGATTTTTATGACATCGTGAAATCCACGGGCTCTGACTCTCTCTACGAGACGGTCAAACGACTGATTACTAATCTTCCTTGGGTTCTTCGACCAGTTCTTGAGGTCCTTTACGAGCCTGCGCTCGGGGTGCCAGACTAATTTAATTGTTTTTTTCATAGATAAATTTTAAGCTTATATAGTTTTAAGCTTAAAATTTATCTAGAATTTTGTATAAGAATTAAGCGTAACACACTTAATTTCTCTTCTTATTTTCTAGAGAAATTATCTTTTTAATATGGCCATGATCAAATGTCCTCCTGTACTTTTTATGTATATATGAAATCAGGTCTTTTGTTGACCAGTCTTGATTCTCGTAAATAAAGTCATTTATCTGTGAAGTAATGTTGTTTCTCTTACGGGTTTTACCAATCAATACGCCTTGTCGAACATATCTTTGCTGAAGCGGTTTTATTTCAGTAGTGTACACTTTTTTAATATAATCGATTATGTTTCTTTCTGAAGCATAAGGACTTATATGTAAGGTGACAGGAAAAATTTTCTTTTCCACGGAGTTGACTGATCTTCCAAGAGAATCTAGGTTTGTCGTGGCGTCACTTACAAAACATAGATTGTGAGAGTTTGGTTCCCATGAGAAGAGTATCTTTTTATAGAACAAGTAATTCTCAAACATGTCTGCCCAGTCTCTTGGAAGTAGCTGATATTCTTCGCAAATCTTATCCAGCTCCTGTTTTATCTGGATTCTTTTTGCAAACCTATTCGGATAATGTCTCCACTCTTTTGGTGGATGGGTCCATGTTTTATCTTCTACACGATAGCCATTTACTGGTATTGAAAATTCCTTCCTCAAAACCTGCATTTGCGATTTAAAAGACTCCTTTCGTGTAATATCTTGTATGTTTCTCCATAGCTCCTTAAATCCTCTCGTGTCATAGAAGATTTTAGTGTTTCTTTCCTTATGAAACTGATCTAAGATTTTGATATACCAGTCCGACATAATTATTGACTTTTAACTGTAAACATAATAAGCTTACACTATGAAAACATTAGGTCAATATCTAAGAGAATTGAGAGATTCGAAGGACTTGTCGTTGCGAGAATTAGCTACAAGACTCGACTGTTCAGCGGCTTTTCTTTCTGATATAGAGCTAGGTAAACGATATCCTTCCGAATCTATGCTTTTGAAAATGGCAGAAGTGCTAAATGTTAAAAAATCAGAATTAGAAAAGTATGATACGCGATCAGCGGTAGAGGACTTTAAGAAGATATCTCAAATCGATCCACAATATGCTTTTGCGTTCCGAAAGATGCTCGATAGTAACATTGATCCTAAAAAGGTTATTGAGTTTCTAAAGAAACATCAAAAGTAATAAAAATTAAAAGGATGAAAAATGTACGAGCACAAAATGGTCCTGTTAAAACAAAACCCTATTTCAAAAAAGGTGAAATAGAAAGTATCTGTCTTGATGAGCTTAAGAAACTTGACCTACTACCGTCCGAGCCAGCCCCAATCCGCATTGATAGATTCATTGAAAAGAAATTTGGAATCACTCATGACTATCAGGACATGCCCGACGGTATTCTGGGCTATACCAGATTCGGTCGAAATGGAGTCGAAGAAATACACATAGCTCGATCTCTTGATGAAGAGGGTACAAATAGTTCTAGTAGACGAGTAAGGACAACACTTGCACACGAAGCTGGGCATGGCCTCCTTCATGCTTATCTTTTTGCTTTAGGTAAGGGAAATAAAAAACTTTTTGATGATACTCAAACAGACGAGCCTAAAATTTTATGCCGAGATATTGTGGGGAGCCAAGAGGGAACAACTAAGTATAGCGGGCAATGGTGGGAATATCAGGCAAATAAAGCCATGGTCGGGTTGTTGCTTCCAAAAGTACTTGTACAAAAATTAATGAATCAATTTCTTGGAACCACTGGACTCTTTGGTGTTGAAGTGCTTTCTCCAGAGCAAAGATCAGAAGCTATAAAAAAGATTTCAGATACCTTTGATGTGAACCCTATAGTAGCGAAATTCTATCTTCAAGAGATGTATCCATTGACAGAAGCTCAAAAAAGTTTTGCATAATGAAAATACATTGACTGTAAGCTGAAAGTAGCTTACTATGCTTATACGGTATATCTAATCGTAGAACGTCCAACAGTTCTTTTAATATAATAGTTGGAAAATCGCAACTTATGAAACCAAATTATATTCGTAACGCAGGTAAAGAATGGACAGGGGCAGAAGAAAGGCAATTAAAAGCATTAGCAAACCAAAACACCCCAACTCGGGTTATCGGCTTTAAGATGGGTCGACCTGTTGGAGGAGTGAGGAATAAGGCATCGGAGCTCGGTATCAGTTTACATCCTACAAACCAGTCGCCTTATAACAGAAGAAATAAATAATATGTCCATCCCACTTTCTCGACTGGCAACGTGGTCAAATCAAGGAGCCACTGTTTCTTCTAAGACCACTCACGAATCCATACGAAACGCACTTACTCATGAACAATCTTCCATCAAAGAACGCATAGGCAATGGATCGGTGAAGGTTTACTTGCAAGGCTCTTATAAGAACGATACAAACATCAGATCGGACAGTGATGTTGATGTGGTTGTCGAGTTGATAACTACCTTCGGACATAATGCGCACGAACTTCCGTCAGATCAAAAAGATACTCATGATCAATCATATAGTAATGCAACATATGATTGGCATGATTTGCGTGAAGACGTTATTGATGCTCTTGTTAAATATTACGGAGCAGAGAATGTTGATACAAGTGGTAATAAATCAATAAAGCTTCTACCCGCGTCTGGACGACTAAAGGCTGATATTGTTCCTGTAATAAAATACCGTAAATATGATTATTTTTATGGAAGGAATGCCCATAGTGCTGAAGAGGGGGTCAAGTTTTATCATCGATTAACTAATAAAGCGATTATTAATTACCCAGAGCATCATTATCAAAATGGTGTCGATAAGAACTCTAACACTAGAACGGGTGGTCACTTTAAGCCGATTGTTCGTATATTTAAGAATATGCGTAACCATCTTATCGACAACAAAAAACTCACGAGAGAAATAGCCCCATCCTATTTTCTTCAATCATTGATTTATAATGTTCCTGATAAGTATTTCGAGGGAGATTACAATACAGCAGTATTGGCAACCTTAAGGTATTTATGGCAAACTCCCGTCCAGAATTTTGTGTGCCAAAATGGACAACATAATCTTTTTGGAGATAGTGGGGAACAATGGAATGTCGATAATGCGGTTTCAACCATTGCTGCCTTTGTAGACCTTTGGGATAATTGGAATCAATAAATATGCACCCATATTCAATTAATTCAGAGGAGCACAAATACATGTCGCTTTATATATCAGTAATGGCA
>JACCDM010641319.1_pt1 | contig 14895 bp, 27 predicted proteins | sample 7445851 | NCBI WGS metagenome assembly JACCDM01 (sample SAMN15323438, study PRJNA562643) | freshwater metagenome | isolation source: river surface water | place: USA:Blue River Watershed | collected 2017-08-16
CCTGTCAAGGGTTTGAGCGTGAAATCCGCACCATTGCAATTCAGTATTTTATAATTAATTATTTTCGTAAGGAACTGAACCTGATTAAAAATCAAGTAATTAACCTGTTAACTAGCAGTATTGATGCTATTTGTAAGTATGTGAATGATAGTTTTATTTATAAAGCAAATGTTGATAAAATGGGCGGCATTAACATTTATGACTATGAATATAGCAATTGGGATAAGGTATTTCTTAAACAAGTGTTTAAGCGTGTGTTATTAGAAATGTCTAAGTTAGATATTGACCTGATATACCAACATAAAGAAAAAGTTAAACAACACTTGTCAACACTTACATACGAAAAATCACAAATAAAGAAATAATTAGTTTTATTTCAGACCCTCGTGATGTTCTTTCATTTGTGCGAGCATATCCTGAATATCGGTTTAAATTGATTAATTATATTAACTTGCCATACATTGCCGTACAGTATGTTAAAGCTTTTCCTGAGACAAAGAACAAAATACGTCCTTTTTTGTTTGGTGATAATGTTGCTCCTTATATGATTCTTGAATGGATAGCAATGTTTCCTAGTGATAGAAAATTATTTATCCACAAGGTAGATAAATTTTCATTTGCATTCCAATGGGCTAAACGATTTCCCGAAGACAGGACTAAATTGTTACGGATTATTTTATCAAAAAACCTTGAGACACCCCGTAACATGGATACTTGGAAAGCACGTTTTTCAAAGGCTTAAAGTTACAATAACTTTACATACTTTTAAACTTGTTGTGATATAATGATTGCAACAAGTTTATTTTTTGAGTAATCGTTATGAATGCTAAAAGTGCGTATCAAGAATACTATGAACAAGTCACTAAAGAAGCTGAAAAAGTACCTAATGCTTTAGAGATTAGTCAGACCGCCTTATGGTTTAAAGCTGTTGCCATTAGAGCATTAGAAAGCAAAAAACCAGAATTTAATATTGTCAGTACACCTGAAAACAAATGTCTTTTTACTGAGGCTATGCTTAATCAAGTGATTCAATTCACTATTAATCAAATGCACAAAAATAGTAGTAAAGAAGAACATGATAAAGCTCAATGGTTACAAGGCTATGAGGCGGCAAGAGAAGAATTTGCTAAAGCTACGGGTCTTTTCACTGTACAAACTTCTAATGATGGTGGTTACTAATCATGCAAGGCTATCTTTATCCCGATTACACAGGTAGTACCAATCCACAGTTGTTTATTTCAAGAGGGGTCTATGTCGATATTGTTGTAGGGCAAGACATAGACCTATCAGCAATAAACGAATTTGTTGATTCATCTATTCACAATACAATCAGTTCAAGATTAAGACGATTTGATGAAAATCAATCAATATTTCTTATTGAATGTGATGAAAAAGATATTAGTGATTTATATGATACTGGCTTTACTACCCAAAAATGTAAAGTAATTAAAAAGATTCCACAGTCTGAGATAATTAAACATGCGTTAACATCGTTAGATGCAGTTGGCTTTGCTAAAGCGTATCCTAAGTATCGTTTTCAGTTAGTAGATTTAATTGATAATGACCATGATGCACTTTTATATGCTACTATGTATCCTGAAACAAAAGACAGCTTACAACATCATTTATTAGCAGATGATGACAACACATATATTAATCAATGGATTAATTTATTTCCACAGACCCGTACCGCATTTATACATAAAATCAATACATTTGATATTGCATTTACTTGGGCTAAACGATTCCCCGAAGATATACCTGATTTGTTAATGATTATTGATGATAAGGGTTTAGCGACTCCTGAAAATATGAAAGAATGGAACGATTACTTTCAGGACTAAGTTACAATAACTTTACATACTTTTAATGTTGATATGTTAGAATAGCATATCAACTAAACAAACAGGATTTAACATGACTACACTTACTAAAGATGCTATTAGTGCCGAATTAGAAACTAATCGTAGCAAACAGTATGCCCCTGAATTTTTAGTCAATTGCATCAAAGATAAATTAAAAGCAAGAGAATACACTGTTGCCGCCAAGCGTGTGTGGTGGTTATGGGAGACCCCCGTCATTAACATGGAAATTACGTCAAGTAATTGTTTTTGGGGTATTCATAAAAAATCTGAGAAGTCAACAAAAGAGTTAAAGCTGCCCGATGTACTTATCTCACGATATTTATCACGGATGGATGACCTAAAAAATTATTCAATTAAAATAATTAGCTATACACAAACTGCTAATGTTGCGTTAATTAGTGGTGGTGATAAATTAACATACGCCTTTAAGTTAAAACTACAGCTACAGCCACTCACCTAAATACAACTATTAACAAGACGGGTCTTTAAAATCCCGTCTTTTTGTATTATAATAGCAAAATATTTTAATAAGGATTTACCAATGTTCAACACAAAATCACTCTATGACACCTTACAAATTATTAAAGGTACGTCATCACGAAATGAAAAAATTAAACTATTAACTGATTATGTTAGCACATTAGACCCGTCTAGTCGTGAAACATTAGTAAAAATCTGTGTACTTGTATTTGACTATAACATAACTTTTAACATTGCCAAAATTCCAAAGTTTGAATTAGAAAACTCATTAGACCCATTGAACATCGAACATCACCTATCATTTACAATTCCATTATTACAGAATCGTAGTGTTACAGGTAATCATGCAAAGGATATGTTAAAATACAGTTTATCATGTTCTGAAAATGCTGAAACAGCCGCATTATTACAAATGATTATTAATAAAAGTTTTGATGTTGGGGCGGACTTATCTACGTTTAGCCTAGCATTAAATGAAGAAATTATATCTGAACATCAAGTCATGTTATGTTCACCTGGAAAACCAAAAGTATTAGCTAAATTAAAGTTTCCATTATACGGTCAATTAAAATATGATGCAATGCGTATTGAGCATACGATTACACATATAAAACCACTTGAATTAACGACAAGACCTGGCAAAAAAATCTATCCTAATAATGATTACCTTAATAATGAATCAAAAAAATTATTATCTAAGGCACAATCAATCTATCAAAAATATGGCTATGATATTGCTGATAATAAAATATTTCTTGATGGTGAAATGATATTCTTAGATGCAGACGGAAAGCATTTACCTAGAGAAGAATCTAATGGTGTTGCTAATTCTTGTTTAAAAAATACAAAAGATAGTATTCACCAAGATGAAGTTGTCTTTTATATTTGGGATATTATCACGCAAGAAGAAAAGCAAGGTAAATTAAAAATCCCGTATTCGATAAGACTTGCAATCTATACTGAATTACTTGAAGGCAATAGCATATACAAATGCGCTGAAACGTCGATTCTTGCCACGTTACAGGAAGCCAAAGACCTTGCTATTAAATTAATTTTAGAAGGGCAGGAAGGCATCATTCTGAAAGAACCAACAGGGGTTTGGTCTGGTGATAGAGTAGCACACCAAGTAAAAATGAAAGCTGCAAAAGAATGTGAGTTATTAGTAACAGGCTATAACATCGCAGAAGATAATAAATATGCAGGTATGATTGGGTCTTTGATTTGTCAGTCTAAAGATAATCTTGTACAAGTAAGTGTATCAGGATTAAAAGATAAGCAAAGAAAAGAATGGATAGATAATAGTATTATTGGTAATATTATTACTGTTCGGTTTAATATGTTAATCAAAGGGCGTAACAGTGATGTGTATTCTCTATTCTTACCTAGATTCGTAGAGTTAAGACTAGATAAACTTGAAGCTGATACATTACAACAAATACAGGATTCTGAGTTTGTTATTGTAGCGTAATTATAAGGATGTATAAATGAAAGTCATAGGGATATGTGGCGTTAAAAAAAGTGGTAAAAGTGAAGTTGCAAAAGAAATTGAAAAAATGTATGTCGGTACTAAAGTAGTCCGACTACCTTTTGCAAGTATTATTAAACAAATTATGGCTAACTTTGTCAGTAGTGTTACCAACATTCAATACAATGATGCGCTTGAATTGTTTAATAATCCTGATAAAAAAGAATTAATTATTAAAGAAATAGGAACATCGCCTAGAGTATTGATGACATCATTCGGGACTGATTTTGCTAGAAAATTAAACCCGAATATATGGGTTAATGCAATTAATAATACAATTAATAAATTAAATCAATTAACATATACTCATGTTGCTAATAATGGCACTATTGTACATTCTGCTAATAATGATATTGTGATTATTATTGATGATGTTCGATTTGAAAATGAATTAAGTTTCTTGCGTAGTATCAATGCTGATATTGTTTTTGTTGCTCGTAATTTTGAAACATTAAGACCCTCACCATTAGTCAAAATGATAATGTATTTTAAGATTTTATTTGGTAAAATGCACATATCTGAAAAAGGGTTATATCATCTTATAAGCTATACCGACATAGTTATTGTAAATAAAGGTACATTACTAGAACTTAACGAAAAGGTAAATTTATTATGCAAAAAGACATAAACAAAGTAGTATGTGATATAATTATACAATTGACAAATAATAAAGTATTTATTAAAAAATACCCTAAGTATTCTACATTGAAAGGAATATTAAAACAAATCACTAAACAAAGTGGCAATGATTTTATTGCCATTAGTTATATGAAAGATATAACGCTTAATGGTCTTAATAATTATGACATTGATACTATGATATTAAAAGGTAGCGAATATAATATCAAATTAGATGTAAATAATTGTTTAATAGGACATTAAATATGACAAAGCGAAGTATCAATCAAATTGTTTCTGATGCAATCAAAGGGCGTAATGCTGAATTAGATGCAATGTATAATGCTACACATAAAGTGAAAGTATCTAAACCAAGTCCCGCACTTACACCTATTGTTGAGCCTAGAAAACCTACATTGGCAGGGTTTATTAATAAACATCAAAACAAATGGGCTGTTCTTTCACCTAATAACTTAGGCGGTAAAATTGAATGGAATGTTCATAGTGTACATGATGATATGGAAGGGACTTATCCTCATTTAGTCAATGGCAATATACCTGCACCTATTAACCGTAATTTACATGGGGTTAATGTTGTCGGTTACGAAAATCACCTATAAGTTACAATTCAGATACATACATAGTCTCACAAGGTTGTTATACTAGCAAAATAAACTTGTGGGCCTATATCATGCTATCATGTCAAATTATTTTTCAACGTGCATCACGCCATACTCAAAAAACAAATACACTACCAAATTCAGACTATGTTAGAGTTAATGGAAAAATTTTATATAAAGGTTGCCCAGTACTAGTTACACACCGTAAAGATGGCTATGTGTACGGTCAAATGTTAGTAGAAGACCCTACATCATTTGATATAGATGTAAATGGTAATAAATCATTAGCACTTATGTTTAAACAATTTAGGGTTAAAGATTATGGCAATAAGTTTACTTGCTCACGGTCTGACAAAATAACATATTACTTTGATGATGCAGTCACATTTGATGTTGACTATACCAAAGATTTAATTACAATGATTAAAGAGTTTTCCACCAAAAAATATTGGGTAAGTTGGAGACAATACACAAATAAATGGGAATCAGCAAATAATCCTATAGGGCCTAGTATTGAAAATGTTTGGTGTTCAGGTACTTCAAGTAGCTTTTGTAAAAGAGGGTTTCCACTATATCATAATGTTTGTGCGGTAGTAGTCGGAACATCTAAAGAAGATGCTACTAAATCAATTTTAGCAGACTGGCCCGAAGCGACTCGTGATGATTGGCGTTTCTTTGATAAAAAGCCTATTGATTGGAGTCCTGTTGGTGGTCGTTTTAGTTAAGTATAAAAATGCCTAGATATACTAGGCATTTTCTATTGTGAGGAAAAATGCGTTTAGAATTATACAATACCCTAATAAAAATAAATAAACAATTAAAACAGCAAGAATTTTACCATTTAATTAATAGAGGTGGATGTGGATTTTTCGCTGAGATTGTTGCATCATCTCTAATTAAGTATAAGATTACATTTTCTATACTTACACAAATTCAAGTTGATGCTAGTATAAATCACGTTTTAATACAGTTTAATAGTCCTGCCGTATGTTGGTTTGATAGTAGTGGAATAGAGATAGACATCCATGAATATGAATGTTATGGGGAGTTAAACTTTAATGAAGTAACCTTATCTGAATTGATTAAGATAAATGAAAACGATAGGTGGAGACAAACTTTTACTAGAGGGTCTATTCCAACTATTAAACAGATTGTTAATAAATGTTTCGATGATTATAGGTAAGAATTATGGTAGTAAAATCAGTTGTTATTAGTGCTACTGAGGTAGAACATAAATCAGTTGTATATGAAGTTGGTTATACCATATGGAATGATAAATCTTTATCTATTTCAAGCATAGAGCCAATACCGCCAACAGATGCTAACATTGCTGAATTATTAAGAGAAAAATTAACACCAAATACACCATCGGCACATAATCATTTTTAAGTTACACAAAATTACATTTAACTTGTTGAAAATGAAAAGATAAATGTTAAAATTAGTGTGTCAAAAATTAAACAACAAAGAGTACGTTATATGACAGTTGCATATCAGCTAAAAGACTACAATGATTATTATGCTTATTTTGATGATAAAAAAGTTGTTCGGTTAGTTAAAGTAAATGAGAAAGGCATCCAAAAACACGTCGCAATTAATAAAGGCACTTGTTACCGTGTTGCAGTAGAAAAAGGCAAACAAAAGTCTTTATCGTTTTTTACGGTCATTGACCAAATGAATAAAAGTGTTGTATTGAAGTTATTAGCAGATACACCAAACATCCCTACAGTTAGTGTCGATTCATTACAATCAAGCCCTTTATCAGTCCCTACAAGCACTATACCACACGATACAATGGTTAAGTCGTTAGGTAAGGCTAAAGTAGTACGCAAGCAAACCAAAGCTCAAGAGACTATTCCTGTAAAGGCTCAGGTCTCTACTCCAAAAACATCTTTTATGGAAGAATACACAAAAGATAAATTAAAATTGCCTTTTGAGTCTTGTATCAATACTAAGCTCATTATCACACATTCTGAGTTAAACATTTTACGTCAACACGTTAAACAATTAACTGCAACTAATCGTTATTGGCAATTGTCATCGCCATATCATGCCTATGTGTATGATAGTGTTGATAAAAAAATGTTTTCATTAATTGCCGCACGTCGAATTGATGCAGCAATTGATGATGTTGCATTTACCCAATTAAAGAAAACCGAAGACCGTTGGCACTTAATGAATGCCATTGTCCGAAAAAGTAAAGCCATTAGTCAAACTATGATTGAATTATTGCTTTACAATGGGTATTGTTCTGTTTATGAAATGCCTGAAAAAACAGAGCAAAAGGCATCTTATATGGTGGTTGAAGCTAGTATGGGCTTTTGTGCTAATAAAGATAAGTTGACTACAGAGCTAGAAGCTAGTAAACTATGTCGTAAGCTATTAGAGCGTGATAATTCAATGACTTACTTCATTGTAAAAGTTGTAGGGGTAGCAACATATTCTAACAAATATGAATGTAAGCGTTTAGATAAATGATTTTGAAACGGAGGGTTAAAGACCCTCCGTTTGGAGTTTAATATGAAAAAAGTAATTGACTTTTTAAGAAATTTATTTATAGAGGGTGAAGTAAAATTCACCACAACTAGCAACAAAACAAAAATTAAAAATTTTAGTAATGTACAGTTAATAAATGAATGTCTAATTTTAGAATCAGAATTAAATAATAATTTAATTACTATCTATGCAAAAGAAAATTGCCGATATACCCACACGTTTAAATCAGCCTGTATTAAAAATAATAAACTAATTATTATTGATAATGTTGGTAATAGTAATGATTATCCTGTAAAAGATATTATTTCTATTAATGTTAATGGGGAATTTGATAAATTTGATGCTTCTAAAATTAGTGTAACTATTAATGGGCCTGTCAAAAAAGTAAAAACAACAAGTGGTAACATTAGTATTCATAATGCGACTATGATTGATAAAGTTGAAAGTACAAGTGGTTACATTAATATGAATGGTAATGTCGGGACTGCCAATACAGTAAGTGGTAGTATTACTGCCAATTCAATTACATCGGCTAAATCTGTATCAGGTAATATCAAAATATGATTATATATCGGGTAGAACATAGTATCAGTAATGAAGGAATGTTCCAATCACATACCTATAGCAGAATAGCACAGACCCTTGAACTATATAATAAATATCTGCGAGAAGTGTACGATGTAATTAGAAACATCCCACATATACCTTGTAATGAGGCTTGTAATAGTGGCATGGAAAAATTGTATCTTAAAATGCGTAATAGTGATAATATGCTATTCGGTTGTCGGTCAATAGAAGAACTTAAACAATATTGGCTACCTGATTTTAATAATTTAATTAAATCATTAGACGAATGCGGATTTGTCTTAGCTAGATATGAGACAGACGATTATGTTACACTGATAACACAAGTCGTATTTAATAAAAATAAGGTTATACAAAAAGATATAATATCTTTAAGGAGTTTGTTATGAGTATTACACAAAAGTAACATACAAAAGCTTGCTTTAATCACCATAGGCTGTATAATCTCACCATACAAACAATTCATCTAGTGAGATTATACCATGTCAGCTAAAACACCTAAATTACTTGAGCGTCCTCGTAATAAATTGGTATTCAATCCACTGTTATCTAAAGGTGGTACGCATACCAAGTCGAAGACAGGCCAACGTATGAAAGCAAAATTATCTTTGAAACAGGATTGCTAATCAATGAAATTTATTATCTGTGAAGTTGACGGAAAAGATTATTTATTTATTTTCAATAGACGGTTAATTCATACAGAATTTAATGATACTGTGTGTTATAGTCGTATGTTTGATGATTTTGCTCAATGTGTATCAGCAGGGTTTGTATCCTCAAATGCAACAGGTATTTCATTCTATGGTGAAAGCGAGTCCCTAGACATTAAGTGTCGTCCTAGTGATAAGCAATTACCAATATCATCAATGAATTTTGCTATCATTAAAACTAAGTGGAATGCTAGTCTAGGCGATGAAAAAGAGTGTGAATTTATATTCTTATTTGATAGCTCAATTACACCTGATGTGTTTTTCAATAACATTATTTTACACAAAATTGGTAGCTCTCGTAATTGGGTTCGTGTAAAATCGTTTAATCCAACAATGATTGATAGTGGTGAATTGTTAATGGTCAATGGTAAGTTAACACATTCAACACAACATATCACGGATTTACTATCAGCGTTAATTTAATGAGTATATTATCATGGGCGAATGGACATATTTTACGGTTAAAGCGACAACTAAAACCAATGACCATATTTCTATTAAGAAATTAATTAAATGTGTTGTTGGTAATGCTGAGTGCATTATCGTCGATAATAGTCATGTTGACTTTGCGTTAACGCACCATGACGTTAATGTTTCATTAGAGGATTCAGGATTTAAGGTATTAGCCTTGTTATCTAACATTAAAATACTGTTAGCAAAGAACACTGTTGATAGTACAATAACCGTTAGTCATTTATCAATTTAAATGCTTGTAAAAACATATCAAGGATGATATGATAACCGCATACCAACATAGAAGTCGAGGATATTATGTCATCCAATCAAGAAAAAGTTGAAGCATTCAAAGATGCAATTTCTAAAGACCTGCCGTATGCAATGCTATCAGAACTTAGCCAATTAAAGTTAAATGATAATATCCCGACTATTATTAAAAACTTGAAATATTTCTGTAAACACTTGGATAAAGTTATTCTTGCTTATGACTTAGGTACTTGCTTTAATTACAGTTGGCATTTTACAAAAGATGGTAAAAATCCCAATGATGACTTTTATGACATTAGTAATCATTGTTCAAGTTTATTTTCAGTAGATGGTTATTGTGTCCCTAATGACGGGTCTATTTCATGTTGGAAAGACGTGAATAAAGCTAATCGCATTCAATACATCCATTGGATTATTAAACAATTAAAGTTAGCACAAGCTTTATAATTGTTGAAAATAAAGCTTGCAATGATGCAAGCTTTTTGATAGAATAGCATCATACAAACACAAGCTGAGGAAATGCGAAATGTCAACATCACATCCGATTGAAAACTTCGACTCACAAATGCAATTCTTGCTATTAGCCTATTTTCAAAAGAAAATTACGGTATCACCCAATGAAACAACAGAATCGGCATGGGTTGATTTTCTTAACTACATTACCGATAACTTCAAATGCGATAGTCCCGCACTTGCTTATAACCTTTCACAGTTTAACCGTAGTTTAGACGATTTTATCAGTATGGAGGAACAGACACCATACGAATTAGCTAAAGAATATGTAGAAAGTATGAATCTACCGATTGATATAGGTTACATTGACATCAATCGTTTAGCATTTGATATGTATGGTACTAAAGAACGTTTCACATTTAATGATAAAGAGTATATTATCAACTAAACCACTCAAGACCCTACTAATGATGGTGGGGTCTTATTCAATATAAATGATGAGGATATATAAAATGTTTGAACAATATAAAATTGATAAAATGAAAGCAATTGTTAAAAAATTATCTTTGAGTGAAGTTAGAAATAGTGGTAACAAACCATTACGAAAAATCCCATTAACGTCATTAGATTTAGCGACTATTATTGTTAATGATATGCGTTATAATGATGATGGTTATTTAAGTGAAGAAAATATTATTTTATTAAATTCTCAAAGTGGGGTAATGCTGAATTTTGGCAAGAATCACGATAGAGATACAGTAATTGAATTAAACAAATTATTGTTACAACATCAAGATGAAAACAGTGTTCTTAACATCCTTATCAATCGTGATGACAGCGATTTAGAGATTAATTACACGAAGGTTTTAGGTGACAATGGGTATGTATGGGTTAACACAATGCGCCGTGATAACAAGGCTTTCCATGCGGCTAAACAGAAGTATTTGAGTCAAGGTTACTTAACTTATAAAGATATTCGCTTAGTCGCTAGTGGGCTGATTGGTATGCAATTACAAGAGTCAAATAAGTTGTTTGACCATGTAATCGACAACATCATTAAAGATAACATGGACATCTAACATTAAGTTACAAAAGACCTGTTGTGTGTTATGACGGGTCTTGTTATACTTACCTTACCACTTAACACTATTGGTTTACACATCATGTCAAATTTCAAAGATTTATTAGTACCTAACTTTACAATTGAAGTTATCAATAAATGTAGTCGATGCAATCTTTTAACTAATAGCTTGTAAAACTGAAACTTATGTGTTAAACTAGCATCATACAAACAGAGGAATGAAACATGAACACTTTAGTAAAAGCAATGGTAGAAAACTCAAACGTAATTATATTAGCAGATTCTAATATGGAGGCTGTTATTTTCACTTGTATGGAGGATGATAACTCATTTTTAGCAACAGGGGAAGAAAGTGGTGAAGAATATAAAATCTCATTAGATGAGGTTAATGCCGATACCACAATTTTCTATTCACTAAAAATGCTAGACCAGAAAGATTTTGGCGAAGATGCAGACAAACGTAAAGAGGCACGAGACTTGTTTGAAAAATTGTTAAATGAAAATGTTGACAGTTTAATATCAGCATTACATTTAGTCGAAAACTAATAATTAACTAATAAAAAGCTTGCATTGTTGCAAGCTTTTTGCTATCATGGCTTATCAAAACGAGGATGACATCATGATTTACCAACTACAGTTAGCATTGTTAATTAAATTTTATAGCACGATTACGGATTGTGTGGTTTATCTTACAGAGGCCGAAGATATAATCGCAGGTAAAGAATTACCACGTTCACTAACAGTACGTTTTGAAGAACAGGCGTTTAATGTGCGAGGTGAAATCATTAAACAAGAGCTTATGCCTAAATGTCGTGAATATATTACAGGTCTTGGTTACACTATTGACTAAATGTTTAAATAAAAAGCTTGCAATGATGTGAGCTTTTTGTTATACTTTCACCATACAAACAGAGTATCATATCATGTCTAAATTTATTTATTGCCCACATACCGAAGTTGGTAAATATGTTCATCCAAACATTCACCCAACATCCGATAGTTTTAATGAATTAGTTAAAAATGTATTGTTGCTTGGTGTATGGTCGCCAAAAAATTCAATTCACCAATATAACAATATTGGTTTAGTAGATACACAATTTATTACACTTGATGTATTAGATTCATTAGCACCTGCATCTCCAAAATTGTTTCTTAAATTTATTAAAGTACAAAACCCGTCAAATGCATATATTATGGACGTAATTGACCGTCTTGCTACAAATAAAAAATTAAACGATGAAATTTTAGTTGCATTATTTAAGTGTAATCAGCCTAAAATCTCAAATGATTGTATTATTAAAATTTTAGAAAATGTTAATTTTCTATCAACCATTAACTATATCTTATCTGAAATAGATAGTGGGCCTCGTAATACAATTATGAATGTTACAAAAGGTTGTCTATTAGATTATATTATTAGTCTTGATAATAAAAAGAAAAAGTTAATATACACTGAGGCTGAAATTTTAGTTTATGCTAGTTTATCTCCTTGTTCTGTTGAACCATTGTTTTACTATAATCACCTATCACTTGATTCATTTTACGGGGTCTTAATTAAAACGTCTACTGTTGGCGCAATTAAAGAGTATCAGCGTTATTTTAACACGTCAAGATATGCGAACATGATTGATTTATTAATTGGTGAATAATTAAATAAAAAGCTTGCAATGATGCAAGCTTTTTGTTATACTTAACACACGAAATAAGCATACTGAGGATTTTATCATGTCACTAGCATCTTTTAACTTTACATTCGGTACAGACCAACATGGTAATGATGGTTGGATTTTAAAACCTGAATTTGACGTTGCAGGTAATATGACTATTGCCCATGATACCGTCGAACATTTCCGTGATGATGATGGTTCTGTTGAACATGAATTAATGGCTATGGGTGCTGTCATGTTTGGTCGTATTACTATGGGTCTTGCTACAGATTATGGTATGGCTATTGACTTGACATATATGTATATCTATGCCAATGATGGTAGTGGTGTTGTTGAACCTTGTAACTATAAAAGAAAAATAAATGATGAATACTTTAGTCCTGATACATTGGATAAAATTTGTGAAACTGCTACTAAAAAGATTATAGACGAATTAGACTATCATAATGAAGATAACAGCGAAGTGGTAGAACATATTAAGTCTTTTCTACAATTAGCAAAACAATGGATTGCTAAAGGTTATTATCGTGCAAAACGTCGATTCAAGTATCCTGATATTATGACTACTATTTTCAATGAAATAGCGAGAAAAGCAAAAAATATCAATGGTGATTTTGGTGACGTGTTGAAAGTAACTTATCAGATTAATCCTGATATAAAAGTTTGGGTTACTAAACATTACATTGTTGATGATGGTTTAGTGGCATACTAAGCAATGTGGGAGGGTCTTAGACCCTCCAAAATTTACCTTTCAAGGAATATAATAATGCCAATGCTATCACCTAACCAAATTATATCATCTATACAAGGTATAGAGTTATTACCTTTCCCTAAAAAAGCGTCTACAAATTCAACAATAAAAAATATTGATAAATGGCTTTTAGCTAATGCTATCAAAGTATCATCTGATATTGGTGATGAATATAATAATCATCGCTATAAAAACATTAAACTAAACACTAAGCAAAAAATAACAATTGCAGAAAGAAATGATATTAATGTTTATTTGTTTGGTGATATAGCCTAAACAATCAAGGTCTTAGTGTTACACAAAGTTACATTTATATGCTTGCCAATGTACTGTTACAAGCATATAATTAACACACAAACTAAATGTTAATGAGGATACCGAAATGGGCTGGTTTTTCCCCTACTACTGTAACGATAAAGAATCTATTGTTAAACACTGTGTTGAAAACTTCAAGATGATTGACCATTCAGTTAATGGTAATGTCTTGTATGGTTTGTGTGCTATTCATCGTAACTTTATGGATGATTTTGGTACTTCTATCTATGTAGAGACCGAGGGTCGATATATTCTTATTTGTTTGTTAGACCATGACAAAAAAGAATGGGGATATAAAGAGATTAGTGAACATGGTTTCCCCTACGTCTTTAAGTGTCCTAAGCGTATTCTTAATAAATCTACTGTTGCCGACGAAAGTGGATGGCGCAAGGCTTGTCTTGATGGTGTAAAGGCAAAATTGAAATTAGTCGAAAATAGTTGGTATGAATTTAATAAGCCGCTAAATGGTGAAACTAAATGGCAATACAAACGACTCAAACGTAATTTTAAGAATGACCAAATGTATTGGCATTCTGAAAATGGTCAAGAGTATCGTATCCCTAATGTAGATACACGTTTTCAGCCTACTTTACTAGCGGCATAGTAACAAAAGTTAACAAAGACCTGCTTGCTAATGTGAGTGGGTCTTTGTATACTTAACACACAAACTGTTTAGTATTCACCGATGAGGATTATATAATGAGTTATGCTACCGCTAATAAAGTAATTTCAGTGTATGCTGAACAATTAGAATTTTTTAAGGCTAATGTTGATAAAACAAAACGCAAGTCAACGATTGTTGCAATGACTAATGCTTTACGTTTAAGGTTTGAAAACCGTTCACCCGAAGATATTAAAGAAACATTAACAGAAAGTATTAAGATATTTAACTTGATTAACCATGAAAACGCTCATACTTATATGTTGCCTAATCGGGCTATTTGCTCAAATTTAGTTAAAAAATTTGATAATACACTAGGCCACCTAAGTCAACCATCTGATATGA
>JACCDM010625500.1_pt1 | contig 14891 bp, 6 predicted proteins | sample 7445851 | NCBI WGS metagenome assembly JACCDM01 (sample SAMN15323438, study PRJNA562643) | freshwater metagenome | isolation source: river surface water | place: USA:Blue River Watershed | collected 2017-08-16
TCAACAATTTTCTTGTTGAACACCTCACCAGGCACCAACAAAGGAATGCCGGGTGGGTAAGGTGTCACTAATCCAACTGTGACACGACCTTCTAATTCATCAATCGACACACGCTCTGTTTTGCGACGTGCAATTTGTGCATAAGCATCGGCCGGCGTCATGGCTGGCGTCAGGTCAGACAAATACATTTCTGTGGTGAGTCTGGCAATATCGTACTTGGCATAAAGCGTGTGAATGTGTTGGCACAAATCACGTAGGCCCATGCGCTCGTACTTGGGTTGCTTTTGGCAGAACTCAGGCATGATGCGCCACATGGGTTGGTTGCGATCGTAATCGTCCTTGAACTGCTGCAGCGCAGTTAACAAAGAGTTCCATCGGCCCTTGGTAATACCAATGGTGAACATAATAAAGAAGCTGTACAGGCCGGTCTTCTCAACCACCACACCGTGCTCGGTTAAAAACTTAGTGAGCACGGATGCTGGAATGCCAGTCTTATCGAACTTGCCATCTAAGTTCAAGCCGGGTGTGACGATGGTGGCTTTGATGGGGTCCAGCATGTTGAAGCCGTCGGCCATTTGACCAAAGCCATGCCACTTGCTGCCCTTTTTGCGTGAGTCACTGCGAATGATCCAGTCTTCGGCACGACCAATGCCCTCGTCGACCAAATTCTCGGGGCCCCACACTTTGAACCACCAGTCTTTGCCGTACTCGGCGTCTACTTTGCGCATAGCGCGGCGGAAGTCCAAGGCTTCAGCAATGCTCTCTTCTACCAAGGCAGTGCCACCGGGCGGCTCCATCATGGCAGCTGCCACATCGCAACTGGCAATGATGCTGTATTGGGGGCTGGTGCTGGTGTGCATCAAATACGCTTCATTGAACAAGTGCCTGTCCAACTTGGTATTTTGTGAGTCCTGAATAAGCACGTGGCTGGCCTGGCTAATACCCGCCAACAATTTGTGAATGGACTGCGTGGCATACACCACTGAATTTTTAGGGCGTGGGCGTTTCTTTCCCATGGCGTGGTAAGTGCCATAGAAAGGATGGAACGCTGCATGCGGCAACCATGCCTCATCAAAATGCAAGTTTTCAACATAGCCATCAAGCATGCCCTTGATGGTTTCGGTGTTGTACAAAACACCGTCATAAGTCGATTGCGTGAGGGTCATCACCCGAGGCTTGACCTTTTTGGCATCAATGCCTTTGAGCAATGGGTTGGCTTTGATCTTGGCTTGAATATTGGCCACTTCAAATTCACTTTGAGGAATGGGGCCAATGATGCCGTAATGGTTGCGTGTGGGTTTTAGGAAAACCGGAATAGCACCCGTCATGATGATGGCGTGCAAAATAGATTTGTGACAGTTGCGATCGACCACCACCACATCGCCAGGTGCCACCGTGTGGTGCCAAACCATTTTGTTGGATGTGCTGGTACCGTTGGTCACAAAGAAACAATGATCGGCATTGAAAATGCGCGCAGCATTTCGTTCACTCTCGCCAATGGCACCATTGTGGTCCAACAACTGACCCAGTTCTTCAACGGCATTGCAGACATCCGCCCGCAACATGTTTTCACCATAGAACTGATGATACATCTGGCCCACAGGGCTCTTTAAAAATGCCACACCGCCAGAGTGGCCTGGGCAGTGCCATGAGTAAGAACCATCTTCGGCGTAATCTAAAAGTGCTTTGAAGAAAGGCGGTTGAACGCCTTCTAAATAACTTTTGGCTTCTCGAATAATGTGACGTGACACAAACTCGGGCGTGTCTTCAAACATGTGAATGAAGCCATGCAACTCGCGAAGAATGTCGTTAGGAATATGGCGAGAGGTTTTGGTTTCGCCATAAATATAAATAGGCACATCGGCATTTTTGCGGCGAACTTCCTCAATGAAGGCACGCAAACTTAAAACAGCAGGATCGAGGTCGGGACCGGGTGTGAACTCTTCATCGTCAATGGACAAAATAAAGGCACTGGCCCGCGACTGCTGCTGCGCAAATTGCGACAGGTCGCCATAACTGGTGACCCCCAATACTTCGAATCCCTCAGTTTCGATGGCTTGTGCCAACGCACGAATACCCAATCCTGAAGTGTTTTCAGAACGGTAGTCTTCGTCGATGATGACGATGGGAAAACGAAATTTCATGGAGAACCTAAAAATTAAAAAAGCCGCCAGTGAGTGTATGAAATTCACACGCCCGAAAAAATGAAAATTCTAATACCAAATAATTATTCAACTAAAAAAGATTTGGAAGGTACTCAAGCAGTTTTGGGCAGGAAAACAACTTTTAAATTCTTTACAACAAAAGTGTGAACGCGATATGACAATAAGCAAATAAGCTCGGTTAAAGTAAGGGTTTTAAACGTTTGAAGAAGGAAGTACCTTATGCATCGAAAACTAACCAAACTCAACAGGCAGCTTTTCATAGCCTTTGGAAGCCTGGTTGCCTTGTCCATGCTCAACGTAGCGCATGCACAATCGGACACGGTGGTCGTCACCGGCTCCAGCATCAAGCGCGCCGAAATTGAAGGCGCACTCCCCATTCAAATGTACAACGCTGAAGCCATTAAGCGTTCAGGTGCAACTTCAGCGGCTGAATTCATTCAAAGTCTGCCCGTGATGCAAGGCTTTACGCACATTTCTGAATCCGTTGGCGGCGGCGGCGGCGGCTTTTCTACCGCTTCCATTCACGATTTGGGCAGCGGCTACACCTTGGTTCTTTTAAACGGCAGACGTCTTGCACCCGCCAACTCGGGCAACACCGTTGACCTCAATACCATCCCTATGGAAGCCATTGAGCGTGTTGAAGTCCTGACCGATGGTGCATCTTCGGTCTATGGATCAGACGCTATTGCAGGCGTGGTTAACTTCATTATGAAAAAGGGCAAAGAGTCGCCTTTGTCTATTTCTGTCAGATCTGATCGCCCAGAACATGCTGGTGGCGGATCTTCCACATTCTCTTTGTCTAAGGGTTTTGGCGACTACGACAAGGACGGCTATTCAGTTTGGGCCTCTTACACCCGCAAAGAACAGCAGCAACTGAAAGCAGCAGATCGTGATTTTGCTAAAACCGGCATCATCAACTTCAGTGCCGTTGACAAAATGACAGGCAAGACTGCTGCCATGCAATTTTTCAATGGATCTTCACGCTCAATTCCTGCCAACGCAAGCGTTTATTACTACGATGCAGCCGGCGAAGAGCAAGTGGTGTCATTCAACCCCTATCAAAAGAGCACTGGCAAATGCCCACCCGCACACAAGTTGCTGGGTACTCAGTGTTATTTTGATTACACATCCACAGTGGAAATTGCCCCTGAATCAACCACCGACAGCTTGTTCCTAACTGGTAAAACCAAGTTGGGTCAATCAGGATTTGATTTCTTCAGTGATTTGGTTTTGAACAAACACGCCATCACATACAGAATTGCGCCCTACCCCGCTGAGTTCCTTGTTTCCAAAACTTCTCCGCTGTACGCAACCTACATTGCGCCCAACCTCACTGCAGAACAAATTGCTGGATATGACACCACTGTAGCCAAGTACCGTTTGCTTGAAGTGGGCCAACGTGCTCAAACCTATTCGTCCGACGTGGCCCACTGGGTCGGTGGCATTGAAGGTCAATTCAAGGGATGGGACATCAATTCCGCCCTGACACTTTCAAGCCAAACAAGATCTTCTGACTATGCAGGTGGATGGCCTCTTGAGGCGCCATTCATGGCCGCCGTCAATTCTGGCAAGGTCGATCCCTTTGCAGGCTCGCTGACTGCTGAAGGCAAAGCGCTTCTCAATGCTGCTGTATACAACGGCAATGCTTCTAAAGACAAAATGACTTTAACTTCTGTCGATATCAGAGCGTCACGTGAAGTTGGCAAATTGGCTGCAGGCGGCGTCTTTGTTGCTCTAGGTGCCGATGCAACACAATCCAAATATGCCAGCACCCCCTCCAGCGTGGATGCCAATGCTGAACTTTTGTTCGGTGACAGAACACCTGCATATGGCTATTCACGTCCAAGCTCAGGCGTCTTCACTGAAGTGTTGGTTCCAATTGCAAAAGGTCTAGAAGTCACGGGTTCAGTACGATACGACTCCGTTGGAAAAATGACGGACGATTTGAGCAACAGGTCTATCGGCAACAGTGCCAATGCCACCACGCACAAAGTTAGCACACGTTATCAAGTTGCCAGCAACTTGCTGTTGCGCGGCTCTGTGGGCACCGGATTCAAAGCACCTAGCATGTTGCAACTGGGTAGCCCTTTGGTTGACTTTGGTGTCACAGGTGGTTCTTACAACTGCCCATTGGCTGGTTCATCCAACCCCTTGGCCAGCCTATGTGACTCCACCAAAGGTCAGTTGGAAATGTTCAAAGGCGGCAATGAAAACCTAAAGCCTGAACGCTCCAACCAATTGACGTTTGGTTTTGTAACAGACCCAGTTAAGAATCTGTCCATCAGTGTTGACTATTGGAAAGTGGACATCAAGGATGCCATTACTTCCGTTAGCGAAGGTCTGATCACTTCAGATCCCGTCAAATACGCAAGCCTCTACACATCCAAGTTCAAAACCTCCACTGGTAAGAGCTACCTGGCCATCAAAGACATGCCCATCAACATCGGTAAATCTGAAGTTGAAGGCATTGATTGGAGTTTCTTATTCAAGAACCAATCTAGCTTAGGTGCAGTCACCAATCGCATTGGTGGCACTTACCTCATCAAGTCGCGTTTCACCACACCCGGCACTGACAACTCATGGGAGTCAAGCCTGGGCAGATATGGCAGCAACAATGCCGTCTCTTTCCGCAATGTTTTGAACGCAAGTTCAACATTGCAAATGGACAAGTGGACACACACCGTTGCAGCCTCTTATCGTGGTGCGTACAACGACAAGTTGATGACCTATGACGAGTGTGCCGTTGACAATTTGGACAATGGTGATTGCGCCAACGTTCAATTGCGCGTGAAGTCCTACACCGTAGCGTCTATCAGAAGCACTTACAGACCCACTAAAAATGTTGAGTACACATTTGCAGTTAACAACCTGTTTGATGCCAAGCCAGGTCTCAGCTTGAGATCAGATGGTTCACACCAACTGGGTTACGATCCACGCTACTCTGACCCATACGGTAGAACTCTGAATTTTTCGATGAACTACAAGTTCAACTAAAGATTTAGAACACACAACAAAATGCCCGCTGATGCGGGCATTTTTATGGGTCATCCTCTGATAGAATTCCCCACTTCGGAGCGGTGGATGAGTGGTTTAAGTCGCACGCCTGGAAAGCGTGTGTGGGTTAATAGCCCACCGCGGGTTCGAATCCCGCCTGCTCCGCCACATGGGCCTGTCCAACCCATCCACCTCAAGGTCTTTACAGACCCTTCCCACCGCAACCTGTTTTAAAGTAGCTGCTAATCAGCTGGAGCTGCTTGGCATTGGTCTCGCGCTTCCAAGCAGGGCCGTGACCATAGTCTGCCAACACATGGTACTCAACAGGCTGACCCGATTTCTTGGCTTTTTCTACAAACAAATCGGATTGATTCAAAGGCACTGTTTGATCGCGATCACCGTGATAGACCATCATAGGAATCTTGATCTTGTCGGCCATCGACAAAGGGCTTAGACCTCGCATGGTAGGTTCTTGTGCATCCCTGAAATAGGGGTTTGTAAACAAACGATTTCCAATGCGGTCGATGTCAGAAACACCTGCGCCAGAAATAGAGCACTTGTAAAGATCGTTGGGGCGAACAGCAGCTGCAAACGATGCATAGCCACCGTATGAGAATCCAAACATGGCCACACGCTTAGGATCAGCAATTTTTTCGCTGATCAGCCACTTGGCGCCATCGTCTTTGTCATCCTGCATTTTTTGACCCCACTCACCATCGCCAGCCAGCCAGAGGGTTTTGCCCCAACCAGACGATCCACGGAACTGAGGCTGAAGAACTGCCATGCAACGAGACACCATGAGCGGCACCCAGCTAGACTGGTCGTAGCCCATGTTATCGCGAGACCATGGGCCGCCATGCGGATGAATGACCGCGGCATAGGGGCCTGGTCCGCACAATTGAGGATTGGGCTGGGTTAAGTATGCTGGTATGTTCAAACCGTCTCTGGCTTTGTAATACACAAACTTGGCCTGGCCCAATGCCCTGCGATCAGTTTGAGGATATGCCTTTGACAGCAAGGAGAACTTTTGGCCACGCAAGAGATAGACCTCTGTGGGGTAGGCCAAACCGTCAACTTGAATCAAGTAAGTGGGCTCTGGCGATTTGTTATAGCCAATGATACGAATGGTGGCACCATCAAACATGGACACGTTGGCTTTTTTGTCGGAGCCAACAGCACGGAACTCAACACTTGTTTTCTTAAGGCCAATGGCTTGAGCAACACCATTGATGACCGATTCATACTGACCGCTCAGCCAATGAACATCGCGCCCGTAGGGGCCGGCATAAATAAATCCAGGCAACTCGTTGTCTTCGGTTTCTTGTTCAAGCGAACCCCAAATTTGTTCGGCATCAAAGAATTGATGTTCAAACAAAGTGCTAAGAATTTTTTTGTTGCCGATGTCATATTCCAGCAAGGAATTAAATTCTTTGCCTGCATTGGATTTAATAACCGCCTTGCCTGTTTTGGAGGACGCCCAAACGATGTCCACTACTTCGCGGTCTTTGGCGTACTGCCTAAAGTGCTCTTCCCATGCACCCGATGTTGGATTTCTAAAATCCAAGGTAATGAAAATACCTTTGCTGTCCGTACCACTTCGGCGTTTTGCCATAGGCACGCCCAAACGATCAACATAGACGCCAACATCTCTATCGGCCAACAACATCACTCTATTGATTGTGCCGTTTCGAAGGTTGTATTTGTAGATGTCGTTTTCTAAACCACCGCCTTGCATGATCACATGATCGGGATCGGACGGCATGGTACTCAGGACCGTTGGACGACCAAATATAGCGGCCATGTCACCGGCACTTGAACCGGGCGTAACCTGTTGAACCCTAGGTTCACGCCATTGCTTGCCTTCTAAATCGGTGAAAAGTGTTTTGGTAATGAATGTTTTGGTGAGCTCGCCCATGCGTGCATCGTAGGGTTGCGTGAGGTCAACGGACAAAACATCATTTTTTATGAATGTAGCAGATCTGATCTGCATGCTGCTTGCGCCAATAACAGTTGGCGGCTTGGCCAAATTGTCTAGCTTCCAAACCAAAATATTTCTAACGTCACCCTGACTTTCAATGGCCAACAAATGCTTGCCATCGGGCGACATGCGAAAGCCTGACATTTTGGGGAATTGCGCCAACACAGTTTCTGTGGGCACTTGAATGTTTGCAACTGCGGGTGTTTGTGCGACTGCAAACATGCTTGATGTTGCAATACAAGTTGCAATCCACAACTTGGGAAACTTAGCTAAAAACATATTTTCCTTTAAAAAAAAGCCCCTGCGGTGATGAACCGCAGAGGCTTTGGTGACAATAAAAATTAGAAAGATTTATTGACGTTCAAGTACAGAGTGCGGCCGAAGAAATCATAACCGCTGTACAAGGCTGCATTACCAACACGGTTGTAAGCACCCGATGAAATCATGGGTGGCTTAACGTCCGTCAAGTTACGAATACCGACAACGACATCCCACTTTTGTACAGGGTTTCTGTATTTCACAGAAACGTTGTGCGTGAAGTATGCAGGCGTGTCAAACTTGTAAGTACTTGTCGCTGGATCTAAACCATAGTAAGCGTAGGAGTCTGATGCGCCTACGTAGTTCAAACCATAGAAGTAAGTCCAGTCTTTAGATGTGTAGTTGGCATCAATGTTTCCAGACCATTTTGGATTGGTTAACAAACCGTTGTAATCAACCATTGGGTCTTCTGGGAACAACTTGCTAGATTGGTTGTCATACCTTGTAGCGTTGAAGTTGACGCGCAATTTGCCATCGCTCACATTGGTTGCATAACGTGCTGTGAAGTCATAGCCCTTGACCATGTCGGTGGCCAAGTTGATATAGCTGTCACGAACAGTCAATGCGTTCGTACCTGCTGTACGAGTTACCAAGCGGCAGAAGCTACCTGATGCACGGAAACCTGGATCGTCATAGCAACGTGCCAAGATTGAGGATGTACCAACACGTGAAACACCGTCTTTCACTGTAATGGCAAATCGGTCCATTGCCAGTGAGAGATCGCCCATACCAGATGGCAGTTCGGGTTGAACAACCACACCGACCGTCAAGTTTTTGGATGTTTCAGCTTTCAGACCAGCGGCGGCACCACCAGCATTCACAACAGTAATTGAGTTGTTGTTGGTGTAACCAGCTGGCAGGCCTTCGGCTTGACAGTTTTTAGAACGTGTGGAGCCAGCTTTGTCTGCAGCGTCCCAGCTGTTACATGGATCGCTAGAGCCAGACAAGAATCCGGTGGTAGCACCCAAGAACTGCTCATACAACGCAGGTGCTCTGTAAGAAGTGCCGGTAGTTGCACGAACAGACACAGACTTCTCTAAAGACCAAAGTGCACCCAGCTTGTAAGTAGAAGCGCTGCCATAAGATTGGTAATCGGCCCAACGTGTAGAACCATTCAAGGTCAACTCACGTGCACCAGGAACATTCTTCAGCAATGGCACTTCCAATTCTGCAAAGACGTCATTGGCTTTGTCTGAACCACGCGTAATGGATGAGCTTGTGAAGCCATACAAGTTGCCAGTTTGAGAATCAATTGACGGTGTGTCGTCAATCGAATTTCTTCTCATTTCAGCACCGAAAGCGGCACGAACTTTACCTGCTGGCACAGCGAACAAAGTACCGGTGGCTGTTGCTGTTACAACATTTTCCTTGAACTTGGTCACGCCAACCACAGGTGCCATGACATAGTCACGCCAAGCTTGTGGCAAATTTCCTGCAATCACTGCAGGTGTCAAAGCAGGAGCGGCAATACATCCACCGCTTGGGTCTTTACATGCAAAGCCGCTGCCAGATGCAACCACGTTCAAGCTCTTAGCCATGCGGTCTGTCAAGAAGCTTTCTGACATATAGGTGCCTTTGCTGTTGGAGCTTACAGCGACAACATCATAGTCCCAACCTGTTTTACCAATGGCACCACGCATACCAACCACTGCGCGGCTGAAATCGACAGTTTGTGCATTGAGGTAGTTACCCCAACCAATGAAACCCCTGGCTGCAACATATTCACCATTTGAGATGACTGTTGGCAGTGCAAAAAGTTTGGTTCTGAGAGTGTCAGGCAACAATGGGCTGCCGTACATGTAGTCCAAGGACAACTGACGATAGCCTACTTGTGTTGACTCGCGTCTGTTCATCAACACTTCGTAATAGACCTGGGCATCACCCAAAATGTCGAGATCAACCGTACCCTGACCAAAGAAATTGTTGTTGGTCACAGGTGAAATCAAAGAGTTGTTCAACATCTTTGGATCAAATGTTGTACGGTTGTTGACGTTGTTGCCAGCGCTAACGCCAGTCAAACCTTCGTAACCCACCAAGCCGGTAGTGACACTTGCATTGGGACGCCATCTGTTGAATGTAGGACCAACAGCGCCTGCTGCTGCAACACCCGCCATGCTAGCGGTACCCAGTGTATTGATGGTCACACCGTTGGAGCCGGTAGTAGTGATTGGGTAGCATTTGATTTTGCCAGTTGCTGGATCAATGTAGTCTGCACTGCCCCAGTCGCCCATCACACCGTTGACCAACTTACGGCGGTAGTCTGTGTTGCACGTTGTCCAATCACGATCGGCCAGAGTCAAATCTGTACGGTTTGTGTGATTGAATGAACCAGAGAATCTGATTTTATCTTTAACAACGCCACCAGCCAATGAGAAGTTGGTGGTGTTACCGCCACCGTGTTCTGTACCCGTTTGGTTCAAGCTTGCTGTAACGCCTGTCAAGTTGTTTTTAGTGATGATGTTGACAACACCAGCAACAGCATCAGAACCGTAAATTGAAGAAGCACCGTCTTTCAATACTTCAATGCGATCAATGATGCTGGATGGCAACGTGTTCAAATCAGCAGCGCCAACGGATCCACGTGTACCTGATGGCGCCATACGGCGACCGTTCAGCAAAATCAATGAACGAGTTGGGCCAAAGCCTCTCAAGCCCAAGGTGTTGGCACCAGGGCCGCCTTCAGTCACATAACCGCCGTAGGCGTTGTTAATTTGACCTTGACCACCAGTAACGGCAGTGCCTTGCAAAACTTCAGTCGTTGATGAAAAACCAGCAAGCACTGAGTCTTCATTGCGAATGATTTGCACTGGCGCAGATGTGGAATAGTTGTCACGCTTAATGCGCGAACCAGAAACCACAACTTCCTGATCTGCAGACTGGCTGTACGCCAAAGGCGCGGCCATTGCTGCAATGACTGCGACCATGACGGGCGACAGTCTGACGTTTCGAATCCTAGATGCCATTGAATACTCCTTGAGGCCTTTAGTCATACACGTGTTAAAGAATAGAATTGTTAACAATATGAATATTGCTAAAAGGATTATTCACAGGTGTGTCATATTCAACAAGTAGGTGTAAATCCCAAAGGCTCTGAAAATTGCAAAAAATTAAATACTAAGTTTTTATATTTTTTCAAATTTAAAATCTTGATTTAAAACTTTGATCCTAAGCTTTAACAAATTGTTGTAAAAAAACATCTACCCACTTTGATCAACTTTTAAGAATGAACTTTTTCAACAATCCACTGTTCCAAATTCCCGGATATCAGCGGATGTGGTTCTCTATTTTGTTCAGCAACTTAGGGGGTCAAATCACCATGCTGGCCCTGCCCCTCACGGCGGTTTTTTTGCTGGATGCCAGCCCCACCCAAATGGGGTTTTTAACGGCCATGGAAATTGCACCTTTTGTGCTGCTGTCTTTGCCTGGCGGGGTTTTGATTGACCGCATGCGAAAACTACCGCTGTACATTGCCGGCGAAATATTCATGGGCCTCGCCCTGCTCACCATCCCAGCAGCTTGGGCTTTAGGGCACCTCAGCATGACACTGATGTATGTTGTTAGTTTTGCTTTAGGTACGGTTTACACCATTGCAGGTTCTGCTTCGCAAATTGTGCTGACGCAATTGGTGGGCAGAGACAAGTTGGTTCAGGCTTATTCACAGAACGCCATTGCAGGTTCAATGGCAGAGGTCATGGGGCCTGGAATGGCGGGCGTTTTAATTCGCGTGTTTGGCGCACCGCTGGCCTTGGTCATGGATGCGCTGCTTCTAATTGGCTCGGTCCTAATGCTTAAAGGCATTCGCATTCACGAAGTGGTACCACCACGGTCCACCTGGAAAGACCGGTCATTTAGACAAGACCTTCTGCAAGGCCTTGCCTTTGTCAAATCTCAAAAAATGCTGCTTGAAATGGCAGCCATCGTGGGTGCGTGGCAGTTCTTCTCTCAGCTGGCTTTGGCCGTGCAAATCATTTTTGCAGTCAAAGATTTAGGGCTCGATGAAACTTTGGTTTCCATGAGTTTTGTAGCACTTGGCATTGGCTCCATCTTGGGCGGTATGGCAGGCCCCAAGCTGTCCAAAAAAATGGGGCCCGGACCCGCTCTTATTTTGGGGATTGCCATTACCTCGTTTGGTTGGATTGGCCTGCTGCTTCTGGAAGGCCTGTTGCCCAGCATCGTTTTGTTTTCTTGGATGCTGCTTTGCTTCAGCTGGGGCGCAACTTTGCTGTTCGTCAACTTTTTGTCGCTCAGGCAATCGTTCACACCGACTGACCTTCTAGGTCGAATGACCACCACCATGCGTTGGCTCATTTTGTTGCCCGCAGGGCCAGGCGCCATTTTGGGCGGCTGGATGGCCGAGCACTGGGGCATGCGAAGCTCATTGGCTTGCGCAGGCGCAGGCACTTTGTTGGTGGCTTTAGTAGCCTACGCCAGGCCTCATTTAAAAAGCCTAAAGACCTTGCCAGAGCTCAAGCCTTAAACGGTCATGGCCTCTGGCATTTTGGGCACAGCAGCTAGCAAGGTTTGTGTGTAGGCGTTTTGGGGCTTTGCATAAATTTCTGCAGCACTGCCCTGCTCTACCACTTGGCCTTTGTTCATCACCAACAGCGTGTCTGACATGTATCGCACCACTTCCAGGTCGTGCGAAATGAACAAATAACTCAGGCCCAAATCTTTTTGCAGATCTTTGAGCAGATTAAGCACTTGGGCTTGAACAGATACATCCAGGGCAGACACGGCTTCGTCGAGCACCACCACCTCGGGTGACAAACTAAGAGAACGCGCAATGGCAATGCGCTGTCGCTGACCACCCGAGAACTCAAACGGATAGCGCTTAAGGGCCGAGGCTGGCATGCCCACTTTGTCGAGCAATGCCAAAGAGCGTTTCTCCCAATCGGCTTGACCAGAACCAATGCCATGCAATTGCATAGGCTCGCTCAAAATTTCGCCCACCGTAAAGCGCGGGTTGAGCGATGCATACGGATTTTGGAAAACAATTTGCAAACGACGTTTGTAAGTTGCAAATTCTGCATTCGACATCTCGAGCAGGTTCTTGCCGTCGAACAAGACCTTGCCGGCAGTGGCTTCGTGCAGCCTGAGCAAACACAAACCTACCGTGGTTTTGCCAGAGCCAGACTCACCCACCAAGCCCACGGTTTGGCCGCGAACCAGTTTGAAGCTGACGTTTTCAACGGCCACAAAGTCATCGCTCTTAAACCAACCACCTGAACGTTTGAATACTTTGCGAAGGCCCTGAACTTCTAGCAACGCTTGATCAGTTGAAGAAGCTTTGGACGCTGTGGCTGCTGCGCTTGCAACTTGCGTTGTCTGATCATTGTCAGACGAGGCAGCGGCATCCGAAGTAGACGCAACCGAGTTGCTTGTCATCCAGTCGTCAATGGTCAGCAACCGCTTGCCTTGACGCTCCACGCTTGGACGGCAGCTTAGCAAGGCTTTGGTGTAGGGGTCTTGTGGATTGCTGAACAAAGTTCTAACAGGCCCCGCCTCACGCACTGTGCCCTTGCGCATCACCACGGCATGATCGGCAACTTCGCTCACCAGTCCCAAATCGTGTGTGATGAACAACATGGCCATGCGTCTACGCTCGCGCAGTTCTGCAAGCAACATCATAATTTGACGCTGCACCGTAACGTCCAATGCCGTGGTTGGCTCATCGGCAATTAACAGCTCGGGTTCGCAAGCCAGTGCCATGGCAATCATGACACGCTGTTGCTGGCCACCCGACAGTTCGTGCGGATACGCATTGACCCTTCTTTGAGGTTCAGGAATACCCACCTCGGCCAACAAATCACAAGCTCTGGCCATGGCTTCTTTGTTGCCAATGCGCTTGTGAATTCTGAGCATTTCAGCCAACTGGTAACCCACGGTATAAACCGGATTCAGGGACGTCATGGGATCTTGAAAAATCATGGCAATGCGAGAGCCACGAATAAGCTGCCAATCGGCGCGCGACAAGTTCAACATAGAACGGTTGTCGTACTCAATTTTGGAATGCAAAGCCACTTTGGAATTTTGGGGCGGTAGCAATCCCATGATGGCCAATGCACTGACAGACTTGCCACTGCCCGACTCGCCGACCAATGCGACTGTACGTTCGCGTGGAATGACAAAGGACACTTCTTCAACAGCGCGCACAGGTGCCTTGGAAGCGCTGATGAAATCGACAGTGAGGTTTTTGACTTCCAACAAATTGTCAGAAATTTGCGTCAAAGGTGGAGGTGTTCTACGCGTTGCCATGATGTCATTCAATCAATTTGGTTTTAGTTATGTTTGTCTTTAGTGAATCACTTTGGGATCCAGGGCGTCACGCAATGAATCGGTCAGTAAGGACAACGCAGTCACAAAAATAGACATGGCCACAGTGGCTGACAACAGTTGCCACCACTTGCCCACCAGCAAATCGTTTTGCGCTTCGGTCAGCATGGTGCCCCATGACACACCGTCTACCGGCACGCCAAAACCCAAGAACGAAAGAATCACTTCGGCCTTGATACAAGACACAGTGAGCAAAGAAAATTGAACCAAAATTACATGGCTGACGTTGGGCAAAATATGCACAAACATGCGCCTGTTGTTGGAAGCGCCAATGGCATCTGCAGCCCTGACGTATTCTCTGTTGCGGTGTTTGAGATATTCACCTCGCATCAAACGGTAAGTGCCAGTCCAGCCTGTGGTTCCCAAAATTAAAACCACCGCCATGGTGCCTTTGGTATTGAGCACAGCAGCAATGGCCAAGATGAGCAAAATACCTGGAATAGAGTGAAAGACGTTGTAGAGCCAATTGCTCAGATCATCGACCACGCCGCCGTACCATCCAGACACCGCGCCCAAGGCCGCACCCAGCACAGTGGCCATGAGTGCCGCGGCCAAGCCCACCAAGATACTGGTTTCAGCGCCCTTGATGGTTTTGGCCAAAACATCACGGCCCCATTTGTCAGCGCCCATAGGCAAGTGGGTGGCCAAAGCATTGACTTTTTCGCCGGCAGGTTTAACAGCTTTTTGCGCCAATTCCCATTGCGCCGCAATGGGATCGACCACATCTGAGGGAGAAGGTTCGTACAAAACTACGGGCTGGACATCAGCCGCACCCTCAGCGCCTTGGCTGTCTGCTTTGGCCCATGAAGGCGGTGCATTGCTAACGGCAACTTCCTTTTCCCAATCGGAAGCCAAGGAACCCACCAGGGTGGTTAAAACCAATGCCAAACTCAGAATCACTGTGACGGCGCTCCAGACGCCAACACGATCTGACTTAAAACGTCGCCAAGCCAGCGCCCACGCCCCTTCACTCACGACTGGGACTGTTTGAATTGTTGTGCTACTCATTGTGTATCTTTGAAAAATGGTGATGCTTTTGCACAGACTGCTTATCGCAATTGCACGCGAGGGTCAGTGAGGCGATACAGCACATCACCAATCAA
>JACCDM010086936.1_pt1 | contig 14887 bp, 10 predicted proteins | sample 7445851 | NCBI WGS metagenome assembly JACCDM01 (sample SAMN15323438, study PRJNA562643) | freshwater metagenome | isolation source: river surface water | place: USA:Blue River Watershed | collected 2017-08-16
AAAGGTACTTGATTTTTGAGAGTTTGTCCTTACCTTTGCCTCACTATATCGCGGGATGGAGCAGTTGGTAGCTCGTCGGGCTCATAACCCGAAGGTCACAGGTTCGAGTCCTGTTCCCGCTACATTGGAAAGGGATGCTTTGGCATCCTTTTTTGTTTTTAACTAAATAGGAATTAGACGGGCTCCTATCCGCCGCGGCGGACACGGGTTTGCCTCCTATTCCCGCTACATTGGAAAGGGATGCTTCGGCATCCTTTTTTTATTTAATCTAATGGAAGTTTTCTGGGCTCATATCCGCTCCAATATGGCGGACAGGCGCTTTCGGACACCCATTTGCCTCCTGTTCCCACTTCTCGAAACCCCTTCTAAGTTACATCTTAGGGGGCTTTTCATTTTGGGGGACACTATGGGGGACACTTTTAAGTGATCACTAGTCCAAGCCAACTGGTTCAAGGACCCACATTTTCCAAGTAAAGGAATGGTAATCCGTTTAGTGTGTTGGTCTTTTTAAGCGACCGAGGCGATGGAAAGAAATTACAAACTCCAACGATTGCCCACCTCGGAGACTGGTATACATGGCTCAAAGGTTCCTGGGACAGGATCATAGGCCAGTACGTTCTTCCCTATTTCCTCCGAACTGAAATAGGCCCAGATTGCCATGGACTTGATGGACCTGTAAAATCCAATAGGCTCTTGTTTCCCTACTGCGGTGCCCCAAACTCCTGGGCTGAATTTACCGGAGCTCTTTTCTGCAGCTTGCAAAACCTTTTCCCGATCCGAAGCATTCAACTCAATGAAGGTACCGCCAAAGTTCTTTTCGCAGTCCGAATTGAAGGCAGCTATTTCTGACCGCATTTTCTTTTGCGCTTCTTCGTCATAGGTCTTGGCGATGACCTTATCAATAAACATATCCGACTTTACGTCCAAAGCACCTGGCGTATCTGTACGAGGCAATATTGTGTCTACTAGGACCGAAATTGTTTTGGCCTCAGTTTCCGTAAAAAATAGCGGTTGCCAATCCAATCGGTTCTCGCTTTTGCAGGAGTGCAATAAAGAGAACAATGAGGGTAGGGCAACTGCCGAACCTGCCAGGACACCTGCTTTTTTGAGGGCGCTTCTTCTATCCATAACGATTAAAGATTATTCTTTTTTAATTCAGAAACTGCATAATCAGCGGCTCTCGCCGTAATAGCCATATAGGTCAACGAAGGATTGACACAAGAGGAAGACGTCATGCACGCACCATCCGTAACAAATACGTTTTTGACACTGTGTATCTGGTTAAAACCATTTAAAACCGAGGTCTTTGGGTCTCTTCCCATTCTGGCTGTACCCATTTCATGTACTCCATATCCAGGAGGGTGGTTGTTATCAAAACCCATGACCTCTTTTAGGCCTGATTTTTCCAACATTTCCACAGCATCTTCTTGTATTTGCTTGTTTATTGCCTTTTCGTTTGCTTTAAACTCTGCATCTATGGACAAGGTAGGTTGTCCCCATTTGTCTAAGACCTCCTTGTTTAAATACACCTGATTATCATGGTAAGGTAGACATTCCGCAAAACCAGTGATAAAAAATTCCCAGGGCCCTGGTTTTAAGATGCTATCCTTGTAATCCGCACCAAATGATTCAATATTGGCGGGATTACCACCACGGAATCCAGCCCCTTGGTATCCAAAACCACGAAGAAATTTATCCGTTTTGGATTTCTCATCGATGTTCACATATCTCGGGATGTAAATTCCATTGGGTCTTCTCCCTTTGTAATATTCATCCTCAAAACCATCTACTTTTCCTGTGGCACCTACTCTATAGGTATGGTCCATCAGATTATGTCCAAGCTCTCCGCTATCATTCCCTAAACCATTCTCAAATCGGTTTGAAGTTGAATTCAATAATATTTGCGTAGTGCCTAAGGTCGAAGCATTTACAAATATAATTTTGGCTGAATATTCGATATCTTCATTCGTTTCAGAATCAATTATACGTACTCCTGTAGCCTTGCCTTTCTGTTCGTCGTAGATGATTGACTGTACAATCGAATAGGGTCTGATGGTTAAATTGCCCGTAGCATCCGCTGCAGGAAGTGTCACTGCATTACTGCTGAAATAAGCTCCAAAGGGACATCCCCTGCTGCATCTGTTTCTATTTTGGCATTTACCTCTACCATTGAGTGGTTCAGTAAGGTGTGCCACCCTACCAATAATCAAATTTCTTCCAGCGAAGTCCTTTTCTATTCGCTCTTTCACGTGCTTTTCCACACAATTCAATTCCATGGGAGGAAGAAAATGGCTATCCGGTAATTGTGGTAAACCAAGAGCCTCTCCACTAATCCCAGCAAAATTTTCTACATAGGTGTACCAAGGCGCTATATCCTTGTAACGTATCGGCCAGTCCACACCATAACCGTCTTTGGCATTGGCTTCAAAATCCAAATCGCTCCATCTGTAGGTTTGCTTTCCCCACAGCAATGATTTACCGCCCATTTGATGCCCTCTAAGCCAAAGGAAAGGTTTTACTTCTGTATATGGATTTGCTTCATCGTCTGCCCAGAAATGTTCCGTCTCCAAACCAACCCATCCAGAACGACCGTTTTTGTAATGTTTCTTCTTTTGCTCAGGGGTAAGTCCGCCTCTCAACTCCATGTCCCAAGGATCCAAGTTCATGGTGGGGTAGTCTACCACATGTTCCACTATTCTACCTCGCTCCAAGACCAGGGTTTTTAGTCCTTTTTCACAAAGTTCCTTTGCGGCCCAACCGCCGCTGATACCCGAGCCGATAACGATGGCATCGTAGGTAGTTTCTTTTTGAGCTTTTGTATTTAGGTATGCCATTCCAATGAATTAAAATTCAATTATGAATATAAATGGAATTTTGAAGCTTTCAGATGTACATGAGTAATTTAATACGATAATTCAAGTTTGGTAGCTACCTACTTATCGATTTACATGAAATTCCGATCAAAAAATGCAAGATTAGTTTTTTGGTTGTTTTGGATGATTTCAATTCTTTTGAATAAATAATGAGTTAAACAAATGGTTTTATTGGGGGTCAATGTATTTTTTCCACATTTCAGACAAAATAAAGAGGGTGTTATTTGTCAATATTTCTTCGATTGGTGGACAAATGACTTTTGCTTTGGGTTCGCTTTATCATGGAACCAAGTTTGCAGTTGAAGGAATTTCTGAGTCGTTACACCACGAAATGAAGGAAATTGGCGTGAAAGTCAAGATTATTGAGCCCGGATTTATTGAGACTGATTTTGGGGGCCGTTCTTTTGACTTTCAGGCGGGAGAAATTCCAGAATACCGAACCATTACTAAGGCATTAATGAAGCAATGGCAAAATCCTAATAATACCGTATCTCCACCCAGCTTAGTAGCTGCGGTAATTTTTGATGCGGTAATAGATGAAACAAATCAGTTGAGATATCGAGCGGGCAATGATGCAAAATTCTTACTTGACTGCAGAAAAAAAATGGCCAATACTGAGTTTTTTGAAATGATGAATAAGTAATTGAAAAAAAATGGTAGCTAATAGTGATTTTTCTTCGGGCGGGATTTCATTCTTTTTTTGAAGCTTTTAGGATCTTTTTGAATTTTGTTGGTTCTCCGTATCTAGCGCACGCCTAAATTCTCAATTTGTTTTTTAAAATCTGGATAATCTCTAATCGTTAAGATTCAATTGATTTAATCTTCTAAATATCATATTTTCAATTTCGATACTACAGACTAGCTTGAAAAAGGAAGCTTAGGCATCCTTTTTTTGTTTTTATCTATCAGCTACCTTGGAAGACGCAGATTTTGGTGATGCCCTCAAGTGAGTTGGTATCAAAGAACAGAACGGGGAGCAATGGTCCCTCACTTTCCAGCGCACCATTTTGGGAACTCAATAAAATTTTAAGATAGAAACTGCGCTTATAAATGATACCTGAAGGCTGTATTTGGATGATAAAAAATGGAATCTGTTTTTTAATCACAGGTAAATCATCGAAGATTTTTGAGGTTTTGAATTTAAGTTACAGGGGTTTCGTTTCGTAGTTAAAGCTGGATTTGGGTAGTGGTTTAGAATGATTTATAACTATCTTTAAAAAAAACGCGTATTAAAAAATAATTTACTCTAAAACTCAATTTAATTTATGAAAAAGCTATTTGCCTTAGTTTTCTTGCTTACAATAAGCTGTTTTGCTGTCCAAGCCCAGGAAATGACTACCCAAAACTTCAATGAATGGAGAATTGTCACTGTTGTAGAATCCATTGTTCCCATGGGATTGGGTAGATCCCGAATGATTGAGAACATGACGGATGTGAATACGGAAGATTTTAGAACTAGCCGTGTGGATGGCAAAACTTCCTCCCAAAGGTCAGTAAGTCGGAAAGAATTGAAGGTGGATAAGTTTGACGAAGCCAAGTTGCTCAACTTTTTCAGTGCTGCTGGTATCAACTTCCAGAATATTGCTTCCAACGACGCGATGATTGCAGCGCGTATCATGGAATTGGAATCCGAAGGGTATTCTTTAGTTTATGTAACAAGCGCAGTGGAAAGCTTTGGAGGTAAAGATGATGATAGTGGAATCTTTATCTCTAGAATGTATTTCAAGAAGGTCATTGACTTGAAATAAATAAGCTCCCATTAAAATGGAAAGTAGGCTATCCATTTAATGGATAGCCTACTTTCCATGGTTTGTTCTATTAGAATTACATACTTTTTGAAGGAATGCCCGAGTGCATTATTTTTTGATTTTTTGCTTTTGAAACCTCTTTTGGATGAACTCATTACCTAAGTGAAAAATCTTTGATTTTCATAAATTTTATATTTCATTTTTAAAAAAAATAATTAAATTTTTTAAATAATTTATATGATTATTATCATTAAATAAAAAATATTATATAAATAAATACATTTTGTATGTGAAAAACAAGAAAAGGACTTCTTGAACGCCTCAATTTGTTGTTTTTTTGTTGTTCCTTGGTTCAAATTTCAACACTAGCTGGTTATGACTAATAAAGTTAAAATCACCAGTTCCATTTTTTGTATTGCAGCTCTTTTTTTGGCGCTTCCAATTCATGGACAAACCTTACGCAATACCAGCCTAGTATCCATGGGCAATACTGCACATTCGATTCCAGGACAAGGCTTAATGATCCAACAATCCATTGGGCAAAGTAGTGTAACAGGGGTATTTGCTATCTCCTCAGTACGTATTAGCCAAGGGTTTTTGCGTGGGATACGCGTTGTCCCTACCGAAATCAAGGGGCCCTTTGAAGCGATAGCCTTTCCGAATTCCTTTTCCGAAAGCATTACGTTTCGATTTACCACCGAGCATCAAGAAGTTACCCAAGTGTTGATTTACGATGTCCAGGGAAAGCGAGTATACGAAGCAAATCACCTTCCCAAAAACAAGGAAATTCAACTAAATCTCCCCTATCTAGCGACAGGCGTGTATGTAGCCCATTTGAGATCAGGAAATAAGTTTGTTCAAAGCCGCATAATCAAAAAACCATGAGAACTCTTTTTTTAGTAAGCACCCTACTGATAGGGATGCAGTTCCATTCGCTTGGACAAGAAATCTTCATCAAAACGGGAATCAATTCCACTACCTATGATTTTCGATCATCGGATGGAACCAAACTTCTTGACTTCACTTCTGGAATGGGAAATTCCATCGAAATGGGAATGGGTTTTCCCTTTGTTAAAAAATCAAAAAAAGAGGATTCACCTATTAAAGAGCGCTCCTATTCTCCCCATTGGTTTAAAAATGAAGTATCTCTCAATATGGACTCCTTTAATTCCTTCGGTGGAGATCAAAACAACAATTACAGTTGGGAAACAACCTATGGAGGGATTACGAATACCCTTTCATTTTTAGCGCATATCGGAGAGGTAGAATTGGGTATCCGAGGGGCTTTGGGGTTATCCCGGATGATTTCAGGCACCCAGGTAATCAATAGTTCTCGTTACCCATTAAAAGAGGAAGCGGATTTTCAGGGATTTTTTGCAAAAACCGGTGTGGGAGCTTCTGCTTCCTATCCCGTGTTTCAACGTGCGTTTTTAAATCTCACCTACAACTATTCAAAAAATTCCCGATTGGGAGGGCCCGAAGAGGAGCAAGTCCGCTTTCTTTCCCATGGGTTAGTTTTTGGCTTGTATGTTCAATTGAAGTAATATGAAAAAGTTAATTTTTATTTTTTGGATGTGGGTGCTAGCGGTACCTGCATTGGCCCAAGTGCCTGGGATTACCTATCAGGCGGTGATCATGGACAATCAGGTATTGCCGGGAGAGGACAATCGAGCGGCTCCACTGGGAGACAAGGAGCTGTGTTTGAAATTTGTTTTCAAATCGATCACAGGAGTCAGTGAATACGAAGAGGTAATCACCACGCGCACGGATTCGTACGGGATGGTCAATGTGATTATTGGTACAGGTAGACGTACTGGTGGTACAGCCAATTCATTTTCCCAAATAGTGTGGAATGCGCAAGCCAAGTTTTTAGAGGTCTCTTTTGACAAATCTGGCAGCTGCTCCACCTTTGTGTTAATCAGTAGTCAGCAATTTACAGCTGTTCCTTTTGCACTTTATGCCGCTAATTCGGGTACGCCCGGACCAGCAGGTCCTCAAGGTCCTGTAGGACCTGTGGGTGCACAAGGGGGAGTAGGTCCAGCAGGACCTGTTGGTCCGGCTGGTATCCAAGGCCCTATTGGTCCTACCGGTGTTCAAGGCCCAATAGGGTCTACTGGTCCAGCTGGTGTTCCAGGTCCTCAGGGGCCTGTAGGTCCTACAGGGGTAGCAGGCCCTATCGGTCCAGTGGGGAATACGGGTTCTAGTGCCTATCAAGTAGCTGTTGCTGCGGGTTTTGTAGGAACAGAGACGCAGTGGCTAGCCTCTTTGCGAGGAATACCAGGAGCACCTGGCCCGCAGGGGATCCAAGGTCCTGCGGGAATCAACGGGACCAACGGGACCAATGGAACGAATGGCATCAGTGCCTATCAAAACTGGTTGAATTTAGGAAATACAGGAACTGAAGCTGATTTCATAGCGGCATTACGTGGTGCACCAGGTGCAGCAGGAGCCACTGGTCCTCAAGGGGTTCGAGGTACGGATGGATCGCCTGGTCCTCAAGGCCCAGCAGGGGTAGCAGGAGCCACAGGCCCTCAGGGCCCTCAGGGGCTTGCGGGTGCCAATGGAGCCAATGGCCAAAATGGTCCTAGTGCTTATCAAGTGGCTGTCAGTACGGGTTTTGTGGGTACAGAATCACAGTGGTTGGCCTCGCTTACTGGTCCCCAAGGGCCAGCAGGACCCACTGGTTCGTTAGGACCACAGGGTGTGGCTGGACCAGTAGGTCCAGCAGGATTGAGATGGAGGGGAGCTTGGTCTGCCACTGCCACCTATGCCGTAGACGATGCAGTTGGTTTTAATGGAGCTTCTTGGTTTTGTATCAATCCAGTAAGTAATTCGAGTTCCACACCAAACAATGATCCTACCAATTGGGCCTTATTGGCCTCACAGGGATCCCCTGGTCCCCAGGGTCCTGCAGGGGTGGCAGGTGCTACGGGTCCAGTGGGTCCCATTGGACTTACGGGGCCCACAGGTCCAGCGGGTCCTCAAGGAATCCAAGGACTTACCGGGGCTACCGGTGCTACGGGTGCTCAAGGCCCAGCGGGTACTCAAGGTGCACAAGGTCTTCAAGGTCCAACAGGCGCTACGGGCGCACAAGGACCCATTGGATTGACCGGTCCTCAGGGTCCAAGCGGAACGAATGGTGCCAACGGCCTCTCTGCTTATCAAGCTTGGTTAAATCTAGGAAATACGGGTTCGGAGACGGTCTTTATTGCTTCGCTTACCGGCCCAGCTGGAGCGGCAGGCGCTGCAGGTGCACAAGGTCCGACGGGTGCCACGGGTGCTACAGGCCCGCAAGGCCCAGCTGGTGCAACGGGCCCGCAAGGGTTAACGGGGGCCACGGGTCCTCAAGGCATCCAAGGACTTACTGGTGCTACAGGTGCTCAAGGACCAAGTGGCACCAATGGAGCCAACGGAACCAATGGAATCTCTGCTTATCAGGTTTGGCTCAATTTGGGAAATACGGGTACAGAATCCGCATTTATCGCCTCGCTGACTGGCCCCCAGGGCCCAGTAGGTGCCACTGGTCCTCAGGGTCCTCAGGGTCCAGCAGGTTCAAATGGTACAGATGGAGCAGCAGGTGCCACAGGTCTCCAAGGCCCTGCAGGACCAACTGGGTTGACCGGTCCCCAAGGACCGGCAGGAACAAACGGAACAAATGGAGCCACAGGAGCTACCGGTCCTCAAGGTCCAACTGGTCTTACAGGAGCCAATGGCCCGCAAGGTCCATCCGGCCCAACTGGTGCTTCAGGATCCAATGGAAAAACAGTAGCCTATGGGACTACCAACCCAGGCTCGGGTACTGGAGTGGATGGTGATTTTTACATCAATACCGCAACGAATACCTTATTTGGGCCAAAAGTGAGTGGGGCTTGGCCTTCAGGAGTTTCCTTGGTTGGGCCGACAGGAGCTACGGGTGCTACAGGAGCCACAGGTGCTGCTGGTCCTCAAGGAGCGACCGGAGCAACGGGTGCTCAAGGTCCAACACGAGCGACAGGCCCGGCAGGTCCTGCACCTGCAGGTACGGGTATTGTTACGGTAAGCGGAGGCACGATACAAACTCCTGCGGCGCTTACAGGAGACGTGACCACCTTAGGAGCAGGTTTAGCTACCAGCATTGGTGCGGGTAAGGTCACCAATGCCATGCTAGCAGGAAGTATTGCGGCGAACAAGTTGGTGGGTACTGATATTACCACCTTGGGAACTATTACGACGGGTACTTGGAATGGAACTACCCTGGCGATTGCGAATGGGGGAACGGGTTCGACTACAAAAAACTTTGTTGATTTGACGACTAATCAAACCATAGACGGTGCCAAGCAATTTCAAAAAGCAGCGACCAATACTGCAGCTCTCAATTCAGGAACGAGTTTGACCATTGATTTTGGACAGAGCAACTTAGCCTACACAAGTGGAGGGGGGGCTTCACCTTCCTACACGCTCTCGAATGTCAAGGATGGAGGCGCCTATACCCTAGTGCTTACCAGTACGACCAACTCTGGAGCGCCCAACTTTACGGTGACTGGATTTTCCACCATTAAATACATGGGCACCACGTCCTTGACCACAGGAAAAGCCCATATCTATTCTTTTATCTCCGTAGGGACGGTGGTCTATGTAAGTATGGCTACTGAAAACTAAACTGGGATGAAAAAGATAGTATTCATTGTACTGCTCGTAAACATTTATTGCGTTGGACAGCTCCAAGCCCAACTTTTTGGGGGGCAGCTTAAGGCAACAACTTCTCCCTATCCTCCTGGAACGGTACATTGCAAACCTCAAAACCGAACCGCTGTAGTGGAAGTCACGAGCCCTGTCACTGGGAAAAAATGGATGGATCGTAACTTGGGAGCAGAGCGTGTAGCCACTTCAAGTACGGATGCCTTATCCTACGGGGATTTATACCAATGGGGAAGAGGGGCAGATGGGCACCAATGCAGACTTTCGGGTACGCGAAATGGGCCAAGTAGTTTGAACCAACCTGGCCATGGTGATTTTCTTGTAATTCAAACCAGCAGTGTATCTGATGACTGGCGCAGTGATCAAAATAATGCACTGTGGCAAGGTTTAGGTGGAATTAATAATCCGTGCCCACAAGGCTTTCGGATTCCAACCAAGCAGGAGTTTATAAACGAAAACATCAATTCAGGAGTTGAAGCATTTAATTCGGTGCTAAAATTACCCTACGCAGGATGGAGAGATCAGTTAGGAGTGATTTCAGCTGAATCATTAGCTGGGTCTACTTTAGTGCCTTATGGCTTTGCTTGGACCAGTACGGTAAGTGGTGGATCTAGTACCAACGATGCCGAGGCATTCGCCTATTATTCAACCCGTGCCTTCGAAAATCCCTACGCGCGTGCTCGTGGGTATTCGGTCCGCTGTATCAAAAATTAAATTTGAAGGAGGTTTTTTCATTGGAGAATACCTAAATCGTCTTGGTTTTGGATAAATTTGAAGGTACTATTTACTAGCGGTAGCCGTATGAAAAGAATCCTTGTTCTCTTGTGGTTTTTGTATTTGGGTGTAGGAAATGCCATATCCCAAACTATATCAGGTACCTTTCCCTCCTTAGCAAATCAAACCCTTACCTTAGAAGGCACAAAGGGATTTGACACCTACGCTATAGGGACCGTTAGAGCTGATGAAAAGGGGCAATTCTCGTACACCTTTTCTCCCCAAGATTATGGAGTCGCCTTTCTTTCTGGGGAAGATCAAAAACCTTTTGTAGTGATTTTGGAAAAATCCGGAATTCACTTGGAGGGGCAAATGCTCAACGACGCAAGTAGCATCCGGATTTTGGAGGGACAAGAAAACCGCTGGTTTGAACAATATACACAGGAACAAGGGAAGCGGGAGCAGGCCTTAAGCGCCTGGGCATATCTGCAAAACCTATATCAAAAAGATCCGTTTTTTGCAAAGGAGCAGGCACCTAATCAGGCTATTGATGCAGAGGTCACGCGGCTTCAGGGGCAAGATGAAAAATTTATCGAAGGACTTCCAAGCGAAAGTTTCGCCCGCTGGTTTTTGCCCATCCGAAAATTGATAAGTTCCGTAGGAGCCGTTGCTCAGTACCGGACCGCCGAACTTCCACAAACCATTGCTGCTTTTCGGTCCATGAATTATGCAGATCCACGTTTCCAGAAGAGTGGACTTTTTCGGGACGTATTTGAAAGCCAGTTTTGGTTACTTGAAAACTCGGGAGGAACTCTAGACGAGATCTATGAAAAAATGGAAGTATCCATAAATGCCATTTTATCGAGTGTAGGAAAGAATGCGACCCTCTACAACGAGGTGGTTGCCTATTTACTAGAACTTCTCGAACGGCGAAGCCTGACGAATGCGGCGGAATACCTGGCGCTTACCGTACTTGAGCAAGACAAAGTTGCCCTACAGCCACGTTTGGCAAGACAACTAGAGGGATATCGTTCAATGAAGGTGGGGACAACCGTTCCTGAGATTCAATTTACAGGGGATATCTTTCTTCAAGGCAAATCCGTTGCCTATCCTTCCCGTCTTTCTGAAGTGACGGCCCCTTACCGCCTGGTAATTTTTGGTGCCAGTTGGTGCCCTGCGTGCTCAGAAGCAATGGCCGAGCTAATCCCCTTGTATGAAAAATGGAATAAGTTTGGGGTAGAGGTGATTTTTGTTTCTCTGGATACAGATCCAACAGCTTTCAAAGCCTATTCGGAGGGAATGCCATTTATTGCGTATTCGGATTACAAGAAATGGGATACGCAGGCTGTATCGGATTACTATGTTGCTAGTTCCCCATCCTTTTACTTAATCGATCAGTCGGGAAAGCTGCTTTTGCGCCCATTATCTGTCAAGCAGATCGATGCTTGGATAGATTGGAAGATGGATGGGAGCGGAAAATAAGTGGTCTGTTGCTAAACAGTACCAAGTACCAGGTACCAAGTACAAAGTATGGATTAGCAGAAGGACTAGAATTCTGCAGTGAAAATGTGCAAAGTATGGATTAGTACCCAAATTTTGCTTAGCAAGGTACTTGGTACATTGTACTTGGTACTTTGTACTTTGTACAATAGTCTCCCATGTAAATAAACTTTCCCTTAAAATTTGTAATCAAAGCACTTCAATACACGATCCCGCTGCCCTCTTCGTTTTTGGTTACCTGCTAAAAATTGGTATCGCAGGGAAAATTCATGAGATCCCTTGGTATTCGCTCCGACTTGAGAAATCATCCAATCGTAGGAATAGCCTAATATCACTCCATTTTGCAGGGGGATTCCAAAAATTCCGATGAGGGATTCGTAGTTTTTCAATTCGTTTCTCGTCATTAGGCCACGGAATCCCAATCCGAAAATAAAGGAATCGTACTTAGTCTGTGCACTGAGATCCAACTGGGAAAATACCCCTTGCTTCTTGAAGTTGCCCATCAAAGAGAAATACCGTTCCCGATCATTACTCCAATACCCTGCAGAGCCCAATTCTTTTTCCCATCCTGCTTGCACTCCATATTTGATGGGTAAAAATTCAAACTCATCGTAGGTAGAGTTTAACATTTTCGGATTATTCAAATGGTGGCCACTAATCCCAATCCAAAAATCTGGGCTGGCATACATGACACCTAGACCTAAATCTAAATAGCCAAATGGATCCAATTGAGAAATCATGTCGATTGAATTGGGATTTGTAGTTCGATTGAAAACATCAATTTGATCGCCAAAAATCAGATTTTCCAAATTACCACTACGTCTGGCATAGGTAATTTGTGTACCCATTCGAAGACTAGAAAAATCGGATAGTTTGAGACTATAGGCGTAGAGCAACCCTAGTTCGGTGGTATTTAAACTCATGTTTTCCTCATTGTAGGAATTTGCAACCAAACCGATTCCGCTTTGGAGGTCAAAGCTGTAGTGATCGATAAATGCTGAGTATCCATTAAAATCGAAATCCAGCCCTGGCCATTGCTTCCGGTAATTTACCCCCATCCGTGTCAATTCACTGGATCCAGTTAGTGCTGGGTTCAGGTTTAGTGGTCCAGAATAAAATTGTGAAAAGTGAAAATCTTGTGATTTTAACTCCGTAGCAAGTAGTATACTGAGAAGTAGAATAAGAATCTTTTTCATAGTTTACCTTGCTAAATAGAAAACAGAGGATCGTTCAAATACCCGACCATCCAAAGTAGTGTACCGAACTTTAGCCACATAATTTCCGATAGGTGCCTTTTCTCCATTGTACTTGCCATCCCATCCTTTGGATTCCAAATCTTTGGATTCGAATATCAACTCTCCCCACTTATTCATGATGAGTACATGAATATCTTTGATGTAAATGAATTTGGGATAGAAATGGTCATTGATGCTATCGTCATTCGGGCTAAAGATATTTGGAAATTCCAAGTAATAATCCGTGATGGTGATTTCCTTGGTTGTACTAACTACACAACCCTCCAAATCTCTCAATTTTAACTCTACAGTATACGTGCCTGATTTTGCGTATTTGTGTTTAGGTTCCCATTCTAGGCTACTTCCACCATCTCCAAAATCCCAAGATACCTCCTTGTATTTTCCAATACTCAAGTTGTCAAATTGTATTTCGAAATTGACCAAATTCTCATAAGATAAATCAAAGGATGCAGATTTGTATTCAAATTCAGGAATCAAGGGATCTGTTTCGATGACTTCCATTCGCTTGGTTTGAATACAACCTCGAGAATCTGTTACTGTCACCACAAAAACGCCTAATTCTTGGGTATCCATGGTTAAGCCCCCGTTAGTTTGCGTGCCTCTATTCCAAGAAACGGTATAGGGCGCAACCCCACCGGTCACGGAAACTTTGAAGTTGGATTTGATGCCTCTAGGGGAACAAATTCTTTCGGAAGTTCGAACGACTGTTGCTGTCAATGGTAAAGGTCGGATGACTGTAAATTGGCGTAAAATTCTACATCCCATAGCATCGACTAATTCCAAGCTGTAAGAGCCAGGTGCAATACCAGCAAGGTTTTGAGTTCGTGCTCCATTGCTCCAAGTGTAGGTGTAGGGAGGAGTACCTCCAAAAGGAGTCACGGAAATTGAACCGGTGTTTGGATCATCGCAATCCAGCGCATCAGTCACTGTTGAGGAGAGGTCAAGCGCTTGTGGTTCATTGATCACAAACTGGCGCTCAATTTTACAACCACCTGCATCGGTGATGACCACGCTATAGATCCCTTTTTCCAAATTATTTAGGGTAGGTTCCTGTGGTCCGTGTGCCCATTGGATTTTAATTGGTGCTTTGCCTCCAATGATATTGAGTTGTATTGAGCCATCCTTTTTGCCAAAGCAGGAAATGTTTTTGACTACTTCTTGCAAGTCGTAGACAGGAGCCTCGGCTACGGTGCTGCTGACGCCCACGGTACAACCTTTTGCGTCAGTGATGGTCGCCGTGTAAGTTCCCGGAGAGAGATTTTGAAGGGTAAAAGAGGTAGATAAGTTGTTCCAACGGATGGTGTATGGAGCCGTTCCACCGGCTGGAGTTACTCGGATGGTACCATTATTAGCTCGGTAACAGGCCACATCTGTTTTCTGAATGGTAAAACTTAAAACTGCAGTAGGTTGAGTTACCAAGAGCCCACTGAGCTCACTCAATGCACAGCCATTGGCATCCGAGACGCGTAGCGTGTAGCTGCCCGCTCGTAGCCCGGTAAACTGATACGTTAGGTTATTGGATAGGATGGATTCTGAAACTGGAAATCCAGAGACGCTACTTCCACTCAATTCGTATCGGTATGGCCCAACGGAAGCCTTTTTGATGGTTACAGTCAAGGTACCATCCTGACCGTCAAAGCAAGAGACATCGGTGATTTGAATATCGTCTCTAGTGATTAAGAGTTCCTCTGGCGCATCGAGATTATAGGTTGCTTTAGAAATACAATTTTTGCTATCGATTACCGTCACCTCGTATTTTCCTGGGAAAAGGCGCTCAATTTTTGAAAGATTAGATCGGAATCCATTTGGCCCTTCCCAGAAGATGCGGTAACCCCCATTTCCTCCAGTAATGTTCAAGTCAATCACTCCATCACTTCCCCCTTTACAACTGATTTCAAAACCATTGAAATTCGAGATGGTGGGAGTGAGGACAATGGGTTCGGGATCAGTAATCTCGTAGGTGCGTGTAATTTTACAGCCAATGCCATCCGTAATTAGTAATTGGTAGGTTCCAGCAGACAAGCCAGTTAGGTCTCGCGTCGCAGATCGGAATCCATTTGGTCCAACCCAAGCGTATACATACGGAGGTACTCCGCCCACTACGGTCATCGAAATTGAC
>JACCDM011225844.1_pt1 | contig 14883 bp, 17 predicted proteins | sample 7445851 | NCBI WGS metagenome assembly JACCDM01 (sample SAMN15323438, study PRJNA562643) | freshwater metagenome | isolation source: river surface water | place: USA:Blue River Watershed | collected 2017-08-16
ATTTTATTCACTCCCGATTTCAGTAATTTCATTTTTGTCGCCCCATCAACTCAAGCAAGTTTTTTGTCGGGTTTGAGGATTGTCGTGTCAAGCCTTAAACACCTTGTTGTCATTGTTGCTGGTAACGGTTTGCGGCTTTGCGTAGTGGCGGATTTATACCACCAAACTTGATACGAAGCACACACTTCAAATTTACGAAAATCTGTCATACGTAGCACTGAACCCGCCATTACGCAAAACCGCTGTTACCAGCTGGCGTTCTGACCACTATGCATTGCAGGGCAGGTCTGCAAAGGGTTTCGCTGTCCGCTGATTGCTATTTGTCGGCTGTGTAGCGGATTTAAAAATTTTAGAAGGGGAGGAAATTTTAAAAAATAATCTTTCTGTCGGGGAAAGGTGAAAGCTCTTTTGCAATTTTTGGACTGTGCGCTGGCTTGTGCGAATTGCAAATGTGCTTACACCTGTGTGATGGCATTACCAAGGATGTTCGTTACCGTCATAGTTCAAAAACTTTCCACTGTCTGCAATTGATACTTTTGAAACAATATTTGTCAATATGTTTGTTACTGCTTGTTCGGTTGTGAATTGTGCTTTTCCTCCGCCCATGTCGGTTTGCACCCAACCAGGATTTACATTTACACAAATTATGTTGTCTTGTTTAAGTTCGTTTGCCATTGATTTATTTAAAACATTCAGCAAATTTTTACTTCCAACATATCCATAATGTCCACCAAAAGTTAAGTTTGTTACAGAACCCAACCAACTTGAAATGTTGATTACAATAGGGTTGTCGCTTTTATTGAGTAGTTGTCTAAAGTGCTTTACAATGAGTAATGGGGCAATGCTATTAATATGGAAAACGTCTAACACTTCTTTGGCATCAAGGTCGTTGAGATTAAATGCTTTTACCATTCGAGATTTGTCGGTATAGTCTTTTGGATTTATTCCTGCATTGTTTACAATTAAATCAATTCGACCGAACATTTCTTTTGCCCAATCTGCAATTTCTTGAATTTGTTTTTCATCTGTTACTTCTAATGCTTTTGGATAAATAACTAATTCTTGTTCATTCAAAATTTCGGCTGCTTCTTGTGCTTTCTCAAAATCTCTTGCAGTCAAAATTACTTTGTAACCTTGTTTGCCTAATTGTCTGCACCACTCAAGGCCAAGGCCTTTGTAAGCTCCTGTAACTAATGCTATTTTCATCGCTTCAATAGTTTAAAACCAATTTCTCTACCTTGTCCTTGAAACATGGCAAGGTTAATCCAAAACCAAGCGAATTGTTCCATTAGTTCAAATTTGTCATTACCACCAATAGAATAGCAGTCTGCAAAACCAGCGTCTTTGGCTAATTGTATTGCTGCTATTTTTCCTTTTTCGCTATCGCCTGCTACAAATAAGTCAAGTGCAAAATTACCGTAATTCGGATTTTGCATATTGTTAAAACCAGTTGTGTTAAAGCATTTTACTACATCCTTTGTCATTGAGTTGTCTAAAATAGCATCCGTGGTATGTTTGTAGCCCTGCGGACCTCTATTCATTACAATATTCATGGCATCAATAATAATCTTACCTGTTGTATCTCCTAATGATTTCACAATTTCAACCGTTAAAGGTGCTGGGGTAGAAAGTAAAATCACTTCCGAAACGTTTACAGCTTCCGCAACGGAATAAACCTTTGTATTTGGATTATTCAAAAGTTCTTTTCCTTTAAAACTGTTTATATCCCTAACTCCTAAATTGATTTCGTGTCCTTTATTCGCCCATTTGGTGGCTAATGCACCGCCTACGTTGCCCGTCCCGATAATTGCTATTTTCATAATATTATTTTGTTGGTTTTAAATCATAAATACTTCTTACCTCTTTGAACTCCTCTTCCATTTTTAATTTCAGGTCAATTAACTTTCCTGTTTTTACATCAAATACCCATCCGTGAATTTTTGGATAACCTGTCTTATACCATGCTCTTTGAACGTGGTCTATTTTTATGATGTTGATACACTGCTCTCTTACATTCAGCTCAACCAAGCGATCAAATCTTTTTTGTAGATCTGAAATACTGTCAAGTTCTGCTCTATGAAAGCGATACACATCCCTTAGCGTTTGTAACCAACTATTTAATTGACCCATATCGCTTGGGTTTAAAGCGGCTTTAACTCCACCACATTCATAATGTCCGCAAACAATGATGTGTTTCACTTTTAAATGTTCAACGGCATATTGAACCACTGAATTAACATTGTTATCTGTAGCAATAACTTGATTGGCAATATTGCGATGAATAAATACTTCACCGGGTTTTACGCCCATCAAATCTTCGGCAGTTACTCTGCTGTCAGAACAGCCAATGTATAAAAACTCAGGACTTTGTCCTTTTGCTAATTCTTCAAAGTATGTAGGATTTAAAGCAAGTTTATCTGCAATCCACTTTTCATTGTTTTCAAATATTCTGTTGAAATCCATTTTTATTTTTCTAAGTGAGTAATTTTTTCGGGTATAAAGTACATGGTAGGAACTACCAAGAAAAGGGCGAATGAAATGTAAACAGAAACTAGACTTAAAAACGCTGCAAGGAGGTAAATCGAAAGAGCAATTCTGTTCTTGTTTCTGATTTTTATGTGAGCTTGTTTGTTAATGCTTTCATGAAGCAAGTTAGTTTGGATTACATAGTTTCTGAGCATTGTAAATGACAAAGCACTCATAAAAAAAATAATGCCATAAAAAAACGATGCTTGCCAAAGTAAAGGATTAGCACCAATAAAATTTGTACCGAATGGAACAATACTCATCCAAAATAATAGATGAATACTATACCAGAGTAGTTTTCTGTCGGTGTGTTTTATTTGATGAAACAATTGGTGATGATTGACCCACATAATTGCAAGCGTCAAAAAACTAATTGCGTATGAAATGAATTTAGGAGCTATTTTTATTAGTTCCTTCCAAATTGTTTTATCGGTTGGAATCTCTTGCAATTTCAAATCAAAAACCATAACGGTGATAATGATTGCAATTACGCCATCACTAAATGCTTCAATTCGACTTGTTGGTATTTGATTTGTGTTACTCATTAGTATAAAAATCCATTTTCGGCTTCTAATTTCTTTGGTAAATCTGTTTCGCCTAACATTTCTCGTAAATCCCTTTCAATCGTATTGCACATTGCTGTGAGTGGAACATCGGTAATTCTGTTTTCAAATGGGTCTTCATTTACTTCACCCACTTTCCCAATTATTGCAAATACAAAAGATATTATTATTGAAACAGGTATCATCAAATAGTCCATATTCATTTTAGTGAAATCTCCAATAAGAGAGAAAGGAAGGAGCAATATGAAAGTGTACAAAAAAACTCTTGTGAAAAAATCGTATTGCCTTAATAATGGTGTGTTTTTAATTCGTTCACAGCCGCCTTGATAATTGGCTAATGCTAAAAGTTGCCCTTCCATTTGGAAACTATCAAAACCTGCAAGCGTTCCGTTTGCCATTGCATCGTAAATCTTTCTCCCTGAAATGAGGTGTATAACATTCGGTTTGTTTTGTGTTTTTTGAATTTCAGAAAATTCTTTTTCCGAGAGAAATGGTTTTAATTCCTGCCATTTGTCTTGCTTACGCAAATGCAATCGCAAGGCGTGAACCCAAGCAATTACTTTATATATCATTTCTTTTTTGAACTGTTCACTTCGTTCTTTGTCATAGTTTTGTTGGTGAGCATGGCTGTCTGTAAAAGTGATTATTAGTCTTGCTAATACTCTGCTTGAATTGATAATGCCTCCCCAAAGTGTTCTTGCTTCCCACCAACGGCTGTAAGAACTGTTGTTTCTAAAAGCAATAAAGATTGCTAAAGCACTCCCTAAAATAGCGGCTATCGAGAACGGAAGTGTAATAGTAGTTATAGTTTGTTTATGTAACACAAAAACCGCTACTGCTATTGTAACGGCAAAAGTTAATTCAGTCTTTACGTACTGAATTACTTTAATTGGGTTAAAATTTCTTTTAATTATCATAGTTTAAAATTCATGTCTGATGAAACCTCCAAAATTGTATATTTTAGTGTAAGTGTTATTGCCTGTTTGGTTAAAGTCCGCACCCGCTCCAAACTGATAACTCTTAATTGAAAGCCCTAAGCGTAGGCGTTGCGTAAAACTAAAATTATCTGTACTTACTGTTGGAAAAGCATTTATACTTTCAACCTGTGTAAATAGATTTACTTTTTCTGAAAGTTTTGGCGTGTAACGAAACAGAAGAAAATAATCTAAGTCAGGTTTTTCAAGTGTTTCACAAACCAACCAAGTAAAAATGGTCATGTTTTTACTGATGTGAGCATACTGAATTCCTGCTTTTGGGAAAACACCCCAACTCAAAATTTGACCGACAACTACTGGAGCAAATCCTTTTAATTTTGGATGGTTGTATGAAACAGCTTCGGTAAACCCGAACTGTGGTAAAAAAGTTGTTTTGGTCATTCGATAGTCAATGCTTGCCCTGTTTCTATTGAAGAAAAGCCAACGGGAATTTTCTCCTTGCTTGTTCTTGAAATACTTAAAGAACATGATGTCAACGGTTGTTTTCTCATGTCCTCCAAAAATTTCAACTGGTATTTGTGCCTTGGCTGTGCTACAAAACACCAATAAAAAGATGACTAAACTTTTTCTCATTTTGCTTTACAATAAAAACAGGTGGGGCGCAGCCCCACCTGACTGTTGTTTATGATTTTATTTTGTTAGTAACTCTACTACTAATTCAGCAGCAGCAGCACCAGAGTTTTGTTGTTGACCCGTAATTAAATTGCCGTCTTGTATAGCATAAGAAGAAAAAGGAGCAGCTACTTTAAAAGTTGTGCCTGATATTTTCTTAGCTTCTGTTTCAATTCTATAAGGTTGAATTTTTTGACCAACTGCATTATCTGCAAAATCTTCTTCCGCATCAGCAAAGCCAGTCCATGCTTTGCCTTTTACTAAAAGTTCACCATTAGATTTTTTAGCTTCTAATAGAAGTGTAGTTGAATGGCAAACGGCAGATGCTGGTTTTCCAGCTTCATAAAATGAAACAAAAAGTTTTTGCAAGTCAGCATTTCCTTTGAAGGTATACATCGGACCTTGTCCGCCTACTAAGAAAATGGCAGCATAATCATTGTGCTTAACTTCTGTCAATTTCTTTGTGTTCTCCAACATTTGGTTAAACTCTGGCTTTTGCATATACCCCAAAGAAATGATGTCATGTGCAGAATATCCGCTTGCGTCAGTTGGATTTGAGTATCCGTCCATCATTAGCTTTCCGCCTTCGGTTGAAACCAATTCAATTTCATAACCTGCTTCCTGAAACACTCTCATTGGATGTGTTAATTCAGCAGCCCAAAATCCTATTGGCCAGCCTGTCTGCTTAGAAGTTGATGGCGAGCTTGCCACCATTAAAATTTTTCCTTTTGAGGGTGCACCGTGTGGGTGAACGTAACTCAGTCTTTCTTTTGGTTTTTCCATTTTACTGTTGTTTTTAATTGTTTTTGAATTTTGAGCGTAAACGATGCCACCGATTAAAGTCAGGGCAGAAGCGATAACAAGTATTGTCTTTTTCATTTTTTTAAAATTTTGATGTGGCAAAGTTGCAACTATATGCTATCTTTGCCAATATACTTACCCAATCGAGTGATACACACTTTTAGGAAAGTATTAATGAAATAAAGCGTTAAGACAATGCCAGAATTTTTATACAATAATAAACTCTATTACAATCCAGTCGAATTTGCGATGGATAGAATAGGCGGAACATGGAAAATGCCAATCTTATGGCGATTGAAAGATAAAGTGATGCGATACGGAGAATTGAAGAAAGATATTCCCCATATCACTCATAAAATGCTTACCAGTCAGTTAAGAGAATTGGAAGAAGAAGGATTTATCAGTCGTGAAGTTTATCCCGTTGTCCCGCCAAAGGTTGAATACTCTATAACTAAGCGTGGTCAAAAAGCCATTGTCATAGTTGATGCAATTCGTAACTACGGATTAGAGTTAATGAAAGAATTTGGAGTTGAACACTCTAAAATTACAAAGCACAAAAAGGAGAAATAGCGGGTCGGCAAAATTGGCTCTTTTGCAAAACTTTGGTCGTGTGTTGGCTTGTGCGGTTTTGCAAATGTGCCAATGTGGGCAAGCTAAAATTATTTTTTAAAATGTGCGGTGGGAAAATTTTTAGATCCTTCGGGTCGGCTTGAGTGTCGGCAAGGTCAGGTTGGTTTGTGTCAAGGAACAGCGAAATTGTCTACCGTTTTTAGTTGTCTGTTTTTTGGTTGTGTCGGTCGTCCTACGCTTGCTGGTAACGGTTTGCAAACAGGCGCTAGGCGGCTAACACGTGTGGACGTTTGCCGCTTGCGCTTGTTTGTTGTTATGAGCACATTTTTCAAAAATTAAAATTAAAATTGAAATCCAAATCCAAATGTACTTGACAACATAAAAGATTCTATCATTAAAAAAAATCCCTGAGTTGAACCTATTCCAAAACCAGATTGAATGTAAAATTTTTTACCAAACGTCTTTTTTAAGCCTAAGTAAAGGTTGTTTTCAAGTATCGTGAACCGTTTTAGTTTATTCTCGTTTGGACCCAAAGAATGTTCAAGTACCTTTACTTGGTAAAGTGAAAATGACAATCGTGTACTCATTACAAAATCAGGATCCCTCTTTGAAATAGGATAATCGTATTCATAACCAAAATTTAAACCAAATCCATTTTTTTCCAATTCATCTGCTGGATCATATAGAAAACCATAGTAATTTGAAATTTGAGGCCCGACAAAAAAAATATTGTTTTTAAATGAACCAATGAAAAGAATAGACTCATGTAATGTGGAGTATGGTTTTACATTTCCATATTCATTTTTTTTGGGTATTCTAAAATTATATTCCAACGAATTTTCAATACTAAACTTTAGAGTATCTTGGGCTTGAATATTAATTCCAACAAAAACGATTAATAATAAAACTATATGTTTCATTGTATTATAAGATTTTCTTCAATTGTATTTTGACCTAAAGTACCACGGAGTATATATTTTCCTTTTAATAAATCTGACACATCAATCATTATTTTTGATTCACCTTGTGAAATGTATTTTTTGACTAACTTTCCTGAAAGATCCAATATTTCGATTATTGGTGTCAGATTAAGATTGCCGTCAAATTGTATGATTAATACTTTGTCTGTTGGGTTTGGAAAAATCTTTACGTATAAATATGGATTTTCAGCAATTTCATTTACGAGTTGCTTATAGTATAATGAATCTTGGATTAATGTATCCACTCTATTAGAATATAAAGTGCTATCAAATGTATTGTTGTTTAATGATTTCTGTGGACCTGGGCAATCAACAATTTTTGCTTCAAAATTCCCATTAATATTCGAGGTGTCATTTATTGTAATACTTTCTGTTGCAATAATATTTAAATATTGACCGCTGTTTAGAATTAAATTATCAATAACAACAGAATTTCCTGTGATAACAGATTCATCATCAATACCTTGAGAATAAGTTGACATTACAATGTTGCTATTGCAATCCAGTCTATTCCATACTCTAATGTAATCGATTGAATAAGTTGATGGAAAAGGTGTTGTGTTGTCAGGCTGTCCGTCAAAACTTGGACCATTTCCATTGAGAGGTGTGGCACTTATTCCATGGTTTGCGATTAAATTCATTGGCTGATTAAATTCACCTAACCATATCGCAAAATCACTATAGTTGTAATACCAAAATGAAAATTCAGGACCCCATTCACCCATAAAGACACTCGGCTGAGAAGTTAAATCACCATTTGTAACAGCCCACGCACCAAATTGAGAGCATCCCGATGGACAGTGAACATCAATATGAAACATATTTGTGTACTCTCCCTTATATTCAAAAATATCAAATTCTTCATGTGGGTCACCTTCGTATAGCCAAAAAGCTGGCCAAAGACCTTTTCCGGCAGGTAAAGTACATTTAATTTCAAATAAGCCATATTTAAATTTTCTTTTTGAAAAAATCATTCCGGAGGTATATGGCCACCACCTTAAATTTTGCCATCCATCTTGCATTATATAGTCATCAGGTAAATACCCAATACCTCTTGCCCAAATTCCATCATTTTTAGCAACTAAATTTAGGTTTCCATCTTGAAATTCAAAATTTTGACCATCTGTCATATATTCCATATATGTTGTAGGATCGTAGTTTCTACCCCATGGATAATCAGTTCGCCATTTATCGGTATCTAATTGATTATCTTCAAATTCGTCGTTAAAAGTGAGAGCCCATCGTATTATTGAGCCATTTTGAAGCACTTGCCAAATTGTTTCTGGAGCCTGAGCTTTTGTAGTTTGAGAAATTCCAAACAATATGCTTAAACTAATTAATATCTTGACTCTCATTTCTCAATCTGATTTTGTTCAACTTCATTGATTCTTTTCTCTAATTCTAAAATATAAAGAGTCAATTCTTCAATTTTTTCCAATAAGATTTTGTTCATTTCTCCCAGCTCAACTCCATTTGTAGCAACCTCTTTTTCAGACGGTACATTTGGAAGATGACCATTTTCCTTAATGTAATTATCGAGTTGTGATATTGGCATTAATTCATAACCTTCTTTAAAAACGTAATCTGCCCAGTTATTTAAATCAACTTTTACAGATCGGACACGCAACAAACCATTTGTTTCTAATTGAAACGTCTTTGTTGTGCCATTATGTATTTCCATTTTTCCTGAACTTGAAAGTAAAAATGGTGTTTGGTTAGTTGATGGATTAAATACTTTGATAATTTCTGTAGTAGGATTTTGAATTTCAGCATAAATAATCTTGGTGTAATCATTAGTAGATTCTGTTTGATCAACATTAATGCTAACATTGTTGGCTATATTCTTTATCACCATTCCACCCTGAAAAAGACTGTTACCATAGATATTTAGTCTATAATTTGTATTAATTATATCAGTACCGACTAATAATCTTTGATTAAAAGTTCCACGATTAACAACAGCAGTATTTCCGAAATAATCAGTACTATAAGTTGTTCCATTAACATGAAGAGTAAAATTTGGATTTTGAGTTCCAATCCCAATTTTTATTTGAGGACATTTATAATAGATTTTGTTTAACCCATTTGACCATGTTGGATTAGCATCATTATAGATTCCTCCATCACCACAAGAACCGTCAGATGAATTGACATCAAGGTACATAAGACTTTTTAAATGGTCTATGCCTCCTTTTGTTATTGAACCATCACCTTTAATTAATAGGAAATTTTGAACGGTAGAATCTGCATTTAAAAGACTTGGCAATTTGAAATTATTTCTAAAAATAGCATCACCATACACATCAAACATTGATTCTGGTATCGTTGTCCCAAATCCAAATTTACCATCAGTTGTTAATCTTATTCGTTCAACATCATTTGTACGAATTTTTAACGGGAAATCATTTTTTGTCCCGATATAATAATTTGAATCGGCAACGTTTCCATTTGTCTTCCATTGACCATTTCCTTGACCGTTCCCATTATTATTTTGTGCTAGGGATAATTGACATAAAGACACTAGGGTAGAAAGTAAACCAATTTTTAAAGTGTTTTTCATAATTCTGTAGTTGTTATAGTAAATTTAAATTTTTTCTTGTCACATTGGGTGTTCAGCCCTGTCATTGTCTCTTGAACCGTGTATGTATTTTGCTCATAACGTTTTGCGGCTATGCGTCCGCGGGCTAACAGGTTCTGGTTGATTCGCCCGTGGTCGCATAGGTGCTGTTACTAGCTGTGTTTTTTTTCGGATTTTATTTTGTTTTCAATTGTTTTACAAATTAATAGTCCAATAGTAAATGTCGTAATTAACGAACAAATAATAAAAGCTATAATTGGGATTAGTATGAACAAAAAATTAAATTCTTTGTTTGTAAAATAGCTTACTACAGTGAATGTCGACCAAATTACAGCATTAACAGTTATTGAATATATCGCAGATACATTAAGTATTGAGTTATTATTCAAAATGTCCAAAACAACATTTTTACCGGCGATTCCTAAAATTATTACAAAAGATAGTATAAGTCCTAAAAGAGGTTTTCCAATTAAATTACCTAAAACTAAATATGTAATTCCTTCACCTGTTAACAATGCAGGTAAAATAACAAAAAAAGCAATTGTCAATAGTCCTAGTGGTAGTCCTATAGAATAAGATATTAATATTCCTTTATTAGTTGATTTCATTGCTCAAATTTTCTTCTTTGTAGTTTTTCGTTTTCATTGCTAGTAACGTTCCCACGCCTAGGCGTACGGCCCACTTTTTCAAATTATTATAATTCCGAAGATAGAACTTTTTCTTATTAACTTATTTTTGTTTCGGAGCAAGAACTTGGGCTGACGCTTGAGGCGCTGTTATAGCCATTATCTGCTTACCGTGACGTAACCATGATAGGTTCTTTTTGCACCAAAATTGTCTTCCACCTCGATGATATAAAAATAGACTCCTTCACTTACTCTTTCTCCGTTTTGAGAAGTTCCATTCCAGAAACTATAGTCACTAGTACCTTCGTACATGAAATTGCCCCAACGATTAAATATGGTTATTGTATAGCAACCCGGATTAATTTCATTGGGATAGAATAAATCATTTACATTATCATTATTCGGAGTGAAAACATTTGGAAATATGGGTTCACCACTGCAGTCAATAGGACAATCAATTACTTCAATGAAATGTGACAAGCTGTCCTCGTAACCTGTAACCGAGACTTGTGTATTCTGCTCAGCGATGATTGAAATAGTGGAATCCGAAGAATACCAAACTCCATCAATGTACCAGTTATATTTTGCGCTTCCCGTTGCTGATAACGTAACTGTTTCTCCGGAGCAAACTTGATCGGGAAATTCGGTTTGTAAATTTTCTTCATAGGGAAATATATAGACATCATCAAATAAGTAGTAACCTCTACAGCAAATATTCCAGCCTGTTCCTCCAACAGCATCAATTTCAATTGAATCAACCAAAGTATTAGCATTTGTGTAAAAGTTTCCAATCGTTATGTACTGTTCGCCTCCAGAAGCAATGAATATGTCTTCCACATTTAACCAGTTCAACGAATCGTACATTATCCCTGTCGTATTTTCAATTTGAGGCGTCAAGTTGGACATGGCTTGATTCGTATTTTGCCATTCCGCAATGTCTGAAATATGCATTCCAACTTTATCTACTTGAAATTCAGAAGAATCCGCTCTCTGAACATTAAATCCACATAAGTATTTTTGTCCAGATACAAGGGGAGAAACCAATTGAACTTGAATATACTCCCTAAATGTTCCGTACCTCAATAATGCCCCCATATAATTGTTACCCGTTTTTGGGTTTGCGAATCCCATAAAGTTCAATGGCACTGATACATCTTGAAACGGAGGTGTTGGGATAGTTCCATTATAACATGTTGAAAATAAGTCAGGAGTTGTTATACTTCCAGGAGGAACAGTCCAATCTTGCAACACCCAACCAGTAGGTCCGTAATTGTGGCCTGGAGGGCAACTGTCAATCGATTCAAAAGACCAATTCGGCACATAATTTTGGGCTAATGAAGATTTGAAAATCCCAAAAGAAGCAATCAAAACAATAAAATGTATAATTTTTGCTTTCATTAGAACTATGAACGTATCAATTCTATTTAACATTGGCTATAACGTTCCCACGCCTGGCGCAGGAGCCGATTTAAAGTTAATATTTTTTGCGATGCAAGATTTAAAGTTTTTCATCTTATCGTTTTACGGTACTGAGGTTCCGGCTCTTGCGCTAGACGTGTGTTAGTGGCATTCAATTTTTAAAATTAATAAATGAGTACTTTTTTATGGATTTGAAAATTAATACAGTAATAATCACATAGCTTAAAACATCAAATAATTGAAAAAGAATATAATATAAAACCGAATCTCCAATTTTCACATTATAGTCTTTTATCTCCTTTGCTATATCCAACATTTGTATAAAAAAGTTGTGAAAAATGAATCTTAATATAAAACTCAGAAAAAAAAGACTTATGGCATATATTAAATATTTCGAAGATTTCACAATATCCATCCTTATCAATTTCTTTAAAATGAATCCAATGGATAATGCTAAAAAAATGACTACAACAAATTCTGTTATCCAAAAATTGAAATATGGATCCACTTCGAAAACCATCAAAATTTCCCTTAATATATTATTGAATAAATATGAAAAATTAAATATTGCTAAAGCAAAAAATAATCCTATTCCAAAGAAACTTATTGGATTAATTTTATTTGATTTTTCTAAGTCACTTAAATTATTATTTGTCATTTTTTTTAGTTGTTCAGTGTTGCTTTTGGACTTCACAGTTGCCACTAACGTTTTGCAAATAGGCAAAGGCGCCTAGCAAATATAGTTCTTTTGGCGCTTTTGTTTATTTGCTGTTATGTACTTCTTTTTTAATGCCATGATATTGAATCCAACACCTTCGAAATGATAACCTCACATTTATTTTCTTCGGATACTTTCTTAGCATATTCCAAACATTCTTGGAAGTTCTCCCAAATACTTGAATTTAAGCTTGCGTCATTTGACTCTGGTTTGTAAATAACATTCGTGTCAATGTAAGATTTCCAGTCTTTCCTAAAAAATTGAATTGTCTTGTCCGTGGTTAAGAAATAGCTATTGTTTGTCACTTTATTTATCGATTCTTCCCAACGAGATTTCTCAAAACCATTAGATAGTACGCTTAATCTACTAAGAATAATAATCGTTTTGTATCCCATTGGAATATGCTTCCCGAGAATATCTATTGAAAAATCAGATAGTTTATCCGACAAATTCGTGAATGCATTTGCAAAAGCAAAATAGTTACCATCAAAATCAGTGTCAAAAGGGTCACTGTTTTTTTCTGGAAAGTTATATTTCAAGTGTTTTTCTAACATGGTTGTAATTGTACATAACGTTTCGCGCCTAGGCGCTGCCACCGCCTCGCAAAAATTGATTCAAAACTACAAATATTTCCTTTCAACCTCTAAAATGTACTATGAAATGCTGCGGTGGTAGTGTCCTAGGCGCTGTTATAGCCAGTTTTTTTTAGCGTCCATATGTTATCCATAGATCATGTTCAACCACAAATTTTTCAAATTCAATTTTTATATCTTCTGAATTTAAAGTATTCAATCTTTTGTATATATGCGAACTTTTTATAATATTTCCTCTGTAAAGATTAAAAAAGAAGAAATCATCTAAAGTTTTGACTTCATTAATTATTGAAGAATATGTTGTTTTAGCAAATGTAATTCTAGCATTAGGGAAATAAATTGAATATTCAGGTTTATTTTTTTCTTTAGAATTGTAAAAAGAAATCGCTAGTTGTCTTGTATCAGACTTTAAATTATCAATATTAAAGAAAAAGTCTTCTTTTATTTCAAAACGACTGAAATCCCAATTTACATATGATGATTTCATTTCTTGTAATTCATCCTTTGATACTTCAGTTTTTAATTGACCATTTTCACCGTATTCATACCATTTTATGTTATTATCCATAAGGTCTTGAACAACATGCTTGAAGTCAATTTTTTGAAATAATTCAGTTTCATTCATAGCATTTAATTCCCTCCAAATTCTATTTGAATATATTACAGTTCTTTCTTCTATATGTAAATAAGGATATATATTTAGTTCATTTTTCTTTAGTTTATATTCGGGATATTTTTGATAAATTTCTTTGTAAGGAAAATTTGTTTTAGGGATAATAAAATCAAAAGTTTTATTATTAATATAATTTCTTTGAATTTTTAAATTACCTTGGTCATCCCAAACTGTCCAAATATCTGTTCGCTGCCCATTAGTAAAATAACCAACGACTTTTGTCCTACCATTTGGATATTTTTCTTTGTAAACTCCATTTAATTGGTTATTATTTAATGAATAATCCACATCAATTCCATTTATATTTAAAGTGTTTGTATACGAAACATTTGTTCGACGAACAATTCTAAATCCAACATATCGCGATGAACTATCTTGATATTCGTAATGAAAATTACGGTCTGTATTTTTTGGTTTGTAATTCATAAGATATGAACTTCCATAAATTGCTTTTCTTTTCAATGCAGGTGGATCATTTTTTTCAGCAATATATTGATATGTACTTAAATCTGAAAAACCTAAAGTACTTTCATCATAAGAGTTTAACGTCCAAGTTTGAAGTTCGTTTGTATCAGAATATCCGTATAAATTATTATATGCAATAATTTCAGAAATTAAAGGAAGTTCAAAAATAAAGCTATTTCCATTTGATTTAGACTGATTAGTTAACCATTTACAGTAATTTCGGGCAACAGTCCAAGAAACACATGGCATAGGTTTATTTTGTAAAAGTTCATTACTTAATATTTCATTAACCATATCTGGCAATATATCTCTAGAAGAAGGTAATTGCGATAAATAAAATAATTTTGATGAATCTTTTTCGATAGATTTAAGGTAATTTTTAAATTCAGACACTGTAATGAAGTTTGAAATTGAGATTGAATTAATCTCGATTTGCTCAACTAAATTTTTATTTTTTATTTCCAATTTAGAATTACGAACTGGATAATATTGACCATAAGAATAATCAATTGTCAAAAATGGTATCAAAAAATATATAAGTTTAAATTTCATAGAAATTGAATATTGATTAAAATTGTAAAAATAGTTTCTCATATTGTTGTTTCAAGGAATTTTTATTACTGCTCTGAAATTGGCTATAACGTTCCGCAGCTACCCGAAGGGCGGGATATTTACCACAAAACTTGATTTGAAAAACTATTGTTTCTTTAACTACAAAACTGTCTTTGGAACACGAAACCCCGCCTTTTGGGTAGGTGCTGTTA
>JACCDM011013359.1_pt1 | contig 14882 bp, 18 predicted proteins | sample 7445851 | NCBI WGS metagenome assembly JACCDM01 (sample SAMN15323438, study PRJNA562643) | freshwater metagenome | isolation source: river surface water | place: USA:Blue River Watershed | collected 2017-08-16
GGATGGTGTCGCCAATGCTTCAACAGGATGGCGGTTTCAGGCGTAACGCCCCACTCGTTCGGGTTGGAAATATGGCGCCACTTGTCCACTTCGGAGCGAACTCCATTGATGATCGAAGCGTGGTACCTCTGGTCGTCAATCGAAACGTCTGTGCCAATGTCCAATTCATCTTGGGCGGTATGGCGGTATTTGGCCTTTGGGATGGGCGTGATGAATTTGGCTAGACGACGTGTTCTCACCACTTGATGGGTGGGCTGTCCATGGCTGTCCAACTCCCAGTGCAACTGTGGGACGTTGTAGGGCGAATTGAGAATGGGTTGATCAAAAAAAGGGTTGCTCATCCAATGCCTGAATGGAATTGTTTGGTATTCACCAAACGCCAGGCATTATGACTATTTATAACTATTAAATATTTTAAAATATCATTAAATTACCTAAATTTGGAAATTTAAAAATATTTATGAATTACTTTTCAATAAGAGTTTCGACATCCTCGAAATGACACGGTCGCCAATGAAATTTACCCTTGGCTGACCGGATGAGCCTCAGCCGTCACGTCCTGACACACATCCACCCACACCCCTTGCGTCACTTGGGCCAACAACTCGACTGACAAGCGCACCGCGCTGTTGACCGAACCCGCTGCGGGCAGCACCTCGTCAAACGCTTTCAAAGACACATCCAAAAAAATCGGCAAGGGCCGCGCCAAACCAAACGGGCAAACGCCGCCCACGGGGTGACCCGTGATGTCAGCCACCACGTCGGTGGACAGCATCTTGCCCTTGCCCAAAGCCGCTTTGAACTTGCCGTTGTCTATGCGTGCGTCGCCCCGCGCCACCAACAGCACCTCACGGCCGTCGGCCAACTTGAAGGCCAAGGTTTTGGCGATGCGCCCGGGCTCGACGCCATGCGCCTGGGCGGCCAAAGCCACCGTGGCGGTGTTGGCTTCGGTTTCCAAAATCGGCACGTCGAGTTGAAGGTCGGCGAAAAAGGCTTTGACAGAGGTCAGGCTCATGGGGTGTGTCCCTGAAAACCGAAGATGCTAATGGAGCCCGCTAACATGTCTCGCATGAATCAAACCACCAGCACCCTGACCCAATTTGACGAAGCGGGCGCGCGCCGAATCGAGGCGCTTTACCTGACCCCTGATGTGGTGTCGCAGCGCGAGCAGGTGTTACAGCTGCTCGCGCCCATGCCAGGCGAGAGGGCGCTGGACATTGGTTGTGGGCCGGGGCTCACCACCTTGGCCTTGGCCGAGGCGGTGGGTTTGCAAGGTCATGTGGTGGCGGTGGACATGGCCGAGCCCATGTTGCACTTGGCCAGGCAACGCTGTCGTTCTTGGCCGCAGGTGCAGTTGCAAAACCTGGATGTTGCCCAATTACCCATGGCTGACAACAGCTTTGACATCGCCTTGGCCACCCAGGTGTATGAATACGTGCCCGACATCGCACAGGCTTTGAAGGAATTGGCACGGGTGGTGCGCCCGGGTGGGCGGGTGCTCTTGGTCGACACCGATTGGGAATCGGCTGTGTGGGCCAGTCGCGATGACCAACGCATGCGACGTGTGTTGGAAGTATGGAACCAACACATTCCATGGCCACAGTTGCCGCGCCATTTGATGCCAATGTTGAAGCAAGCTGGTTTTCAAGACGTGCAGGTGGCGGTGATGCCGCTGCTCAATACCTGCTTTGAGCCACTCACCTACAGCGCGGGCATGTTGGACGTGATAGGTGCTTTTGTCACCGGGCGCGAAGGTGTGAGCGAAGAAGAAGTGGCCGATTGGAAAACCGATGTGCGCGGCATGGATGCGCACACGGGCTATTTTTTCAGCCTCAACCGTTATGTGTTTGTCGCCACCCTTTAAGCGTTGTTGAACTGCAGCGCGGCCAGGCTGGCATACAAGCCGCCCTTGGCGATCAACTGGGCATGGTTGCCTTGCTCGACCAAATGACCGTGGTCCAGCACCCAAATCACATCGGCTTGTTGCACCGTGGCCAAGCGGTGCGCGATGACCAAGGTGGTGCGGCCTTGCATCGCGGTTTCCAAGGCGGCTTGCACCATGCGTTCGCTGTGCGCGTCCAAGGCGCTGGTGGCTTCGTCCAGCAACAACAACGGTGGGTTTTTCAGCATGGCCCGGGCAATGGCGATGCGCTGGCGTTGACCGCCGGACAAACGCACGCCTTTCTCACCCAAGAAGGTGTCATAGCCTTGCGGCAGGTCGACGATGAATTCATCGGCAAAGGCGGACTTGGCCGCTGCCAACACTTCTTCGTCGGAGGCGTCAGGTCGGCCGTAGCGGATGTTGTCCATCGCGGTGCCCGAAAAAATCACCGGCTCTTGCGGCACGATGCCAATGCGCGCGCGCAAATCGTGCAAAGCCATGTCTTGGATGTTCACGCCGTCCAACACCAACTGGCCGCCTTGCGGGTCGTGAAAGCGCAGCAACAAACCAAACAACGGGGTTTTGCCAGCCCCACTGGGCCCGACCACCGCCACGGTTTGTCCTGGTTGAATGTGCCCGCTCAAACCGGACAAGGCCCGTGTTTGTGGGCGCGAGGGGTAATGAAAGTCCACCGACCGCATCTCGACCGACGAGCCTTGGGCGGGCCAAGGCGCTTGCAAGGGTTTGGCGGGTGAGCGGATGTCCGAGCGGGTGTGGAGCAATTCCATCAACCGCTCGGTGGCACCTGCCGCGCGCAGCAAATCGCCATAGACCTCGCCCAGCACCGCAAAGGCACTGGCCAACAAAATCACATAGACCACGGTTTGCCCGAGTTCACCCGCGCTCATGGTGCCATCGCGTACCGCCAAAGTGCCTTGGTACAGGCCCCACAACAGCGCAGCGCTGCTGGCCAAAATGATGAAGCCCACCAGCACCGAGCGCGCTCTGGCGCGGCGCAACGAGGTGCCCACCGCTTGCTGGGTGGATGCGGTGAAGCGCTGGGCCTCGCGGGTTTCAGCGGTGTAGCTTTGCACCACGGGAATCGCGTTCAACACCTCGGCGGCCATGGCGCTGGCGTCGGCCACCCGGTCTTGGCTGGCGCGAGACAACTTGCGCACCCGTCGACCCAAGGTCATGCTGGGCCAGACCACCAAGATCAACAGACCAATGACTTGCAGCATCAACATCGGGTGGCTGTAGACCAGCATCAACAGGGCACCTGTGCCCATCACCAAGTTGCGCAAACCCATGGAAAGCGACGAGCCCACCACGGTTTGCACCAGCGTGGTGTCGTTTGACAAACGCGACAACACTTCGCCGGTTTGTGTGGTTTCAAAAAACGCCGGGCTTTGCTGCAGCACATGGCCATACACCGCGTTGCGCACATCGGCGGTGATGCGCTCGCCCAGCCAAGTCACCGTGTAAAAGCGCAGCGATGAAAACACCGCCAAGGCCGCGGCCACCAAAAACAACTGGCCAAACTGCCCAGCCAAGCGGGCCCCGCTGTCCGGACCTGTCAGGCCTTGGTCGATCAGCAAACGCAACGCCCAGGGAAACGCCAGCGTGGTGCCCGCAGCCAACAACAAAAACAGACCAGCCAAAGCGATGCGGCCTTTGTAGGGTTTGACAAAAGGCAACAGGCCGGTGAGGGATTGGGGGGTGGGTTTGGTCATCTCAAGAGGTTTCCAGTGTTCAAATAATCGATCCATCGCCAGATCAGACCCGCGGACAACACCCACATGGTCAGGCCAATCAGGAGATCCAGCACTTGCCAAGCGCGAGGTTTGGCAAACAAGGGCGCCAGCCAGCGCGCGCCAAAGCCCAGGGCACTGAACCACATCAGGCTGGCACAGCTTGCACCGGCCACAAACCACATCTGCAAATGGGCAGGTTGTTGGGCACCAATGCTCCCAACCAACACCACAGTGTCCAGGTACACATGCGGGTTGAGCAAGGTGAAGGCCGCGGCTTGTGCCATGGCCGTCGCCCAGCGCAGTCCTGGACCGTCTTCGCCAGCCAACAGACGGCTTGGTTGCTGGGCGCGGCGCAAGGCTTGCCAGCCATAAACCGCCAAAAACACCGCGCCGGCCAAAGCCAAGATGTTGGCCACCAGGGGCCGTTCTCCCAAGGCCTGGGCCATGCCCAGCACTCCAGCAGCGATCAAGAGGGCGTCAGTGACTGCACAGAACACCACCACACTGGTCACATGCTCACGGCGCAAGCCTTGCCGCAGAATAAAAGCGTTTTGGGCACCGATGGCGACGATCAGGCCCAAACTCAGGGCCAGGCCTTGAAGAAACACAGATCCCGTCAATGGCATGGCGTCACCCGCTAAGATGCCCGTTCCATGAATGGTCGCGCATCAGAAATAACACCACACACCGGTGCACACCCCGGTGGTCAGCTGTATCAGCGCGTCAATCACTGTGCCCAACAAAAAAATGGGCAAAAACAAATACCAAGTCAGCCAAAGCAGGGCCTGCCAGGTGTAGCGTGGCTCCGGGATGCGGTGGCCCATCACGGTTTCCAGTTTCTGGCGCTTGAAAAATCGGGTCAGCATGACCGCATGGTAACCAATCGGAGATGGTTGACATGAAGGTGCAATGGGACGGCCTTGACATCGCTGCCTGGGACCAGGCCCATGCCCAAGCGGCCGGGGCTTTGCAGCAGGACTGGGCTTATGGCTCGACGCGGGTGTCGCTTGGTTCATCGGTGCTGCGGGCCATGGTGCATGCCGACGGGGTGCCCGTGGCCATGGCGCAGTTCATCGTGCGGCGTTTTGGCCGATGGGCCGGTTTTGCGCTGTGCTCGCGCGGACCCATTTGGTTGCAAAGCCTGGGCGGCGCTGACAAAGCCCAAGCTTACAAAGCCTTGCGCCAAAGCATCCCATTGCCAGGCCTGCGTTTTTTGATGATCACCCCTGATGAGCCTTTGAGCGATCAGCTGGGTTTGCCGTTTGTTCGCCGCATCATGACGGGTTATGCCACGGTCATGCTCGACATCAGCCAACCCATGGACCAACTGCGCGCCGATTTGGACAAACGTTGGCGACACCGTTTGGGCGGCGCTGAAAAATCCGAATTGACCATCCACCGCATGGGCACCAACCCTTCGCAATACCGCTGGTTGCTGGACGCCGAGATGCAGCAACGGGTCGACCGTGGCTTGCAAGGCATGCCGCCGCTTTGGTTTGAAAACTACGCCGAATCGCGCAAACAACCCTCGAAAAACATCTTGTCCATGCGCGCGGATCTGGGTCGTGACCGGGTCGCCGCCATGATGTTTTTGTTGCACGGCGAGGCCGCCACTTACCAAGTGGGTTGGACCTCGGAAGCTGGCCGCGACCTGCATGCCCACAACCTGATTTTGTGGAAAGGCATTGAGGAACTGAAAGCGCGCGGCATTCGCCAGCTCGATTTGGGGGGTGTCAACACCCAGCGCAGCGCAGGCATTGCCCGCTTCAAAATGGCCACAGGCGGCACGGTCAAAGTCTTGGCGGGCAGCTACTTGTTATGACCACCGCTTTGTTGAGTGCCACTGACGTGGTGTGCGAGCGCGGCGGACGCGCACTGTTCCAACCCGTGAGCTTTGCCTTGCATCCAGGACAAGCTCTTTATTTGGAAGGTGACAACGGGGCGGGCAAAACCACCTTGCTGCGGGCCTTGAGTGGCTTGTCTCCTCTGGCCCTTGGCAAGGTGTTGTGGCGTGGTCAATCCACCGCCCAAGCGCGCGCAGGCTTTCACGCCGACTTGCTGTTCTTGGGTCATGCATTGGGCCTGAAAGACGAACTCCATGCGCTGGAAAACCTGCAACTCGCGGCCGCTGTTTCAGGCCAAACGCTGGACCGCACACAAGCCCTGGATGCACTCGCTACACAAGGCTTGAAAAGCCGAGCCCAATTGCCTTTGCGTGTCTTGTCGCAAGGCCAAAGACGTCGTGTGGCTTTGGCCCGTTTGCAAGTGGCCCAGGCCCATTTGTGGTTGCTGGACGAGCCTTTTGTGGCGTTGGATGCGGCGGCGGTCCAGGTGTTGCACGGTTTGTTGCGCGCGCACTTGGAACGCGGTGGCGCTTTGTTGTTCACCAGCCATCAAGCCGTGGACTTGGGTTCGGCCATGCAGCATCTGAGGTTGCAGGCATGAACATCTTCATCACGGTGGTGATGCGCGATGTGCGCCTGGCCATGCGGCGCAAGTCCGAGGTGCTGAGCGCCATGTTTTTCTTCGTGGTGGTGGCGGCCTTGTTTCCATTGGCGATTGGCCCCGAGCCCGCCATGTTGCGACAAATTGGCCCCGGTGTGTTGTGGGTGGGGGCCTTGTTGGCCAGCATGCTGGCATTGGCGCGTTTGTTCGAGGTGGACCACCGCGATGGCGCTTTGGAACAGATGCTTTTGTCCCCACATTCTTTATGGCTGTTGGTCCTGGGGAAAATCACCGCGCATTGGCTGCTTTCAGGACTGCCCTTGGTAATATTGGCCCCCGTATTGGGCTTGCAATTCAACCTGTCCTCTGAAGCCTTGTCGGTCCTGTGCCTGAGTCTGTTGTTGGGCACGCCGGTCTTGTCTTGCATCGGTGCCATCGGTGCGGCTTTGACCCTGGGGGTGCGTGGTGGTGGCGTGTTGATTTCCTTGCTGGTGTTGCCCCTGTATGTGCCTGTGCTGGTGTTCGGTGCTGGCGCGGTGCAGGCCCTGGACAGTGGCTTGGGGGCGCAAGCCCATGTGTCGATATTGTTGGCTTTGTTATTGCCAGCCCTGTTTTTCAGCCCTTGGGCTTGCAGTGCTGCTCTGCGCATCGCCTTGGAATGAGTTCATGACGATTCGCTGGTTTTATTACGCTGCACCCCAAACCTTTTACGGTCTGGCGGGACGCTTGTGGCCTTGGTTTGCGGCCATCGCATTGGCACTGACGTTGGCCGGTTTGTGGATTGGTTTTGCCGTGGCCCCGGCGGACGCCCAGCAAGGCGAGGGTTACCGCATCATCTTTGTCCATGTGCCTGCCAGTTGGATGTCCATGATCATTTACCTGGCCATGGCTTTTTGGAGTGTGTTGGGGTTGACCTTCAACACCCGTTTGTCCGGCATGATGACCCGCGCTTTGGCGCCCACAGGTGCCATGTTCGCCTTTTTGTCTTTGTGGACCGGTGCTTTGTGGGGCAAACCCATGTGGGGCACTTGGTGGGTGTGGGACGCCCGGCTAACCTCCGAATTGATTTTGTTCTTTCTCTACCTGGGATACATGGCGCTCACCTCGGCCATCGACGATGTGCGCCGTGCCGACCGCGCGGGCGCGCTCATTGCCATCGTGGGGGCGATCAACGTCCCCATCATTTATTTCTCGGTCAAATGGTGGAACACCTTGCACCAAGGGGCGTCGGTGTCGCTGACCCGTTCGCCCAGCATGGCCCAAATCATGTTGTGGGGCATGCTGCTGATGGCCTTGGCGTTTTGGGTCTACACCTTGGCCATCGTGTGTTATCGGGTGCGTTCGCTCATCATCGAACGCGAGCGGCACGCCGATTGGGTCAAAGCGTTGCCTGAAGTGGCTGGAGTGAAATCATGAGATGGGAAAGTTGGTCCCAGTTTTGGGACATGGGTGGTTATGGCCTGTATGTCTGGGGCAGCATGGGCGTGACCTTCTTGTTTTTGCTGCTTGAAATCTGGCAGGCCCGCATCGCCCACTTGAATGCGCTGGCCTTGGCGCGCACCGAAGCACAGGATGCCCCATGAGCTGGAGCCCTCGTCAAAAACGATTCGGGCTGATCGCCGCTGGTGTCTTGGTGTTGGCCGTGGCGGCCGCTTTTGTGCTCAATGCTTTTCAAAGCAATTTGGTGTTTTTCTTCACACCTTCGCAGGTCATGAAAGGTGAGGCACCGGTCAATAAAACCTTCCGCATTGGTGGCATGGTGAAGACTGGCAGCTTGCAGCGTGATGGCACCGAAGTCAGCTTTGTGGTGACCGACACCGCGCAAGACATCACAGTGCGTTACACCGGCCTGTTGCCCGACTTGTTCCAAGAGGGCAAGGGCGTGGTGGCGCAGGGCAAAATCAATGAACAAGGCGTGATGATGGCGGCCGAGGTGCTGGCCAAACACGACGAAAACTACATGCCACCTGAGGCACAACACGCTTTAGACCAGGCTGCCAAAGCGCGCGCTGCACAATCCGTCAAACCCTGAAAGTCTGGCTCTCCATGATTCCTGAACTTGGTCAATTCTCTTTGGTGCTGGCCACGGTGCTTGCATTGTTGCTGGGCGTGCTGCCTTTGTGGGGCACGGTGCGCCACAACCCGGCTTTGCAAGCCTTGGCCCGTCCATTGGCGTTGTTGCAATTCGCCCTGGTGGTGCTGTCGTTTGCTTGTTTGGCGCATGCCTTTTTGACCAACGACTTCTCGGTGAAATACGTGGCCGAGCATTCCAACAGCTTGCTGCCCAAACCCTACCAATTTGCCGCGGTGTGGGGCGGCCACGAAGGTTCGCTGCTGTTGTGGATGCTCATGCTGACCGGTTGGGCGGCTGCGGTGGCCCTGTTCTCGCAAAGCCTGCCTTTGGCCATGGTGGCCCGCGTGCTCGGTGTGTTGGGTCTGGTGGCGGTGGGTTTCATGCTGTTCATCCTGTTCACCTCCAATCCATTCGACCGTTTGTTTCCCATCCCCGCCGATGGCCGCGACTTGAATCCTTTGTTGCAAGACCCGGGTCTGGTGATCCACCCACCCATGCTTTACATGGGTTATGTCGGCATGTCGGTGGCTTTTGCTTTCGCCATTGCCGCCTTGCTGTCGGGTCGTTTGGACGCGGCCTGGGCGCGTTGGTCTCGCCCCTGGACCGTGATCGCCTGGGCGTTTCTCACCTTGGGCATAGGACTGGGCTCCTGGTGGGCTTATTACGAACTGGGCTGGGGTGGTTGGTGGTTCTGGGACCCGGTGGAAAACGCTTCGCTCATGCCTTGGCTGGTGGCGACCGCGCTGATCCACTCTTTGATGGTCACTGAAAAGCGTGGCAGTTTCAAGGCCTGGACCGTGTTGTTGGCGATTGCGGCTTTTTCCCTGTCGCTGTTGGGCACATTCTTGGTCCGTTCCGGCGTGCTCACCTCGGTGCATGCGTTTGCTTCTGACCCGGCGCGCGGGGTCTTCATTCTGATTTTCTTGGCCGTCGTGGTGGGGGTGTCGCTGACCCTGTTTGCCTGGCGCGCCCCCCAAGTCACTTTGGGCGGCAGCATGGGCATGGTGTCGCGCGAATCCTTCATGCTGCTCAACAGCGTGCTGTTGGTGGTGGCCACCGGCGCGGTCTTGCTGGGGACCTTGTATCCCTTGATCATTGACGCCCTGAATTTGGGCAAGTTGTCAGTGGGCCCCCCTTATTTCAACCTGGTGTTCGCTCCCTTGATGGTGCCTTTGTTGTTCATCTTGGTGCCGGGCACCGTGGCACGTTGGCGCGAGGCGGATGTGCGCGAGTTGGTCCTTGAGTTGCGATGGATCGGATTGGCCGCTTTGGCATTGGGTCTGGGCCTGCCTCTGGCCTTCGGAACTTGGTCTTGGGGCTCGGCCTTGGGGACATTCTTGGGCATGTGGGTGGCCTTGGGCAGTTTGCAAAACGTGGTCCAGCGTTTGCGCAAACCGGGTCGCATCGGCGGTTCGTTTTGGGGCCAGCATTTGGCGCACTTCGGACTGGCCGTGGTGGTGTTGGGCATCACCGGCGTCAAGTCCTTCGAGGTCGAACGTGACGTGCGCATGGGTTTGGGCGACACCGTCAGCATCGCCCCCTACACCTTCCGTTTGGTCGACATGGTGGACGTCAACGGCCCCAACTACAAAGCCTCGCAGGCGCATGTGGAAGTGTCCAAAAACGACCAGTTGATCGAGGTGCTGTACCCCGAGAAACGCCGCTATTTCTCCTCCGCCATGCCGATGACCGAGGCCGCGATTCGCTCGAGTTTCTGGGGCGATTTGTACGTGTCTTTGGGGGATCCTTTGGCGGGTGACAAACCCAGCTGGAGCATGCGGGTCTATCACAAGCCTTTTGTGCCTTGGTTGTGGACCGGTGTGTTGTTGATGGTTGCTGGTGGTGTGGTGGCAGCCATGGACCGCCGTTACCGCCGTCGCCAAGTGGCCGCACAACTCAAAACAGCGGGTGAAACCCTCTCCAGCGCCGCTTGATGCCATGAAAAAATTCCTGATTCCTTTGGCGTTGTTCATGGGCCTGGTGGTCTTCTTGGCCGTCGGCTTGAAACGCGACCCGCGCGAAATCCCTTCGCCCCTGGTGGGCAAACCCGCGCCCGCGTTCAGCCTGCCCACACTCACGGGAGACCAACCTTTCAGTCCAGCCGACTACAAAGGCCAGGTCTGGTTGTTCAATGTCTGGGCCACTTGGTGTGTCGCCTGCCGCGAAGAACACCCCTTGCTGGTGGCGTTCTCCAAAACCCAAAGCATTCCCATCGTCGGCTTGAGCTACAAAGAAATCCAGGCGGCAGACCAGGCCAACGGGCCACTCAGCGACGAGGCCAAACTGGCGCTGGCGCGCGAGCGCAGTCTGCGGTTTTTGCAGCGCCAAGGCGACCCTTACAAACTCTCGGTGATGGACCTCGATGGACGGGTTGGGATTGACTATGGCGTCTACGGTGTGCCTGAAACCTATGTGATTGATAAGCAGGGCGTGATTCGCTACAAGCAGGTTGGCCCGGTCACCCCTGAACTGCTCCAGCAAAAGATCTTGCCGCTGATCCAGGAGTTGCAGAAATCATGAAGCGTCTGATCTTGGTTTGGATGTTGAGCACCTCGTTGGCATGGGCGGGTGAAGCCCAGCCGATGGCAGAAAACCCGCAAGTGGAAGCGCGTCTGGTGGTGATCGCCGAGGAACTGCGCTGCTTGGTATGCCAAAACGAATCGCTGGCGTCGTCGCATGCCGAATTGGCTGAAGATTTGCGACGCGAGGTGCGCAAATTGATCGCCCAGGGCATGACCGATGCGCAAATCAAAACCTATTTGGTGGAACGCTACGGCGACTTTGTGCTGTATCGCCCGCCTGTCAAACCCCTGACTTGGCCCTTGTGGTTCGGTCCGTTTTTGTTGTTGGCGCTGGCGGTCTGGGGCTTGTGGCGTTACATGCGTCAACGCAAAGCATTGGTGCAACAACGCATGACCGAGGCTGACAACGCCCAAGCCGATTCGCTGCTCAAGGATTAAATGAACGCCGTCCAATTGTTTCTGTTGATCGCCCTGGTCATCACCTTGTTGGTGTTGGCTGTGTTGTGGCGTGCTTTGTGGCGTGCCACCCGACCTGTCGATCCTGGCCAAGCGCGTGAAAACACCTTGTCCCATGTGGCGGTCTACAAAGAACACGTGGCTGAACTCGAGCGTGAATTGGCACAAGGCAGCTTGGACCAAGCGGGCTTTGACCTGTCACACGAAGAACTCACCCAGCGCTTGTTGGAAGATGCGCCGCCCCCTCAACCCACGGTGCAAACCCCGCTCAAGCGCCCCAAATGGCTCATGGCCGCCATGGGATTGCTCATCCCCGTGTTGGCGTTTGGCCTGTATTTCAATGTCGGAACGCCGATTGCGCTCGACCCCCAACTCGCCGCGCAAGCCAATGGCGAGGAGCAAATCACCCCTGAACGCCTGGCCACCATGGCCGAGCAACTCAGCCAACGTTTGGAAAAAGAACCCGACAACCCCGAAGGCTGGGTGATGCTGGGCCGCATCCAACGCGCGTTGGCCAATTACGACCAGGCCGACGCGGCTTTGCAAAAAGCCTTGAGTCTGTCACGCACCGACGACGTCTTGATCGAGCGCGCCGAGGTGCTGGCGCAGAAAAACAATGGTGTTTTCAAAGGTGAGCCTTGGGCCATCATCAACAGCGTCTTGAAAACCGACCCGCGCAATGGCAATGCCTTGTTGTTGGCCGGCAGTGCGGCGTTTTCTGAAGGGCGCTTCAAAGAAGCCTTGGCTTATTGGGAAAAAGTACGCAACGACCTGCCGCCGTCCTCGCCCGACATGCCTGCCTTGCTTGAGGCCATCGACAAAGCCCGCGAACGTCTGGGGCTGCCGCCTGTGGCGCCGCCCAGCGCTAACGCGCCTGCCAGTGCTGGTGTGCCGAACAAACCTGTCTCAGATGGCACCGAGCGCCTGGCTGGGCGTGTCAGCCTGGACCCCGCTCTCGCTTCCCAGGTGTCACCCAAAGACACGGTTTTCATCTACGCCAACGCCGCGGAAGGGCCGCGCATGCCCTTGGCGATTGTGCGCACCACGGTGGACAAACTGCCCTACGACTTCGTGTTGGACGACAGTTTGGCCATGAACCCGCAAATGAAGCTCTCACAGGTCCAATCGGTGATGGTGCGTGCGCGCATCTCCAAAACCGGTAATGCCATGCCCCAAGCCGGTGACTTTGGCGCCAGCGTGGGCCCGGTGACCCCCGGTTCGGCCGACAAACTGCAATTGACCATCTCGAAAACGCTTCAATAAACGATAAGATTCGTCAAACTTCAAAGGCTTCAGTTCATGGAAAACTCCTTCAGCTTTTCTTCTGTCGTTTATTTGTTTTTGCTGATCTTGGTGCTGATCACGTTGCGTTATTCGGTGTTCATCGTGCCCCAGTCAGAAAACTGGTTGATCGAACGACTGGGCCGCTACAACCGCAAAATCGAAGCCGGTTTGCACCTGCTGATCCCGTTTTTCGAAGTGGTTCGCCACAAGGTGTCCATCCAAGAGGTGCAGCAACCCCCGGATCCGATCAACGCCATCACGCTGGACAACGTGTCCATCAGCATCCAGTTGGCCATCTTCTACCGCATCATCGATTCGTCCAAAACCATGTACCGGATCGCCGATTTGAAGACCGGTATCAAAACCATTGTCAACGGCACGGTGCGCAGTGTGATCGGCAAAACCGAGCTCGATGGGGTGCAGTCCAATCGCCGCCACATCGCCGAAGAAATTGAATCCGAGTTGCAAGCCGTCTCGGACGAATGGGGCATCAAGCTCACCCGGGTTGAAATCACCGAGGTCGAGGTGGATGATCAAACCAAAGAGGCGATGCAGGTGCAACTCAATGCCGAACGCAAACGCCGTGGTGCGGTCACAGAGGCCGAAGGCATCAAGCAGGCCACCCAGTTGCAAGCCGATGCCCGTTTGTATTCCGCTGAAAAAGAGGCCGCTGCCAAGCGCATCTTGGCCGATGCCGAGGCCTATGCCGTGACAGCGGTGTCCAAAGCGATCAGCGATGGTGGCAACAGCGCCATTGAATTTGAGGTGAAAAAACTGCAGGCCCAAGCGGTGCAGTCACTGGCGGTGGGCCAGAATTCCAAGATCATCTTGGTGCCCTCGGATGTGCTCTCTTCCCTGAGTGGCACGATTGGCAAATTGGCCAACAAACTCTGAACCCCATGCAAGCCTATCAAGTCGCGATTTTGTTGGGCATTGTGCTGGCCATTGCCGAGTTGATGACCCTGAGCTTTTTGTTTTTGGGCATGGCGGTCGCCGCTTGGGTGGTGGCGGCTTTGCAATTCGTCATGGGGGACTTCAGCTTCAACCGCGATGTGGCGGTGTTTGCAGTGGCGTCCGTGGTGTTTTTCGTGGTGTTCAGAAAACTGTTCAAACGCCAAACTGATGCCCAGGCTTTTGAAAGCCAGGACATCAACCACTATTAAATCGACTTCAGGCGATCGGTGGACGGCACCACGCGGGTGAGACGGATGCCATAACGGTCGTTGACCAGCACCACCTCGCCTTGCGCGACCACGGTGTCGTTGACCAGCAAGTCCAGCGGTTCGCCCGCAATCCGATCAAGTTCCACCACGCTGCCTTGGGTCAGGCGCATCAGGTCTTTGATCTTGATGTTGGTGCGACCCACTTCAATCGACAAATTGACCGAAATGTTTTGCAGCACCTCGGGGTTGATGTTGCCGGGTTGGGTCACCTGAAATTCTTCCGCACCGGGGGGTGTGGCCGCTTCGGTGTCCTGGTCTTGGGGTTCTGCAGTGGTGTCGTTCATAGCGGTTTCCAGTCTTCTTAAAGCTGTCCGGGGACAATTTGTTTCTCAATGCGCACGGCCACATTGGAGCCCCGCGTGCCGATGTTGACCCCGAAGGAGGGGACGTCGTTGGCCAGGAATTGGGCCAATTCTGGTTTCTTGAAGAACAGCATGTCGCCTTCCTTCATGGTCTGCAAATGGTGCAGCGTGGTTTTGATGTGGCCCATGACCACTTTGACGTCCATTTCAGAGTCACCCACGGCCACGGCCAAGTCTTCGCGCCAGATTTTGTCGGATTCTTCGTTGCCGTCGCCCGACGCCACCCGGTTGCGCAACAAATCGCGCAGCGGCTTCAAGGTGGCATAAGGGTAGACCAGGTCAATGAAGCCTTTGCCACCAGAGGCTGTGGCCTCGGCTTCAAATCGGCTGAGCACGACCAAGTCGTTTTCATCGGCGATTTGGGCGAATTGCGGGTTGATTTCAGAACTGACTTGCTCGCAATCGATCTCCATCACCGGTCCCCACGCATCCTTCAAGGAGCGGAAGAACACCTCCAGGATGATGTGGATGATGCGGGTTTCGGTGGCGGTGAACAAACGGCCGGGTGGCAAATCAGACACGCCCTTGCCAAAACCACCAAAAAAGCTGTCCAAAGAACTGAACACCACATTGGGGTCGATGATGATCACCGAGTTGCCACGCATCGGGTTGATGCGAATCGTGTTCACCGACAAAGGCGCTTTGAGCATTTGCAGGTAATCACCAAACTTCATGATTTGCACACGCGTCGGATTGACCCGTGGCGTGGTGCGCAACACTTCAAGCAAACCCAAACGGAACATGCGGATGAAACGCTCGTTGATCATGTCGATCGACGAGACATTCACCCCCAGGCTGCTGTTTTCGCTGGCCAGGTCGTGCTTGCGCACACGCACTTTGGTGTTGAAGCCCGTGTCTGATTCGATAGAGCCGTCTTTCA
>JACCDM011190288.1_pt1 | contig 14879 bp, 17 predicted proteins | sample 7445851 | NCBI WGS metagenome assembly JACCDM01 (sample SAMN15323438, study PRJNA562643) | freshwater metagenome | isolation source: river surface water | place: USA:Blue River Watershed | collected 2017-08-16
CAAATGGCTAAAAGCAATATATTGAGTCTGATTGAAATGAGTACAGGACTCAGTCTGCCTTTAATTATTCAAAGTCCAGTTTTTACAGAAGACTTTGAAAATCGATTAAAAAATAGTACTCCTCAATCTCTATAAACCTTGATCATATGAGACCTTCTAGCCTTCTGACGAAAAAATCATGACAGCCAACCTAAACCTTTACTTTAACCAGTATGCAGAAAACGCTCTGAAAACAGTGCGTCACTGCAATTTGGCTAAGAATTTCTACTCAGGCGTGGCAAGAAGGCTAGATCAAGGACATGACTTCAGCGAAGAATTACCGGATATTGCAAAAATAGGTATAAAAGATACACAAAAAATTGTTAGTACAGCAATCGATGAATATGTCTTAAAAGAAAAAGATGCCTGGGAGTTGCCAAGTCTTTTAGCAGAGCAAGCACAAAGTAAGGTTAGCGCAACCAAAGATACTTATGAAACTTACCCAAGATACTTGGTTGCACACATTTTCAAAACGCCTGTGGGTTCAGTCAAAGTTTTTATTGCGACCAAAGGAGAAAATTACACGATCAATATTGATGCCGGCCGAAACAAAATGGCTGCCGAGGCAGCCATGCTGGAACTTGAAAAAATCATATCATTTACCTCGCTGATAAATTCTTGATCTTTTATGACAGAGTTTCAATCTCATATGTTTTCTCGACTATTTTCATCATATTCTTTTTTGTATCCGCCAGAAACTTCTCAACAGCCTTCTCAAGATAGGCGCTGATTTTTAAATCCGAGCGATCAAACACAGAAAAATATGATGAACTGTGAATTAATGAGTTAGCGTCATCAAATAAATCAAAAATTCCCATTTGCTCCTCATTAAAGGTAATTTTCTGTTGATCTAATAAGATGGGCAAAAATTCGTCGCCCCAAAGATCGGCAGTTCCCAAATACAGACGTAGACGAAAATACTCTTTGCTTCCTTGTTTTAGAAGCGGAAACAATGTTTCAATATCTGGATCATCTGTTCTTATTGCAAAAAGTTTAAGTTTTTTTAAAGAATCACCGATGTAATGGTGAATTACATCAATAGCAACCTTTGCGTTAGGTTTAAGCTCGCGACCTTCAATAGCTTTTTTATTTTTTGAAGACAGACTAAAAACATAATAATTTTCCATGAGTCAATTAAACCTTTCTAAGGTTAAATAGATCTTTCAGTTGGCAAATAAACTTCTGCAAATTTTGATACTTTAAGTAACTGATCTCAGCAAGCAGTGCTTCATGAACATTGACATTAATATCCTGAAAATACCAGGTTTGATCAAGATCATCTCTTAAATCTGAAAAAGAGGATGAGAGAATTCCGACCGCCTCCTCAATGCGTAAATCATTTGAGCAAGTATTTGAAAGTTTTGCGTATATCTTTTTGCCATGATTTCTCCATAAATCAAAGCTATACAAATCAACATCAACGATATGCTTAACTAATTTAGCCTGAATTGCATACATTGCAGATGGGTCTTCCATGCTTATAGAAAATCTATCGCTTGTAATTCCATAAAAACTGTCATGCAAGAAAGAAATTTCCTCGGCCACTTTTGAAAAACGAGTATTTGACTTGGAATTTATCAAGTCCTCATTAAAGTCACAAATTAAGAATGTATTCATTTTTACTTCCTTTATAAAAGTTTAGAGGCGGGCCCTGCCTCTAAAGAATTACTTTGCTACATATTTAAATTTGCATGGTTTTACATGGATCAGCTTCTTCAATTCAAACAATATTGAACCTTGAATTGATTTTTTTAGCTCCGCCAATCTCACCTCAACCATACCTTTTAAGTTAATAATTTTTTGACCATGGTCTGCTACAACAGTTATCTCGTCAGATAGCCTTGTAAGCTCCTTATCAAAAAAATTACTTTCAGCATCTGCAACCAATTTGTCAAACAATGCTCCAACTGAATCGCGAGCCAAAAATAGTTTTTCAGCCAGCTTTTCTGATTTGAGATCTAGCTCAAGAATGAAATATGGCAAATTTTCCATAGCAATCTTCATGCCTGCTGGGTGATCTCCTCTAATTGCATAAAATTCATAGACACTTCGTCGTGTCCTGATCTCAGCATCTAGAAGTAGTTCATCGGCAAAACGTGAAAGGTATTTGGGTAATCCCTCTTTAGGCTTAGCTGCTAGTGGAAGTTCGGCACTATTGCAAACGTAATAAAGCATCTGATCACCTATGAGCTTGTCTCACTCTTGGATTCAACGTCAACCACATCCTCTTTTTTACCGGACGATTTTTTTGACTTCTTTTGTTGAGCTTCAAATAGCGGCTTCGTTAAAGAATCTTTCAAAGAGTCACGAATTGATTGAGGAATTTTTTCGTCTTTCGCCAAAATTTTCATATAAGAACGAATTGATGCTTCAACCACATCCGTCTCCGATGGCAAATTTTTTGCAATTTGCTTGAGGATTTGATCTTCAAAATCACCATCAAAATCGTGTGCACTGACAATATTGAACTTATTACCGTGAGTCTGAGTAGCCACGAAATAGCAGAAACTTGATGCATCTTTTGCACCTTCTTTATCCTGTCTATGCTGCACCACAGGCCCCGTGTACTCCAAAACTGCCATTGGTTGATAGGACATTAAGTGATGCATCTTTCGCACATACTCAACTCTTGCATAGGCTGTTTGAGTAAGTTTTTCACGCTCTGCCGCTTCTGAGCTGGTCTGATACAAACCTGAAACACCACCTCTCTCTTTTACAAAATTGATAAATCCTTCAGGCGGTACATTAGTCGCAAGAGCTACTGTTAAGACCTTGCCATATCGAGAAGCTTCTAGCTTGTCAGCTCTCATGACAAATCGAATCAAAATTGACATCGGGCTAGATTTAGAGCTCAACTTGATACCTAATTTTTCTTTCAAAAAATTACGCATTTGCTCAAGAACAAAGTCTTGATGTGGGCTGCCTTCAATCTTTCTTCCAAGACCATAGATGTCAGATAGAACACCATACAAAGCGTCATGGCCTCGATTGACATATACATCCTTGTACTCAAGATAAATCTTGTGGATTGACTCACACGAATTCAGAAGCCCATCCACCTCAGCTTTAACAGTAGTATCTTTTAGATACCCTTGCTTTTTCTTAGTACCTGATGACATCAGCATATTCATCATATTTGAGGTGATTTCTTCGGCTGTTTCTTTTGCCTCAGAAACCAACTCACTCACCACAACTACGTTCGTTGTGATACCCTTTGCGCTTAATCCTTTAAGCAATTTCTCCCGAGATTCGGGATCAAGATTGTCAGTCATTTGACTCATCTCTTTTCCTTTCAGTTAAGTTATATAAATTAACCAGTAGATTTCTCAGCTGGTACGTCATCGTATTGGTTTTCAAAGCTTTTTTACCGTCAGAAGTAAAGAAATCAAGTAGTTGACTAGATTGTCAATTTTTTTACACCCATGCTGTATAGTGTCTGTAGAGCTATTCATTGCAAAAATAACTGACGCACTAAAGACTGCTATCCGACTATTAAGATGCCAAAAACCTATAAAAGAAAATTTAATAGACTAGAAATGCGGCGTCATTCCGGGGTTAAATTAATTAAAAAAGGTCTCGGATTGAGTGAAATTGCCAAGAAATTGGGGGTGAGAAAACAGACCGTTGCTAACTGGAAAAAAGACTATCTGTTGAATGGGCAAAACTCTTGGAAAAGTAAACCTTTGGGTCGCCCTCAGATTCTTACACTAAGGATGCTTAAGAAGTTTTCAAGTATGGTTCGACGCGGAGGTCTTGCTAATGGCATGGAGTCTGATAAGTGGACACTTGTGAGCCTGTCAAAATTAATTAAATTGGAATTTCAACGCGAACTAAGTCCCACACAAGTGATGCGATTGCTCAAAGAACTTGGTTTCACATGCCAGAAACCCGATAGTGACAATGAGAAACTATTACAACGATGGGAAAAATTTAGATGGATTGCCCCATATCAGTGGGCTAAAAATCCAATTAAAAATTAGACCAATTCAACAGCATTTCGGATCATTGCGGGATTAACGTCTATATAGCGTTGGGTTACAACAATACTACGGTGGCCGGCGATCGCTGCCAGCGTTCTTACGCCGATTCCAGCCTGTGCAAGTTCGGTAATTCTTGACCTGCGACCACTGTGTGAGCTTGCCTCAATACCTGCATTACGATACATCCAAAAGAAATGCTGAGTTAAGGTATTAGCGGTAAATCCAAGACGATTAGCTGTGTGAAAGAATGGTACTTCTGGGTTGCGTACAAACCTAGTAACTAAATATTTCTCTAATTCTTCTTGTAACTTCTTAGGCAAGAATACAGTTCTTGGCTGACCACCTTTGGTTTGACTGGCACTTAATCGAACCTCCCCTTTAATTGACCCATCTGGATTAACTACATCCCCCATTTTTAATGCGGCAATCTCTCCTACCCGGCAAGCCGCCCACAAGCTCATGAAAAACATGGCTCGATTACGTTCAGAATATTTACGTTTCTCTAAATACGCTAAAACCTGATCAATTTCATTCTTCGTTAAGGTCTTTGCTTGCGCCATGATCTACTCCTGTTTTTAATATGCATATATGTAGTGTGTTGTCGATTACGCCAAAGGTCGACCAATATTTGCCGAATAATCCCTGATTTTTGCCATTTAATGTCATGAATACTTGAATCAATAGAAGGACTAAGTCATTGATTCTATTAAGGCACCAATTAATATGTAAATTTTCTTTGGTGTTTTTAAATCACTTATATTTGTCGCTTTTTCGCCACGAATAAGCAATCAATTGGTTTGAAGTATCAAATCCAACACATGCGCTGAATTTATTTATCCAGCTAGCTTGATACCCATTGGAGCTATTGCTGCTTTTGTAGAGCTTTTTTGAGGTGTTTTTAGCTAGAAACGTGCATTTAGGCGCATATCTAGGCAATCTTGATATACAAAAAAACATTTACTAGCCAGCAACTTCGTTGCTATCTAGCGCTATCGTAAAAGCTTTCGCTTTTACTCAGCACTTCTTTTGTTTTAGATATCTCTGCTTTTGAAGTGCACGACGGCTATAGCTTTTATCTTTCAAAAAACTATTCGCCATCGCAACGTGCCCTGCTTCCGCCGGTACACGCCCTATAACAGTTTTATGCAAGACAATCGTATTAAAACTTGCAACTCGCTTCAGCATTGATTTGCCTGGCGAGGAACTGTGCGGCCCTTTCTCCATATTCAAATAGTCCTATAGGGCGAACCATTTTAGAGAGCGGGGTCATTAGCCGTCATATTTCAACCCGCGTTTTAGTCCTTTTTTTAGCAGTGACGTATCTGCTTGTAAATATCGATGCTTAGAGTGCTGCCTGTCTAAATGATTGTTTGAGCTGTTTTTGTTTTCTTTGTTTTGAAAAAACAGCTCTTTTAAGTTTTTTATCTAAATTGAATATTTGATAGGTTTGGTTTTTGGTGAGCTTCTTTCGTGTATTGGGATGTAACATCAATTGACAATAGCTCATCAAAGCTGATAGCTGCTCATCGTTTAATGACTCAGAGTGGTTTTTTAGTAATGATCGAGCTTTTTGTAATGCTTTAAGTTGCCAAATATCAGCTTGATCTAATTGAGTAGTACTAATACCCATTTCATCTAACCATATTTTTTCAGCTCTTTGAGCGAGATATTCCATTGTCTTCATAGCTTTATTTAGCAAAGGCAAAGAAAAACCATTAATTTATAGGCATAACTTTGGTGTTTTTCGCTAATTAGAGATTTAGGTTGTCCAAGACCGCTCTGAGGTCATATTGTTTGTATTACCTTTTTAAGGAGGATATATGGCAACGATAGATGAGCTTAAATTTGGAAACGATTTAAAACCAAATAGGCAACCAGCTATTCTTCAACGAAGACATAAGTTGATAGCACGAATATGGGAGCAAATTCAGCTTCTTAAAAGTCAAGAAAAAAGATCTGAATTTGTAGTAAACAAGCTTAAAACTGTCAAAGACGTGAACGGCATTTCAAGACGGATGCACATGCCAAAAAGATTAAAACCCTGGTGGTTCACAAATATTGATGGAAAAGTTTGTGTAAGCATTAAATATGGTTCTAAATGTCTTGAGCTAAAACCGGGTAAAACAGTTATTCATGTTCAAAATACTCAAGAATTATTGAGCGTTTTAGAGTTAATTAGCGTCTCAGTTGCGTCTGGAGAGTTAGATGAGCTCATCGAGAGAGCCAGTAATGCATTAAAAATGAATTTTCAATCAGATCTCAGTCGAGATGGAATCCACTCGAAGCAAGAGAAAGACAGCCATAAAGATACAACATAAGTTGCTTTGATGACGCGGATGGGGGGGGGTAATTACAACTTTCATTGTTAGTTTTTATAAGAAATAAGTAACAATACACAAACATGCAAGATCTCAAAAATAACTTCTCTCTCCACCTCCAAAATAAACTAAGAGAGCGCTACGGAAAGATACCAAGTTGCGCTGTCTTCGCGAGAGACTTTTCACTTCTTGCCAGAGATGTAGAGCCAATTTCAATCGAAACCGCTAGAAAGTGGATAAGAGGTAAGGCACTGCCTCATGCTGCCAGATTAAGAGTCTTATGTGCATGGCTTCAAATAGATACATCCTTAGGACAACTGGACTCAAATCAATATAACCATCAGTCACTCAATGGTCATGTAACTAATGGAGTTCATCATCCAACTTCAGAGCTTCTTCGATTAACAGAAAAACTCTCCCCTGCTGAGGTTGAAGTTTTAATTGATCTGGTAAAAATCTATATCAAAAAGAAAAATAAGTAATGAAATTATCTAAAGAGCATACTTTATTGCTAGGTCAATATAAAGAAAATTTAAAGCAATTAATTAGTTCAATATTCTCTAATCATATTTGGAGAAATAAGCTTTTTTTAGCAACTGTTGTTGCACCTACTGCACTATCCATTCTTTACTTTGGCCCCATAGCTTCTGATGTTTACATCACTGAGTCAAAGTTTGTTGTTCGCTCACCTCAAAAATCATCGCCTCTGTCAATTGGTGATGTATTTGGAAAAATAGGGTTTTCAAAATCTGATGATGACTCATACAGTGTCCGCGACTACATCACATCTCGTGATGCACTCAATACCCTTAACCAAGAAATTAAAATAAAAGAACTTTACTCTCAATCAAGCATTGATGTTTTTAACAGGTATCCAGGCCTTAAATTCTGGGACAACAGTTTAGAAAGATTTCATAGCTATTACCTAGAACACATTGGGGTTCAGGTTGATGGCAGTTCATCTATTTCCACCTTAACAGTCAGAGCATACACAGCTGAAGATGCCACCAAAATCAATCAACGCTTAGTGGATATGAGTGAAGCCTTGGTCAATAGACTCAATGAAAGAGCGAGACAGGATTTAATCAAAACTGCAAACAGTGAAGTAAGTGTTGCTAAAAATAAGTTAGAGACGATTTCTCAAGAGCTCACCAAGCTACGCAGTCAAAAAACCAATCATGAGCCTGAAAAACAAGTTTCTAAATTACAAAGCTTGGCATTAGAGCGCGATTTTGCAGACAAGCAACTTGCAACTGCTCTAGCCTCTTTAGAACAAGCAAGGACTGAAGCCCTCAGAAAACAACTCTATATTGAGCGAGTGGTTCAAGCAAGTCTTCCTGATAAAGCAATGGAGCCCAGAAGAATCAGAGGTATTTTTACAACCTTCATTTTAGGTTTAATCGCTTGGGGTGTATTGAGCTTGATGATTTCAGGCATTAAGGAGCATCACGCCTGATGAATCCTTCTGTAGAGATAAGTATGAGCGGCCCAGAGAATACCTTGATGACTAATCAAAGTGAAGGATCTTATGCGTCTAAAAAATCGTCATTACGCAATTCAATAAAAGTTCAAGCTAGGGTAATCTGGGCTCTCCTCATGCGAGAAATCATCACTCGTTATGGTCGTCATAACGTAGGCTTCCTTTGGTTGTTTATTGAACCCATGATGTTTTCGATTGGTATCACTATCTTATGGTCTTTTAGTGGCATGTCCAAAGGAATCATCCCAGTGGCAGGTTTTGCATTGACTGGTTACTCAGCAATTGTTCTCTGGCGGAATATGGTTGGCCGTTTGGCTAATACAAGTTCTGCTAACCAAGGTTTGCTTTATCACAGCCAAGTAAAGATATTGGATTTAATTCTGTCCCGCGCTTTTCTTGAAGCAGCAGGCATTAGCATTTCTTTTATTTTCCTATCGTTTGCTTTTACTGCTGTTGGTTTGATAAGTTTGCCTGTTGATCCCCTTAAAACAGTCCTTGCCTGGGCTTTACTCATCTGGTTCGCGATTGGGGCCGGCATGATTGCCGCCTTTGCTGGTGAAACATCGGAAATCTTTGATCGTGTTTGGCATGTGATGATGTATTTAACCCTACCTTTTACTGGTGCCTTCAGCATGATGAATTGGTTACCCCCCGCGGTCCAAGAGATTCTTTTATGGTCGCCCATGGTTCATGCGGTTGAAATGTTGCGTGAAGGATATTTTGGTGTGGGCGTGAATGCTATTTACTCGGTCTTTTATTTGATGAGTTGTAATTTAGTACTGACCTTGGTTGGCTTAGTGCTTATTCGAAAAATACGTCGCAACTTGGAAGAATCATAAAGGCTCACCGATGATTCGATTACATAATATTTCGAAGAAGTTTGAAACCCAAAATGGGTGGAATACTGTTTTTAAGAACGTTAATCTTCAAATTAACAAAGGTGAAAAAGTCGGCATTTTGGGTCGTAATGGATCTGGTAAATCGACCTTGGTCAGAATTTTAGGTGGCATTACCACACCAGATGAAGGCGTGATTGAGAAAGGAATGTCGATTTCTTGGCCACTGGCTCTATCTGGTGGTTTCCAAGGCAGTTTGACTGGCTTAGACAATATTCGCTTCATTAGCCGCCTCTATAACGCTAACTACTCAGAAGTTTTAGAGTACGTCAAAGACTTTTCAGAATTAGGCTCTTATTTATATGAGCCTGCAAAGACATACTCATCTGGAATGCGGGGACGCTTGGCTTTTGCTTTGAGCCTTGCGATTGATTTCGATTGTTTTTTAATTGATGAGGTTTTATCAGTTGGAGACGATCGCTTCAGAGCAAGATGTCATGAAGAGTTGACTATTAAGAGTCAGAATCGTTCAATTATTTTGGTGTCGCACAACCCTGCAACGATTAAGCAAATATGTAATAAAGCATGTGTCTTAAGTGATAAGCAATTACACCATTTTGATAATTTAGATGCTGCATTTAGCTTCTATCAAGGAGCTATACAGTGAAGCAAAGAAAAATTTATATGTCTCAGGAAAATAAAATAAGTACTTTTAAGATAAGTTTTTTGATAACGGCTCTACTGTCATTGACAGCGTGTGGGTCACTCAATCACTGGCTACCGTCATCGGGCCCAAGCTTTAAAGATGTCAATGCCGCAACAGATAAATCTAATGAAACTAATATTATTGAATTAATTGATATCAATTCAGAAGTAACCCAAAGAATTCAGGCAACAGACAATAAACAATTGTTCTCTGAAGTGTTTGCGAATCAATCAGCACATGCTTATGTGGCAAAACCTGGGGATGTTTTAGAAGTCAGTATTTGGGAAGCCAGTCCTGCCCTACTCTTTAGCTCAGGACCTAGCATCACAGCGTTACAAGGCATGCCCTCTGGAAGCGCTTCTAGGAGTTCCACTATTCCAGAGCAAATGATCAATGCCGAAGGCATTATCAACATTCCTTTTGCTGGGCCTTTAATGGTAACTGGAAAAACTCTCACTGAGATTGAAAAAATCATCACTGATGCCATCAAAGGAAAAGCCAACTATCCACAAGTGATGGTCAGAATGACCCGTAATACGACATCAAACGTGACGATTGTTGGAGAAGTTGGTAACAGTGTGTTAATGCCACTAACCCCAAAAAGAGAAAAGCTTTTAGATGCCATAGCTACTGCTGGTGGCGTTAAACAGCCTATCAATAAGATCACCATTCAGTTATCAAGAGACTCTCAAGTACAAACCATTGCACTTGAGAAGGTGATACAAGACCCGAAACAAAATATTCATCTTGCACCAGGCGATGTACTAACAGCCTTCTACCAACCTTATAGCTTTACTGTTCTAGGTGCTACAGGGAAAAATGATGAAATTAATTTTGAAGCCCAGGGAATTTCGTTAACGCAAGCCTTAGGAAGAATCGGTGGTCTTCAAGATAACCGTGCAGATGCCAAAGGCTTATTTATTTTCAGATTTGAAGATCCGAGCACTCTTCCAAAAGATAAAAAGCCAAAAGCATTAACAGCAGACGGTAAGGTGCCAGTGGTGTACAGGGTGGATATGAATAACCCAGCAATTTTTTTTGTGGCTCAAAACTTCAATATAAAACATAAGGATGTCATTTATGTTTCAAGCGCACCAGCAGCAGAACTACAAAAGTTCTTGAACATTGTGGTCTCTGTGGTGTACCCAATTGTGAACGTCGGAAATATTACAAAATGAAAATGAGAAATATTGGAAGAATTTATCTACACATCATCATTTCAATGTTGAGGTTTTATGATGACTTAATTATTTTGGGTCAGAAATTAAGGCCAAGAACATACTTTAAAAATCTAAGAATCATTGAGCTAAATGAATCAATCATCAATCATGGTGACAATGTTTGTATTTTTATAGTTTATGAACGTGGCCACATCCCTGAAATGACTTGGAATGCAATCAAGGGCATTAAAGAAATGGGAATTAAAGTTTTCTTGGTCATCAACTCAAAACTTGTGGACGAAGAAAAAGAGAAGGTACGCGAGATTGCTGATTTATCAATGTTCAGAAATAACACAGGTAAGGATATCGGTGGTTATAAGGATGCTTACCTACATTTACATAACAAGGGTCATTTAAAACTTATTAATAAGTTAGTTTTTGCTAATGACAGTGTTGTCTACCCTCAAAAGTATGTAAAACAATTATTTACTAAGCTTGTTTCAAGTAGATCAAATATGACTGGTTACAGTCATGTTCAAGAAATTCACTATCACATCCAATCATTTCTTTTTTCGTGCGATAACACACTAATAAACGACAAATTATTTGTTAAGTTTTGGAAGAAGTACCTTCCCATAGACAGAAGACGATACATGATCCATAAGGGTGAGGTCGGAATTACCAAGGTTGCACTTAAAACAGGAGGAAGTGTTGATGTTCTAAATGATATTTCAGATATTTTGAATCAAGATAATTCATTTGAAACTATCTATAAATTTACAAAAAACCTTCCCACAAGATCTGCACAACACATTGGAATTATTGATCAAATTAAAAACTCAGCCGAGGAATACTTCAAACTATATTCGGAGATGCTTAAAGATATTAAAAACGCTGACAATCAAGAATTAACAAAAACAATATTTAAAGATTCTCAAGACTACAAAAAAATTAAGCTTCAGCAATTAACTTATGACTTTGTAAATTTAATTTCATTTAGAAATAGTACACATTGGAATACCTTTAATTTTATTGAGCTTAATTTGCCTGTAGTGATAAAAAGAGACTCTGTCTATAGAGCAGGATATAGCTACGACCATTTCTACTCATATCTGAAAAAATATCTAAATGAAGAGAGTGGCGAAATAATGTCAATGATTAAGAAGCCAGCTGCATCACACTTTAAGGGTTTAAAAAAAATCATGTTTGAACATGGAATTATTTAAATGAATTTCATTCGACTAGTAGCAATTGCTAAAGATGAAGGTGCATATCTTCCAGAATGGATTCATCATCATCTATTTTTTGGCTTTGATGAAATTGTGGTTATACATAACGACTGCACCGATAATACCGTTGAAATATTAAAAAGAATTTCTGAAAAAGAGCCTAGACTACTAGTTCGCGATGGTAATGCGTTTAAAAAAAAGATACAGGCTGAAGGCGGTCACTTCCAACAAAAATCATATGAACAAGAGCTGCTGCTAGCAAAAAAAGATGCTTACGTCACTCATCTAATGTATTTAGATATTGATGAATTTTGGTTGACCCCTGCGCTTGATAAAAGTATTCATGAATTTATAGAAAATTTTCAAGAAGCGAACTCAATTTCATTTGCCTGGCACTTTGAGCTTCCAAGTAATCCTGAAATTTTTAGTCCTGCTATAAATGAAAATATCAAGGTTCAAAAAGATAAACATGTTAAGTCTATTCATAAAATTAGCAATAGATTTATAAGACCTGAAGTTCATAATGGAATTCACGATAATGGAATATATAAAACTGCAAACAACAATAATTTCCCATTAATATTTTTTAGTGGATATGAGCGGGCAGGGTTAACTGATGAATTATATAATCATAATTTAGACAGAGTTGATGATGCTTTTATATTTCATCGTATTTATAGATCTCAGCAGGAATATTTAGCCACTCTTTTAAGAGGAAGACCTCATGAGAAAAATAATATAAGCCTTAAATTAAATAGATGGGGTTACAGATCCCTTAGCAATATCCCAGTGATTGATGTTACCTATGATGAACAAGTAATTAAACCTCTAAAAGAGGAATTTTCTTTATTTTTAAAAACTCATGGCCTAAAACACCATCTTGAAGCATCACAAAAGCATTTAATGCTGCGCTATAAAAAAGTTTTAGAAATTATTACTGATCTTGACTATACCCTTTCTAGTGAGTCAAAAATATTTGATGAAGTTGAAATTGATGACGTAGCGATAATTTTCGAAGCAAGAAAGAAACTGATGTTTAATATAGATAGCACCGTTACCACGATTAAATCAATCAAGGTAAATGGTTGGTCTTTAATTTCAGATAGTGAAATCCCGGTGAACCTCTCAGCTTCATGTAAGTCAAACGAACAATTTACTGTCAAAAATTATGATCGACCTGATATTTATGAGAAGTTTCCTAACTCTACTAAATCGTCTGGATTTGAAATTGAAGTTTTAGATAATGATTTTTTTAAGTTAGATTTTAATGTTGAAATAAAAAATAAAAAAATAAAACTTTCAAAATCTTTTTCTAGCTTAATGTTTCCTATTAATCTTGCTTATTTTTTTAGTGAACAAGCCTTAATCGCTAACTATATTCTAGAGTATGGCGCTGGATCATCTACGAAATTCTTGGTTAAGAACGCTAAAAGGTGCATGTCAGTTGAATCGGATTCCAATTTTTTATTAAACCTTCTTCAAGAAATTGCAATATCTGGCTTTGACATAACAACAACCCCGGTGTATGTAAATATCGGCAAAACAAAGGAATGGGGTCACCCAGTTGATGACTCCTGCAATGCATCTTGGCAAGAGTATTCTTTAAAACCTTGGAAGATATTAACCAGTAACGGTATAAGCCCAGATTTAGTTTTAATAGACGGACGATTTCGTTTTGCTTGCATGCTGGCAACTATGGCTAGCATCAAAAAACCAACAAAAGTAATCTTTGATGATTATGTTGATCGGCCTTATAAAGCAATTGTTGAAAAATACTGTAAACCTCTCAAAATAATTGATCGGGCTGCTTATTTTGAGCTAACTCCTGGAATGCTGTCAGCCTCAGATCTTTTGGATTGCTTTGATCATTTTTTTGATCCAGCTTAAGAGCTTTTTAAATGTCTTTTAAAAAAATAGCTGTTGTTGGGACTGGTTACGTCGGTCTTTCCCTTTCAATCTTGCTAGCTCAAGCCAATGAAGTTGTTGCATTAGACATTTGCCCTAAAAAAGTAAGCAATCTCAACAATAGGATTTCACCAATAGATGACGCTGAAATCTCTAGTTATCTCAAAAATGCATCGCTTAAATTAAGAGCAACTCTCGATAAGAGTGCTGCCTATTTAAATGCCGACTACATCATCATTGCAACGCCAACAAATTATAACGATCAAACAAATACCTTTGATACTGAATCTGTTGAAAGCGTTATTAGTGATATTCAAATTATTAATCCTGGCGCTATTGTAATCATCAAGAGTACTGTTCCTGTTGGCTTCACTCAAAGTATGCGTGAGAGATACAAGACTAATCAATTGATTTTTAGTCCTGAGTTTTTGCGTGAAGGTCATGCATTACTCGACAACCTCTACCCTAGCAGAATCGTGATTGGTGAAGAAAGTAAACGCGGCCAAGATTTTGCTAACTTACTTCTTGAGGGGGCTATTAAAAAGGATGCCCCTATATTAATGACCAATAGTAATGAAGCTGAAGCCATTAAACTCTTTGCAAATACTTATCTTGCTATGCGAGTGGCATTTTTTAATGAATTAGATACCTATGCAGCAACGCATCATTTAAAAACTAAACAAATTATTGATGGTGTTTGCATGGATGGACGCATCGGATCACATTACAACAACCCCAGCTTTGGTTATGGCGGCTACTGTTTACCAAAAGATACTAAGCAACTATTAGCAAACTATCAGGCCATACCTCAAAAGCTTATCCAGGCAATTGTTGACTCTAATAAAACTAGGAAAGATTTTATTTCACTTGATGTCCTCAGTAGGAATCCCAAAGTAGTAGGAATTTATCGTTTAATCATGAAGTCCGGATCAGATAACTTTAGAGAAAGTAGTATTCAGGGCATCATGAAAAGGCTTAAGTCAAATGGAGTTGAAGTCATAGTTTATGAACCTACACTTAACCAAGCAGAGTTTGATGACTCTAAAATTATTAATGATTTGGATAGTTTTAAATCACTTGTTGATTTGATCATCGCCAATAGAATCACTAGTGACCTCAATGATGTTTTCCATAAGGTTTACTCAAGAGATTTATATGGCGGTGATACATAATTCCTTAGTTCAGAAATTACTCGTATTAGTATTTTTCAAAAAATTTTCCCGTTA